>Ga0210390_10000439_pt1 | contig 45423 bp, 33 predicted proteins | sample IncBWH11OmetaG_FD_161050 | JGI IMG/M metagenome (GOLD analysis project Ga0210390, IMG submission 161050) | Forest soil microbial communities from Barre Woods Harvard Forest LTER site, Petersham, Massachusetts, United States - Inc-BW-H-11-O ... | reverse complement strand
AAACTTCTCAAGGTCGTTGAATAAGAAGCGAACGACGTCGATCAGCGATTGCAGATCCGTGCGGCGAAAGATATTCAAGAGCGCGTTTTGGCAGCTGGACGATAATTCGAGGAAGTCGAGTGCTTTGCGTGGACGAGTCGAATTCATCTTTATGCGAACTCTCTGAAAGGTCCGATATCCTCGCGCAACGGAATCGTAGCTGAGGCGAATCGCGCGTCAATCGACAATGCTCGACGCCGCCTTGTCACTTCGCCCCCGCATAACCAGAATAAGGCTATTGCGCCTGGGCTTGATCGAACTCGCCAGCGCTTTTTTTGCGAGGGCATCATCGTGAACGTTTCCCCTTGCGCTCGTTGGTTTCGCGCGCTCAACCTCGTCGTCGCATTGCTTGCCCTGCATGCGCTGGGCGCGCTATCCCGGCTGCACGCGGCTGGGCCGCCACAAAAAATGCCGCTCGTTGTTGATGTTGAGCAACAGCCGTTGGTTTCGGCCACGCGGCGGGTGGTTGATGCGCTCAAGTTTGTGGGGGCGCCCTTAAAGGAAGCGGATAAAAAAGCGCTCGAGGCGGCTTGGGCTGACCCCGATGAGAAGAAATCGATTCGGAAGATACAAGAAATTCTCGATCCTTATTGTCTCGTCGCGGTGACGATCAATCCGGAGAGTCGCGTGTCGGCGGTCGAGGGGCCGGCGGCGAAGGAACTCATTCAGCAGGGGTGGCGGACGTTTCTCGTCAAGGTGGTCAACCAGGCGGGCATTACGCCCGTGTTGCGGCCCGAGTCGCCGAATTTGGGGCCCGTTTATTTGCAGGGGCACGGCGCGCGGGAGCGGCCGCTCAAGGATTCGCGTTTGGCCATCGCGCCGGCCGAGGTGAAAGACCGGTGGCTGGCGCTCGAGATGTACGACAAGCAGCCGCTCAAGCGGGAGCTGTCGGGGTTGGGGGTGGAGTATCGCATCGCGTCGCTCTACAGCCGCGATCGCGGCAAGCGGGAGGCGGTGCTTGGGTTCAACGTGGGGGCGGGGACGCAGGATCTGGGGTTTCGCAACAGCGTGCCGATCCTGTTCGACTGTCGGCCGGCGGTGAAGGTCGTGCTGGGCGTCAAGGATTTTGACGGCAAGCCGACGACGGCCAGCTTTACCGTTCGCGACACGCTGGGTCACGTCTATCCGAACCCGGCGCGGCGGTTGGCTCCCGACTTCTTCTTTCATGACCAGGTCTATCGGGCCGACGGCGAATCGATCGAGCTTCCACCGGGCGAGTACACCTTCGAGTACACGCGGGGGCCGGAGTATCTCGTCGAGACGCAGACAACCACGGTCCGGCCGGGCGCGACGCAGAGTGAGAACTTCTATCTCAAACGGTGGATTCATCCGGCCGAGCGGCACTGGTTCTCGGGCGATCATCACGTGCATGCGGCCGGCTGTGCGCACTACGACAGCCCGACCGAAGGCGTGACGCCGGCCGACATGATGCGGCACGTCGTGGGAGAGGACCTCAACGTCGGCTGCGTGCTGAGCTGGGGCCCGTGCTGGTACACGCAGAAGCAGTACTTCGAGGGGAAGGTCTCGGCCCTCTCGAAGCCGAATTACTTGATGCGCTACGACGTCGAGGTGAGCGGGTTCCCCTCGTCGCACGCCGGGCATCTTTGTCTGTTGCGATTGAAAGAGGACGATTACCCCGGCACGACGTTGATCGAGCAGTGGCCGACGTGGACCCAGCCGATCTTGGAGTGGGGGCAGAAGCAGGGAGCGGTCGTCGGCTACAGCCACAGCGGCTGGGGGCTCGAGCTGCCCGATATTCTGCCCGACGGGACGCGCGGCAAGCCCTGGACTTCTCACCGCCGGGGGGAAGCGTGGGAGGGGCGTGCGGCCGACAAGCTGCCCGACTACGCGATGCCCGACTTCGATGGGATTGGGGCGAACGAATTCATCGTCACCGGGCCGAACGGGGTCTGCGACTTCATCTCGGCCGTCGACACGCCGTCGATCTGGGAACTCAACATCTGGTATCACGCACTGAATTGCGGCGTGCGCACGCGGATCAGCGGCGAGACTGATTTCCCGTGCATCTATGGCGACAAGGTGGGACTGGGAAGAATCTACGTCAAGCTGAAGCCCGATCAGCCGCTCGACTACGACACCTGGATTCTGGGCGTGCGTGACGGACGCAGCTACTGCGGCGACGGGCGGAGCCACATCTTCGATTTCAAGGTGAACGATGTGGCGGTCGGCGAGCCGGGATCGAACGGCAAGCTCAGCCAGCTCGACCTCGCAAAACCGGGTAAGGTGAAGGTGACCTTCGACGTGGCCGCACGGCTCGAGGAAAAGCCGACGCCCCAGACCGAAAAGATTCGCCAGGCGCGGCTCGATCAGAAGCCCTACTGGCACATCGAACGGGCGCGGATCGGCGACACGCGGAAGGTGCCGGTTGAGATCGTCGTGAACGACCACCCGGTCGCCCGGCAGGAGATTGTTGCCGACGGCAAAACGCGGCCGATGAGTTTCGAGATCGACGTGCCGAAGTCGAGTTGGATCGCGGTACGGATTTTTCCGTCGGTGCACACGAATCCGGTCTTCGTCGAGGTGGCGGGCAGACCGATTCGCGCCAGCCGCAAGAGCGCGGACTGGTGCCGGCGGGCCGTCGACGTCTGCTATCAGAGGAAGTCGCCCCGGTTCCGAGAGAGCGAACGCGCCGCAGCCGACGCGGCCTACGAAAAGGCTCGGAAGTATTACGACACAGTCGAGGCGGAGAGCTCCGCGGACTGACACTGCGGGCAGCAACCCTGGCAGATTCATACGCGCGATCCCGAGCCGCGGGTGTAAACCCGCGGAGGATCGAAAAAGCCGTCTTCACAACTCACTTGCATTTGCTTCAAATGGGTTGGGGCTCGTCCGGGTGAGCCTCGGCCAGCTTACGCTGGCCGCTCGGTTCCTCGACAATCGATGAAAGCGACGGGAGGCGGATCGATCATGCTGTGCATTTCCGTCGCTCCGGTGTCCCGCAAGCTGGCCAAGGCCGACTTGCTCAACGCGGCCGGTCAGGGCGACCTGATCGAGCTGTGCGTCGATTACTTCGTCAAAGAGCCCGACATCGGCGACATTCTGCAGGGCATCCCCAAGCCGGTGGCCATTGCCTGCCGCCGCCCGCAGGACGGAGGCAAGTTCGAGGGGACCGACGAAGAGCGGATGACGCTGTTGCGGCAGGCCATCGTGGCTGGGCCCGAATATATCGAGCTCGACCTCGAGGCGGCCGCGAAGGTGCCGCGGTTCGGCAAGACCAAGCGGCTGATCTCGGTGACGTCGCTCGGTGGTCCGCCCGCCGATCTGGATGCCGTCTTCGAGGAAGCGGCCGCCGTTAAGGCCGACGCGATCAAGTTCGCCTGGCCGACGCCGACATTCGAGGCCGCGTGGCCGTTGCTCAAGCTCTTGTCGCAGAAGCGGTCGCTGCCCGTGGTGGGACTGGGGCTCGGCCGGGCGGCACTCACGTTGGCGCTACTCGGCAAAATGCTCGAAGCCCCCTGGTCGTACGCGGCGCTCGAGAAGGGGCTCGAATCGTTCCCCGGTCAGCCGACGGTGAGCGAGCTCAAGGACAACTATGCCTGGGACGACATCGGTCCCAAGACGCGGTTTGTCGGGCTCGTTGGACCGATCGAGCGGCAGACGGGGATCACGGCCCGCGTGCTCAACGCGGCCTTCCGCAAGCTGGACGATCGCCATCGGTGTTTGCCCCTGACCGTGCACTCGTTCGACAAGTTGCTCACGCGGTTGGAGGGCTTGAAGATTCACGCACTGCTCGTCGCGCCGAGTCTGGCGGCGGAGGCGGCGCAGGCGGCCGGACGACGCGAAGGTTCCGCCGAGCCCAGCGGCTACGCAGACCTCTTGGCGCGGCAGCCGGACGGCTGGACGGCGTACAATACAATCTGGAGGCGGGCGCTGGCGGCCCTCGAGGGGCGACTGGACAAAAAGTCGCCCGACGAGCAGCCGCTCGCGCGACGCAACGTGCTGGTCGTCGGCTCGGGCGGGATGGCGCCGGCCCTCGTGTACGGGATTCAAAAACACAGCGGCATCGTCAGCGTGACGGGGCCGGACGAAAAGGTCTCCCAGCAACTCGCGCAGAAATTTAACGTCCGTCATGTGCCGTTTCATGCGCTGTACGATACGCTGGCAGATGTCGTCGTGATCGCGGATGCGGCGATCAAGATGGGCCATCAGAAGGCCGAGATCAACGCGGGCTATTTCCGCCCGACGATGCTGGTGATGGACCTGGGCGCGATGCCGTACGAAACCGAGCTGCTGCAGGAAGTGCGGGCCCGCGGCTGCAAGGTGGTCGAGCCGCGGGAGGTCTTCCGCGATTGGGCCGCGTCGCAGTTCGAATCGATTTGCGGCAAGAAGTTTCCGGCTGAGACGTACGACGAAGTAATGCAGCTCGAACTCTAGATCATCGCGCGGTGCGGCACAGTGGCTATGCCTGTCGAACGAATTCAGTGGACCTGTCCGGTTTGCAAGCGGCGTTTCGCCATTCCGGCGACCGCCCCAACGCCCTCGCGCTGCCCGCAGTGTCGGGAGGCGGAAGAGAAAGCCGCGGCGCGGATCGTCCACGCGCCGATGTTGGCCGAGGCAATTGCCGAACCGGTCGAGCGGGCCAACGAGCCGGAGCCACGGGTCACGCCCGTGTCGGCGGTCCCCTTATCCGCGCTCGCGGCCATTCAGCTGGAGGTGGCGGAGGAAGCGTCGCGTGGGCCGACGGTGTCGGTCGCGCCGGCGATGCGGTACACCGCGCGGTCGTTCAAAGTCCTCGAGGCCATCGCCACCATTTACACGGTGCTTGCCGGCCTCGCGGTGGTGGCGGCGTTTGGTGGACTGCTCTTCGGTCTGCGGGCTGCCTTCGTGATGGAGGCGACCCAGGCCCGCACGTACGCGATCTTCACCGCGCTGGGAGAATTCGCCGCCGGCCTGATCGCCGCGCTCGGCTTCTTCGCCTTCCGCGAGGTGATCAACCTGCTGCTGACGATCGAAGAGAACACGCGCGGCCCGGGCGGACGCTAAGCGCGCGTGCGCAAAAAGAGAAGCACTGGCGGACGAGCCGCCAGTGCCACCCGATTTGTTCAGTGGGCTTGATCAGTGGGGCGAAGCGATCAGGCCGAGAACCCGTCTTAGGCCGAAAAGCTGTGGCCGCAGCCGCAGGTCTTCACGGCGTTCGGATTCTCGAAGGTGAAGCCGCGCTTCTCGAGCCCGTCGTAGAAGTCGACCGTCGTCCCGTCGAGAAACAGGGCGCTCTTCTTGTCGACGGCGACCGGAATGCCATGCTGCTTGGAGACATGGTCCTTCGCGGTGTCGGTCTGTTCGTCGAAGCCGAGGCTGTACTGGAAGCCGCTGCAGCCACCGCCCGCCACGCCGATACGCAGCACGGTGGTCTCCGGCATCTTTTGTTCGCTCAAGACGCGCTGGATTTCTTTGGCAGCCTTTTCAGTAATGGTGACTGACATCGGTTCCGGACTCCCTCTCTGCTTTCAATTGAAGGCGACAATCGACCCGCGACCCAAAGGCAAGCCAGCTCGTTCAGCCGGTCGCCCGGCGGGTTCTTTGTAATTATAGCAGTCAAATCGGAACCCAACGAGGGGGATCTGCAGTCAACAGGGAGAAACCGCCGCGGCGGGGCCGCTCGCCAGGCGGACTCGCGATCTTTACGATAAAAGCTTCGCGCGCGGTCGACCGCCCCATTCCCAATCGATTCAAGAACTTCCCCACATGTCCCGGCGACCGCTTGATCGTCCCCCCCCGGAAGAGCCGTCCGGACGGCCCCCCGCGCGGTTTTCTGGGAAATCTCCGGGGCGCATCCCGACTGACGTCCTGCAGCCGGAGCAGCGGCCGCTGGTTCCCGATGACTTCGACCAACTCCCGAGCGTGCTGGCCAAGACGGCGGCCTCGCATCCGTACCTGTATCGCAAGCGGATCGACCGGTTCGACGCGGCGGCTCGGCCCGGCGACCTGGTGGCCGTCCGCCTCGATCGTCGCACGGTCATCGGGTATGGCCACTTCAATCCGCGGGCCGAAATCACCGTCCGCCTGCTCAGCTCGGGGCCAGAACCGCCGGGCGAGGCTTTCTGGAGCGAGCGGCTGGCGTCGGCCGTCGCTCTGCGGCGCGATTTGCTCGGGCTCGACGCGATCACCGACGCCTATCGGCTGATTCACTCGGAGGGGGACGGCCTCTCCGGCATCGTGGTCGACAAGCTCGGCGACGTCCTCTCGGCCGAGGCCTTCAGCCTGGGGATGTACCAGCGGAGTGCCGACCTGCTCGAGCGGCTTGCCCGACTGACCGGCACGCGCGCCTGGATCGTGCGGCCGGGGCCGGCGACCGTCGCACAAGAAGCCTTCGAAGGCTGCCTGCTGCAGTCGGAGCAGGCGCCCTCGACGGTCACCATTCAGGAGCATGGCACCCGTTTTCGCGTGCTGTTCGAGGGGGGACACAAAACGGGCTTCTTCTGCGACCAGCGCGAGAACCGCCAGCGGCTTGCCGGCTACTGCGCCGGGAAATCGGTGCTCGATCTGTGTTGCTACACGGGCGGCTTTGCGCTGCAGGCGAAGAAGCTCGGCAACGCGGCCGAGGTGACCGGTGTCGACCTCGACGAAGATCCGATCCGCCTCGCCCGCGAAAATGCCGGCCTCAACCAGGTCCGCGTCAATTTCGTCACGGCCGACGTCTTCGCCTACATGCGGGATATGATTCGCAACGGCCGGCAGTACGACGTGGTCGTGCTCGATCCCCCCAAACTCATCCGCAACCGCGACGAATTCGACGAAGGCCGCCGCAAACATTTCGACCTCAACCGACTGGCGATCCAACTCGTCCGCCCGGGCGGCCTGCTGTTGACCTGCACGTGCAGCGGCCTGTTGGACGAAGCGGAGTTCCTCAAACTACTCCGCGGCGCGGCCCGCCAGGCCGGCCCAGTCGGCGACGCACCCGACGGCGGCCTCCAGCGCGAAGGCCGCACGTTCCAGATCCTGGAGAAGACAGGGGCGGCGGCCGACCATCCGGTCGCAGCGAACTGCCCCGAAGGCGAGTACCTCCGCGCGGTCTGGATGCGCGTCCTGTGACCCCTTGGCGAGCGGCGGGTGTCAGCCCGCCGGTTCTCCTCCGACATTCGTCGCGCGAAAAACGGAAACGATCGCTTGAAAATCCCTCGGCGGTGGCGACTCAAATCGCAAATGACGGCCATCCATTGGATGGTCAAAGCCAAGCATCGCCGCATGTAAAGCTAGCCGCTGCACTCGCGACCGGGCCTCCGGGGTCAGAGCCGGGGCGTACTTCGTGTCGCCGTACACCGGATGGCCGGCTTCGGAGAGGTGAATGCGGATCTGATGCGTGCGGCCCGTTTCGAGGCGGCATTCGAGCAGCGTCCAACCGTTGAGTTGCTCGAGGGGGCGAACGTGAGTCACGGCGTGTTTGCCCGCGCCCGGAACCGTCGTGCTGCCGCGGCGGCCGTCACCGCGGTCTGCCACGAGGTAGGAATCGAAGGTCTGCGCGGCGATGTCCCCTCGCACAACGGCCAGGTACATCCGTTCGACGGAGTGTGCCTCAAACTGCGCGATCAGCGCGTCGCGGGCCGCCGGCCGGCGAGCAAAGACGAGCAGGCCGCTCGTTTCTCGATCGATGCGGTGGACGGAAAAGATCGGGCCGACCGCTTTCGGCGGGACGTGCTCGCTGCGGGCGATCAGTTCCGCCAGTAAGTCGTCGAGCGCCGGCTGGCGTGACTTCTTGTCGCTCGACCAGTCCCGCTCGGCCGCGTGCCGCAGTGTGATCATGCCCGACGGCTTGTCGACCACGATCACGTCGGCATCGACGTAGACGACGCCGACGTCACCGGCCGATGGCGGCGGACGCTGGGCGCGGCCGGACAGTTCGACGACTTCTCCCTCCTTCAAGCGGCGGGCCTCGTCGAGACAGAGCGCGTGATTGACGAGCACGCGGCGGGCGGCGAGCAGTTTTCGCAGGGCCGACCACGAATGGCCGGGCAGCCAGTCGCGCAGAGCGGAGAGGACGGTGCGACCGGCTTGCGGCGATTGGACGACGAAGCTTTGGCGTTCGGAGTCCACGTCCAGCGCGCCCGTTCAACCGCCGCCGAACATGTCGACGGCCGCCTGTCCCAGGATCAACCCGATCACGATCACCGAGCCGGTGATCGCCACGAAGACGGCCGCGACGGCGATCCGCAAGGCCGCGCGGGCCGCATCGTCGACGGGCCGGCCGAAGCCCAAGAGCAGGGCCTTCAGCACTTGGTTGAACATCTCGGCCGAGAGGACCAGCGTCAAGGCCAGGATCACGATCGTCCACTGGATGAGGGAAATGCCCAGGACAACGCACGCGGCGACCGTTGCGCTCGACAGGAAAAAATAGACGAAGAAGGCGCTGTCGCCGCGAATCCCCTGCATCACGCCCCGTTCGGCGTCGACCAGCCGCTGCCTCCAGGCGGGGCGGGAGGATCGCGGCAGACGGATGGTTTCGGGGATGGCGAGCGCGGAACGGTCGAGACTCATGGGGCCTCCGACGGAAATGCTGGCGGCGATCAATGCTGCCGGCCGGCGAGCAGGTTGCTCAACTGGGTCATGGAATTGCCGAAGTTGCCGATCCGCGGCTCGATCGAGACCGCGAAACTGGTGTTGCCCGTGCTGACGTCGTAGCTGCCGGCAACGTTGATGATGAAATCCAGGCCGATCCGCGAGATGGTGAACGACTGGCCGACGTTGCGGTGTTCGCCCAGGTCGTAGGCCGTGCCGATCGTCGAGATCCACTTCGTGCTCATCTGATAGCTGTAGCTCAGCGTGAGGATGTCGCTGTCGAGCACGCCGGAGTCGCCTTTGACCTGAGCCAGTCCGAGGTAAACGCTGCCCCGCTCGCTCCGCTGACTGAGCATGGCCACGTTCCAGAGCTGTTCTCCCCCGGTGAAGGTGTCGTATTGGGCGTTGGCCAGAATGGTGGTCCGCTGGCTGATGTTCCAGGCGTAGTGCGCGGTCAACAGGCCCCAGGGCGCGCCGAAGTCGTCGCGACCGGGATCGGGGAAGAACGTCGCTGACAGGTCGAGCGTCATCCAGTCGCGGATCCGCTGCCGATCGGGCGGGCCGACCTTGGTCTGCAACCGCTGATGGACGGCCAGCGTCAGGAACTGTTGATCGTCGAGGAGCTCGTTGTCGGGCGTGGTGACCGACAGCCCAGCCCCCGTGCGGAGAGCGTACAACCGCGGGTCGAAGGGCAAAGGGAGTACGCCGCCGAACGTATTTTGCACGAGCCGCTCCTGGAACCGCTCCTGAGCATTGTCGTCGAGCTCGTTCCACTGGGAAATGTTGGAGAGGCTGCGGTTGACGCTGGTGTATTCGTAATCGGTCTCGAAGACGATCTTGTGGGCCAGCCCGTTCAGGTTGAAGATGTCGCTTTGCACCTCGGGGAAGGCCCGCCACATCTCCATGCTGCTCTTCAATCCCAGGTTGGCCGACAGCCGCGAGACGGGCTCGCCGTTGAAGCTGTCGCCCCAATAGGCGGCTTCGCCCATCACGTGGGGAACGATGTTGATCGGACCGAGGCTGAACGGCGCGTCGAGCTGCTGCCTCGTCATCAAGTCGGCCCCGTGCGTGGGGGCGAAGTACGAGATGGGCGTGAAGACCTCCTGCGAGCTCGGCGGATCGCCCAGGTGTACCTCGGCATAAGCGCCGGACGTATGCTGGCTGTAGGTCATCAGGCCGTTGAAGAGGGGCTGCGAGAGGACGTAGAGGTCGCCCCGCGGCAGCCACTGCGTCTCGTACTCGAACGGTTGGTCGTTGGGGCGGACGATGGCCGTCCAGGCCCAGTTCGACTGCTGTTGCTTCAAGTACAAGAGGGTCTCGATGTCCTTGCCGCGATCGAACTCCGACTGAAAGTACGAATCCTGGAAGTTGCGGTCGGACTGCCAACCGGCCTCGGCGATGAAGGTGAAGCCGTTGGGCAACTGCTGTTCGTGCCGCATCTCGAAGATGCCGCGGTTCTGCGTGGAGGGAGTAATGCTCGGGCGGTCGGCCCCCAGGTCGTCGGTCCCCACGTCGTGCACGTACAGCGAATTCATTTCGCCGAAGTATTTGCCGGGGATGCCGAACAGGTTCTCGCCCTTGTATTTTCCCAGCAGGCCGACGGCCGGTCCGCGACGGCTGAAGTAATCGCCCAGGAGGCTCCACTGTGCGCCCTTGGGATCCATGAAGCCGAACAGCTTGAACGGATCCCACATCGTGCGGATGGTGGTGCCGAAGATCGAATCCTGGCTGAAGAGGATGCTCTGCAGCGGGATTTCCGACTTGTCGGCCGGAGCGCTGATGTAGGGCAGATAGAACAGCGGCACGTCCTCGACGAAGAAGACGTTGTTCAGCGAGGTGATCCAGTTTTGCGTCTGCGGATCGGGCTCGCCCGTGGCCGGATTCACCTGCTGCGGCTCGTTGGCATCCGGACCGAAGATCGGCGACTGCTGCCGCTCTCGCTCTTCGAGGAACACGTCGGTCGACTGCACGCGAACGCCCGGCTTGCCGTACGGGCTGGTCGTGCTCCAGACGTGCGTGCCGTGGAACGTGTTGGGTCCCAGCTGCCGCAGCCGCTCGGCCCAGACGCGGATCGTCCCCTGGATCGAGGGCAGATAAGTCTTCAGCTCGGCGTTAAGCAAGAGGGCCTTGTTGTCGCGCGCGTCGAAGGTGGCATATTCGGCCTTGCATTCCCGCATCAGCTGGCCGTTGTTCGGATCACCCTGCCGGATGATGATGTTGCCTTCCATGTAGATCTCGAACTGCTCGTCCTGCGATTGGACGACTCCTTGGCTCGCGCCGGTGGCGATCTCGCTCCGCGACCAGATCACCATCCGATCGGCCGACAGCTCCACCATGCCAATCGGCTTGCCGCCGATCCGCTGGTCGAGCCCTTCGATGCGGACGTTGACCCCGCCGGTGATAATGGTGACCTGTTCGGGCGGCGTGCGGTTCGGCGCCTGCTGGCTGGTCATGGCGAAATCGGTGCCGCTGCGCGGGAGGATATGAATTCGCCGGATGTGGGCTGGCGTCCGCAAGAACTGCTCGCTGCGGAGCTCGGGGCCGCCGTCGGGCGATTCGACGATCTGCGACGTGCGGATGATCCGCGCGGTGGAGTGCCGGCGGCGCTTGTCGGCCCGCACGTAGAGTGCGTCGTCGCGCCCGGGCCGGGCGGACTCCGAGTTGACGACGTGCACGTGCACGCCCGCGCGCGTGCTGAGCGTGACGATCATCGGCGAGTCGTTGAGCGTCGAGCCCGGTTCCTCGACCCGCACGTCGTCTTCGAGGTAGATGGTGAGGCGATCGCGTTTCCCTTTTCCTGCCGTCTGCGTGGACCGCCAGAGAACCATCTTCTGCGCTTCGAGAGTGGTCGAGCCCTGTTTGACGCGGCAATGGCCGCGGAGGATCGACACGTGCCCCTCGGAGTCGTCCCACTCCTGCGAGTAGGTGCCTTCGACCGAAATCACAACGCGTTCGGCCGGATCGTCGCCGCCATCAGCGGGCGCCGCGCGCGGGCGCACCGCGGCAACGAGGGCGCAAAGCGCGAGTATTCGCGCCACGCGCAGCCAAAAGCTGAAGTGGGGCTGACAGCCCGTCACTGGCTCTCCCGGATCCTTGGAAGAACGGACGGAACGGAGTCGACGTGCAAACGTAAAACCGAACTGACGACCAGGGACGATTCATCAACCCATGACTAGGTTGACATTTGTGCGCACTTCGTCCCCGGAAAAGGGCTGGGATTATGGCCCGTTTTGAAGGGGGTGTCAATAAGCACTCCGCGCGCCGACTTTCGGTTGCGAAGCATGCCGTAAACAATTGCAAATAAAATATTTACGGTCGATCAACCGATCCGCCGCCGTCAACGAATTTATTGACCTTGCGTCGATTGAACCAAGTGCTCAAACCGACCGCCGCGACCAGGCCGATCAGCGGCACGAGCGGCGCGCGCATCCGCATGTTAGACCAGTAGACCAGGTGGGCCAGCGTGAAGTTGAGAATCAGGCAGAGCGGCAGCACCCAGCGGGGGTCGCCAATCCGCACGAGTCTGAACTGTCTGAACAATCCGACCAGGCCCGCGACGAACAAAACAAGTTCCGCCACGTAGCCGACACAAAGCGCCCAAACGACCGGTTGAGGCAGGGTCGAGCGCGAAGGCAAGAGAGGCATCACGTTCCAGAAGAGCACGAACCGCAGCACGCACGCGCGGACGAACACGTTCGGCTCCGCCGCGATCGCCTTCCAGGCTTGTTGGTACATCCACCGATTCTGCGTCAGCTCGTCCGCGCTCGGGCCGATCTCTTTGTCTCGCTCGGCAATTAACCGGGTGAACCAGGCTTGCTGGAAGGCGTCCGGATCGCGGTCGCTCCACAATTCGGGCAGCGGCCGTTCCCACACGTGCCGAAAGAATTCCGGATTGTTTCCCAAGAGCAGCGTGTACCCTCCGTGCGTCGTGGTGACGACCGGCGAGCCGAGAATCTTCCAATTTCGCAGCGCCCACGGGGCGACCACGACCGCGCACGTGACGCAGGCCACCACACCACTCACCAGCAGCGACGCCGGCAGTCGCCGCGTCCGTAGCGCTTCCCAGGCAAACCACACCGCGACCAAGAGGGCCGTCGGCCAGATCGTCGGCCGACAGAGCGCGCAGGCGCCGAATAAGAGCCCGATGACCGCCGCCCGTCCGACGGATGACGACAAGCTCGCGCCGCTTGCCACAGAGAGCGAGGTCTCTCGCGGCAACGAAGCGACAACCAGCGCGATCACCAGGAATGTGAACAGCGTCTCAGTCATCGGAAAGGTCGTGTAGACAATCAGCAGCGGATCGCAGGCGACCAGCAAAGCCGCGGCGAATGACCAGCGTCCCAGACCCAACCGCCGGCCCGCGACCAAGGTCAGCGCCACGGTCGCCGTCCCCAGCGCGATCTGCAGCACTCCCAGCGCGACCGAGCCGCCGCCCAACTTGATCAGTGCGGCCAGCAACAGCGGCAACAGCGGCGGACGAAACGAATTGGGGAACCGCGTGAACGGCGTCCAAAAGCCGTGCTCGAGATAAGAGCGAGCGACCGTCCAATAGTCGTCGCGGTCGTCCGCCAGATGACCGCTCCACACCACAACGGCCGCGATCCGCATCAAAGCGGCCGCGACGATCAAAGCGACGGCTGGCCAGCGGCTCGGGCGGCCTGCGCTGCCGGGCGAAGGCCCCGGCGGAGCTGTGGGCACGCCGCTCACTTCTCGGACACCGAGAGTGCGGGATTCGGCCGGGGCGGCTGGGGATCTTTGTCGACCAGCGGCAACAGCAACGGCAACAACAACAAGTTTCCGATCAGTCCGCCGAGCATCGCCAGGCTCACCAGCACTCCGAAATAGACGAGCGGAATGAACCGCGACAGGGCCAGCACCGAAAAACCGACCACGAGCGCCAACGTGCCGAAGACCAGCGCCCGTCCGAATCCCTGGTGCGTTTCCCGCAAGGCCTCGGCCAGCGGTCGCCCTTCCCCGCGGATCTTCCGATATCCGTAAAGATAAAAGATGCTGGCATCGATTGTGAGCCCCATCGAGACGGCGGCAATCATCGCCGTGCCGACGTTCACGGGCACGCCCAGCCAGCCCATCGCCCCGACGACGAGCAGGATCGGGAACACATTGGGCACGAGCGAAACCAGCGCGATCCGCAGGTTGTGATAGGCCAGCACCATGATCACCACCACCATCGCCACCGTCAGGAAGAAACTGATGATCTGATCGCGGAGCAGGCTCTCGATCAGGAACGTCAGCAGCACGTAGAGACCGGTCGTCTTGGCATCTTTGAACTCCTCCCGCCCCCAGGCGCCGACGGTCTCGATCAGCTTGAGCTGCACTTCGGACGGCTCGCGCTGCTTGGCCCGCAGCACGAGCCGCATGCGGCCGGCCTCCGCGTTGTAAAGGCTGGGCTCGAACTCCGGCTGGAACGCAGTGATCAACTCGAGCTTGCGGCGAATGCCCTCGGTGTCGTCGGACGAACCGGGGACCAGGTCGAGCAGGTCGGTGATGGCGACGACCTTGGTGAGCGCCGGCTCGGGCTCGTTCGGCCGTGCCTCTTCCAGCTCGCGCAAGCGGGCGGCAAACGCGCGGACCTTGTTGAGGAATTCGGGAGTGAGCTCGGCGGGCGCCGGAAAGTTCACTTCCCAGGTCCCCGCTCCCCCAAGGCGTGTTTCGACGAAGTCGAGCGCGTGCACGATCGGGCTGCTCGAGCGGAAGTTCCGCGTGAAATCCGTATCCAACCGCAGGCGGAACAGGCCGAAGAACGAGGCGATCGACAGCACCACCACCGTGCCGATCACCCAGACGGCCCGCTGTTCGACCCACGTCGTCAGCCCGCCCAGCAGGCCCACCAGTCGCCGCTCGGTGGTCCCCGTCGGAATGTCCGACGACTCCGGCTTGTAGAGGACACCGGCCGGCAGCAGCATGCCGCCGGTCAACAGTACGAGCATCGTGCCGAGCGTCATCATCGTGCCGAAGCTGCGGACCGGGGTGATATCGCTCGAGAGCAGCGAGACGAAGCCGGCCGCGGCCGTCACGGTGGTCCAGAAGATGGCCGGCGACAGCTCGACGATCGTTTTATGAAACGCCTCCAGCGGCTCGTAGGTGGCGCGCTGCTCGCGGTAGTAGACCATCAACCGCATCACGGTGGCGATGCCCACGATCGTCACCAGCGAATTGAGCATCGAGCTGACCATCGACAGCCGCATGCCGCACAACACGAGGATGGCCTTCGTCCAGGCGACGGTGGCCGCTACCAGCACGATCGACAGCACGACCCAGCGCAAGCTGCGAAAGAGCAGAAAGATCACCAGCCCCAGCAGCACCAGCGAAGCGTAGAACAGCCGCTGCCCGTCCTGGTCGACGTACTGGAACATGTCGTGGACCAGCACCGGCTCGCCGACGATGTAAGCGGGCGGGTCGTGCGCTTCGGCAATCGTGCGGACGCCGCGAATGGTTGCGTCGCGCGAGACCGACGTTTTGTCTTCCGGAAACAGTCGCAGCACGATGCCCGTCGTCTTGCGATCCGCGCCGATCAGAATGCCTCGCGACAGCTCGACCAGGCTGTCGCGACGCATTTGAAAGAGGGGCCGCACGAGCCAGGGGATGTTGGCCGGCGTGAGGACGTCGGCCAGGTTCTGCGTGCTTTTGGTCTGCACGCCTGGGACTTGGCTCAGCTCATCCGCAAAACTCCGCACGCGGGCCAGGCCGTCCGCCGAGAGCAGATCCGGGTCCTCGTAGACCACGATCACGAACTCGTCGCCGCCAAAGAGCGACTTGCTTTGGCGATAGTCGACCAGGTGCGGATCGTCGAGCGCGTAGAGCGACTCGATCGACTGTTCGAGCGTGAGCTTCGTCGCTTCGATGAAGGCAAACGCCGAAATCACCGCGCCGGCGACGAACAAACCGATCCGATAGCGGACCAGAAAGTCGGCCAGCAGGGCCAGTCCGCGGAATCGGGACGGTTGAGACACGACGAGAAAGGGCCTCGGTAGCTCGGTGTTGGCCGGGCCGGCGCCCGGACGACGGGGAATTCGCGCTCGTTACGAGCCTGGAGGATACCCGCCCCGCGTTTGCCGCGACAACGGTTGTGCCCGCGCACTTGGTTGTGCCGCTCAGTGGTTGTGGCCTGGGCTGCGCTTCAGTCCGGATTTAGCGGCTGCGCCGGTTTTTCCCACCGGCCCAAAGCCCGGTTTCGGCCGATTCTGTGCAACTTCCGTTTGCCGCCGCGGGAATGGGACCTACGGTTGTTGAGGTTTTGCATCACCCACCTTGATCCGCTCGCCGCGACGCCCGCCCCGCTCCGCTCGATTTGTGAACCCGATCCGCCCCGATTTGTGAGTTCGAGAGTTCGTTTTATGTTCGGCCGCACGGCCTCGATGCGATGCCTGACAGGTCGCGCAGTTCTGCGCCGGCTCGCCTATTTCGTCCCCCTGCTCTGGCTGGCCGCCGTGGTCAGTGGACTGGGCGCGCTCGAAGCCTATAAGTCGCGGCCGGGGGACGCGGGCCAAACGCCGGCCGTCTTCCCACACGAGTTCCCGCAGTGGGAGTCGGATTCCGACGGGCAATCGACTGCTCGGCTGTTACGTTCCGAACTGTCGCGTCCCCGGCTGATCATGTTCGTCCACCCGCGGTGCCCCTGCTCGAGGGCGAGCCTGGGGGAATTCGCGGAGATCCTGGCGCACCGCTCGGGCAAGGCGGACGCGGCTGTCGTTTTCGTCAAATCGGCGGACGCCGGCCCGAACTGGGACAAGACGTCGCTGCGTGAACAGGCGGCGGCCATTCCCCACGTTCGCTTGATCGACGATGACGGTACGCTCGCGCGTCACTTCGGCGCCGAGACGTCCGGTTTTGTCGTGCTGTACGACGCCGATGGCAAGCTGCTCTTTAACGGCGGGATCACTCGTTCGCGCGGCCACGAGGGCGATAGCGCCGGAAGCCGCGCGATTTGTGCCCTGCTCGACGGAAATACGGAAGTCGCCGCGGGAGTCCATACTCCCGTCTTTGGTTGTCCCCTCTTCACCCCCGGTGCTTGTGTCCAGGCTGCATGCCCGGCCGACCGGACTGGAACGTCCCCATGAATTCCCTGCAAACGCGAACCGGCGAACTGGCCCGAGAGGCCGAGACCAAAATCTATCGGCAAACCGACCGGATGTTCGCCGGCTTGCTCCTGTTTCAATGGGTGGCCGGCCTGGCGATCGCGCGGTGGATTTCGCCGCTGACTTGGGCCGGGGCCGAGAGCCGCACGCACGCGCACGTCTGGGCGGCCTCGCTGATCGGAGGCGCAATCCTTTCGTTGCCCTTGTGGCTGGCCTTCAATCGGGCCGGCGCCACGCTCACGCGGCACGTGATCGCCGTCGCCCAAATGCTGTCGTCCGCATTGCTGATTCACCTGTGCGGCGGCCGCCTCGAAACGCACTTCCACGTTTTCGGCTCGCTGGCCTTCTTGAGCTTCTATCGCGATTGGCGGGTGATGGTGACGGGAACTGTCGTGGTGGCGGCCGACCATTTCTTCCGCGGGCTTTACTGGCCCGAATCGGTCTACGGTCTCGTGACAGGCGCCGAATGGCGGTGGTTGGAGCACGCCGGCTGGGTCGCGTTTCTCGACGTCTTCCTCATCTATTCGTGCGTTCGCAGCCGCAGCGAGATGTGGGTCATCGCCGAACGCCAGGCCCGGCTCGAAGAGACGAACGCTACGATCGAACAGACGGTCTCCGAGCGGACCGCCGCCCTGCAGGAACGCACCAACGAAGTGCAGGCCGCCTGCGAACAGCGCAACGCCGTCGTGCAAACCGCGCTCGACGCTGTCGTCGGCATGAGCGCGGACGGCCGCATCACCGACTGGAATTCGCAGGCCGAGCGGATGTTCGGCTACACGGCGGCTGAGGCGGTCGGGCGGCTGATGTCGCAGACCATCATCCCCGAAGCCTTCCGCGAGCCCCACGAAGCGGGCCTCCGCCGCTACCAGGCGACCGGCATCTCGAAAATCATCAACAACCGGATCGAGATCAAGGCCCTCCGTCGCGACGGCGAGGAGATCCCCGTCGAACTGGCCGTCACCGCCATTCGTAACGGCAACGAAACCACCTTCTGCGCCTTCGTCCGCGACATCACCGATCGGCTGCACGCGGCCGAGAACCTCAAGCGGGCCAAGGAGGCGGCCGAGCAGGCCAGCTCCGCCAAGAGCGAGTTCCTGGCCAACATGAGCCACGAAATCCGCACGCCGATGAACGGCATCCTCGGCATGACCGAGCTCTTGCTGGACACAGAACTGAACGCCGAACAGCAGGAATCGCTCGACCTGGTGAAGTCGTCGGCCGAATCGCTGTTGCGGGTGATCAACGACATTCTCGACTACTCGAAGATCGAGGCGGGCAAGCTCGACCTCGACCCGGTCGACTTCCAGCTCCGCGAGGCGCTCGAGGACACGCTCAAGACGCTGGCGCTGCGGGCCCACCGCAAGGGACTCGAGCTGACCTGCGAAATCGGCGACGACGTGCCCACGCGCGTCGTCGGCGACCCGGGCCGCTTGAGACAGGTGCTCGTCAACCTGGTGGGCAACGCGATCAAGTTCACCACCAAGGGTGAGGTCGTCGTCCGCGCCCAACTGCAAAACCAATCGGCCGACGGCTACCTGCTGCACTTTGAGGTGGCTGACACGGGCATCGGCATCGCACCCGAGAAGCAGCAGCTGATCTTCGATCCATTCGCCCAAGCCGACGGCTCGACCACGCGACGCTTTGGCGGCACCGGCTTGGGACTGACGATTTCTTCGCAGCTCGTGAGCCTGATGGGGGGCGAGATCGGCCTGGCGAGCCAGCCCGGCCAGGGCAGCACCTTCCATTTCGACGCCCATTTCCGGCGGGCCAAGTCCGCCGGCTCCACGAGCACCTCGCTCAACCTGGCGAAGTTGCAGGGCCTGCGAGTGCTGGTCGTGGACGACAACGCCACTAACCGCCGCGTGATCACCGGAATCTTGCGACTGTGGACGGCGCGGCCCGTCGGCGTCGACAGCGGGCCGGCTGCCGTGGCGGAGCTGCGACGGGCGGCGGCTGCCGGCGAACCTTATCCGCTGCTGCTCACCGACGCGATGATGCCCGAGATGGACGGCTTCATGCTCGTCGAAGAGCTGCACAAGGAGCCGGGCCTCGCGCCGCGGACGATCATGATGCTGTCATCGGCCGATCGTCAGACCGACGCGGCCCGCTGCCGTCGGCTGGGGATGGCCGCCTACCTGGTCAAGCCGGTCAAGGCCGACGAGCTCCAGATTGCCATCCTGGCCGCCATTAGCGACGCCACGCGAGACAAGCGGACGGCCGCGGGAGCGACGACCCGACCCGAGAGGACTCGACCAGAAACGACTCGCCCGGAAACGGGCACGACCGAATCAGCCGCTGCACAGCCGCCCAAAGAACTGCGAATTTTGCTCGCCGAAGACAACCTGGTCAATCAGCGGGTGGCTTTGCACATCCTGCGAAAGGCCAACCACAGCGTGCACGCCGTCGTCAACGGTCGCGAGGCCGTGGAAGCCCTCGAGCGCGAGCCGTTCGATCTCGTGCTGATGGACGTGCAGATGCCCGAGATGGACGGCTTCGAGGCGACCGATGCGATCCGCACCCGTGAGAAGATCAGCGGCAAGCATATGCCCATCGTGGCGATGACGGCCCACGCCATGGCCGGCGACCGCGACCGCTGCCTGGCCGCGGGCATGGACGAATACATCTCCAAGCCGGTCCACGGGCCCGACCTGCTGCGGCTGCTGCAGACGTTTGCGCCGCCGTCCGTCCCGGTTGCGGCGCCGATTGCAGCTCCGTCACCCGCGGTCGCGCCCAAAAGCGATAAGCCGGTGTTCGATCGCGAGACGGCACTCGACCGCGTGAACGGCGAAGCCGAGCTGCTCGATGAAGTGATCGAATTGTTCCTGACCGACGCGCCCAATCGCCTCGCCGAAGTCCGCACCGCCCTCGAGCAAGGGGATCCGAAGCGGCTGCAGATGGCCGCCCACTCGCTGAAAGGGGCCGCCGGCTACGTCGGCGCTGATCGAACGTCAGCCCAGGCCCTCAAGCTCGAGGAGTTGGGCCGCCGCGGCGAGCTGTCGCAGGCGGTCGATGAATACCAGCTGCTCGAACGCGAAGTCGAAAGTCTCCGCGAAGTGCTTGCCGCCTCGACGACGCAGCCTCAATCCGTGGAAAGCCCACGCTCATGAAAGTGCTCATTGCCGAAGACGACGAAGTCTCGCGGATCGTGCTCTCCCGCATGTTGCAGAAGTGGGGACACGAGGTGGTTGCCACACTCGACGGACGCTCGGCGTACGAGATTCTGGAGGGCGAGGATGCGCCGGGCATCGCGATCCTCGATTGGATGATGCCCGAGATGGACGGCCTCGAAGTTTGCCGGCGGCTGCGACAACTCAATCGTGCCGAACCGCCCTACGTGATCTTGCTGACGGCCCGGGATCAGACCGACGACATCGTCGCGGGGCTCGACAGCGGAGCCAACGATTACGTCGTCAAGCCGTACGACTGGCGCGAACTCAAGTCGCGTTTGCGCGTCGGCGAACGGATGGTGGCCCTGCAGCGCGACCTCGCCGGCCGCATCCGCGAGCTGCAGTACGCGATGGCCAAGATCCACGAACTGCAGGAACTGATTCCGATCTGCAGCTACTGCAAAAAGGTTCGGGACGACCGCAACTACTGGGAGCAGGTCGAAAGTTACATTTCGACCCGCACCGGCGTGCAGTTCAGCCACGGCGTTTGTCCGCAGTGCTACACAAAGGTGATCGCCCAGCTCGAAAAGGCCGGCGCAACCGCCGACGTCTGAGGCCTGCTCGAATCAGGGGACCGGCCGCACGGCCCAGTTGTACCACGCGTGCGCAGGGTCCCTCGCGATCCGCGCGTCCAGTTCGTCGCGATCCTGATTTCGTTTCTCGGGCAACAGGCCCCGTACCACCAAGTCCGCCAGCAATTTGGCCGACTGGCTGTTGCACCGCGAACGCAAAACGCGCCACGAGGCGGCCGCCTGGGCAACTGGGTCCGCGGGCAGTTGCCGCGTGAAGGCCGAATCGAACAGCGGACTGAGTGCGAGTCCGACGCCGTTGGCCAACACAAACCGGAGTTCGTCCGGCCCATTGGTCGTTGACGACTGCGGCCGATCTTCCAGGTTCGCCGCCATCCACGGGCCCAACTCGTTGGTTGCCAATTGCAGATAGGCGGCGGGTCGCCCGGCCAATAGCTCGAGTTGCGAGAGGGCCACTAGGTCACCGAACCGGTCGGTTGGATCGAGCGGTTTCTTAGCGGCGGACGCAGGCTGGCCGTGGCCGCCGGTCGCATCGAGCCGGGCGCGGAAGAAGTTGATCGCCCCGTCTGTGTCGTCGATGGAGAGTAGAGCCTGCGCCTCGGCGAGTGCTCGCATCAGTGAGGCCACGCGCTCGGCCGGCTCTCCCGCCGTCGACTGCGTGAGGTGCGGCCCGTTCACGCCGGTCGTCGCGCTCGCCGTCGCGAGTGGCCCGCCGTTTCCTGGCGCGGCGGGTGCTGGGGCCGTCGGCGCGGTCGGCCACTGGATGCGGCAGGCCTGCTCAAACGCGGTCAATCTCGCGTTGGCGTCGGTCTCTTTGCCCAGCTTAGCGAGACAGTGCCACAACAGGAATTCAAACATGCGGCGGCGGGCGACGTCGCTGGCAACTCCCTGCTCGAGCTCGAGCGGCGTGAGGGGCTGCAGCTTGGGCAGCGTTTTCTCCGCCTTGCGATACCAGTCAAGCGCCCCGGCAAAATCGTGCTTCTCTTGCAGGTAATGGCCGATCTGTGTCTGCTCGTCCCCTTTGATGGCCAGCCAGTGGACGCTGCCCGTGGTCACGTCGATCACCGCGGCCGGATCACCCGTCCGCATCGTCAGCCCGTGGCCCAGCACTGCGTCGACCCACGACTGGTGCGACGGCGTGAAGGTCCCCCACACCGAGATTGATTCGCGAGCGGGCGACCATTGGGGAAACGTGAACCGCAGCCCGGCGATCACGACATGCGGCTGCCCGCCTTTTGGCAAGGCCACCAGCGCATCGCGGGCCAGCGGATCGGGCCACAACAAAGGCGACCAGTTAACCGGCTTTGAATCGCTGTCGGCTTTCTCGCCCTGCTTGGCTGGGTCTGAGGCCGGCCCGGATTTGGGGCGAACGGCGGCGAAGAGATCTCGCGGCGGATGCTCGGCGATCACGTAGGCCAGCGTGTCGCCCGACGGGTTCCAGCCAGCGAAGTTGCGGACGAAATCATGCGGCACCGGATGTTCGATCTTGCCCGCCGCATCGATGACCGTGAGCTCGGGATGCTGAGTCATGGCGACGAAACCGAGCCGCGCGTCGGGCGACCAGTGCGAGTCGAGGATCTGGCCGTCGACGGCGAAGATCTGTTCGACCTTGCGATCCGACGTTTGAGCGCGGAAGAGCAGCGTGCGCGGACTCGCCGGACCCTCGACCGGTCGCGCGAAGGCGAACCGCGAACCGTCCTTCGAGAAGACGGGCCGCCGCTCGATCAGCGTGCCGAGCCCCTCGCCGCGCTGCGGGTTGGCGCCCACGGACGATTGCGCCACGTGTCGCCAGGACGCGCCGTCGGCGGCCTGAATCCAGATGCCGTCCAGTTGGTGCGTAGTGGCCGAATCTTCTACGTCGAAATCCATTTCACGATGCGGCCCCACCGTGACCGCCAGCCCGCCCATGTCGCGTCCGGCCGTGCAGGCGATGCGCGAACCGTCCGGCGTGAAGTCCGCCAGCACGTAGCCCGGCGCGGCAATTCCGGCCGGCGGAAACACGCGAGATTTCTTCGCGGACTTGATGTCGAACGACCAGACTGCGTGCCCCTGCGGCGCCTCCTGATCGACGAAGAGAATCCTTTCGCCCTTGGGAGACTGACGCACGGCCCAGTTCCCCGCGACGTAGCCGGCATGTCCGGCGTGCGCCTCGAACAGCGCGACGGGCTTTTTGAAGGATCCGTCGGGCGCCCGCTCGATTTGCCAGCACGTGTAAACCACGGGCAGCGGCAGGAAAAAACGGCCCTCGGGCGCGTCGTTCCAATCGACGGGCGCGGCTGCCGACTCACGGCCATTGGGAGTGGCGGTGGGATTGCCACTGGGATTGCCTGCTGAACTGCCCGGGGGGCGGCCCACTTTTTTCTCGAGCGCTGCCTCAGACCCGGTCGGCGGTGCGTCGCGGGCCGTCGTGAAGATCGCGCGGCTTTCGTCGGCCGACCAGAGCGGGCTGCTGACGGCGACGATCGAGCGGTCCGGATCGAAGACGCGGTGCAGCTCACCCGTGCGGGGATCGGCGATAAAGATCCCGTCCTCGCCGTGCTGGAATGCCACCTGGTTGCCGCTGGGCGAGATGTTGATCGCGCGGTCTTCGCGCACCGCGTCGCAGCCGACCCAGAACAGCAAGCCCACCGCGGCAAGCGCAGACCGGCGCCGCCGCGCGCACTCGCTTCGCGCGCGCATTGTCGAAATTCCCGGCAAGAGGCAGGTGAATACAGGAAAGAAAGCGACGGGCAGCCGTTTCGCGTGTCCGGCCGATTCGGGCATTCCTGAGACGCGCAGAACGGGCGATTTATTCCCGTCGATCTCGGGCGCGAATCTCCGCCCCTCAGATCTCTTCGCGCTTGAGCCACCGCCGGACGAGCGGCATTTCATGCGTCGCCAGGTGGTCGAGCAGCCGGGCCGGCTCGCTCTCGACGACGACCAGCTCGCGATGCGCGGCGGTGATGAAGCCTTCGCGGATCGCGTGGGCGATCAGCGCCACGAGCGGATCGAAGTAGCCGTCGACGTTGAGCAAGCCAATGTTCTTGCGATGAAAGCCGAGCTGCGCCCAGGTGACGATCTCGAACAATTCCTCGAACGTGCCGAAGCCCCCCGGCAGCGCAATGAACGCGCCGGCAAGCTCGGCCATCAGGGCCTTGCGCTCGTGCATGTCGGCGACGCAGCGCATGTCGCGCACGCCCGTATGCAACAATTCCTTGGTGGCGAGGGCCTCGGGGATCACGCCGATGACTTCGCCTCCCAGCTCGAGCACGCGATCGGCCAGCACGCCCATCAGCCCGACGCTGCCGCCGCCGTAGACCACGCCGCTGCCGCGACGCACGATTTCAGTTGCGAGCGCGACAGTCGCCGTCCGGTAAGCCGGGGCCTCGCCGGTTTTCGAGCCGCAAAAGACGCAGATTCGTGGGGGCACTCGGTTGGCTTTCTCTATCGCGGGGCGCGCAGGTGGTTGTGTCGCAGCGGCGATTGGAATCGGCAGGCGCCGGCCGCGCTCCGCTCCGCGCTCGTGCTATCATGTCACACCGACGGTCGAACGGTCGAGGAGGTTCGCGCAGGCGGTGGCGCAACATTGGCACAGCGGTTATTGAATAAGGTGGCGGTGGTAACCGGGGCCAGCGGCCGGCTGGGCCGGGCCGTCGTGCAGAAGTTCGTCAGCGAGGGGGCAAAGGTCGTCCTCTTCGCGCGGAATCGGGGCCGGCTCGACGAACTAGCGGAGCTGGCGCCGGCTCGCATCGTCGTCGTGTCCGGCGACGTGACACGCCCGGCCGATCTCGAATTGCTCCGCGAGACGACGCTCCGTCGCATGGGGGCCGTCGACATCCTCGTTCCCGTTGCCGAGCTCTTCCAACCCGCCGGCCTGGCCGAGAGCACGCCGGAAATCGTCGCCGAAATCTTCGCCGTCAATTTTCAGGGCGCGCTGCAGACGATCCGCGCGCTCGAGCGGCACTTGAACTCGCCGGCGTCGATCGTGCTGGCGACGACGGCGCTGACCGAGGAACCGCGGGCGGGCTGGGGCGCGTACGCGGCGAGTAAGGCCGCGCTCGCCGCGCTCGCGCGGAGCCTGTCGGCCGAGTTAGCGCCCCGGCGGATTCGCGTGAACTGCGTCGCGCCGACCTGGCGCGAGCCTACGGCCGAGGCGAAACCGAGCCCCGCGCAGAAGCCGGCACCCGCCGCCGACGCCGCTCAGACCGTGCTGTTCCTGGCGAGCGAAGAATCCGCGGGACTCACCGGGCAACAACTGGTCGTCGGCCAGTAATCAGTGAAAAGCCCTGTCGCATCGCCATTTGAAGCGATTACTTCTTCTCGGCCCGCGCGCCCAGAATCTCTTCGAGCTGCGCGACGGCGGCCGGCGTGGCCGGATAAATAGGCACGGCCGAGTTGGCCAAGCGGGCTTCGGCGACGCGATAGCCGGTGGCGGCCGGCAGGAGCGGCATCAGGTACGTTTCGCCCGCGCGGGCGCCCGTGTCTTCCAGGTTCTCCACGTGGATCGACCCCTTGAGGCCGTTCTTTTTCCATTCGCGGACGACCGACACTTCGCCCGCGTGCGGGTCGCCCTCGACCTTCCCCGTGATCATCAGGTCCGAGCGCAGAATCTGTTCGCGATTGAGCGCGACGGGGTTGGCCGTTAGCCAGGCCATCACCATGAGCAGCGCGCACCAGACGACGGTGACGGCGATCGCGAACAACAGCAGCCCGCGAGACGGGCGCGAGGGGGTGTCGGCGGAAGCGAGCGGCGAGGCGGCCGGTTGGCCGGTCACCGGCTGAAGACCTTCTTCGCGTCGAGCTGGTAATTGCGGTCGAAGGCTTCCTCGAAGTCGTAGACGTCGAAGAAATCGCTCAGCTGATCGCGGTCGGTCTTGCTCATCTTGCCGCGGCTGATCAGCTCGAAGACGATTCGTCCGAAATCGCCCGTGCTGCGAATGCCCCAGTGTCGAAAGACCGTGCGAGTCAGCAGCCCGAACTGCAACAAGGCGAACTCGCGAATGCCGCCGAGCAACTCCACGCCCGAGATGTGGGCGTCTTCCGACTCTTCACTCTCGGCCACGCCGCGATTCAAAGTTTGCTGCGTGAACCGCAGGGCGTCGTAGACGAAGTGGTAGGCGTTCGGATGGTACCGAGCCTCCCGCTCGATAGTCCGGCTGGTCGTCGTCATCAAAATGCCTCGCTCTTTCCGAGCGACTGCAGTGCGATACGGCAATCGCTCGCGCGGGACGAAATCGTGTCGTTCCGCACCCAAAATTTGAGCCGTCCAACGCACGAACAGCCGAGCGCTCGCCTGTGGTCATGCGACTGGCAGAGTGATCCGTTCTCAACCAGAACGCTTTTGAGATTATCATCTTGGCCCGCAAGTGCACAATGCGGAAATTAAGCCGACGGCTGATTTTTCTTCGCTCACCCGCGCCCGTCACGCTCAATTTAAGGTGGTGACGCCGGTCAATTGCGCTCGGCACGCCGCTCTGGCGCCGCGGGGCGGTCATCGTCGGCGTCGGCGTCCGCGGGACGAACGCCCCCTTTGATCACCGTCAAAATCTCCCGCTCTTCGGTCAGCACGTCGCGGGGTCCGTCGTATCGGACAAGAAGCTTCCGCGCCAGAATCTCCTGGGCGATCACCTTCCCCTGCCCGATCCGCGTCATCACCATCGTGCCGACCTTGGGCAGGTCGCGGCGATATTCCTCGTACGTGTCGTACTCATAGCGAAGGCAGCATTTGAGACGGCCGCAGCGGCCTGAAATCTTTGCCGGGTCCAGGGTTGCTTTCTGGATCTTGGCCATCTTCATCGAGACGGGGGGCATCTCGCGAAGGTGCGTATTGCAGCAGACGGGCTTGCCGCAATCGCCATAGTCGGCCAGCAGCTTGGCCTCGTCCCGCACGCCGATCTGGCGCATCTCGATGCGGGTTTTGTACCGCTTAGCCAGGGCCTTGACCAGGTCGCGGAAGTCGACCCGCTCCTCGGCCAGGTAGTAAAAGATGAGCCGCTCGCCGCCGAGCAAGTGCTCGACGTCGACCAGCTGCATTCCCAGGTGTCGCTCGCCGATCATCTCCCGACAGCCCAGGAACTCGTCCCGCTCCTGCCGGTAGACGTCGTCCCGCTGGCGGGCGTCGTCGTCGTTGGCCAGCCGCAGAATTTTCCCGATGCTCTCGTGGCTTTCCAAGTAGGTAGCCGTCCGCTCGCTGGCCGGGCAGAGGACTTCGCCCCATTCGACGCCGCGGCTGCTGCGGACGATGACCGACGTGGTGCGGAGGAGCCTTTGCGGAGCGCGGGCAGCGAACTCAGCCACCAGCCGCATCAGTCCGTAACGGACGACATAGCGGTCGGCCGGCCGTTCGGCGGGAAATCGGCCCCGGTCTTCACTTTCGAGTTCGGCTTCTGACACGTTGCCGCCTGCCTTGCGTCGCGAGTTTCGGGTCTCACGCGGGTCCGAGCGCATTATAAGCGTGCAAACGGTCGCTCCGCCAAGGCTTGCGTCTGACCGCGGACAGGAAATGCGCGGGGACATCGCTTAGAATCGCCCAGATCGAAGTCTTCAGGCGGCCCCGTTCGGGACTGAGCGGGGCCGCGCACCAAGTCGGCCGGCGCGCTCTCGGCCCATGCGAAAATCGGAATCGAGGAAGCGTGTCACCGATGGGGAATCTGTGTCGAGTCGCCCTGGCGCCCACTCTGTTGCCCGTTCTGGGAGTGGGTCTCTGCCTGTTGGTCACCACCGCGTCACTGCGGGCCGACGAGTGGACCCAGTTTCGTGGTCCGAACGGTCAGGGCCGCTGCGCCAGCACCGATCTGCCGGTGACCTGGAGCGAGCACGAAGGGATCGTCTGGAAGACACCGATCGCCGGCCGCGGCTGGTCCTCTCCAGTCACGCTCGACGGGAGCATTTGGCTGACGACGGCCACGGAAAGCGGCCACTCGTTGCGGGCACTGTGCCTGGCCGCCGACACGGGCAAGGTCCGCTGGGACGTCGAAGTCTTCCACGCCGACAATCCGCAACACATCAACGCCAAGAATTCGCACGCATCTCCCAGCCCGATCGTCGAGCCGGGTCGCCTTTATGTGCATTTCGGCGCGGCGGGGACTGCCTGTCTCGATTCGGCGACCGGGAAGATTCTTTGGCGAAACCAGGATTTGGTGATCGACCACGGCGAAGGTGCTGGAAGCTCGCCGGTCCTGTTTGAAGATCTGCTGATCGTCAATTGCGACGGGACCGACCGGCAGTTCGTCGTCGCCCTCTCGAAACAAACCGGCCAGATCGCGTGGAAGTCAAAACGCTCGATCTCGGTCGATGAGAAGCGCCCCGATATGCGGAAGGCGTTTTCGACGCCGGCGCTGGTAGACGTCGCGGGCCGGCCTCAGCTGATCAGCCCGGCGGCCGAAGAAGTCAACGCGTTCGACCCGCGGACCGGAGCCGAACTCTGGTGCGTCCGATACTCCGGTTGGTCGGAAGTGCCGGTGCCACTCCTCGACCATGACCGCGTCTATGTCGTGACCGACTTTTCCGCCCCCCAACTTTGGGCGATTCGACTCGGGGGCCGCGGGGACGTGACCCATTCCAACGTGCTGTGGAAAATGCCCCGGCAGGTTGGAGCCAGCGCATCGCCGGTGCTGGCCGAGGGGCGTGTCTACGACGTCACCGATCAGGGGGTGCTCTCCTGCATTTCTCCGGAAACCGGGCGGCCGATTTGGCAGCATCGCGTGGGCGGGACCTTCTCGGCATCGTTGCTCTCTTTGGGGCGCTACGTCTACTGCGTCAACGAACAGGGGAAGACGACGGTGATCCGTCCCGGCAAGAGTTTTGAGCAGGTCGCCGCCAACGAGCTCGACGGTCGCATTCTCGCCACGCCGACCGTCTGCGGCCGGGCCCTCCTGCTGCGGACCGACTCGCACCTCTACCGCATCGAGGCGACGCCCGCGACCGCCACCACCTCCCGCGCCGCCGAGTCCAAAGCCGGCTTGGGGACGAACTAAGCTAGCCAGCCGCCGCAGTTTGAATTAGAAGCCCGATTGCCGCTTGACCCGGCGAGCCGCCAGCGTCAGCTGGCGGGTGCTTAATTCTCCCTTGTCTGTACTCGACCTTCGGCGCGCCCATGCGCATCCAGAGCCTCGACGCCTATCACGTACTGATCCCGCTGCGGAGCCAGGTGAAACACGCCTCGCACGCGCGGACCGACACCCACTCGATCGTCGTCTGCTGCCGCCTGGACGACGGCACCGAAGGCTGGGGCGAGGGACTGCCTCGCGCGTACGTCACCGGCGAGACGATCGAAACTGCCTGGGAACAATTCCGCTCAGCCGACTGGCCCCGCATGCTTGGCGAGCCGATCCACGACTTGAGCCACGCTATCGCCCTCTGCGACCGGATTCGCCTCGACGCGGTCAGTCCGCCCGGCCAGCGCGACTGCTTTGGCAATTCGCTGCGGTGTGCTGTCGAACTGGCCGTGCTGGACGCGGTCGCCCGGGCCTGCGGCCGCCCGCTCTCCGACGTCACCACGCTGGTCGCCGAGACGGAAGGCCTGCGTCAGAATGAAAAGCGGGTCCGTTACAGTGCCGTGCTGACCGCGCTTTCGCCCGTCAAAGCCGTACTCCGCAGCGTGGCCTTCCGCCTGTTCGGTTTCAATCAGTGCAAGATGAAGGTGGGCGTGGCCGGCACCGACGACCGGGCAGCCGTGCTCCGCGTGCGGCGGGCGTTCGGCGGCGGCTGCGACCTGCGGGTCGACGCCAACGAAGCCTGGACCTGCCGCGAGCTGGAATCGCACGTCGCCCCGCTGGTGCCGCTGGGCATCACGTCGCTCGAGCAACCCGTGCCGCACGGCGAAGTCGAGGGACTGGCCGCAGTCCGCTCGCGCTTAGGCGTGCCGGTGATGCTCGACGAGTCCCTCTGCAGTCAGTCGGACGCCCAGCGGGCGATCGAGCACGGCACCTGCGACCTGTTCAACATCCGCCTCTCGAAGTGCGGCGGTTTTGTTCCGTCCTTACGCATTGCCGCGGCGGCGGCCCGCGCCGGCCTCGGCTATCAACTCGGCTGCCAGGTCGGCGAGACGGGAATTCTGTCCGCGGCCGGCCGCCACTTCGCAACCTCGGTCGCCGGCATTCGCTACCGCGAAGGCAGTTTTGACCGCCTGCTCGTCGCCGAACGTCTGACGACCGAAGATCTAACCTTCGGCTTCGGCGGCTGGGCCCCCGCCCTCCGCGACCCCGGCCTGGGCGTGACGATCGATCGCGACGGACTCGAACGCGTGACGATCGCTCGCGAAAATCGGCGGGTGGCGGCGTAAGGCTCGGTTGGTGTGCCTGCGTCCGCCTGCGGCGGACTTGTCACACCATGCAAGAACTAACCGGGTCCGCTGAGGGCGGCTCGTATCTTTGCCACCAGCGCCCGCTGCTCCGCCCGACTGTTCACCGGTATTCGCTGCCAGTCCGAGTCAGTCCGCACGTCGGCAAACATTCCAGCGGGATCTTCGTGGAAGTGCAGAAACGCGGAGGATCCGCGGTAGAAAACGCCTCGCTTGCGCTCCTTCAAGCCGGCGAGTTCGCGGATTCGCACCAGCAGTTCCTCCAGGCCGTCGAGTGCCTCGTCACCTGCGTGCTTCATCCGCGCTCCCCACATCCTCCGCAATCCGACGGTAATGGCACATCCCGATGCCGTCCGACGCCGCCAAGCGTACAAAAGCTTCTCACTTCCGCGCCGGTTGGTTCGCCGATTTGTTCGTCCCTCGAACTGCCGTCATCTTCGGCTCAAACCGGGTACGGTTGGACTGAACCGGTGCATGACGTACCTTGTCCTTCCCCTAGGCCAGCACTAGAATTCGGAGCGCGTTGGAGCTAGTTCAACGCGTCCGACCGTAGTGATTGTATCGGTCGGCGCTGATGGATCGGCTTGAGGATTTTGTCGGTTGCTGCGGCTCTACCAAAAGCAACTTGCTGAGAACCGACATCGCTGCGACGGGGGCTTGCCGAGCGCTTTACACTTTTACAATCAGCCCGCGGCCGCTGCGATAACGACGTATTGTTGATCGGCCGCCCGTCAATGCGGTCGCCCGTTTCGGGCGAAAACGCCCGACGGCGACTAATACGAGCCGTGTCATACCGTCCCAGGGTGGCACGGCTTTGCGACGTGTGGAGTGTGCAGCGGGGAAAAAACCCTGCGGTCCAAATAGCTTGGACGGGACGGGAGAAAACCGGATGTACGAACGATTTACCGATCGAGCCCGAAAAGTGATGCAGCTCGCCAACCAAGAGGCGCAGCGCTTCAACCACGAATACATCGGCACCGAGCACATCCTGCTCGGACTGGTGAAGGAAGGCTCCGGCGTCGCGGCGAATGTGCTCAAGAACCTCGACGTCGATCTGCGGAAGATCCGTCTGGAAGTCGAAAAGATCGTCCAGTCGGGTCCCGACATGGTGACGATGGGCAAGCTGCCCCAGACACCGCGAGCCAAAAAAGTCATCGAATACGCGATGGAAGAGGCCCGCAACCTCAACCATAACTACGTTGGCACCGAACACTTATTGCTTGGCCTGCTCCGCGAACAAGAAGGAGTGGCCGCCCAGGTTCTCATGAACTTGGGAATGAAGCTCGAAGACGTTCGCGAGGAAGTGCTGAACCTGCTCGGCCACGGGCTCGAAGCCTCCGAAACCGGCGAACGCGGCACGGCCGCCCAGCAGAAGGCGGGCAAGAGCAAGACCCCGGCCCTCGACAGTTTTGGTCGCGACCTGACCGATCTGGCCCGCCAGGGCAAGCTCGACCCGGTCATCGGTCGCGAGCGCGAGATCGAGCGAGTGATTCAGATCCTCTGCCGCCGCCAGAAGAACAACCCCGTCCTGTTGGGCGAGGCGGGCGTCGGCAAGACGGCCATCGTCGAGGGCTTTGCCCAGATGGTGGTCGATGCCAACGTTCCCGAGCTGCTCCGCGATAAGCGCGTGGTCGTGCTCGACCTGGCGATGATGGTCGCCGGCACCAAGTATCGCGGCCAGTTCGAGGAGCGGATCAAGGCGGTGATGAACGAAGTTCGCCGCGCGAAGAACACGATCCTGTTTATCGACGAGTTGCACACGCTGGTCGGCGCGGGCGGGGCCGAAGGGGCCATCGACGCGTCGAACGTGCTCAAGCCGGCCCTGAGCCGGGGCGAGCTGCAGTGCATCGGCGCCACGACTCTCGACGAGTACCGCAAGTACATCGAGAAGGACGGGGCGCTCGAACGCCGCTTCCAGACCGTGATGGTCGAACCGCCCAGCCAGGAACAGACCGTTCTGATCCTGAAGGGGCTCCGCGACCGGTACGAGTCGCACCATCGCGTGCAGTACACCGACGACGCATTGGCCAAGGCCGTCGAGCTGTCGTCCCGCTATATCACGGGCCGCTGCCTGCCGGACAAGGCGATCGACGTCATCGACGAGGCGGGTGCCCGCATCCGACTGAAGTCGATGGTCCGCCCGCCGGACTTGAAGGAACTGGAAGAAGAGATCGAGCGGCTCAACGTCGCCAAGGAAGAAGCGGTCGCTAACCAGGACTTCGAGAAGGCGGCCGGCCTTCGCGATCAGGCCGACAAGCTCAAGAAGAAGAAGGAATCGCTCACCCGCGAGTGGCGCGACAAGGCCCGCGAGACCGACGGCGTCGTCGATGCCGACGTGATCGCCGACGTGGTCGCCCGCATGACGGGTGTGCCGCTGACGCGGCTGTCGAGCGAGGACGCGGTGCGGTTGCTCGCGATGGAAGACGAGCTGCACAAGCGGATCGTCAGCCAGGACGAAGCGATCAAGCAGATCGCCAAGGCGGTCCGCCGCAGCCGTAGCGGCCTGAAAGATCCGAAGCGGCCCACGGGCGTGTTCTTGCTCTCCGGTCCCACGGGCGTCGGTAAGACGCTGCTGGCCAAAACGCTCGCCGAATTCATGTTCGGCGACGAAGAGGCCCTCGTGCAGATCGACATGAGCGAGTACATGGAGAAGCACAACGTCAGCCGGCTGATCGGCGCACCGCCGGGCTATGTCGGCTACGAAGAGGGTGGTCAGCTCACCGAGAAGATTCGCCGTCGGCCCTACTCGGTCGTCCTCTTGGATGAAATCGAGAAGGCCCACCCCGACGTCTTCAACATGCTGCTGCAGATCATGGAAGAAGGCCACCTCACGGACAGCTTCGGCCGCAAGGTCGACTTCCGCAACGTGGTGCTGATCATGACGACCAACGCAGGAGCCGACGTCATCAATCAGGGCGACGTCTTCGGCTTCGGCAAGCGGGACGAGGACAGCAACTACGACAAGATGCGTGAACGGCTGAAGCACGTGATCGAACGCGAGTTCAAGCCGGAGTTCATCGGCCGTATCGACGAGATCGTCGTCTTCCGCAAGCTGACGCGCGACAACCTGAAGAAAATCGTCGACATCGAGCTGGGGAAGGTCTACAACCGGCTGGCCGAGCGCGGCCTGAAGCTGGAGCTGACCGACGAAGCTCGCGAGTTCATCATCGACAGGGGTGGGGACACCGATTACGGCGCCCGGCCGCTGCGTCGCAGCGTGTCGACTTACATCGAAGACCCGCTCTCCGAAGAACTCTTGCGAGGCGCCTTCGAAGGCAAGACCCGCATTCTGGTGACGGTCAAGGAAGTGGGCGACCAGAAGCAGCTCGACTTCGTCGGCACCGGCGCAAGCGAAGGCGAACTGGTGGGAGCCGGCTCAGGCGACAAGGAGTCAGCGCCGCCGAGCGCTTCGTAAACTTGTCCGATTGGATTACCGGAAAAGCCCAGGCCCAACAGCCTGGGTTTTTCTTTTCGAACCCTCGCCCGCACGAAACGAGCGGTCACCGATCGCAGCAGGGAATCTTCGTGCAAAGACCCCTGGGACTGGGTTAACGTAGTCACAACCGGCCGCGCCGTGGGCTGCCGTTAAAGCGTTTGGCCAACCGTCCTTCGGTCCGCGCGTCAGAACCCGCTGTGATCCAAACGCCCCTCGCCGACGTTTCCAGGGGCGAACACACAAACGAAGTCAAAAGCAAAAGTCGCTGACCGAGAATCTCCCGCGAAGACCTCTTTTGGAGTCCGCTGATGGCGACCGAGAAAAATTACCCCAGCTCCTCCGGTTGGACGATGTTGTTCGTCTGCATCGCCGGCGCTCTGCTGGCGATCGCTCTGTTTATCACGGGGGCCGTGCAGCAATCGCCGGTCGTCATCGTGCCCGCCCTCTTGTTGGGGGTCGGCGTCCTCATTTCCTCGATCGGGCTCTTCGCCCAGCAGCCGAATATGGCGCGGGTGATGCTGCTCTTCGGCGAATATCGGGGCACCGTGCGAGACACGGGCTTCTTCTGGGCCAATCCGTTCGTCATTCGCAAGCCGATTTCGCTGCGGCTGCGGAATCTCGAGGGAAGCCTGCTCAAGGTGAACGACAAGCAGGGCAACCCGATCGAGATCGCGGCCGTCGTCGTGTGGCGGGTGGAGGACACGGCCCGCGCCAGCTTCAACGTCGCCGATTACACGACCTATGTCCGCGTGCAGAGCGAATCGGCCGTGCGGCATCTTGCCAATTCGTACGCCTACGATCACGGCGAAGAGCACGAGATCACGCTGCGCAGCGGCGTCGATGAGGTCTCGACCTTCCTCAAGGCCGAACTGCAGACGCGGCTGGCCGAGGCGGGAGTCGCGGTCGAAGAGGCGCGGCTCACGCACCTGGCCTACGCTCCGGAAATCGCCGGAGCCATGCTCAGGCGCCAACAGGCCGACGCCATCATCGCCGCCCGCCAGAAGATCGTGCACGGCGCCGTGAGCATCGTCGAAATGGCCCTCTCAGACCTGGCACAGCGCAACGTCCTCACGCTCAACGACGAACGCCGCGCGGCGATGGTCAGCAATCTGCTGGTCGTCCTCTGCAGCGAGCAGAACGCCCAGCCGGTGGTGAGCACGGGGACGTCCAGTCCGTAATCGTCGGGTGCTGGGCAGCCGCCCGCTCTGCTTGCGTCGCGCCGGGCCAATGCGTAGAAGTGGCACGATGCCCCTGGTGCTCCGTTTGGAACAGCCGAGCTCGATTCCGCTCGAGGTCGATGCGGTGCGTCTGGAGACCGTTCGCGAACAATCGGTCGAAGACGTGCGGCGGACCGTCATTCAGCACGGCAATGCCCGCGTTTCCCTCGGCGAGTTCTTCCGCGTCTCCGGCAGCGCGGCCGATAACGAACTCGTCTGGGAGGGAGACTGCGCGCAGGTCAAACTCATCGGCGCGGGCATGACGGACGGGAAGATCCGCGTCGAGGGGAACGCGGGCATGCATCTGGGCGCCCAGATGCGCGGCGGCACGATCGACGTCAGCGGGAACGCGGCCGACTGGGTCGGGGCCGAAATGCACGGCGGCCGCATTCACATTCGCGGCTCGGCCGGCAACCTGGTCGGGGCCGTCTATCGAGGCGGTCGCCGGGGAATGACGGGGGGCGAAATCCTGATCGACGGCGATGCCGGCGACGAGATCGGCCACACGATGCGTCGCGGGCTGATCGCCGTCGGCGGCCGCGCGGGACTCGCTCCCGGCTTTAACCTGATCGCCGGTTCGATCCTGCTCTTCGGCGAGGTGGGCATTCGACCCGGGGCCGGCATGAAGCGCGGGACGATCGGCCTCTTGGGCGCGCATAGCCCGCCCGCCCTGCTGCCAACCTTCCGACCGGCGGAGATTTCGCGACCCGTATTCCTGCGCTATTCTCTGCTGCGCGTGCGGGAAATGGGCTTTTTTGTGCCGGACGAGTGCTTCGCGGCCCAGTATCGGAGATACTGCGGAGACTTTCTGGAGCTGGGCAAAGGCGAAATCCTGATCCGTGCCTCGAATTGAGAGCGGTGCCGTCGCGTGTCCCCGTCGATGAACATTGCGCTGCGACTCACCGCCACGGCCGAGCAGTCGCCCGATGCCGTGGCCGTCGTTGCCGCCGCGGGACGCGATTCGCTCGACCGCGCCGCCTATTCGCACGTCACCTTCCGACAGCTCGACCGGGAGAGCGACCTGTTGGCCCGCGGCCTCCGCGAGCGTGGCGTTGGTCCGGGGACGCGGCTCGTGCTGATGGTCCGCTTCGGCATCGAGTTTGTCGCGCTGGTCTTTGCGGCGTTCAAGGCCGGGGCCGTGATCGTGCTGATCGATCCAGGCATGGGCTTGCCCTCGCTGCTCGATTGCCTGGAGGACGTCGAGCCCGAGGGTTTCCTCGCCCTGCCGCTCGTGCACGTGGTGCGGATTGCCAACCGGCGACGATTTCGCCGGGCGCGGCTGAATCTCACGGTTGGCCGTCGCTGGTTTTGGGGAGGCCCGACTTATCGAGAGTTGGCGCGGGCTCGTTGGGAACCGTTTGAAACCGTCGCCGCCAAAGCCACCGATCCGGCCGCGGTGATCTTCACCAGCGGCAGCACCGGACCAGCCAAGGGCGTGATCTACGAGCACGGGATGTTCAACGCGCAAGTCGACCTGATTCGCGACCGCTTCGGCATCCAGCCCGGCGGCGTCGACCTGTCGGGCTTTCCGCTCTTTGGCCTGTTTAACGCCGCGATGGGCACCACGACCGTCGTGCCGCAAATGAATCCCTCCAAACCGGCCAAGGCGAACCCAGCCCGCATCATCGAGGCGATCGAAGACCACACCGTCACGCAGTCGTTCGGCTCCCCCGCACTTTGGCAACGGGTGGTGACCTACTGCGAAGAGCATCAGCTCCGCCTCCGCTCGCTGCGGCGGGCGTTCTCGGCCGGCGCGCCCGTGCCCGTCAGCCTGCTCGAGCGGCTCACCGATCTGCTCGATGCCGAACCGAAATCTGATGAGGCGCCGCGCCAACTGCCGGCCGTGGTCCGTTTGCCAGAAACGACGCGCAACTGTTCCTGCGCGGAGGTATATACGCCGTACGGCGCGACCGAGGCCCTGCCCGTTGCGTCGATCTCGAGCCGCGAAGTGCTCGATGACACGGCCGAGCGGACGCGCACCGGAGCCGGCACCTGCGTCGGCCGCGCGTTTCCCGGAGTGACGATCAAGATCATCGAAATCACGCACGGGCCGATTGCTACCCTGTCGATGGCCCGCGAGCTGCCGGCCGGCCAGATCGGCGAAATTATCGTCCAGGGCCCCAGCGTCACCCGCAGCTACCTCCGCAAACCGCTAGCCGAGGCCGAAGCCAAAATCGCCGACCCGCACGAAGATCACGACGCGACGGCGCCGGTTCCGTTTTGGCATCGCATGGGCGACGTCGGCTATCTGGACCATCAGGGACGGCTCTGGTACTGCGGCCGCAAGTCGCACATCGTGACGACGGCAAAGGGGCTCCTCTTCACCGAGCCGTGCGAGGCCATCTTCAACGAGCATCCGCGCGTCGCCCGCAGCGCGCTTGTCGGCGTGATCCGCAAGCCGGGCCAGGCCGCCGATCAAACGCCCGTGATCATCGTCGAGCCCCGGTCGAAGCAGTTCCCCCTGCGGAATGCCGATCGGCAAAAGTTCGCGGCCGAGCTCCGCGACCTGGCGGCCGCCAATCCACTCACGCTCGACATCCACACCGTCCTCTTTCACCGCTCGCTACCGGTCGACTTCCGCCACAATTCCAAGATCAATCGCGAGCGGCTCTCCCTCTGGGCGGCCAACGCGCTGCACGGCCAGCCATGAATGCCCTGGTCACCGGCGGCGCAGGCTTCCTCGGCCTCTATCTCACTGAGCAGCTTGCGGCCCGCGGCGATCGCGTTCGTGTGCTGGCGCGACGTACCCATCGGCGACTCGCCGAACTGGGCGTCGAATTCCAAGAGGGCGACATCCGCAATCCCCACGACGTCGACCGCGCCTGCCGCAACATGGACACCGTGTTCCACGTCGCGGCCGTCCCGGGAATTTGGGGTTCCTGGAAGCACTACTACGAGACCAACACGCTCGGCACGCGGCACGTTCTCGAGGCGTGTCGCCGGGACCGCGTCGCCCGCCTCGTCTACACCAGCTCGCCCAGCGTCATCTATGACGGGGCCGATCACATCAACGTCGACGAGAGCCATCCCTACCCGTCGCATTACCTGTGTTACTACCCGCACACCAAAGCGCTGGCCGAGCGCGAGGTGCTCGCCGCCAACGGAAGCGACGGGCTGGCGACGGTGGCGCTGCGACCGCACTTGATCTGGGGCCCGCGGGACAATCACCTGGTGCCGCGCCTGATCGCCCGCGCGCGCTCAGGACGGTTGCGACGCGTCGGCGGCGGCAACAACGTGATCGCAATGTCCTACGTCGAAAACGTGGCCGCCGCCCACCTGCAGGCCGCCGACGCCCTCCACCCCGGCGCGCCCCCCGCCGGCAATGCCTACTTCATCAACGAGGCGCAGCCGGTGAACCTCTGGCGCTGGATCGACGAGCTCCTGGCCCTCGCCGGACTGCCGCCAGTCCACAAATCGATTTCGAGCCGAGCCGCCTACGCCGTCGGGGCAACCTTGGAAGCGATCTACAAAGCTCTGCACATTTCTGCCGAGCCGCCGATGACGCGGTTCCTGGCCCAACAGCTCAGCGGCTCGCACTCTTACCAGATCGGCCGTGCCCAGCGGGACTTCGGCTACAAGCCCCTCGTGACCGTCGAGGAAGGCATGCGCCGCCTGGCGCCTGAGCTAAAACGGCTGGGCGAAGGCCGAGCCCCCTAAAGCACTTCCGAACGCCGACCGTCTGCTGTAAAATTCGGCCAGACTGGTCGTGTAGCGCAGTTGGTTAGCGCACATCGCTCACATCGATGGGGTCGCAGGTTCGAATCCTGCCACGACCACTTGATTGGCCTGCACTCAGGCACCTCGGCCACTTGTTTCCGAACAATGTGGCCTTTTCATTTGGTAACGACTGCTCGCGTCGCTGCACGTTGCCCTGGGTCCGCGGACCGCGCCGCATTCGTGATCACCCGCTATCGCTCCACCGAAGTCAATTTGCGGACAGACCACCGGATCATCCGGCTTGCGGGGCTCGAGGCATCCGGAAGGAGACTCGTCCGAATGCGACGGTATCCCGTGATACATTCGACACCACTGATCGCGGACGGGGCTCGATCAGACCTGCGAATGCGTGAGTTGACAAGCGTTCCGCGCGCGTTAGGATGACCCGCGACGTGGGTGTCGTCTCGGGCTTGTGGCCCGGACGAAGAATAGGGAAGACGGTGCGAATCCGTCGCGGTCCCGCCGCTGTAACCGGGGACGAAAGCCGCAAATACCACTGTCCTGCGAAGGTCGCGACCACATCGCGAGCGAGCCGGGCGGGAAGGTGCGGTGAGTAGGCCGATCCGGAAGCCAGAAGACCTGCCCATTCGTCGGTTCGCATTCGGGTCTTTCGGGGAACGAAGACACGCGTTCTTGCGCTGCCGCGCGCCTCGTTGATGGCGCGACATCGCGGCGATTCTCATCCACCGTCCGTCGGTTGGCGTGCGCCGCGCGCAGCGTGCGAATCGCCGAACGCCCGCGGCCTGGATTGGGAAAGCATGCGCCTCTTCGCGACGCGAGGCCCCGTTTGCCGCGCGGGTTGCCGGATCAACCATCCGGACGGGCCCCAGACAACGAGGACTTGTCATGTTGAAAAGAAAACGATTGGATCAGGCGCCGCCCGGGTTCACGCTGATCGAGCTGTTGGTGGTGATCGCCATCATCGCCGTGCTCATCGCGCTTTTGCTGCCGGCCGTGCAAGCGGCGCGCGAGGCGGCGCGACGCACTCAATGTCGCAACAACCTCAAGCAGATCGCGCTGGCAGCCCACAATTATCACGACGTCAACAACCAATTCCCGCCGGCGACAACAGTGATCTACAACGCCGACACATTCTGCGGCCCACCCCCCTTCGTGTGCACGTGCGGCGTGGCGACCGGTTACTTGCAGGATTGCTTCTGCGGGACGTTGTTCACAGTTGGCGTGCCCGGGAGCGTTGGCCGCAACGACTATAATTTGCACACATGGCCGGAACGGCTGTTGCCGTTCGTGGAAGCCAACACGGTTTACAGCCGAATTTGCATGAACGCGCCGATCTTCTCCCCGGTCTGCCTGTCGGGCGTTCCGTGCCCGACTAAGTACACCTTTGCAAATTCTGGCTGTCCGTGCCTCGATCCCTGTGCCTACACCCGCCCAGCGGCCGCCGTCATACCGTCCTACGTCTGCCCCTCGTCGCCGCGAACGCAAAATCCATTTGTCGAGGGAAACGCGATCTACGAATTCTGTCTCACATTCTGTCGCACCTGCTTTGCCTTCAAACGCCTTCACGGTGCTTTGGATTACGAAGGCCTGTGCGATCTGGATTCGTCTGCCCACGCGTTTTACACACACGCACTCGGCATTCCCGGCGCCGGAGGCAGCGGGTTCATTGGGCCCACCGGCCTGTTTCACAGCTTTCTCTCGAATTCCTGCGGCTTATCGATTGATCAGATCACCGACGGGACGTCCACGACGCTTTTCTGCACTGAGATGGCGGGCCGGCCGGATTGCTGGACAAGAGCCGGCAAGACGACTTTGCCCACGCCCCTCGCCGCTCACGCTTTCAACTCAGGCGGCGCTTGGGCCTCGACGAACGCGGTCGCCTATGTGCTCGGGTCCGACTTCACCGGCCTCAGTCATCCGAGTTGCTTTTCGAGCACAAACTGCCCGATGCCGGTCTGTTTCATCAACTGCACGAACGAGATCGGCTACAACGCCATTTTCAGCTTCCACCCGGGCTCGGGTGGGGTGGCCATGTGCGACGGATCCGCTCGCATGGTGAGCGAGAATATTTCGATCGTCACATTCGTCGCGCTGATGACGCCGCGCGGACACGAAGCCGTGCCTGACCAGTTCTAACATGGCCGTCGCCTGCGAACTCCGGTCGACCGCTCTGGACGTGTCCAGGGCGGCCGACTTTCTTCTAGACGGAATCTCTCCGCGTCTTTGAGAGAGTGGAGTCGATGGAATGGCACTCGTCCTTGTGAGTCGCGGCGCGCACCAGCGCAAAATCGCGTGGGGGATCGCAGCGACGTTTATCTTCCTCGTGCCCGTCGGGTGTGGCGGACGCGAGTCCAGTGCTCAACGTCTCGAGAAAGCCTATGAAAGCGCCGGAATGAATCCGGTGACGGCTTATCCGTTGGGCGGAAAGATCACCGTTGACGATGAGCTTCCCGCTGCGAAATCCGAGACCGCGCGCCTCGTGGCGATCGCCTACGACGCCGCGAAGCCCGAAGCCAAGGCAAACAGCAGTGCAACTGCCATCGTCAAGCCGGATGGGTCGTTCGAATTCCCACTGCTGCCGCCTGGCAAATATGTAATGCTCTTTGCCCAGCTGGGCTACAATCCGAGGATGGGCTTCCTGGGAGCGGACTCGCTCAAGAATCTCTACAACGACCCCGAGGTCAGCTCGAAAAAACCGGAGTTCCTCATCGATCATCAAGCGCCCGGCAAAACGGACTACACGTTCAATCTATCGGTCGCCGGCGAAACTCCGCCTGCGGCACCCGGGCCGAAGGCGTTCGTCGGCTCCGGCTCGCGCCGCACGCCCGTCCGGAAATAACCGAGTAAGTTACCATGCAGCGTTTTCCTCCGGCGGACGTTGACGCGGCGTCTTCTCCGTGTCTGGGCGATTGCACGCTTGATGCCACGAGGCTCTACTGCGTCGCGTGTCGGCGAACGATTGATGAAATTGCCACATGGTCGCAACTGACCGATGAGCGAAAGCAAGCCGTCCGGAGCCTCTGCGAATCGCGGCGAGTTGAGCAAGACGGTCGTCGCGAGGGCGATGCGATCGGAGACGGACAATGAAAAGCTGGATCTCGGAGTGAAAGGGGAGACAGAGTCCGGAGACGAGTGGGCTGAACCCTTTCATTTGTCGCAGAACCAGAGCGCCATGCCGAGAAGCCCGCCGGAGGCCACCGTAACACTTCACGAAAGGGTTCCTCCATGTCTGCTCAGAGAATTGCAACGGTCGTTCCAGTCGCTGAGGAAGATGCGAACGGGAGAGTGGCCGATGTGTATGCTGACATCAAGAGGACGAAGAACATTCCCTTTGTGCCCAACCTGTGGCGAGTGCTCGCAACCAACCCTGACCACCTCGACTTGGTTTGGTCGAGTCTCAAGGCGCTGATGCATCCTGAAGCAGTAGGACGTCAACCCAAGCTCGATGCGACGACACGCGAGATCATTGCCCTTGCCGTATCGGCGACCAACGGCTGTTCCTATTGCGTCAATTCGCACACGGCCGCGCTAAGAAAGCTTGGCCTCGATACCGAAGCTCTGGGAGAAGTCCTGGCGATCGTCGGCTTGTTCAACACGACAAATTCGATCGCGGACGGTTATCAGATCGAGCCGGATATCCTGCCTCCCCTTGAGTGATCGGATCGCAGTCAGTCCGAGATCTCGGCTGGCCCGTGCGTTCGTCGCTCGGTAAGGCCGGTGATGAGGCGGCCGACGTCCGCTCGTGTCTGGTCCGAGAGCACGCCCCAAGCCGCATCGATTAGCGCACTCTGTAGCAACGCGGGGAAATGCCCGAACCCCGCCACGAGCCGAGTCCGGTCCCCGGGTGTCAAAGTGGGAAAATCGCCTCCAACTGCACCGGATTCAGCACCGCTTCGTGTAGCGGCGCTTGTATTTCCGAGGGAATTCGGCGATTCTTCGAATCCTGCCACGACCACCTTTTTGGATTGCCCCGAAACACGCACAGCCACTTGTGGCCACACAAGGTGGCTGTTTTTATTGCCGCCGACTCGCGTACGCGGACCTATTAAGGAGCTGAGTTATGGATAACTTGGATCAATTGTCCCGACGTAAGTTCATGGGGAGTGCCGCGGCGACCGTGGGGGTGATGGGGATGTCCGGTCTGACTGGCCTCTCGCCGCGAGGCACCGCCGACGCGGCCGAGCAGCCGAAACCCGACGCGGTGCTCCATCAGTTACTCGCCGGCAACCAGAGGTTCGTCGAAGGCAGACTCCGGCACCCGGGACGCACTCCGCAGGACTTTCTTCCGCTTGCGCACGGACAGGCACCGCATGCCGTCATCGTCGGGTGCGCGGACTCGCGCGTAGCTCCCGAAGTAATTTTCGACCAGGCCATCGGCGACTTGTTTGTCATCCGCATCGCCGGCAACGTCGTCAGCGGCGCGGGCCCCACGGTGAAGGGGAGCATCGAATACGCCGTCGCCGAGCTGAAGACCCGACTGGTCCTGGTACTGGGCCACAGCGAATGCGGCGCGTGCAAGGCGGCGATCGAGCACATCGAGGCCAACGACGCGCTCCCCGGATCGATCGATGCCCTCATCAATCCGATTCGACCGGTGGTGAAAATGGTGGCGGGGCAGCCCGGCAACAAACTCGCCAACGTGATCAAGGCGAATGTCGTCGAGGGCGTCCGGCGACTCCAAGGCCTGGAGCCGATTTTGGCGAAGCTCGTCCGTTCGGGCGAATTGAAAGTTGCCGGCGGCGTCTACCACCTGGGCACCGGCAAGGTCGAGCTGGTCGGCTGATCGGCTGATCGGATCGGGCCGCCGAGTTTATTGACTCCGTACGTTTGCACAGCACGTCGTATGGTCGCGATCGTAGCCGACTCACTTCGGCTCGTCGTCCCATCGGTATTCGAGTCCGTAGGCGACTGCCTGGGCGGCATCGTGTCCCAGAGTCTTCGCGACCAGATGCATTGCCCCGTCGATCCCGGCGGAAAGGCCCGCAGTGGTGATGAACTTGCCATTGTCGACATAGCGCTGGTTGTGCACGACTTTAGTTCGGGGGGCGACTTTGGCGAGTCTCTCGATCCCTCCGCGAACTGTTGTTGCCGACAATCCATCCAAGAGACCGGCCTTTGCCAGCAGAAAAGCACCGTTACAAACCGACATCACCTGCTTCGCATCTTTCGAGCGAGCCCGGATCCACTGGATCACTCTCGCATCGTTCAGCGCCGAAGCGATGTTTCCCCCAGGAATGAGCACGATATCGGCCTTGGGGCTGTTCTCTAGCGTGTAGTCCGGAATAACTTTCTGGCCGAAGACGGTCTTAATGGGGCCCAGGGCTGAGGCGACCGTATGCACGTCAAAGCCAGCGGCACCAAACACTTCCCAGGGGCCGGAGTAGTCGATGATTTCGACGCCGTTGAAAAGCAAAATGGCGACCGTTAGCGGTTTTTCGCCCGACGCGTGCGACTCAATCGTTTTTTCCACGAGGGTCATTCCGCAGCGCTGGCAGACCCCCGGCTTGTCGTGCGTTTCTTTGTCGCAGTCGAGTCCACAAGGAGGACACACGTAAATCTTCTTGCCGCGTTTCGCCGCGTCCTTGTCCACGGTGATTGGACCGGCGCTTGCTTCGCGCAGGGCAGCCCCACACGATATCGCCACGAGTGACTGCAAAATGAAGAAGGGCACAAACCTCGTTCTCATCTGATTTCTCCAAGAAGTCTCAAGGATGCCGACGGCGTCGAAGTCGGACATCGAATCGATTGCGGAAAGAGCTGGGATTGATACCGAACCGCCGCTCAAACGCGCGGCGGAACGCGTCGGGGCTGGCGAACCCGACCGATCGGGCAACCGTCTCGATCGATTGATCGGCCAGAGACAGCCGCTGACGCGCTTCACCCAATCGGAGGTCTTCCACAAACCGTGCCGGTGGCGTGCCAAACACGTCTTTGAACCGTCGACAGAAATGCCGCGGACAAAGCCTTGCCCGGTGAGCGAGCGTTTCGACTGAGAGGTCTTGCTCCAGATGCCCGTGAATCCAGGCCGCCAGATCGCCGAAGCCATCCTTGGAACGGGTCTGGAATTTCAGCGGCTCGGAATATTGTTCCTGCCCCCCAGACCGTTTGACGTAGACCACCAGTTCACGGGCCACCGCCAACGCCACGGTCGGCCCGTAATCCTCCTCGATCAGGGCCAGCGATAGGTCGATCCCGGACGTGATTCCCGCTCCGGTGTAAAACGGGCCGTCTTTGCAGAAAATGGCATTGGCATCGATATTGAGTTTGGGATATCGCTTGCCGAGATCCCGGGCAAACCGCCAATGAGTCGTCACCGTGCGGCCATCCAAGAGTCCGGTCGGTGCCAGGCCATAAATGCCGGTGCAAACAGTCGCAACGCGACGGAGCTTCGCGGCCCGAGCTTTGACCCACTCAGCAACCGTCGCTTGAGTCTGTGGAACGCGTAGTCCACAACCTCCCGGAATCAAGAGGGTGTCGAGCGCGGGAACATTCTTTAGCGTCGTGTGCGGCTGAAAGACGATGCCCGACTCGGACACGAATGGCCTTTGACTCAGACCGATCACCGATATTTCGTAGCAAGGACTGAGCGCGCCCCCTGCACCTTCGAAGACGGCCGAGCTGAAGGCATCGATCGGCCCCACCAAATCCAGCGCCATCACTCCATCGAATCCGAGCAATCCGATTCGCCGCGATGTCATGCCTGACTCCAACGTGCCTCTCAAGACTAACGATGCAGGGCTTAGAGCCGCCATGACTAATATCCGACAGTTTAGGACACGACTCCTTTCATCCGAATGCGCATCTTTGCTGACTGATTTCTGAATAATTCAGGGATAAGGAACCCGAATACGATCAGCCAAGTGCGCGACTTCGATCCGCACGCGGCCCAGGCCGCACCGCCGCAATTTTGCTTTCTTGCGGCGGCGACAGTGCTTTGCCATGGACGACAGGGGATTCGCGTTTCGCAGTCGCACGCGTGCCGCGTGATCCCGCTATCAACCGCGACTCGTCCGAACTATCATCCCACCTGTCTGGCGCTCGCGCTGCGGCTTTCAGCGTTTCGTAGCGATCGGCCGCCGGCTCTGCGGGCCACGCACTGCTCCGTCTCATGGATGCTAACTTCGGAGGTGACACGATGGTTCCGCAGTTGCTCGCGCTATTCCGCTCCCATCCCCGTGCTCGTTCGCGCGCCCGCGCGCTCAACTCGTTGACGTGGCCGGCCATCGAGAATCTCGAAGAGCGAACGCTGCTCTCGTCGGCCACACTGGCCATGCTCAACGGCAACTTCACCGGCACGTACAGCGGCACCGTGACCGTCAATAACAACGGCTCGATCACCAAAACGCCCGTCACTGCGACGGCGTTCACGATGACCACGAATAACGGCGTCATCAATTTCACCTCGCCCGTCGGCAACGGCACGGGCACCGTCGACGTCAACCGAAACATCGTCGGCACGGTGAACG
>Ga0210390_10000436_pt1 | contig 45545 bp, 37 predicted proteins | sample IncBWH11OmetaG_FD_161050 | JGI IMG/M metagenome (GOLD analysis project Ga0210390, IMG submission 161050) | Forest soil microbial communities from Barre Woods Harvard Forest LTER site, Petersham, Massachusetts, United States - Inc-BW-H-11-O ... | reverse complement strand
CAGTAATGCAATCGGGGCGCGGCAGCCAGCAACGTCTCGAAATTCAGACCATAGAGGCTTCCATCGGGCAAGATCGTGACGCGCGAGCCCTTGGGGATCAATTTCGCGGCGGGCGCCACCAGCAGATCATAAAGCTTCTGGCCGGCAGCGTTTTGCGTTTCCAGTACGTCGCGCGAGCCAAGCAGCGCCTGCCGGTACGATTGCACGAGCGGATCAATTTCCTTCGCTGGAGGCAGGATATAAAGCATCACACGTGCCGGTGTGACCAGCCACAAATACGAATGGTCCGGACCCAACCAGTAGTCAAGAAGAACGGTATCGGAGCGCTTGGCAACCTGCCGCGGATTGAAATCCTTCGCTGAAAAGTTGATGGACGCAGAGTTGATGCCAAGGCCCTCGGCCAATGTGCGAGCACTACTGACTTCCGCTACCTGCAATGCTGCTTCTTCCTTGTGATGGGCCACAAGAAAATCTATGTAGTCATCGTAAAAATCGACGACACCGGCCAGAAAGGAAAGCCGAAAATCTTCACGTTTCACCGAAGACCGGGCCGCCTCAATTGCGACCATCGCCTTGTGAAAATGCACTTCGGCATCCGTTGGTCGGTTCTGAGCCGCATACACATCCGCAAGGCCTGCCTCTGCCTGACGGGTTAGATAGCGGTCCAAGTTCTTCTCACGAATCACCTGAGTCAGGTCGGATTCCGCTGCCCCAAAATCGTTTTTATCTGCTGCGACATAGGCGTCGGTTATCAGCGACTGGAGCCATCGGAGCCGGTCACCATCTTGGCGTTCGATAGCCAAGGCTTCGCGGCTGTGTTGCTCAGCGGCGTCATACTTCTGCTCTTTCAGCTCGACAACCGCCACGTTACTCAAGCAGGTCGCGATAGACGTCCTATTCTCAAGTTTCCTCGCTAAGACTAAGCCCTGTTGGAAGTCTCGCTCCGCCGCAGCATACAAACCCTGGACGTATTCTATCTCCGCGATGTTCATAAGCCATATGAGCTCGTCCTTATTCACACCCAACTGCATCGAGGCATCCTCTGCCTCCTTGAGAAGTGACAATGCTCGGTCGAAATCTCCCATTTTGTAATAGCTTCTGCCCATATTGCCGACGACCTTCTCTGTAGCGGTCCGGGCATCAAGAGTTCGGGAGAGTTCAAGCGCCTGAGTGTCCCAATCGATGGATTCGTCGTAGTGCTCCTCCTCCATAGACACCCATCCGAGGCTACCCAAAGATTTCAACGTGAGGAAAGACTGTTTGTTGTCCCGTGCAAATCGGAGAGATTGCAGATAGGCATTTTCTGAGGAAGGAAAGTCTCCACGCGCCAAGAACAGATTTCCCCGGGCGAGCAGAAGCTCGCCCATGAGGTGCGGTTCGTAGAGCCTCGCGAGGTGCTCAGCCTCGTCGAAATGCTGTTCAGCCTCGTCAAATTTCTGCAGCGAGCATTGGGCAAGACCCAGGACAATTTCTCGCCGAACGCTTATGTCTGAATGAGTAAGGTTAGACGGCAATGGCGCCTGAAGAAGTTCAAGCGCGTCTGTGCTCAAACCCCGCCAAACAAAGACCTCGGCCTCTAAGACCCGAAAACGCCAGGCCCACTCGGGGCTACGCTCGAAAAGCTGCTTATAAGCCGCATCCGATCGCTCAGAGGCGACAATCAGATCGCCTTGCTGAAATTTAGACTCAGCGTCTCTGTAAGCGGCTTCCGGCTGCAAGGATTGGGGATGACGGCGGCAACTCGATGCCACGCAGAGGGCAGCCAGCAAAAACAAGCTGATCACGGGAAGCCGGTGCCGCCTCCTCCCGTCCCAGGGCCGCTCGCAGAACCGCCAACCGCGGAACCCATCTCCACGCGCAACATCGAAAGCTCGCGTTCTTTTCGCTGAAGCTGCAATTCGGCGAGGTAGATCTTGCCGAAGTGGGGCACCACGATAACGTTGCCATATACTCGGAGTTCCGAGCAATTCGTTTTGACATCCTTGACGAGGGAGCACAGCACAATGCCTTTTGATTCCGGAAACTCGTCTCCAGCGAACCAGTTATACCTCTCGCGGAGAAATTCCGGTACATCGGACTTGGGTTTGCCCCACAGGAATCGCGCTTGCATCATTTCTCGGGCTTGTTGGTTCTCGGTGTACTCCTTCTTAAAGGCTGCAAACGTACCGAGCCGCACAAACAGGTCATTATCCAGGTCCACTTGAACGGGGCAGCCTGCGATGCGCAAGTTTTCAAAACGGCTTCCCACCGAAATGACGGTGGGCTCTGGGTCGTCCAGATGCTGCTTCGAGGTAATCCGCGCAACGACACGGTCCGCAGTGACCATATCCTGAATGTTTAAGCCTTCGATGGTTGCCCATGCCAGTGAGTTAAAGGTTGCATCCTTCACGTTGTGGCTGCCTGCCACCACCGAGTACGCCGCCTTGTACGAGATGATTCCCTTGAGGTGGAAATTCTCGGTCCGCGATGTCTCGTAGCCTCCGGTGGTTGGCAGCGTACTTCCGGCGTGAACATCCACAAGATGCTCGAACGGTCGGTCAATTCTCGCGCTCAGACCGTAACCGTGCGCCGTGTGGAGATAAGTCTTCTTGACTGGCTCCATCGAAATCGCCCTCCTGCTTGTGGGTTCTATTATTTATTTCGAAAATGCGAGCGTGAATGGATAGCGAGCTATTTCGGATCCGGTGCTGGCTACGCTTGCGGGCGTCGCCACTCCGCGAACAACCACCGCGTAATTTCCGGGCTTCAGCGTTGCAGGCGGTATCAGCAACTGCACGGAATTCTGCGCCTCTTGCCCGGAAATGTTCAAGGAATATTCCGTCGCGCCGGACGCGTTCACAAATTCACACACATACAGAGGAAACTGCTTTTCGGGTGGAATATCAATGTACAAGCTGAATGGCTTGTTCTCCGAAGCGGTAATCGTCGGCGGCTCTCCGCCGCGGGAATTCGCGGTGATCAAGGAATACGACGGAAGAGTTTGCGGCGAAATGGAAGGTGCCGCCGACTTCAAATGAGGAATGACGATCAAATTCTGGTAACCGGCAAAGAGCAACAGCAGCGCAAAGACCGGAACGGCAAAGCTCGGACGCAGCAATCCCGCAAACCATCCGCTCGATGAAGGCTTGCGCTCGGTGGCCATCGGCACACGGGCCGACCCCGTCAGCGGCCCTGATTCCAGTACGGCTCGCGTGTTCTCAACAAACGCCGCCGCCAGCTTTAAATCCTCCGCACATTCCGGACACCCGAAATAGTGCTCCTCGTACTGTGCGCGGAGATCGCCCGAGAGTTCTCCAAGTACATAGCGCTCAGCCGCTTTCAACTGTACTGCCTCTGAATGTTCCATAGTTTTCGTCACATCAGTAGTGACTTGGAACCTCCAATCGTTTCATCGTGCAAAATCATTGTTTCGCCTGCGGCAAGCCGTCTGCCTGGCTTCTCTCGTAGTAAGCCCGGAAACTCTGCTTGGCCCGGTGCAGGAGCACGCGCAGATAGTCGCGATCGACGCCGAATTCACGGCAAACATCGTCTTTCTCCTTTTCTTCCAGGAAGATAGAGCGAAGAAGCTGGCGATCTTTGTCGCCCAGCAGTGCCAAAACTTTGCGTACCTGTTCCCGCGTCTGCTTGGTCACCAGAAAACCTTCGAGATCAATTAGCTTGTCCACCGGTTCGGGCGCGTCGTCATCTAAAGAAGCGCCATGATCGACCGATCGATAGAACTCCTGTAACACATTGTTGCAAACCGAGTTAACGAAGGCTCCGAGCCGCTCTGGCTGGCGGATTCCGCCTTCGGACTGCATCGCCTTAAACACTCGCAAGAACGTTTCCTGGGCGATATCGTCAACAGCCTGCGAGGAGCGGAGCCGAGACCTTAGTTTGATCAATAGCAGTTTGCGAAAATACGCAACGAAATGCTGCTCCGTGGGAAAGTCCCGCTCACGGAGGCGTTTCAGGTAGGCCTCATCGAAGGAAAAAAATTCCACGCGCGCCTCGAAAGGAAGGCGAGTATATCCCGGCCCCGATAACTAACGCAATCCAAGCCCGTTACGCTTTGTGTGTCATTTTTTTATTCGCCTAACGGCTCACCGCAGTTTGAAAGCGCAACGCTCGCTCCGCAAAATATTTTTCCCACGGTGAAACGCTTCGCTCGCCTGCTGCACTACCTTTGCGTAGTTGTACTGACATCGGATTGGGAGAGCAGGTGGCCCAATCCGGGTGATGGTGCAAGCGCTGGTCTCCCATCCCCTAAGGCGCATTCCGGCCCTGCCGGTCAGGGAACCCCACCGGGGTGCGCCTCCCCATCTGTGGCCCGGTCATGTTCGGGTACAAAACTGAGGAACGTCCAAATGAGTTCATACGTCGCTCTAGAGTTGGAAACGCCAATCAACGCCGTCAGCGAATTTGACTCTCGGATGGAAAGGATGCTCTTGGACTATCACGACGGCGCCGAAGCGGGCATCTTGAACGCGCGGGCAGTGGAATTCATCGCTAAGCCCGGCCGAGTGCAGCATCTGCAGAATTGCATGCGCCGGGAAGTGGCTGAAATTTTGAAACAACAAACCGGCTTTGCCGGAATATTCGTGCTGACCTCGCACAAAGAGCCGCGCCTGGTTCAGGTGCTGAGCTTCTGGGACAGCGCGAAGCAAGCGACCGAGAACTGTTGGGAAGAATCACGGGCTGTGCGCAAACTTGTTTCGCCGCTGATAGATGTTTGCGGGAAGGTTCATTCTTACGAGGCCGCACTGCCCGAATCATCCGACACAACGACGCAGACGTCCCGCGTGCGAACGTGCTGAGACGAGATCCAATGGCCGAGCAGGCATGGCCACTGAGGGGAGCAACGCAGAATCAATTTGCCACCATCATAGCGGCCAGATACATGGCTGCAGCGAATCAGGGTTCCGAGGGCCAAGGACTTATGTCAGAAGGTTTCTATGGATCATCAGATGAAAAACAAGACCGCTTGTCCGCGCCGCAGAAGCCTGCGCGTTGCGATGTCGGGAATTGCGGACGTCCGGCGATGTGTTGGCTCGAGCTAAGGCGTTTTTGCGTGAACCATTTCATTGTGGAGTGCTACGAACGATTGAACCGCTGCAACGCCAGCCCGTTTGCTGATCCTGATGAAGCGTCCTCTGTTTCGCTTGATCGCTTCTTAGATTCTTGCGCACAACAGGCCGCGAGTCTGGTTCATCCGATCCGCGGACTCGACAATCTGGAGCGCGCGCGGCTGTTCGATATTCTGCTATGGTCGTCGGAATTGGCGGCCAAACGCAGTGTCCTCAGATCAGAAAAGGCCTCGGGCGCAAGCTCTTAGTGCCGTAGGTAGTCGGTAAAACGGAGAACCCGCACGACTCAGGTGCCGCAGGTACGCAAACGTCAGAGACTGTTTTGCTCGTGGCACACTTAAAAAGTGAGCTTTAACCCAAACTCAATCGTGCGCGGCGCCCCGAGCGCGAAGACTCCTGTCCCAACTCCAACGCGCACGGAATTGGCATTCGCATAGGTTGTGCCATTTAGCGAGCCCGCGCCCCCCGTTAGGATCCCACTCAGAACGTTTCCGGGGATGTTGAAATTCGCAAAATTGAACAAGTTGTAGAAGCTCACGCTAGGTTCAAGTGACAATTCTCGCTCTTTTACGTTTACTTTGCCTATCCACGTAAGGCTCATGTCAAATGTTTTCAACCAAGTCAGTCCTACTTCGCCGGGAACTACCGGCGAGAGCGCCGGAGCCACTCCTCCTAGCGCCTGGAGTTGCGCTAGCGTGAACAGACCGTTGTTGATGAGCACGTTGCCGGCTGGGGTTGGGTTATTCGCGACGGTGTTGTTGTAGTTGTTCACGACGTTTGGAAGACCGGCGAGAGATACGCCGCGCATAAAGGAACCTTGCTTAGTGCCGGGAATTGGGTCGCCCGTGGTTCCGTCGCCGTTGAAGTCGGTGGCAAAGATTTCGCCGGCGCCATTGCCCGTGACCGGCACGGCGAGCGCGCTGGCGAGAGGGCTATCGAAATGGAAAATGGTGCCGAGGCGGAAATGCGCCGGCAGGTCGGCGTAGCCGCCAAAGGAAAATTGATGCGTGCGGTCGAGAGCGGACGGGCCGCTGAAACCGCAGGGATGATTGTTGTCAATGGTGGGATTGACGAAGTCCTGATCGGCCGCGGCGGGAGAGGTGCCCGCAGATGTGGAGAGCGCCGCGCCGCAATTGGTGAAGCGCGACAGTGAGTACGCGAATTGGAAGTTCAGATATTTGACGCCGCGGAAGGGGCTCTTCACATTGTCAACTAACTTTACGTCCATCGCGTTGTAGACCGAGCGGCCAATTGGGAAAAGAAATGTTACCAGCCCCAGGGTCGGGTTAACTCCCGTGAAAGCACACGGGTAGCTGGTACCCAATCCGGCCTCGCAACCGCTGATTCCGAGGTCTGCGGCAGAATCAAGGCCGGAGTTACCAAAGTCTGACATGGTAGCGGGTCCAGCCGGACTGGTTGCGGTTGCAGGATGCAACCCGGGACACGCTGCGATGGCGGCGTCAATGGATGCTACCCCGCAAGCACTGAGTGTGGCGGCGATGGCTTGCTGGGCGGCGGATTTATTGAAGTATCGAATATCGCCACTGTGATTCGCGTCAACGCCGATCAGATAGTGCAAACTTACGTTGCGGAGATAATCCACGCTGAGGACCATGCCGGGACGCAGTTCTCTTTGTATGCCGGCATTCATTTGGATTGAGTAAGGAGTTCTGTAGTTAGGTGCCAGCGCGCCTAGAAATATCCCGGATCCGCTCGAAATCAGATTGGGAATGTATGACGGGTTCGGCGCCTGGCTGCCGACGGCGGCGGACGCCGCTTGGTAGGTGGTCTGAAACGTCGCAACGCATTGCGCGGCGGTGATCCCGCTGCAGTTGCCAGCACTGGCTCCCAGTGTCGAGCCGATCAGCGCGCTGCAAATAACGCCGGCAGCGGTGGAGTTGCCGCCGAGAAAATCTAGATTGGGCGAGCCACCAGGCACAGGGATAGGAACTCCGACGCCCGTACCGCTAAAACACGCAGTGGGATTGGCCAGGAAGGCGCCAGTGGCGAGCCGTTCAGGACGATCGAACTCGGCGTTGTTCCAGATCGCGTTCTCGTAGAACACGCCTATGCCGGAGCGAATTACCGTCTTTCCATCGTTGCGCGGGTCCCACGCAATGCCGAGTTGCGGCCCAAAATTGTGGTTCGGCTGCCTTACTCGGTTGGCTAAGCCAGGCATCACGGTGTTGAGTTCAGTTGCCGCATCACCCGTGAAACCGGGGAGGTCGCTGTCCGACCTTCCCGAATCGCGCACATAACGCAGACCATAGGTGATGTTCAGATTGGGCCGCAACTTCCAGCTATCGCCGAGGTAGAGGCCGATGCGGTTGTCGGGAGGCGTGCCGCTGCAAGGCGCGTTGAATGCGGGGATTTCAGTGTCGCATTCTTCGCCGTTGCCGAGCGTCACGTTGTCCACAGGATAGTTAAGCGGGCAGGCGGCCAATTGCATTGCTGGCCCGCCAGGACACGTGAACGGTCCGTTCATCGCGTTGTTGATCTCGATCGTGCTGCCAATCGGGCTGACGTTGGGGGTGAGGGCGCTGAACGAGAATAGGCCGCCGCCGCGCAGGCGGTTGTAGGAGACGCCATATCGAAGAATGTGCGCGCCCAGCAATTTGCTGCCGTCATACTTAAGCTGGCGGTCGGTCTGAAATGTTTGCTGCGGGGCCAAGAAATTGGGACCAGTAAGAAAACCGAAGCTAGCAAAGTTCAGACTTACCGGAAAATTCGCGAACGGCAGACCCGAGCCGAGTACGGTGTCACCCAGGTTATTGATGAATTTCAGATATTCGAACCGGAAACTGTGCGTGAATCCACCTTTGGTTGTGAAATCCGCGCCTATCACATGCGTTCGCGTGTAGTTCTTATCCTGAAAGGGCTGATATCCTACGGCACCGCCGGTGGCTACGGCCTTGCTGTCAAAGTAGCTAAAGCGATAAAACAGCCGGACGTTTTGCCAAAGGTTGAAATCGAGACGGGCGTCATAGTCGGTTTCGCGGAAAGGGGTGCCAGTATTTCCGGTGTAGACATCGAATGGCGGAGCAGGAACGATCGGCGCCGACAGGTTCTGGTTGGTGTGCTCGGCATCCAAAAAGAAGAACACCTTGTCTTTGAGAATCGGACCTCCGAAATTGCCGCCATCCTGGTTCCGCTGATATGGCGAGGGAGGTCCAGGAAGGGGCGCGGAGAACACACTGTCCCGAAACAAAGCGAAACCCTCGCCGTGATAATTATTCGTTCCTGAGCGGGTGGTCACGTTCACGGCGCCGGATGAGGTCAATTCGTTCGAAAGATCCAGAGTCGATTGGCTGATTTGAAATTCGTCGATCGCGCTGGCAGGAATATTTTCGGTCGTGGTGCCGACAGTCTCATCGCTCACGTCCACTCCGTCCACTTCTATGCGGGCGGTGCGCCCAAAGCGGCCTCCAACCGAAATAGAAGAAAAACCTACCTTGGTCGGATCGAAATCGGAGCCGTCTTGAATTTGCACGCCGGGCTCCAGTTGCGCCAGATCCAGGAAGTTTCTTCCGTTGACCGGCAAATTCTCGATCTGGTCCTTGTTCAGAACCCCTTGGACGCTCGGCTGCTCGGTATTCACCGATACGGCTTGTTCGTTCACCTCCACCACCGCGTTCGCGGCGCCTACTTCGAGGGTGAGGTTGACGCCCGAGACGACTCCCACGCGAACAACCACACGCTGTTCAACGGTCTTGAAACCCTGCGCCTGTGCTCGCACGGAATAGTTCCCCGGCACGAGCGATCCCGAATTGTAGACGCCGGACGAACTCGTCACTAAATTCAGAGTCTGGCCCGTATCGGTGTTGGTGATGGTGACTTTCGCCGCCGCCACCACGCCGCCGGTCGTGTCAGTGATCGTTCCCTGGATGTTTCCCGTAGCGACGGTACTCTGCGCGTATAGCGGCACGACAGCTCCAACAAGAATCAATGCGATGAAAACGACAGACACAACGGTTCTTACGTTTGCTGAAGTTCCCAGAAGCATGTTGTCCCACCCCAGGGAGCAGAACGATGCTCCCGAATAAAATTCACCACGTTGCGAAAAAGATATACCTCTGGTTTTGCGCGGTCAACTGGGATTAGAGCGTACCGACGGCCGTTTTTACCTGTGATTGGAGATAGAGCGGGCGCGGCTGTTCGATATTCTGCTATGGTCGTAATTGGCGGCCAGACGCAGTTGTATTCAAGTCAGAAACAGCCACCGGAGCAAGTTCCTAATGTTTCAAGAGAGAATCCTGAATTGCCGGCTCGCGAGCGGGGTTCAATATATTTCCGCCCGTCAAATGATTTAGTGCTTGCACGATGTTCCGCCATTCTTACTTGTCCCGCTGGCCTCTATGGTTCAGGCGCTTCGCCGATATCCTCGTTCCACACTTCCGGATGGGCGACAATGTACTCCGCGAGAAGCGTAACGCATTCTTGCGAATCCAGATTAATTACTCCCACGCCTAGCCTGCGCAGCCACTCGATTCCGCCCTGGAAATTGCGGCTTTCGCCCACCACCAGCGTCCGGAAGCCGAACTGACGCACCAGTCCGCTGCAGTACCAGCAGGGTGCGAGCGTCGTGACCATAATAAGGTCGCGATAGCTGCGTTGCCTGCCTGCATTTCGGAAGGCGTCGGTCTCGCCGTGCATCGAGGGATCACCCTGTTGCACGCGGCGGTTGTGGCCCGCGCCAAGAAGCTTGCCGTTCGCGTCGAAAATTGCAGCGCCGATAGGAATGCCGCCCTCGGCGAGTCCGATCCGCGCCTGTGCTAAAGCCACAGCAAGCATTGCGGCATGGTCACTTTGCGTTTTCATTTTTGTAACCTCGAGTTAACGGACGGCTCGGCACATTTTAATTTTGTCAGAACGCCCACAATACGTTTGACTTAGGAACGTCAGCAAGATAAATCGCATGGCCTTACCAGCAGCGCGCGCAACTTCATTTGTGACTATTCTTCACATCGAAAATTGCGATTGGACTGGGCGGTCCAGTGCCGATAAGTTTTAACATGGACAATACGCATGCCGTACATGCCAGCCCCGAGGTAGATTTTCTCCACGAAATTGGCAGCCGTATGGCTGCCGCCGACCCATTTCACGAAGTTCTCGAGCAGGTAGTTACCTGTGCAGTGGCGCTCGTCAAGTGTGATTCGTGCTTCGTGTATGTGCTGGAAGGGCAGGATCTCATCCTGCGCGCTTCCAAGAATCCCCATGCCGGAGAAGTGGATCGCCTGAAGCTGCGGGTCGGCCAAGGCATCACCGGATGGGTGGCCGCACACCGCACGGCCGTGGCCATCTCGCAGAATGCCTCGCGGGATCCGCGTTTCCAATTTTTCAACGAGTTGCCCGAAGACCGTTACCAGGCGTTCCTATCGGTTCCGCTGATGTGCCGCGGCCGCCTGGTTGGCGTCATCAACCTGCAGCACATCCAGCCGCACGTTTACCGGCAGCGTGACATCCGGTTGATTACCACCGTAGGATTTCTGGTTGGCGCTGAAATCGAAATGGCACGGCTGGAAACTGAAAACTGGGAGCTCTCCGAAAGGCTGGAAACTCGAAAACTCGTCGAGCGGGCCAAGGGCATCTTGCAACGCGATTTAGGGCTCGACGAAGAAAAGGCCTACCTCGCATTGCAGCAACAGAGCCGGCAAACGCGCAAATCCATGAAGCTGATTGCAGAGGCCGTGATCATGTCCGACGAACTGAGGCGGGGTTCGCGCTCGGAAGTCATGCAAAAATCAGCTACACAGTAGTGCTTACCGTACGTTCCTCAGGGTCTCTTCAAGCGTCAGCCCTTTTTCGCCTTCGCGGGCGGAGCCAGCGCGACCGAAGCTTCGGTGGTGAGCAGGAGGAACGTGAAGGTCTCCTGCAGATACAGTCGCACGGCTGTGTCGGTATGGCTGAGGTAACCGATGGAAACGTCCTGGCCGATGTGCAGATCGAAATCGCCGCCACGCGTCGTGAGCACGAAAGCGCCGGCGATGGCGGGTGCCCAAATAATCTTATCGTCCACGAGTCGCTTGACGTGCTCCAGCACCGGGTACCCATGGTCACTGGTCTCGGCAAGTGCTGTGTAGGCATCCGCGCCGAGCAGCACCGCATAGGGACCATTTACGCCGACGAGCCGCAACTGACTTAGCCCTTGGGCAATGGCTTCGGGGTACTCACGCACATCGGCAGGAAGCGTCGCCTTCGGATTGCTGGTTCCCTGACGCACGCCCACGATCCCGGCGGCCGCATAGCCATCGAATATGGCGCCGTCCTCGGCAAACGCGATCCGGCGCGCGGCATCCTTCACCGGTTGCCAGTCCGAGTCGTTCGCACCACGGTCAACGTCGTCGATCATCTGGCGATTCAACTCAAAGGGAACGCGCAGTTCGACCAGCGTCTTCACCTCGCGCTGCCGGGCGATGATGCCGTCCTTTGGAGCGGCAATCGTCCGCAGGTGGCCGGTGCCGACGGCGGAGAGGGCCGTACCCTCCGGCGCGTGCACGTCAACCACGCGGCGTCCGGCTAAATAGCGCTTGAATGTGCGTGAAGTTTCCTCCTCGATCTGAGCCCATGCTCCATCGGAAATGGGCGCTAGTTCGCGATGAAGATTATTCATCGGGGTCATCTCCTTTCAGGGAACCGATGCCGAGTGAACCCTGGTTTCGTGGCGGCACGGGTTGAGAACTTTCACTGGCCGGCGGCTCATCGGGCAGTGAAGCATCGCCGGGCTGGTCTTCGCTCACGTCGTCCAGAAACGTCGCGGATGGAACGAAAAACAGGTTCCCGGTTACGGCGCGGCTAAAGTCGAGCAGCCGGTCGTAGTTGCCGGGTGGCCGCCCGACGAACATGTTTTCGAGCATCAGCTCAATCGTGCCCGGCGAACGACTGTAGCCGATGAAATAAGTTCCAAACTCGCCTTGCGTCGGCCGACCGAAAGGCATGTTGTCGCGCAGGATTTTCTTTTCTTGTCCGTTCTCGACGATGGTGGTAAGTGAGCTGTGCGACGAGCTTGGCTTCACCGACGCGTCCAATTCGATGTCCGAAAGCTTCTTGCGGCCGATGATTCGCTCCTGCGCTTCGGTCGGCAGCGCATCCCATCCCGCCATATCGTGCAGATATTTCTGCACCAGGACGTAGCTGCCCCCGGCGAACGCGGCGTCTTCCTCTCCCACGAATACGGCGTCGATCGCTTCCTGGCCCCGCGGATTTTCCGTTCCGTCAACGAAGCCGATCAGATCGCGGTCATCGAAATAACGAAAGCCATGCACTTCGTCTGCCGGCGAGACTGCGTCTTCGATCCGCGCCATGATTTGCGTTGCGAGTTCGAAGCACAAATCCATGCGCTTCGCGCGAATGTGAAATAGCAAGTCGCCCGGCGTGGCCACCGCGTGCCGGCCTCCGGCGCGAATTTCCCGGAAAGGATGCAGCATGGCCGGCCGCGGCGCTCCAAAGAGTCGGTCCCATGCGCCCGATCCTACGCCCATGATGCAAGAAAGCCCGGCTTCGAGATCCCGCATTTCCACCGCCCGAATTATCGCGCTCAAGTCCGCGCAGAACGACCGCACGACAGCGCGATTCTGGGATCCCGGCTTCACAGTCACCACCAGGAATATTGCTGCGCGACTGAGCGGTGCGGCCACCGGTTGAGCGAGGGCACGCAAGCCATCTGCCGCGCTGCGTGGGGTCTTAGGATCGGGCTCCATCGAATGCCATCCTGGCCAGGCGTAAGGAATTCAAATCTTCGAAATATCGCGCCTGCCTCGCGCGAAGCTTAGGCGCCGAAGCTTACCATCGTCTGCCAACGAACGTCCATGCGCCGTCCGCGCAGCAGAGTTGGCAACGGTTGATGCGTTCAGCGATTGGGGGGCTTTTGCTAGGAGCGGCAAGGCTAAGGAATGTTGTCGAGAGTCGAACAGAGGAAAGGGCCGTTCGCTCGCGACAGGAAAGGCCACGCTTATTCGGGCGCTCCTGGAACCTCGGCGGCGACGGCAGGTTGCTGCCTCCAGGCGTTGGGCGACGATAAGTTTCGTCGCAACAGCGCGGGGTCGAGTTCGTGTTCCCAACGCGCCACCACCAGTGTGGCTACCCCGTTGCCGAGCATATTTACCGTCGCGCGGAACATGCTCATGAAGCGATCGATTCCGAGAATTAAAGCCATGGCCGCTACCGGAATCGTCGGGATCACCATCAACGTACCCACCAGCGCAATGAACGATGCACCTTGCACGCCGGACGCGCCCTTCGACGTTAACACCGCCACGGCGAAAAGCGTGAGCTGTTGTCCCAGCGTCAAGTGAGTGCCGGTGGCTTCGGCGACGAACAGCGCCGCGAGCGTCATGTAAAGGCTGCTGCCATCGGTATTAAAGGTGTAGCCGGTCGGCACCACCAGTCCTACTAGCGCCTTGGAACAGCCCAATTGTTCCATCTTTTCCATTAGCGTCGGGAGAGCCGGTTCCGAGGAGCTGATCGCCAGAGTGAGGATGATCTCTTCCTTGATGTATAGAAGATATTTGATGATGCTGAATCCCGCGAGCCAAGCAATGCCGCCCATCACAATCAGAACGAACAGTATGCACGTGGCCCAGAACGTGAGGACGAGTTTGATCAGCGGACCAAGCGACCCAACTCCGTAGGCGCCGATGGTAAAAGCCATCGCACCAAAGGCGCCGATCGGAGCAAACCGCATAATGATATTGATCACGCCAAAAACCGCACGCGTGAGCGACTCGAAGAAATCGAGCAGTGGCTTGCCGCGGCTTCCCATCGCCGACAAGGCGAAGCCGAACAGAATCGAGACCAGCACAACCTCCAAAATATCTCCCTTGGCGAAGGCATCCACAGCGGTGATGGGGATGATGTGCATAATAAAATCGGTCACACTCTGTGCCTTGGCCGCGCCGGCGTAATTCGTCACGGCCTTGGTATCGAGCGTTGCGGGATTCACGTTGAGGCCGGCACCCGTATGCACCAAGTTGCCGACAACCATGCCGACAAGCAAAGCCAGCGTCGATACGATCTCGAAATACAAAAGCGCCTTGCCACCGACTCGACCGACCTTCTTCATGTCCTGCATGTTGGCGATGCCTGTAACTACGGTACAAAAAATGACCAGCGTGATAACCATGCTGATCAGCCGAATGAAAGCATCGCCCAGCGGTTTCATGGCTACTGCGGTGTGCGGCCTCACGTAGCCAAGCACGATCGCTGCGGCAATGGCCAACAGAACTTGGCCCCACAAGGTCCGATAGAAGGGTTTCCCGCTCGAACGACGCACGGCCTTAGGGGGCGCCGCGGAAGGCGGAGGAGGACTAGAATTTGCCATCGTCTATTCTCCTTCGGCTGGAGGACCTCCTAGAATCTCCACCCCGCCAAACGCGGCGCTCATCCGAAATTCGAGTCACACCGCCGGGTGGGCGGGCAGCCGCAGCGGATTCGCTAAACACAGCTCGCATCCTGATAAGCGCTATCGCGACTGGCGGCGGAGTCTACCATGATTCGCAACCACAAGAATGTTGAAGAGCACCCTAGGCGATGGGAGTAGCACTTAGCTCGATCCCTAACTAGTTGAATAACTTTCTGCTACCGCAGCGCACTTGTTTTGATATAGTGCCCCCACTGTCATGCACCGTTCGACGACGAACGAGGCGAATGGCCCTGCGTCGGCATCATCTCCAGCGCTCACGCGAAATCAGATTCGCGGCTTCTGGGCGTCCTGGGGCGGATGGACACTGGACGGCATGGATTCGTTTGTGTACGCGCTCGTCCTCGTGCCTTCATTGCGCGAACTCCTTCCCCGTTCCGGCATACAAGCTACCAAGGGCAACGTCGGATTGTATGGGGGCCTGCTGTTCGCGCTATTTCTGATCGGCTGGGGACTTGCGTTTCTGTGGGGGCCGATCGGAGACAAATTTGGCCGCGTGCGCACGCTGATGCTAACCATCGTGTGGTACTCGTTATTCACTTTTCTGAGCGCTTTCGTCACCGGCGTGTGGCAGCTTGCGATTCTTCGTCTGCTGGCCGGCGTAGGCATTGGCGGAGAATGGGCCATGGGCGGGACGTTTGTTGCCGAGGAGTGGCCGGAGAGCCGGCGGCGGGTGGGAGCCGGCCTGATGCATACCGGCTATTACGTGGGCATATTTCTTGCTGCTCTAGCGAACTACGGCATCGGCAGCCGCTTTGGCTGGCGCGCCATGTTTATTGTAGGCGGAGTGCCGGCATTGCTGCTGGCCTGGATTCGCCACGGAGTCACCGAGCCGGCCACCTGGAAAAAGAAAGAAAGCGTTATCCGGTCGTGGGCGGTTTGGCGTCCCTTTGCGATTTTGTTTTCGGCCGCGTGGCGCCGGCGCACAATTGTGAATGCCCTGCTCATGCTGGTCTCCATCTGCGGACTGTGGGCCGGAACCGTATATGTTCCGTCCGCCATTACGTCGCTCGCCGAGGCTGGCGGACGAACCACTCCGCAGGCTGCGCAAGTCGCTTCCTGGGGCATTATGCTGGTCTCGTTCGCTACGATTCTCGGGTGCCTGGCGATGCCGCGGCTCGCCGAGCTAGTGGGAAGGCGCGGTGCGCTCGCTATTTTCTTCACTCTAATGATGGTGTTTATTGCGCTCACCTTCGGCAAGGTTTTCTATCTCGGGCCGGGCGCGCTTCCATTGTTTTTCATTTGTCTCTTCTTCCTGGGCCTGGGCGGCGCTAACTTCGCCGTCTATACTCTCTGGTTGCCCGAGCAGTATCCTACCGAGTGCCGCGCCAGCGCCTTTGCGTTTTCCACCTCGTTCGCTCGATTTGGCGGCGCTGGAATCACCTTCCTGGTTGGAGCGGGCGTACGGCATTTCGGCTCGCTGGGTATTCCCGTCGCGATGACTGCAATTGCTTTTGCTCTTGGCCTGCTTCTGATTCCGCTGGGCGCCGAAACGCGCGGCAAGACGCTGCCTACTTAGTTCGGATATTCCGCTGATCCGCGTACGTTCTGTTGTTGCCCTGCAACATTTTCGTGACATTCCCAAGGTACGATGCTGCGCATGCCGTTAGAAACGTACGCGGAGCGTATTTTGCCGAAGGACAGCGGCAAAGTTCACTATAATCTCGGGATTATGCCTCGGTTCTTCCGCAACTGGTTGCGAGCGCTTCGCGAACGGCGCGGCACGGACATGGCTTTCATGTGCCGCCATCTTCTCTCCGAGCGCGGCGAGGCTTCGCAAACAGCATTGGCACAGGAAATTATCAATGCCTACCGGGCGATGAACGAGAAACAGCGGCTGCAGTTTTTTGAAATGCTGTCGCACGACTTTGCGCCGAACGAAGCTAGGATCGTCCAGGCGGCGGCTGATTATCAGCGGGCGCCGGGGCCGCCCACCTTGGCGGCGCTATACGCGGCGGTGGAATCTCCGCGCCAGGAATTGTTTCGCCGAATCAACACGGCGCCGCGCGGCACTGAAACTCTAGTCGCGCTGCGAGAACATGTGTTGAGTTCCGGTAATGGAAATTTCGCAGCGCTGGACCTCGACTTGAAACATCTGTTCCGATCCTGGTTTAACCGAGGCTTCCTGCGTCTCGAACGTATCAGCTGGCACACATCGGCACTGGTCCTGGAAAAGCTTATCGGCTACGAATCCGTACATGAAATTAATGGCTGGCCGGACCTGCACCGGCGTCTGGAAGCCGACCGGCGCTGCTTTGCTTTCTTCCACCCAGCCCTGATTGAAGAACCAATCATCTTTGTAGAAGTGGCGTTATCGAAAGGGCTGACAGGCGATCTCGCACCGTTGCTGGGCATCCAGACGCCCGTACGCGCGGCGGAGACCGCAGATGCGGCCATCTTTTATTCGATTAACAACTGCTTGCGCGGCTTGCGGGGTGTGCCCTTCGGTAATTTTTTGATCAAGCAGGTGGTGGCGGAATTGGCTGCGGAGTTTTCTAACATTCAAATCTACGGGACTCTATCGCCGCTACCTAATTTTTCGCAGGCTCTGCGGAATGAGAAAAATGAGGAGGGCTTCACGCACGCGCGCTTGTCGCGTCTGTTGGCCGATCATGCGCGTGTTCTGATTGCGGATGGACGGCGTCGCGACCCGCTGGAAGCCTTGTTCCATCTGCTGGAACAGCCTCTAGCGCATCGAGATGTCTTGAGACGGCCGCTTGAACGCCTCGCTCTCGCTTATCTCACGCAAGCACGTCTCAACGGGAGGCTGTACGATCCCGTCGCTACATTTCACCTTTCGAATGGGGCGCGCCTCGAAAGAATCAACCCGTTCGGAAACCTGCGGCCGTACGGGTTACGCGATTCTTTTGGAGTGACGGTAAATTATCGATATTTGCCCGACGAGCTCGAGGAGAACCACGAGCGCTTTGTTCGCGGAGAAATCCAGGTTGCTAGCAACCTGCTTTCGGAATACAAATCAGTAGCGAAGGCTTGGCAGCAGCCCCAGGCAGAAACCCACGTTTCGTTCGCGACGCGCGCAAAAAAGTCTGTCGCGAACCTGCCGTAGCGCCGAACGACTGCTTGTTCGGTTTTCGTCCCGGGCGGCTCGCCGAAGCTAACGGCAATTCCACAGGTCCGGCGATCCTAACAGCGGATCATCGAGCCGCCCCGACCAACGCGGGGAGCGCGTTACGCTACGACACCGCGCGCTTTTACTTGTGGCGCCGTATCGACAACCGAAGCGGTTTGCTCCGCTTTCTTGACGACGCTGGCTGCCAGCGGTTTCAGCCATAACAAAGCCATGAACGCCGCGACTAGATCGCAAACAATCATGGCCCAGAAGACCTTCGACCAAGAGCCGGTTTTTGCAAACAGCCAAGCGGCACCGGGCCCGGCAAACGCGGCGGCAACGCCTTTGGCGGTGTACACGATCCCGTAATTAGTGGTTGCCCATTTGTTTCCGTACAGGTCGCCGGTGATCGAGGGAAACAACGAGAAAATATTGCCCCACGCGAAGAAACATAATCCCGACAACACTACGAACCAGACAGGATGATTGATCAGTTGAAGCAAAGCGTAGACTGCGATCGCTTCCAGTACAAACGCGATGAAGATGGCGTTCTCGCGACCGATGTTGTCCGAAACCCATCCCCAGAACGGGCGCGTTAGCCCGTTCAAGATCCGGTCAACGGTGATGGCCAGCACGAGCGCCGTCATTCCAAACGCCACGATGACGTTATCCACGTGGTAGGAGGACGCCATCGGGTTGAGCTGCGCGGTGACCACCAATCCGCCGAAGGCCAACATCGTCAACATCACGTAGATGACATAGAACGACGGCTGCCGCAGCATCTGCCAGGGCGTCAGCTCCACAGCCGAGGTGTTTACCTTCGCTTTGATCTTCGCTTCCTTTTCCTTCCAGTTCGGCGGCGTCCATCCAACGGGCGGTCGGGCTAGGAAGAGAGAAGCAGCCAGCACAACGACTCCCTGGATGATTCCCCAGACGAGGAAGGTGTGCTGGTAGCCCGAGGATTTGAGCATTGCGGCAATGGGACTGATCGTAGTTGCGGTACCGATGCCAAACGCTCCGGCTGTCAGTCCGACGCATAGACCGCGATGATCGGGGAACCACTTCAACGCATTTCCAATGGTCCCGCCGTACACGATACCAGCGCCGATGCCGCCCACAACTCCGTACCAAAAATAGAGGCTGTTGATGGACTCAGCGCGTGAGGCCCCAATCCAACTCAGCCCGACCAGGAGCGAACCGATACCCAGCATGAACCGCGGTCCGATTCGATCGATCAGGTATCCTTCGAGTGGCACGAGCCAAGTTTCCAGTGCGACGAACAAAGTAAATGTCCACTGCACGGCGACCAGCGAAACGTGCATATGGGCCTGTATAGGCTTGGTGAAGAGGGTCCATGCGTACTGCAGATTCGCGATGGCCATCATCGCAACGATACCTGCCATTAACTGGACCCAACGATTGGGAATTCGCGAAGGATGAATAAGAGAGGAAGGAGAAGGAGATCCAGATCCAGCCATTGGTACCTCCGTAAACGGCGCGTTAGACGTTAACAGCGCACTGCCGGAACGACGTTGTTCCGCCGAATGTGCCCCAGTCCCGAGTGGCCCTAAGTCGAAAATCCGTGAGTTCTGCGAAATTTGCTATACTGGTCCGTTAATCGAACCACTTTCGGGACACACTTAACACGCCGTCTTGCGGCTGTCAAGCGTTTGCTAATCCGGGCAAAAGTGAGGCTGGGAGTGTCCAGACGATATATCGGGACAGCAAGCGGTAGGGCTGCGAGACGTAACTGATGCCGATAGATGAAAATCTGCGAGCGCAACTAGAAACTTACCTGTCTCACCTCGGCAGCTTAATCCGGCGCGGGCATCAAGTGCTCGACGAAGTGGCGCGTGATCCCTCCAACCCAGCGACGATGGCGGCCACTCGCACCTGGCAGGAGGACTGTGGCGCTACGATCAATCAATTGTCTGGAGGCAGCAAAGCGCATTGGCTGGCACGAGCATTCAGCGAGGCCTTTCTGATGCGCTCAGCAAACGGCAATGCTGTCGCGGGAGTGCCGCCCACCGAGATCGTGAAGCGATTGCTGGGCGTCCTCGATCAAGCCGTCGCCTCGCTATCTGCAATGGACAGCGGCGCAGGTGTTTCCGGGCACTCGCTCTCTTCCGCGGCATCGAGCGCACCACCGCCTCGGCGGTTTGAGTTTGTTCACAATCCCGAGCTGCGGCCCATTGTCGAGCAGGCCTACATCGATAGCCGGCGCGCCCTGGAGCAAGGCGATTTTGATTTGGCGCTGCGCACTTCTTGCGGAATCCTGGAGGCTATTGTGACGGATGCGCTGGAATTCAAGGGACTGGCTGAGCTGGCTGCCTCAGGCGCGCCGGCGGGGAAAATTTCAGATTGGCCTTTTGAGACGCGGCTGGCGGTCGCAGAGAACGCCGGCCTCATTCGTGGCGGCTGCGCCCGGCTGCCGACTGTCGCGCGGGCCTATCGAGATCACGGCGATGCTGACGCCGAGAATGGCACGAGCACGACTGTTTCGGATCGTGATGCGCGACAAACGGGGCAAGTGCTTCACGTGGTGATGAGAGATCTGGATCCCGGCAGATAGGGCGTTCGGTCAATCTTCCAGGTCTTGCCGAAACACGGGTTGCGAAGGGTCAATGCTGCCATCGATGACAGCCACGACCAAATCCTCATATGCGTTGGTCGCCTCCGGCAGCGCTTCGTATCCGCGTTCGCGTTGTAGCGCTCCACTGGCCGAGTAGATCAGCACGAAATAGCGGCCCGACGAGTACTGAAGTTCGAGCAACTTGTTCGGCATGTCGGGATCCCCAGCCTGTCCCAGCACATCCATCAGCGCCACCGTCCAATGCCGTCCCTTCGGGTCGCTGACGACCTCGCGCTCGAGGTAATGCCATTCGTCCATGCTCCATAAGGGCATGTTTATTCCAGCAGCTGATTGAGCGCTCTGGCGACCTGCGACCCGGTGAACGGTTTCGGAATCAGCAAGACTTTTTGGGCGCTCCGGGAACGGAGGCTGGCGTCAGCCAACTCCGGTGTATCACTGATGATTACGACGGGGAGCTCGGCGTGATTCGCGTGGTGACGCACGGCGTCGAACAGCGACTCGCTCATGTCGAAGGCGGTGCAGTCGAGCACGAGCGCATCGGCGCGCTGCCCCTGAAGGAGTTCGTTGACGGCGGAGGTATATCCCGACGAGAAGACCTCGTAGCCGGCGTCGCGTAGCGCGAACGTCAGAAGCTCGGCAATCTCCGGCGTGTCGTCGATGAGCAGGATGCGGCGCAAGCGTACGCTACTTGGTGACTCCATAGCCGGGCAGACGCTTCTTCTTGCCTTCGCAGGGCTCCAGGTCCATCACCCATATCCGCCCGCCCGCCGTGTAGTAAGCACGGTGGTCGTTCTCGATCATCGCGCCCCAGGCCTCGAGTGTGCGCATCGCGAAGGTAACTCCTTCGAAGTTGTTGCGCGCGTGGTTCAGCACTTCATTCGTGTGCCAGTTGTCCGTCACAATGGCGTCACCTGGGTGAACGCGCATGACCGTGTAATAGCGGTCGAACGCAGCTTCCGGCCGCACCTCGCGTGTTGAGCCGCGCTTCTTGCCTTCACTGACGATATAGCTTTCCTGCGCTTCGGGACCGGCGGCAGGCGGAGCCGTTGCTTTTGTGTTCATAGAGTTTGCGCCACCGTTTCGGCTTCCGCCGCAGCCGCCATGTTCACCAGGTTTTTCGCATCCGCGGCCTGGATCAAGGCCTCGGGCAATTCCACGCCCATCATCCGCCATTGCTCGTTGGCGAACTTCTGCAATTTGGCGATGTGCTCAGCGTGGAGATGTCCAAAGCGGCCTTGCAACTTCAAGTATTCCGATACGGGCCGCATATTCTGTGGGCGGAAGCTGTAGTCGTACTCACGCTTTTCGGGGTTCCACTCCCAGATGGGATACAAGCCACATTCGACCACAAGGCGGCCAAGATCGATCGAGCGCGGTGTCTCGTACACGAAGCCTTTCTGGCAGGGCGTGTAGACCATCAGGTACGCAGCGCCCTTGTGGTTGAGCCCCTTACGGACTTTATTCATCAAGTCGATGGGATAGCCCACGCTCGCGGTTGCCACGTAGCAATGCGGATGGCCTGCCGCCATCATGCGGGCGAGGTCCTTAGGAAACAGCTTCTTCGCTTCTGGTATCTTCGGGCCGGGAGGTGAGAAGGTCGTCATTCCGCCATAAGGCGTTCGAGAGGACGCCTGGATGCCGGTATTCGCGTACTGCTCGTTGTCGTAGCAGATGATCAGGCAGTCGTGATTTCGATAGAGAGCGCCCGAAATCGAAGCGAGACCGATGTCAGACGCACTGCCGTCGCCCGCCTCGCAGATGATGTTTGGAAACGCGCCCTTCCACTTACCCTTGCGGATCATAGCTTCATAGGCGGCGGCGACGCCCGCAGTGAAGCTGCCCGCGCTGCCAATCTGGGTGTGCGCCCAAGGGACATTGTATGGCGTACACAAATACGAGCTGTTCGCCACATACATGCAGCCCGTCGGTCCCACTAATATCGTATTGTCGCCCGCCGCTTTGCTCGTCATCCGGTATTGGATCGAGGGCCCGCATCCGGCGCAGGTACGGTGCCCGGGGACGAACGGCTCGCTTGACGGCAATTCAGGGTTAAAAAAGCGCGCCCCTTGGTTCGGGCTCCCGAGAATTGGCAGCACTTGCCTTTGAACTTCGATTGTTGGCATAACCACTCCTCCCGATCGCAGAGCTCCAAGCTCTGCAGGAACGTATTAGAGCTGCCTCTACTCCTCGAATCCTACCCAATGCGTGCGCTTTTCTATTTTCCCGCGTTTCTGAGCTTCCGTCATCTTCTGGGCCATCCAGTAAAACTCCTTCAACACGATCGCCTCACCACCCATTCCAGCCATGAATGAGAGGACCAGCGGGCGCTGCTGGCTTTCGTAGAGAGCCGCGCATGCCTCGGAATACAGCACACCGCCGCTGCTCACGCTGCCGAGTCCCATGTTGGTCTCGATTACGCCGACCACTTTAAATTTACTGAGAACGTCGTTCACGCGTTCGGTCGGGTACGGTCTGATGGTTCGCAACCGTACCAAACCGACCTTCAAGCCCTGATCGCGCATATGCTTAATCGCGAAACGTGCCGTCACGGCGTGGCCGCCCTGCATGAAAAACACAACGTCGGCGCCGTCGGTCATGTACTCTTCGACCCAAGGATCGTAGCGCCGCCCAAAAATCTTCGCGAACTCGTCGTGAACTTCCTCAATGACGGCCATGGAATCTTCCATCGCGCGGGCACGCTCCAACTGAAGCGGTGGCCCCTGTTCGGGCATGATCTGCGGGCCGTGCGAGACTGGATGGCGTGGATCGAGCGGATAGGGATGCTTGTAGGGCGGTAGGAATTCCTTCACCTGCCCCGGATCAGGTAGTTCGACATCCGTCGTGATGTGCGATACGAAGAAACCGTCCTGGCAGACCATCTGCGGCAACAGCACCCGCCGGTCTTCACCGATGCGATAAGCCATCAGGTGATTGTCGAGGGCTTCCTGCGCGTCGCACGACCAGCCCATGAGCCAGCCCATGTCGCGCGTCGAGAGTGCATCGGTATGTTCGGAACCGAAATCGCCGGGAGGATCAAGAGTACGGTCAGCGATCATCATCTGCACCGGCATACGGCTGCCCGAAATCGGCGAATATAGTTCGTATGCGAATTGCACGCCAACGCCTGAGCTCCCCGTGAAGACGCGCGCACCGCTCGACGCCGCGCCGTGCGCGATGCTCAACTGCGAGTGCTCGCTATCGGCCACGATGTATTCGGCGTCGAGTTCTCCGTTGGCCACCATTTGCGCCAGCGCCATCATCGTCGCAGTGTAGGGCCGAATGGGATAGGCGGTAATGACATCGACGTCGGCATACTTAGCCGCCTGCGCCGCCGCAACGCAGCCGTTGATTCGGACCGTTTTCTTTTTTGTTTCGGCCACTGTTGGCATGATTCACTCCGCTCTAAATGCTCTTTGCTGCCCGCTCGCCCAGATTTTTCAGCTCTTCTGCCTGCCGCCCGTGAAGTCCCGGCGAGATGGCGAACGCCGTGTCCATACGCACGACGCCGGTTTCGAAGTCGAGTTCCGGCACGCCCTCCAGGCAGCCCGTCGGACATTCCTCGATGCACACGCGGCAACCTTTGCAGTAGTCGACCAGGATTTTGTAAAGGCCGTTCGAACGCACGTCGCGCACGATGCACGGTTCGGGACAGACCAGATAACAGTTATCGCAGGCGTTGCAGGTGCCGCAGCTGAAGCAGCGCCCGGCCTCCTCGACGGCCTGCTCTTCGGAGAACGCCTGAATCACTTCGTCCTGCGTTTTGCGACGGCTCACCGGCGGCAAGAGCGTCTGCTGCACGCGCGGGAAGTGCGGGAAATACGTCATGTTCATGCGGTTCAAATCGAAGATGACGTCCACCGGAATCGTCCGGGGCTCGAGCGCCACACCGCGCAGCACCTTATCCAGATTGAAGGCGACGCGCTTACCATCTCCAACCGCGTTTACTACCATCAGCGGCTGACCCGAACCGAGCTGCACGATATCGCCCGCTGCGAAAAAGTTCGTGTCGCCCAAACGTCCGAAGCGGTCGATCTTGATCGTGCCGCGCTCAGTCTTGAACTCATCCGGCAACCAAGCGAGCGACGCTCGCTGTCCTACGGCGATGATTACGTTGTCCACAGCGAAACGCTCGGCCGGGGATTCTCGATCGACAGTGATCGGCGAGGCGTTGATCGCTCCGGAGAAGCGCGCCGGATGCAGTTGCAAGGCCTCGACCCTGCCGTTCCCGAGCACCGCGGTCACAGCCCGCCCATGCATCAATTCCACGCCTTCCTCAAGCATGTCGTGGAGATCTTCCGGCACGGCCGGCATCTCTTGCGGGTTGGCCTCTACCGTGATCATGGTCACTTCCACCGCACCTTGCCGAAGTGCTTCGCGGGCGCAGTCGATGGCGGTATTTCCGCCGCCGATGACGGCGACTCGGGCGCCCAGCTTGACCTTGGACGTGCCCATGCCGATGTCACGAAGGAACGGAAGTCCGTACAGCAGGCCTTCCTTATTTTCGCCCTCCGCTCGCACGCTGTTGGGCTCAGTGAAGCCCACGGCCAACACACAGGCGTCGTAATTCTTTCTCAAATCGTCCCAGGATACGTCCTTCCCAACTTCGACGTTGGTTTTGATCGTGACCCCGATCTCTGCAAGGCGCTCGATCTCGCGATCGAGAATGTGCTGCGGGAGCACCCAGTCCGGAATGCCGCCTCGATTGAGTCCGCCTGCTTTCGGCGACTTTTCGAGGATTGTCACTTTGTAACCGAGGCGCGCCAGTTGGTACGCCGCACTGTGTCCGGCGGGGCCCGAGCCGACGACGGCAACCTTCTTGCCGTTAGGCGTTCCGGCCTTGACCACGTCGCGCGTCAGCGCCTGTCCGAGATCGCCGAGAAACCTCTCGACCGCGCGAATTGAAATGGCCTCATCGTACTTCCCGCGGTTGCAGGCTTGTTCGCATGGGTGATAGCACACGCGGCCGGTGACCGACGGAAACGGCATATCTTCCTTGATGAGCGCGTAAGCGTCCAGATACTTGCCGCGCTTCACCAGGTCGAGATAGCCCTGAATTTTTTCGTTGGTTCCGCAAGCGTTATTGCAAGGCGGCAACTTGTCTCGGTACACCGGTCTGATGGAACGCCAGTTGCCGGTGGGAAACAGGTCCTGCCCTTTTTCCTGCGTTGGCGCAGGCGTGATGCCCGCGAATGGAATCTTGAGGCGCTCGGGTATTTTTGTCCCTTTGGTTGACATGTGTCCTTCCTACGCGGCCACTGGATTCAGCGGCATGATGTGCAACTCATCTAGTGCCAATCGAAATGCGTGCTTGTTTGCGATCATCGGCTCAATCGTTTCCATTTTGACGATGCCCGTGGTCTTTACTACGGCCGCAATGAGCGGAGCCGCGATATCGGGTGCAATTGATTTGTTGCGCTCGGCAGCGCCTTCGGTGGAAAGGCGGTCCAGGCCAAGTTCGCCTAACCGGTAGTAGAGCCATTTGTGGTCAGCCAGCTTTGCGGCGTCCACGCAGACAAGTTGAGCGAGCCGCTCCGGACCCGGCACGAAACGAATCATGTACTCCGGCGTGTAGTGCGTATTGATTACCAACGTTCCACCCGGAGGCATCCCGCGCATGTAATCCCATCCCTTCACCATGGTCCCCTCGACCAGCACAATGATGTTGGGCTGTTCGTTTTCGTAGGTGAGCTCGTTCTCGATCACGCCGTCGCTTACGCGGCAGTACTTGCGCGTAGGGCAATTCGTTCGATCGGGATTATCGACGTAGTTTTCCATGGCCTGCGCGTATTTGCCCTCGAGCCGCGCGGAAGCGGAGATGGAATTCACAATATCGCGACCCTCTTTGTCCATAATGATGCCGCGCGTCCAAACGGTGAGTTCCGTGTAACTCATAATCGCCCTCACTTGGTATGTGCGTCAGTTCGTAGATACGTCGTGGCACAAATCCCCGGCGCTATTGCCGGGTGCATCCGTTCTCTCACTCTTCGATTGGCTGGGAGCGCCATAATCAGACTTAAGAACAGCCAAAAAATGTCTTCGCAACACAACCAAAGGCGCGAGGCAAGTGCCGTCCTGAAACTCTGCGATCGCCATCAGCGCGGCCTTCTTGCACAAGCTTTCGATATCGGCGCCGGTGAGCCCTTCCATCCTGCCAGCGAACTCCTCGAAATCCACATCGGGCGCCAGCGGCACACGTCGGCAGCAAAGCTGCATGATGGCCGCCCGGTCGGCCGCGTCAGGTATGGCGAACTGGATTTTATAGTCGAACCGCCCACTGCGTAGGAGCGCCGGCTCGATCCGCTCGAGGCGATTCGTAGCCGCCAGCAAGATCACGCCTTTGACGTCGCGCAGGTTGTCGATCTCACGCAAAAGTTGGCTCAGAATTCTCTGATAGACGTCGGTACCGAATTGATCGACGCCGAACTTCGGCGCGAGCGCGTCGATGGTGTCGAAAAACAGAATGCAAGGCGCTGCCCTTCTCGCCTTCTTGAAAACTTCTCGCAGCGCTCGTTCCGATTCGCCCAACCACTTTGAGTACAATTGCGGTCCGTCAATCGCGATGAGCGGGACCTGCTTTTCGCCCGAGAGCGCTCGCGCCATGGCCGTCTTCCCGGTGCCGGATGGTCCCGCAAGCAGGATGCCTCGCGGCGGCGCTAGTCCAACCTGTTCGTAGACCTCGTCATGCATGTGGGAATGTTCGATCACGGCATCGAGCAACCGTTTTACTTCGTTGAGACCGCCGAGGGATGCGAAGGTCGAGACGCTTTTCTCAATCAAGAATTCGCGAGTCGCGCTGGGCTCCACTTCCTTCAAGCCGGCCAGAAAGTCATCGCGTGTAACTTGCAGCTTCCCCAATTCGGCCGAAGCGGCGCCGTCAGTCTGGAGTGGAAAGGCTGAGAGAAAGCCCCGCAAGGCGATCATGCCGACTTCCTGTCCCAACGCTTCAAGATCAGCGCCCACAAATCCGTGCGAATGTTCGGCGATTTCCTTCAAGTCAAGGTCAGGCGCAAGCGGCATGGCGCGCGTATGGATTTTCAGTATTTGGAGCCGAGCTTGCGTGTTCGGAACGCCGATTTCGATTTCGCGATCGAAGCGGCCGGGACGCCGCAGGGCTGGGTCAAGCACTTCGGGAATGTTGGTCGCACCGATGACGATCACCTGGCCGCGAGCAACGAAACCGTCCATCAAGCTGAGCAGCTGCGCGACAACTCGCTTTTCGACTTCGCCGGATACCTCGGCGCGCTTGGGAGCTACCGCGTCGATCTCATCGATGAAGAGAATTGACGGAGCGTGGCGCGCGGCCTCCTCGAAAACTTCGCGGAGTTTGGCCTCGCTCTCGCCGTAAAACTTCCGCATGATTTCAGGGCCATTGAGGTGGATGAAGTGAACGCGGCTTTCAGCAGCAACGGCCCGAGCAAGTAAGGTCTTCCCCGTTCCCGGCGGACCGTATAGCAGCACGCCCTTCGGCGCGAGAATTCCCAACCGCTCGAAAATGCGTGAGTATTTCAGGGGCAGTTCGACGATTTCGCGAACCCGCGCCACTTCGCGCTCGAGTCCGCCGATATCTTCGTAGGACACCGCCGGAGCGCGCGCTGCTGTCTGTTCGCCTTCCACAACGCGGAGGTCTGTGCGCTTCCCTATCACCACCGGACCTGACGGAATCGTGCGGACAACCTGGAAGTTCACAGCCTTGGCGAACGTTGGTACGCGAACCACGCAACCCGCGATCACGGGCACTCCGACTAGATCCTCGAGCATGCGGTCGGGCGCGATGGTCGCTGGAGCAGCCCCAACCCAGAGCGGCGACAAGCGCACGGCCACGGCCTGCTCGTACTCGATTGCCGTCACTGTCACCTGCTCTTGCAATCCCGCGCCACAATTGCTGCGGCTGGTGCCGTCGATCTGGATCATGCCTTCGAACCCTTCGCCGGAAAGCTCGGCGCGCCCTACGCCGATCGTGCTCCCCATAATCTTTAACACCTGGCCAGCTCGGGCGCCGATGCGCCGCAGATCGGCCGGCGCTAGCCGCGCGACAGCGTGTCCGATATCTTCGACGCGGGCCTCGGCAACACGCAGAGTTAAAGTTGCCGCGAGCGATGATTGAACGATTTCACTCATAATCGGTCATGGCGCGACTTCGATAGTTCCAATCGCGAATCGTATTCGGACGGTGAAACCCGCCGTGCTCAATCTTTGTTTAGTACAATCTCTTCGACGTCTTCAATGTGGCGCCGCATCGCGGCTTTTGCCGCTTCGGCATCGTGGCGCTTGATGGCAGCGAGTATCCGCCGATGGCCCACGAGCGACTTCTGTGGGCGCCCTTCCACTTGCAGCGAGTATTCACGCGTGTCGCGCAGCAGGTCCATGAGAGTGTCGATTACTTTCAGCACGACGCTGTTGCCCGAAGCCAGAGCAATGCTGTAGTGAAATTCCGCGTCCTCGGCGATGGCGAGTTCTCCCTGACTCTGCTTTACCTCTTGGCGCTGTAGAATCTCTTCCATTTCGGTAATTTCTTCGGCAGAAGCGTGGGTCGCAGCGCGCGCGGCCAGCGGCGGTTCGAGCATCTTGCGAAAATCCAGAAGTTCGGTGACCAGTTCCCGCCGGTGCGTTAGCGAATTAGCAAAAGGTGTGATCAGCGACTCGCTTGATCGTTCCCGAACAATTGTCCCAGCACCTTGACGCGGTTCAACCAGACCCATCAGTTCCAGGCCTCGAATCGCGTCTCGAATGGAGCTGCGGCTGACTTGAAGCAGCTCTGCGAGTTCGCGTTCGGAGGGCAGTTTGTCGCCCGGTTTCAGCTTTTTGAGAATTAAGCGTTCGATCTGCTTGGCGACTTCTTCGTAAACCTTATTCCTTCGGACGACCTCGAAGTCGGATTTGAGGGGTGCTGGCATAAGCAAGTGGTCTGAGAAGCGGACCAGTTATCGGTGGGAGTATACGCCCGTTGTCAAGCCCCAAGCAAACATTTTGGTTGGGCCCGTCAAAAAAAGCAATGGAAGCTTGCCGGGAGGCACAACGGTTAGGCTGGAACCCGGGTGTCCGCTTCTGGCGAAAAGCCGAAAGGCTCGGCCCATCGGCTTTTGCAGCCGAGCTAGTAACTCACGAGTGCGTGCCGTTGACTGCTCACTTCAACGCCTGCGGAGCTACGCATTGCCCTAATAGTTTCGCGCAGCTATACACGGTTCGTGTGTAGGGCATCGGAAGACCCACACGGTCGCCCAACTCCACCACCGCTCCGACCAGCGCCTCCAGTTCCATCGGCCGACCCGCTTCAAGATCTTGCAGCATTGAGGTTTTGTGTTCCCCGACTTTTTCTGCGCCAGCCATGCGCTGGTCGATCGAGACAGGCAGCTCCATGCCCAACTTTTGGGAGACCGCTTCCACTTCCTGCATGATGTTGCGGATCACGGTAGAAACTCCCGGATCGCGCAGCATCTGAACCAGCGTCGCGCGAGTCAGCGCGCTCACCGGATTCAAGGAAGCGTTGCCCAGCACCTTTACCCAAATCTCGTGCCGGATGCGCGCGGTGATCGGGCAGCGCAAGCCTGAAGCGATGAGCGCCTCCGCAATTTTTCGGCTCCGTTCGGAGCGCGAACCGCCCGGCTCGCCGAGAGAAATGCGGTTGCCCTCGATGTGCTGAACTACTCCGGGCGAAGAAATCTCGGTCGAGAAGTAAACGATGGACCCGACCACCCGGCGCGCTTCGATAGCCGAGGAAATGATTCCGCCGGGATCAACCCTTTCTAGGCGCAGTCCTTCCCACTCGCCGCCGAAACCCTGGAAATACCACCAGGGGATTCCATTCTGTGTGCTGACCACCGTGGTCTCGGGCCCCAGCACCGGCTTCAACTGAGGCGCAAGTTGCGGCAAGCCGTGCGCCTTCACGCCAAGAAACACAACGTCAACGGGACCCACCTCTTCGAGGGAGCCAGCAATCTTGGGCCGCGCGACAAAATCTCCCTCGGGGCTCCTCACTTGCACGCCCTGCTCCTGCATGGCACGAAGATGCGGCCCGCGTGCGAACAGTGCCACCTCGAAGCCGGCATTCGCCATTCGCGCGCCGATGTAAGCTCCGATTGCGCCCGCTCCAGCGATAAGAAATCGCATGGTTATTGATCACCCAGCGCGGCCGCGACGGCGCGACGGCGGATTTTTCCAGTCGCGGTGGTGGGGATGCTCTTTACAAGATGAATCTTCTTAGGACATTTGTACTCGGCCAGTAATTCACGGCAATGCTTGATGAGCGCCAATTCGGTTGCGTCATGACCTTCGTCGAGGACCACGGCCGCGGCCACTTCTTCACCGAGTGTGGGGTGCACATAGCCAAAGGTGACGGCTGCCGCTACGGCAGGATGGCGCAGCAGAATTTCGTCGACTTCGTGGGGAGCGATGTTCTCGCCTCCACGGATGATGATGTCCTTGATCCTGCCGGTTAAATGCAAATAGCAATCCGTGTCGAGCATTCCTTCATCGCCAGTACGAAACCATCCGTTCACGAAAGCGCGAGCGTTGGCTTCGGCATTGTTTTCATATCCACGAAATACATTGGCCCCCTGAATGGCGACCTCGCCCCGCTGGTTGGTGCCAAGGTGATTGCCTTCTTTGTCCACGATGCTGATGCGAAGGCCTGCGCCTACGCCGACAGAACCAGCCTTTCGATGCCTCGGCGGCAACGGATTCGAGGTCATCTGGTGGGCCGCTTCGGTCATTCCGTAAGCTTCCACGAACGGCACGCCGAAAAGCCCCTCGATCTTGTGAATGAGGCCTGGCGACAGAGGCGCGCTGCAGGAACGGATGAAGCGCAGAGAGGCCGCCTCCGCGGGTTTATGGTGGGCGCGAGCCAGCAGAAGTTGATGCATCGTGGGTACGCCCGAATACCAGGTCACTTGGTGTTCGTGAACCGTTCGCCAAAAAGAAAGTGCGTTGAACTTGGTGGGAACAACCACGGTCCCACCGGAAAGCAGAGTGGCCATCAGTGAGGCAATCAAACCATGAACGTGGAACAGCGGCATGATGCACAGCGAAACATCTTGCTGCGAAAGCTCGTAAGTATTCGCGACATTCGCCGACGAGACGGCGAGGTTAAAGTGCCGCAAGGGCACGCGCTTCGGCCGCCCGGTGCTTCCGCTGGTGTGCAGCACCAGGGCGATGTCATCGGCCTGGGGTTCGGTGAACGACACAGCGGCAGCAGGCGGAGCGGCGAGATGAACAACGCCCTTGTCGCTCATTTCCACCGAGAACACCGGAATCTTTTTGTCCGCGGCGGCGCTGCGCGCAAATTCCGCGCCTACCGGCGGGCAAAGCAAAATGCGCGCATTGGTGTCTCCGAGAAAAAAAAGAAACTCTTCGTAGGGATAAGCCAGGTTCAAAGGAGCTGACGTTCCAGCAATGGAAGCCGCCAGAAAACTCACAATCGCGGGCAATCCATTCGGCAATGCGATGGCGACCGTATCGCCTCGACGAATGCCAACCGATGCCAGGGCGTGCGCCATGGCCCATACTTGATGCCGCAGCGCATCGTACGTGACTCGGATTCCAAGCTCAGGAACGATGACCGCCGTGTGACTGTCGGCGAACTGTAGGACGTCAAGTAGAGTGTCAACCGACTTCAGTGTCATTCGTTGTCGCCTCTGGCGCCGCCATCGGATGACTGGCCGATACTATTCGTTGTGCGCGAAATGAAGGAAATACGGCGATACTGTTCCGCCTGATATCACACACCCCAGTAAGGATTCCTTGGATGTTAATTCGACTACCCCTCCGCGCGAAGCCCTTTTTGAGACACTCCGGGAAAAGCTGTAGATAATTTCGGAGCGGCTAACGGACCCATTGACGCCCAGCAGGAGGCTGCCGGCCTGCCAACGGTTCACATCGCCCGTTGCGATTTCGATGGCCGGGTCGTACGAGAAGCCTGTGCGCGCTTTGGCTTAGATTGGCGAGTGCCGTCCCTGCACGATCAGTTCCTCCGCGATGCGGCGGGCTTCGGGAAGCGTCTCCGCCGCCTTGCGATCGATTTCCGCCGGCAAATCGCGCTGGATTTTTGTCAGTTCCTCGTCGAATACGCCAGTCACCAAATCGCGTGTGTGCTCGACCCGGCTGCCGTCGTCGCCGGGTACTTTGACTTTGTGCCGCACGCGCTGCGCGATCATCAGGCGGTAGATGCGGTCGGTAGCCAGATCTTCCATGTAACCGTCAAGCAGGCTGGCGCCTTTTCCGTTGAGCACTCCATTGCGATAACGAATCACGGTCCGCACGGCCGCTCGTGTTCCGGCAAGAGTTGTTTCGCCCACGTTCTTCGGAATTGGCCGTAGGTCAGGTTGGGAATTCGGTAGCTTGGGCCGTTTTGAAATCTGATTGGGATACGGGAACTGCGCGACGGCGATCTCATTCTGATCGGGATGGCCCGTCCACGCCCCGTCCATCAGACAGTTGGCTTCGTTCTGCTTATCCTGTTTTAGAACCCTCAGAGCGCGCTCGTTTAATTCCGCATCCGTGCGGCTGGGAAAAAGCGCCGTCATTCCGCCGATGGCAAGAGCTCCGTGCTTGTGGCAGATTTCCGGCATCAGCGTGCGAAAGTTCTGGAAGAACGACACGTCGTGCGGAATGGTATTGCGATCCGGCAGAATCCAATGGGCATCCTCGATCATGAAATCAATCAGGGACGCCATGTAATCCCAGCGCCCGAGATTCAGCCCAAGGCAATGATCGCGCAGATTGAAAAGGAATTCCTCCATCTGATATGCGAGCGGGTGTGCCTCCACCAGCGCCATGCACTTGATGTGGTCCTTAGGCAGGTTCTTCGTTTTGGCAAGAGCTTGGAACAGGTCGCGCCACCAGAAGGCCTCCTCGGCAGACTCGCTCTTGGGGATGTATACCGAGAAGTTGTGCGCCAACCACGCCGGATCGATCTGGTACCAGATCAGCGCCAGATCAAACAGGGACGCGGACATGAGCTCGTCCTTGATCACTCCCGCCTGGCTGATGTGCAGTCCGCGCGGCCGCACCCAAGTGACGGTTTTCGAGCGCTCGACCGTGACTTTCTTGCCGCGCTTCTTGTCGTCGTAGCTGAGTTCGTACTTGTACGCGGCGATCGTGTTTCTGACCGCCCACATAATGTTGTGCCAAGTGTTGGCCGTGGAATCCTCCAGGTCGACCATGACGGCGGGCGATCCGGAATTCAGCAGTTTTACCGTCAACTCTGCGTCATCGGCCGGACCCGTCATCTGGTTGCGCTGATCCGCGCACCAGTCGGGAACCTCGATCCGCCAGTCGAAACGGGTTGCCTCCGAGGCCGCCAAATAGTTCGGCGGATGTCCGCGATGCGACAACTGCAACACGTCGCTGCGTCGGGCGACGAGCTTCTGTTGCCACGGCGTGAATTGTTTGTGGAGGGGCAGCAAGAAATCGAAGAATCCATCGGGGAGATCCTTCTTGGGATTCAAATCTGCTGGCGCGTAATTCATGGATGGCAACCTGGCATTTGCAGCGTGCAATGCCGGCGATCTTGGGATTTTCAGCCCGGCACCGCGACATCATCGCAGGGCACGAATAGGGAGTCAAATACTTGGGCGCTTACGTCTGGCGTACTGCAGACTTAACGCGTGGTGAGAAAGAAATACGCGCTCATCGCGACGCCAACGGCGATCACGAAGGCTCGCACCTTGCGGGGATCGGCTTTCTGCGCGTAGTGCGCGCCGAACCATCCGCCTAGCAGTGCGCCCGCGACCATGACCGCACACTCTTGCCACCAAACGGCACCGGCCAGGATAAAAGTGACGACCGCAGCGGCATTGATCGCTGCAGCAAGCAGGGTCCTGATCGCACCCATGGCGTTAATATCCCTCATTCCCAGTGCCGCCAACATTCCCAGTGTGATAAATCCGATTCCGGCGCCGAAGTATCCGCCATAAATTGCGACCAGCAACTCCACGAATGAACTCACCGTAATGGCCCGCCACGATATTTTCCAGAGGTCATCCATCACGGCGCTTGTGCCGGCAATTGTGCGGATCGTATGGCCGAATGCAAACAGCAAGGTACCGCTAAGGATCAACCAGGGAACAAAGTGCAGAAAAGTGCGTTGGGGAGTCTTCAGCAGCAGCAGGGCACCGCCCCAGCCGCCGGCAACGCTCGTCACGAGCAGAGGTATCAATAGGCGCGGAGGCACATCCAGCCGTTTGATGTAGGCGACGGTGCTCGCGGCCAATCCCGGCCAGAGCGCGACTGTATTTGTGGCATTGGCCTGCACAGGCGGTACACGTACAAACAAGAGCGCTGGAAAAGATATGAAACTGCCGCCGCCCGCTAATGCGTTGAGGGTTCCTGCGATTCCCGCGGCGAAAAACAGAAAGAGGGTTTGGCTAAAATGCAAACTCATGAAATCCCAGAACACCGGGTGATGATGACGCGGATGCTCGCAATGGCCGTGTCCTTCAGAATGAAATGTAAGATTAACAATGCCTGCTGACAACCGCCATTCGATAGTGCTCGAATTTCAACTTCTGGTCACATTCGCGTCCTCTGCGGAGAGCATTCGACGCGCCGTGATCGGGTCCGAAGGGTGAACGTTTTGGGAATAATCCGAATTCGGCTATCGCCTATTGCAGCGTCTTCGCTTTTTTTCTCACGGCTGCAAGCAGCTGCGGAGGAAGCGCGGAGTAGCCTTCCTGGACCGCGGATCGCTGGCCATCGGTATATATCCAATCCAGAAGGTCGCTCATCGCAGCCCCACGAGCTGGATCAGACGGCGACGTTCGCAGGTAAATCCAGGTGAAACTGGTGATGGGAAAAGAATCAGCTCCGGGCGCATTCGATAGCGAGGCGGAAAAGCCATTCCACCGCGGCTCCTCCACCGCGTTGCACGCTTCGGCAATGCTTTCCATGGACGCCTTCACATACTTACCGGCGGCATTCGAGACCGTCGCTTGGGAAAGGTTGGCTTTCACCGCATATTGATATTCCACGTAACCGATGGAGCCAGGAATACTTTTCACCTTGTCTGCCATATCGGAGCTGCGTTCGGCTGGTTGGCCGACCGGCCATTTCGGGGAAGGACTAACTCCAATTTGAGTGTGGAATTTGGAACTCACTTTGGATAAGAAGTCAGTGAACACGTAGTTGGACCCTTTGCCCGCGGGGCGGTTGATCACCTGGATCGCAAGGCTCGGCAAAGTAACATCGGGATTGAGCTTTGCAATTTGCGACGCGTTCCAGGTCTTCACATCGCCGAGGAAGATCTCGGCTAGGACCTCCCCCGAAAGCCGGAGTTCCTGGTGCACGTCGGGAAGATTGTAGATAGGCACGATCCCGATGAGCACGACTGGCAATTCGATCAAGCTGCCGTCTTTGCGCTCCTTTTCTGTAAGCTGCGCTTCGCCGGCGCCAAAATCGCTCGCGCCACGAGAAATCTCCTTGATCCCCTCGCTGGTGCCGATCGGAACGTATCGCAGCTGAATGTTCGCGTTACGCTTGCCGTACTCTTGAATCCAGCGGTTGTAAAGAGGTGCCGGTACACTCGAGCCCGAACCCACCAAGACAACCGCGTTCTGAGCCTGAGCTGAAGAGCCGTATAGCCCGAAGGTGAACAAGACTATCAACCAGGCATACGAGAGGGAGTTGCGAGTGGAAAAAAACCGTGCAATTCCCGACGCCAAGGATATGAGAGGCACCTTCATGGTCGTCCTCCTGATTGCAGCCCGAGCATGTTAGACAGGCTCATGCTCTTGGCTATCCCGGGGCCCCAGCCAGCGTCTGGTAACTTACCATCGTTTGAGTTAACGCGCCGTCGCTTGACCGGTTGTGTTGTCACATAAGGAACGGTCTCCAGCCGCTTCCCTGCAAGGCTGGTTTGCACTTGGCTGCATGATCTGGAGCAAAACGAGAAATGGCTGGTGTTAAGATGCCGAGCGTCTAGGCTGCTCGCGATTTGGAATCGGGCGACAAACTGTAGCGCCAGGATTCGCGAGGAGAAGCGAAAAACTAACCAACCTATGTCGAACGAACCTCGATCGCAAAATGACGTCGACACTTTAGCGCGCGAACTTCTATCCGCGTATGAGACGGGCCAGATGATTGACGTTCCTCCCTCCGCACGTCCTGGTTTCGATCTCAACGCGGCGTATGACGTTGAAGCAAAACTCAAGCAATTCCGTGAGGCCGCTGGGCACAGAGCCGTCGGTCGCAAGGTCGGTTATGCGAAAAAGGCCATGTGGCGGGCGCTCAAGCTTGAAACCCTCGTTTGGGCTCACATGTACGACCACACCGTGCATTTCAGCGATACCAACTCTGCGACCCTGACGGTCGAGCATCCGCGTTCATTGAAAATTGAACCCGAAATCGTTTTTGGTGTGAGCCGGCAGATCGCCGCGGAGAGCTCTGCTGCCGCTTCTGCGCTCAGATCCACAGACTGGCTGGCGTTAGGATTTGAAATCATTGACTGTCCTTTTCCGCAATGGAAATTTCAGCCCAGCGATTTCGTGGCCTCGTTTGGACTGCACACGGCACTCGTGATCGGCGAGAAGATACCTGTGCGACCGGAGCTCATCCCCACTCTGGTGGACGAGCTAGGGCGATTCAAAGTGCGAACAGTGAAAAGCGGAGAGTTTGTAGAAGAGGGATCGGGCAAAAATTCCCTGAACAGCCCCGCGCTGTGCCTCGCGGAACTTAGTGCCGCAATCGCGAAGCGCTCTCCATCTCACCCTTTGAGTGCCGGAGAAATTGTCAGCTCCGGCACGCTCACGGCCGGCCACTTAACCGGCAAGGGCGACGCTTGGACAGCCGAGGTCGAGGGAATCTCTCTGCCGTCTCTGACTCTCCGCATGACCTAAGAGTCAGACGAGCTTTCCGAGCAGCTGGGTGAATCTCTGCTCGCGCTTTTTCTGGCCTTGATAGGCTTTGGCCATCTGCGTTGTATTCATCGAGCAGAATTTCCCCCCGCACGTGGAACAGAATTTCGCTTCGTTGTAGAAATCGCCCGGCAGCGTCTCATCGTGCATCGTGCGCGCAGTTTCGGGATCGAGCGATGCCGCAGCACGTTTCTCAATCCATGCCACTTTGTCTCGCGTCGAATGGCGCGCCATTAATGAAATGACATCGCCTGCGGGAGTCCACACGCCTACACAAACGCCGTTTTGAGCCCATAAAACCGCCGATTGCAAGTGCCCCTATCAGGGACAAATCCATTTTTGAATGATCCCCATCACAAATATCCTTGACAGGATCCAGACGCTATGCTAAGAGCGTGCCTGCTTTTCGTAAAAAACTGGTTCGATTAGTGGACCAGTATGCCAACACGTCCACGAGCTAAGACAATTTCAAGTGTGAGCACTCAGGTGAACGGGGATGACCTGCGAAAGAAGTGGGTTTTGCAGTGCGTCGCTTTCGGTTAGGGCGCGATGAGGGAGGTATGCTTGATGTCTGCATCTCCTGCTTCTCCTACTCACCCCTCGCATATTCCCAACCGTCGGATTCAATTAGCTGCTGGCATCGTGCCGATGCTAGTCATCGCGAATCTGCTTTCCCGGCAAAATCTCTGCGTACGAGGATAAATATGCGCTCGCCAAAATTGTGGTGTGTGCTTGTGGCCTTGTTTTGCATCGCGCCTGCTCCCCTGGCTTTTGCTCAGGGCGCGAAGCCGTCCGACGACTCGACGCAATCTAAATCAACGCCCAAGGTGGCAACCGAGGACGAGGTTCAGCAATTGCGGCGCGAAGTCGCGGAGCTCAAGGCGCAAATCCAACGTCTCCTCGAAACGAGCGCGCAGATGCAGGGCGGCCCCGCCCACCTCGTACAGACCACAGCGGTCGCTGATTCGAACGTCTCTGCCGCAACAACTCCTGCGCCGAACCCGCTCGCCGGTTCCGACGCCGCTGCACCGCCAGCCGCAGCTTCTCCAGCGGACATTGACGCTCTGCAAAAAGAGATTGACGTGCTTCAGAAGAAGGCCAGTGACGCTCCCTCGCCAACCGCGGGTTGGAACGGCGAGCACTTTTTCCTGAAGAGCCCCGATGGCCAGTTCACCATCATGCCGGTCGGGTATTTGAACGCACAATACACTTTCTACAAAGGCGATGGCGCGCCCTCGGACACCTTCGCGATCAGGCGCGCGCGTTTTGGCGTTCAAGGCACCTACGGCAGCCAACTTGACTACGCTTTTCTGTTCGAGACGGCCTCTGCACTCACCATCCGGGACGCCTATGTGGATTTCAAGCCTTGGAAGGCCTTCAAGATCATGGCCGGCCAGTACAAGGTGCCTTTCTCGATGGAGGTTGGAACTGGCGATACCAACGTTGAGTTTGCTGAACGCTCTATTAACTCCGTTCTGTATCCGGATGCGGGGGGAGCATTTCGGGCTCCCGGAGTTGATATTCACGGCGATTTGGCTGAAGAACGCATGCAGTACTGGGTGGGCATTTTCAATGGTCAAGGCCTTCTCAATGCGGCCACCACGAACGAGGTTGAAGTCACCGGCAGGGTCCGTTTTGCTCCCTTCAAACAGTCCGACAACTCTTGGCTGAAGGGGCTGTCTTTTGGCGGTTCTGCCGAACACAGCCGATCTCGAGCACTCTCAAACGAATTGAGCTTTAGCGGCGTCTTGACCGACGGTACCTACACGTTCTTCCCGCAGTTCCGAATCAACGGCGCAGTCGAACGATATAACGGGTTCTTCGCTCTGCTAAATGGCCCACTGGGCATTCGCGGCGAGTACACCCAGCTCCTGCAGAAACGCGACAACATCGGCTCATTTACCCAAAGCGGCGTTGGATTCAATACGCTTCCCGGTGTCGTCGGCAAGGGCGCCTATTTATCGGCGACTTATCTGCTGACTGGCGAACGCGAGCCGGAAAATGCCATTCCGCGCGTCAAGCATCCCGTGATTGGCCCCAATTCGCCCGGCGAATCGGGTCCCCCAGGATGGGGTGCGTGGTCCGTAAAGGCACGCTACGCATGGCTCCAGGGCAGGGCTGCCGGCGGGACCTGTGACGCCACCACAGTGCCGGCGTGTCCGATTACTCCAGGTGTCGTCCCAACGTTTAGCGATCACACCGCTCAGTGGACGCTTGGCTTCAACTGGTATCTCAATTACTGGGTTCTCGTGAAATCCGACTTCAACATCAATCAACTTCACGACCCCAGCGTGCAGGGCATACTGCCGCGCAATTACTATGTTTTCATTGAAGGCATTCAGTTCCGGTTTTAGTTAGACGCCAGCTTCCGGGTGCGCCCATTTGCCAGTGGTCAGGGAACCAGCATAAGCGGACCCGACAGCACCGAAGAGACAGGGAACAATTTTCCTCGAAAGGGCGGTTCGGCCCCCGGGCAAATATCGTTGGAGGAGCTTCGATGAGACCGAAAATGTTGCACGTTCTAGCCCTCGTCGTACTGTTTGGATCGATTTTGATCTCGAACAGTTGCGGAAGCGGTCCGGCTGGTTGTCCCGTCTGCGGGACTACTAAGAACGGGACGATCGGGCTTATTGACGTCATGTTGGTGCCCGAGCACAACCCCAACGGCGAGCCCGGTGGACCGTTCAACATCTTCGACATTAGCTGGGCGGACCCGCTCAATCGTCTCTACTATGTGTCCGACCGCGTAGGCCTCGACGTTCCCATATTCAACACGGTTTCCAACATCGCCCTGTGGGCGATTGGCGGGGACAATTCCATCGCCGAGGCAGGCTTTAATGCCAGTTCCTGCTGGGTGGATGCCAGCACCGGGGAAACGATTCCTCCCATTACCACCGCGCAGGGTAACTTTACGCGATTTGGCTGCAAGACCAATGGCTTCCGGCTTCCGGGCTTTTTTGGTCCCAATGGTCATTTCGGTGGCTTCCCGGGCGGACAGTGCTGCGCTTCTCGCTCCAATAACCTGAATCCTTTGTCAGGTCCGAACGGCTTGGAAGTCTCGGTGGATGGGAATTTCGCCTTCGTTGGGAATGGAAGTTCGAATGTGGTGGTTTTCGACTTGGTACCTACTATTTCAAGCGGTTTTACCGCTCCGCCCACTGCACTTGCCACGATCGTCACGGGTACGTCTCCCGACTATGATGGGATTCCCAACGGCATCACCGGCTGCATGCAATCGGCAAACGGTCGCGCGTTTTCTGATCCGACCTGCGGCGATCTGCGTGGCGACGAGCTCGCCACAACCGGTAGCGTCGTCACTTTTCCGCAGGACGGGTCCTCGCGTTACCTCTTGGCCGTTATCAACGGCGATCCAGGACTTCCATTTGTCAGCATTGTGGACGTCACCGGAATCGTGACGAGATCCTCGAACCCCCAGGCCGCACATTGTCTGCCCTACGCGCCATTCACGACCGCCGGCGCACAGGCGCCATACAGTCCGGGCGGCCCGATGTCGACATTTCCTGCGAATTTCTCCTCGTGCATTCTTGGCCAAATCTACTACGACGTTGCAGCTCAAAACGACGACACCGTGTTGATTGATGATGGAGGCGCGAATGCCAGAGGTGGTTTTTCCTGCCCCGATCCTTCTCTCCAATTCGGGGGCGCGCCGGGCACGCCGGGGCCCGCAGTCCCGACAGGCGCTTCCGGTCATGCGGCCGGTTTCAATCCGGATGTTGCCTGCCACCACGGCCCACAGCTCACCATCACCACTTCGACACAGCCCGGCGGAGTCTTCTGCCCGGCGGGCCCTGGCACGCCAGCGGGTTGCGTCGGCGCCTCCGCCCCTGCCGGATTGGGTGGGCTGGCGTTCTACCCTCCGACAAGCACGTTCCTTCTGACGAACGCGAATTCGACGGGTGACATTACGGTTGGCAGCGTCGATGTAATTGATCCCCTCCATGCGGTCACAGTCGGAGGTGTAACTAAATTCGTGCCTGTGGTCATCAACAGTTTCCCGATTTACAACTGCATGCCCACCAGTTTGAGTGTCGGGCCGGGGACGGATGTCCTGGTGGGATGCGCCGATCACGATGGCCGAGCATTCTCGCCATCCACGGTCATCATAAACGGAACAACAGGTCAAGTGATCACGACCCTCAACTTCGTCGGGGCCGTCGACCAGACTTGGTACAACCCCGGCGACAATAACTACTACTTGGCGGCGAGAGATATGCCTAGCGGGCCTGTCCTTGGAGTCATTAACGCCAAATCAAGACTGTGGCTGCAAAACGTGCCTACCAATGGCAATGCTCACAGCGTCGCAGCCGATCCAAAGAACAATCACATCTTCGTACCGCTGCCCTCGGGGAGTACCGCCAATTGTCAATCAGCCGCGGCCGATGGTTGCGTCGGAGTTTATGCACCACAGTAAGGAACAGCCGGAACAGTGCCCTGAAATCGGAGCCCGAATTCACTATTTTTTTTTGAGGATCGGCGGACCTACCGGACGACCGTCTCTTGATACCGCATCATTTTCCATTCTCCGTCACGGTTGGTCCAAAGTTCGCCGATGAAAACTCTTCTGAAACGCAGCGCCGATCCTTTGGGAAATTGCATGCTGCTTTCATAAGTAACGAAAGCGTAGTGTGCTCCCAACGGCTGTACCTGGAAAAGCTGGAGCAGGTAATCGGTGTACATGCTGTGCTCGACTTCGCGCAGAATATGAAGTTTGGGGCGTTCCCCGTCGCCATCGGCTTCCACAGCCTGGAAATCGTCGGTGAGAAAAACGGCGTAGGCATCTTTGTCCCTTTTTTGGAATGCCGCCCACGCGGCTCTCACCTTCGCCTCCAGCAAATTGGCCAGTTTGGGATCGGCCGTTGCATCCTTTGATTCCGCTTTCTGGGCAGGTTTTCCCTTCGCAACCGGTTGCTGCGCGAATGCAAAGTACGGCAGCGCAAGCGCGATGCATGAACAGAGAATCCAATTTCGCATCTCTTCCCTCCCGAACGAAGCGCCGCGAATCTTACAGGCGCGCAGCGTGCCAGTCAAAGCGGAGTTCGGTCGCGACGCAGCGGCGCCATTGTCGATGCCTGATCCGAGTCGGGTTGCCGTTCCAAGTGGACTTGGCTACCATGGATTTGTTGACGCATGCGTTCATGTTCGGGGCCTTTGCACGGTTCAAGGTCTGAATTCGACTAGAAGGCTGACATGGAGGACCAACGATGAAACCTGCCCTATTGCTTTTGCTCGCGCCGCTCGCGTTGACATCATCCAGACTCTCGGCAATGCCTCCACAACTACCCTCATCGGCGCACGTGTGGCGGCAAACTCAAAGAACCGATGCGGCCTCCGGCACCGCATCCACACGGTTCACTTTGGTCGGCAAATTCCTTAAGTCGCCAGAAGGTGACATCCCTAATCGTCCCGCTATGGTCGTGGACTGTGTGCCTGGTAAGGCATCCGACCACAACAAAGGCAGGTTTGTAGCCGCCAGCCTTCTTATCGGAACCAACCTGAAGATCGACTATGTCGAGCCTGCAGAAATTCACGGAACGTCCTACTACCCGAAGGTTTCGGTGCGATATCGCATTAACGATGCTAAGGACGAAGAAGAAAAATGGCCGCCGGCCGCCGACAAGGCTTCTGCCACCATTCCAAAGGATTGGCTGAAGAAGATACTTCGCGCTCAAACGGTTGACATAACCGTGGGCGATGAGCACGGATCACAGATCGTCATGAAGTTTGACCTGCCCGACCCAATACCTGTTGAGGCAGCCTGCAACGTAGACGAGCGCGCGAAGTAGGCCGTTAGCAAAGCGGGGCTCCAGAAAATAACCGCGCAGACAAACACCGCGCGTAAGGTTTTTCCCCCGCATTTTTACAGGTTTTAATGTATGGCACGCACTCAGCCGAAATATGATGGTAGGCGAGTCTTAGCGGCCCGCTGAATCGTGGTTCCGGTGATGACTCCCTTCCAAACGGCGCGTACCAATCCCTAGCGTTAGATGTTCAAGGAGCGAGAAATGATGGAACACTTCGGGGCATATCGGCTTCGCAAGGCGAGCCTGCGCGTTTGTGCAGTCGTCACATTGACGCTTGCTTGTCCGTTCTTTGTGCCGAGTCACACCTGGGCCACAGCTCAGGACAACAGCAAATCCGCGGCAGGAGATAAGGTCGAAGTGTTGACGCACTTGCCGGTGCCTGGATCAGCGGTAAGGCAGATTTTCATGACACAAGAGAACGGCAGGCAATATCTCCTATTGCAGCAGAATGTACATTTTACCGTCATGGATGTCACTGATCCGAAAAACCCGAAAATCGTTGAACGCGTTGGGTCAGAGGGCAAATTGGCGAGCGTAGGCGCGGGGCTCGCGATCGCAGTTCAATCCGACCAGGGGGCACAAACCACAGTTCCTACGCAGACCGTAAAGCTGGTGGATCTGAGCGATCCCAAGAATCCACGCGTGGTCAAGACGCTCACAGGAGTCACGAGCGTATATTCCGAGGACGGCCGACAGTTAATCTACGCCACTAACAGCGACGGATTGTGGATCATCAAACATTACGAGACATTCCGTCTGCCGCTCTGCACTTCAGAATCAGCAGAGAATACCGTAGCGCAGTGCCGGTAGCATACCGCGCAACGTGCAATCCGTCCCAGGCGACTGATTCGCTTGCCATTACGCGAGTTCGAATTTCAATTCACCCAGCTTTTCCAGGCTGCAGGCGATCTTATCGCCCGGCTTGAGCCATACTTGTTGGTCCTTCGGCTTGCCCTGGATCACGCCCTGCGGCGTGCCGGTGAAAATAATATCGCCTGGCTTGAGCGTAATGACGCGTGAAATGTAGCTGATCATCTTCCGGGCGTTGAAGATGAAGTCGCTCGTGTTGGACGATTGGCGTGTTTCGCCGTTCACGCGGCATTCGAGCTTGAGGTTGTCTGGATCGATCTGATCGGCAGTCACCAAATACGGGCCAATGGGCGCGAACTGGTCCGGCGTCTTACCCACCATCCATTGCCCGCCGGTCTCGAGTTGCAGGTCCCGAGCAGTGAAATCGTTGCCCGTCGCATAGCCCGCCACATAGGAAAGTGCGTCAGCCTCGTTCACCACTTTCGCTTCGCGTCCGATCGCCATCACCAACTCGACTTCGTAATCGAATTTCGTCGCAAACTCCACCGGTAGTTTTATAGTGCCGTTGTGATGGTTGAGCGCCGTGTTGAACTTGTTGAAAAGAACAGGCTGTTTTGGGATCGGCGCTCCGATTTCGATAGCGTGTTGCCGGTAGTTCAACCCCACACAGATAATTTTTTCGGGGTGCGTCACCACGGGACCGAACTCGATCGTTTCTTCCTTCAGGAGAGCTTTCTGCGCTGCCTGTGACTTCATAGCCGCATCCACCAGCGCATTCAGGCTTGGGCCGTCTTGGTTCTGGAGTAATTCGTCAATCGTCGCTGGCGCACGCATGCGCAGAATCTTCGCGGCTTGCACCACGTCGAGCACTCCATTTTCATTCTTCACGCCCAAGCGGTATTCGGTGCCGCGGCGAATGCTCAGCACGGTCAGTCCGCGCGCCATCCCGCGTGACTCGGTAGCGCCAAGCTCTGTCCTCGTAAGTCCTGCCGGCAGGCCGTTCGTCAACGCCAAAGCGCAAGCCGCGCCCGTGCCCTTCATGAAATTCCTGCGATTTTCTTTCATGGGAGGATCTCCTTCCTTGACTTGCTCCGTACCGGGAGGGTTGACGAGCCGCAATTATATAGCAATTGATCGCTGGGAGTCAGTCAACACCAGTTCCGTTTTCTGTTCATGAGCACACTCCCATTTTGGCCTTGATTGTCACCGCTGCTTCTCAGAAATGTAAGCCACTATTTTCCATCAGCGTGACAACACCGTGACAACTCGTATAGTCACCTCCAGGCAGGATTGCTCCGGGATGATTGCCGACGCGATCCAAAAATTCTCGACTTGAGGGAGAAAGCTGCATGGAGACGAAGATTCGTTTGGCTACAGACTCTTGCTTAAGGAGCAAAACAATTCTACTGCGAAGAATGGTTTTAGGTTTATCACTCTCGGTCCTTTTTGCTGTGTTTTTCGCCGGCCGTGCGGGCGCACAGAACACAAGCTATACGCAAACGAATCTGACTTCCGATGGTGCTGTTACCGCAGCCCACACCGACAAGAAACTCATCAACCCCTGGGGTATCGCATTCTCGCCCGGCGCCCCATTCTGGATCTCGGACAACAACAGTGGCTTTTCCACCCTGTACGACAATCAGGGCGTACCACAATCGCTTATTGTGACCATTCCGCCCCCGTCCGGCGCCACGGGGCCCGCAACACCTACCGGTATCGTGGCCAACTCCACGGCCAATTTTGTGGTGAGTGGCACCCCTGCCTTCTTTATTTTCTCCACCGAGGACGGAACTATCTCCGCTTGGACCGGTGGCAACAACGCGGTACTTGAAGTGGACAATCCGAATTTCAATTCCGGCACCGATCCGGTTTATAAAGGTCTCGCGCTCCTCGCCAACGGCACGGGAAGTTTTCTACTTGCTCCC
>Ga0210390_10000434_pt1 | contig 45642 bp, 42 predicted proteins | sample IncBWH11OmetaG_FD_161050 | JGI IMG/M metagenome (GOLD analysis project Ga0210390, IMG submission 161050) | Forest soil microbial communities from Barre Woods Harvard Forest LTER site, Petersham, Massachusetts, United States - Inc-BW-H-11-O ... | reverse complement strand
ATGCGTATCGGGCGGCCATAGTCGATCGTAGATTGCGCTCGGGGCAGAGAATTCCCTCAACCCGGGCCCTTGCAACCGAACTTGGTGTTTCGCGCTTTCCCGTTTTAAACGCGTACGCCCAGCTCCTGGCTGAAGGGTATTTTGAAACTCGTGTGGGTGCTGGAACTGTCGTCTCCAGTTCTCTTCCGGAGCAAGTCGCATCGAACCCGCCAACCGCCGCGCGACTCGCGGTTGCCCGCTCCGGACCTAGACCGGTCTCGGGCCGCTGTTCAATCCTTCCCGCGTTTGAGCCCGGCCCGTGGCTACGAGGCTGGGGAGCGTTTAGTGTGGGGCAAATCGCTTTTGATCAATTTCCGCTTCAGGTCTGGTCGACCCTAGTCGCGCGTCTTTGCCGGAACATGGGAGCCAGATCATTCAACTACGGCGAGCACATGGGTTCGAAGGCCTTCCGGGAAACGATTGCGACCTACCTGAGAACCGCCCGGTCGCTGCGCTGCGAAGCGGAGCAAATCATGATCGTGAGCGGTTCCCAGCAGGCGCTGGAGATTTCGGCTCGGGTTCTCCTCGACCGCGGAAGTCGCGTGTGGGTAGAAGATCCTGGTTACCGCTTGGCGCGAAATGTTTTCGCTCTGAATGGCGGCAATCTCGTACCTGTCCCGGTTGACAACGAAGGTCTGAATGTTGCCGCTGGCATCAAGCGTTGCCGCAAAGCGAGGGCGGCGTTTGTTACGCCTTCGCATCAGTTTCCACTTGGGGTAACGATGAGTGCCTCACGGCGCTTGCAATTGCTGGATTGGGCACAGAATTCGGGATCATGGATCATCGAGGACGACTATGACAGCGAGTATCGCTACGAAAGCTTGCCGATCGCGTCTCTGCAGGGGCTTGACGCGAACTCTCGCGTAATTTACATCGGGACCTTCAGCAAAGTCTTGTTTCCATCTTTGCGTCTTGGTTATATCGTCATTCCATCGGATCTCGTAGATCGTTTTCTCATCATGCGCCGCGCCATGGATATCTGTCCCTCAAGCTTTTTTCAGGATGTCCTCACGGACTTTATTGGCGAAGGGCATTTTGCACGGCACATCCGGAGGATGCGGGTGCTCTACCGGGAGCGCAGGAATGCATTGGTAGACAGCATCGGGAAGGAACTCGGTTCCATGGTCGAGGTGCTCGGCGACGAGGCTGGAATGTACTTGGCTGTCAGCTTGCGAAGTGGTGGCCGCGACGTGCAAATAGCCAAACGGGCGGCGCGAGACAATCTTTGGCTATGGCCGCTTTCCCTCTCTTACCTGAGCGAGGTTTCGCGGCAAGGTTTCATCCTGGGTTTTGGTAGCACCGCAGTAGCGGAGGTTCCCGGCGCGGTTCGCAAACTGCGGGACCTGATCAGTTCGAAATGAGTGATCACGCGCTCGAGCATGCGCAGGTTCTCAGCTCACTGACTTCCGCAAAGCCGCTCCCACTATTCTGCCGGCACCGGATTCTTGAACGAAAGCGATCAACCTAATGTTGCGTGGATCCGTGCCGGATTTGAGCTTCAGCTGAATGTTCTGGCTGAAATTTCTTTCTTCTTGCAACTTTCCTATTTTTGTAAGTTGCAGCACGACAGCAACGTGAGTAAGTCGCCGGCCGCCATTTTCCCCGTGCAAGACCTGCGACTCTACGTGATCGAGAGCGACTGCTACGAAGACATTGGCATTGTGTTTGTCGGAACCACTGTCCGCTTCGATGTGCGCTCGAAGAACAGTTGGACTTGCAGCGTCGATGGTTACCGCGTCGATTCGGACAAGAACCTTTGGCACGGCGGCTGCGTCCTGCAAGACCTTGTCCATCTGTTGCGGATCACCAATGTGCATTTCACGGGTTCCATCCACGATGAATTGCGGAGTGTACGCGGTCTTTAAGCCAAGAGCGCGGACATAATCGCTCTGGCGTTCGGTCAGCGCCGACGAGGAATTTGGATCCTTCCAGCCATCGTGATCCCAATAATCCACGTGCTCGCTGAGAACGATCAGCTGTGCAACAGGGACGGGTTGGGAGGTGTCCATGGTTTGGAGGAGGGCGTCCGCGGGAGGGCAACTCGAACAGCCTTCAGAAGTGAATAGTTCAACAACAACAGGGCGAACATTCGCATTCGAAACCTGGGCAGTCGTAGCTTTGTCGTCGGTTGGGCCATGCCCGTCGAGGGGGAACATGACTGCCGCGCTCAAAAGGCCAAAAAGCAAAAAAGCGCCCACTGACGATGGTGCCGAACCGCCGCGAGACATAGCCAATAATTTTAACGAAAACGTCTTCGATAGCAATAGCCACTTCACGCGATTTCATCCTGACCACGATCCCCGCGAAACCGCCGGAAGCTAGACGGGAAGAAAGGTGTCCGTACCGATCCAAAATTCCGCCAACGACCTGAGATTTTTCTTGTATGTCCTGGTAACTGTGTATTCCTTTCCGCCCTTGACACGTAGTCCGTACTCTCCTGTAATCCAGGGCTGGATCTCCTCAACAAATGAGGTGTTGACAAGGACAGAGCGGTGAATCCGAATGAACCCGTAAGACTTCAGTTTCTCCGCCATCTCCGAGATCGACTCTCGCAACATGTAGGAGCCGGATTCACGCTGCAACAAAACGTAATTGCCCTCGGCATGGACGGAGACCACGTCACCCGGATCGATGAATAGAATCCTTCCCTTGGCCTTGATTGCGACTCTCGCCGGCTGTCGCTGAAAAATCTTGCGTAAGAGCGGCAGCGTTTCGACGAGTTTTGCAGCTCGCTCGCTCGTCGTTCGCCGGAAGGCCGCGTCTAACGCCTCAGTGATCCGGCCGCTGGATAACGGCTTTAACACATAGTCGACCGCATGTTTTTCAAAGGCGCTAATCGCGTGTTCCTGGTGCGCGGTCACAAACACGACGGATGGCACCGTCCGGTCGCATTGCTGCAGCCGGTCCAGGAGTTCGATGCCGGAAACCTCCGGCATGTTGATATCCAGAAGCAGAAGGTCGTACGCGCTTTTCGCAAGCTTGTCGAGCGCCTCAATTGCGTCATCCGCCGAGTCGAAATGCTCAACATCGCTCCTTCGAGCCAAAATGTTTGTCAAAGCGGCTTGCGCAAGTGGTTCGTCATCCACGATCAGCACACGCATGGTACTCCTCGTCAGGCACTTACCCGGACACACACAACAGTCAGCCCATTGACCATCGCAGTTCTATGATCTTGTCTAAGAGCTCGAACGGCAATAGCCACTTAGCTGATTCCTGTCATGCCACGTTGAACAAAGCTGAGGAATGACGCCGCGACGACGCCGGACACCTAGCATATAACTTCATCGCGACCGTCGATTGTTGGTGCGCTGTGCAGCGTTGTCGGCGAAGGAGTCTGCTGATACAAGAAGAAGTTGTGCTGGGCAAATCGTCAACCGAGGATTCACAGCATACGCGAAAAGGGCTTCGCCGCCGTTGCACAATCTGGCGGGACGGTAATCAGGGCGTTATTTCGAACACGACACCGTAGTTTGAGGCTCCGCCGGCGCTTGTCGTGCCGTAGAGATTCCCATGGTTGTCAAACACCAGGTTGCTATTAGGACTCCCGCCGTCGCGCCCGCCGGTAAAGCGGTGCAGCACGGTTTCTGTCCAACCGCTGCTGTTGTGTGTGAGCTTGAATACGGTTCCCCAGGTACCCGCGGCGGGATTTCCCTTCGTCGTGCCGTAAAGATTGCGGGCCGCATCCATCGTCAGTTGCGCCATTGGCCCCGACTCTCCCTGACCGGCAAAGCCGTAAAGCGTTCTCAGGTCCCAACCTTCTTTTGAAGGCCGGAGGCTGTAGACAGTACCTCCGTTCTCCGGACCACCAAACGCGGTAGCGCCGATAAGATTGCCCGATTCCCCTAAGATCAAGCCCCCTTCCGTAACGCTTCCCTGCCTGTTGCCCTGAAAGGTGTACACGGTATTCTCCATCCAGCCACTAATCGAATGGGTTAATTGAAAGATTGCGCCGTTGGGGGCGGTGGCCGTGCCGTATAGGTTTCCAGCGTGGTCGAAAATAACACCGCTGCATGGGTTGCCAGGGCCTTGAGAAGGGAAATTGTAGAGAATACTCTCAGCCCAGTTGCGATCCGATGGTGTTAACTCGTAAACCGTACCCGGCCCTTGCGAGCCACCCTGGGTCGTCGTGCCGTACAGATCGCCTGCCTGATCGAACACAAGGTCGCCGCTAGGATAAAATCCGTCATTATTTCCGCGGAACCGATAGAGAATCGTCTCAGTCCACGGGCACGGTACACTTGCGCAAGCTGCTGGCTTCAGCTCAAAAACCACGCCGCAACCGCTTAGGCAGGTGTTCCTCCCTCCGTCTATTGTGGTTCCGTAAAGGCTGCCGTTTGGCCCAATCACGACCCTCCCATACGGGCCAGCTCCGTCGTTGCCACCACGAAAAGCGTAGAGAGGTTCAAGAATCCAGCCAGATAGCGAGTTCGTTAACTCAAACACGGTGCCACAACCGGTGTTCGACGGGAGGCATGTTCCTCTTCCGCCTGCGAGGGCAGTGCCATAGAGGTTTCCGCTTCGATCGATCGTCAATCCCGCTAATGGGTAGGCCCCATCTTTTCCCCCTCTGAAGTCGTGGATCACGCCGAAGTGCCCGGACGTGGTTCCTTGAGCAGCGGCGAACAGCGATGCCAACAAAGTCAGAAAGACCAAAGTAATCTGTCGGCGAGTTGCGCGAGCCGAGATTTGTGCTTCATTGTGATCCATGATGGTCTTTTCTGCCATTCAAACTTTGAAAGTTGGCAGCCGTCGCCTTTGATTCCTCGGAGCATACAGAGGTTGCGGTCTAAGCCGGAATTTTATTCTCACCCTTGGTGGACATCGTGAGAGGGCTGGATGGTATTCAGTTATGAGGGCGCACACTACCACCTCATGTCGGCCGGGACGGTGTTCGTGCGAAATCCCGATTCAGGCTGCGACTGCAAATCCGCCGTGTATATCGAGGCAGGTCTTCAATGCGCGAAGAGCATAAAGCGCGTCGTCCATCGCTTCCTCTTCTTGAATATTGTCTCCCGGAGCTTTGAACAAGTCCCTCGCTCTGTTCACAATGGCGCGCTCTGCATCCGCGATGCGTACGGAGATTTTGCCGTCATTCGCTTCCAGCAGAGCCGCAAGGTACAACTCTTTCCATGCCCATGCTCGTGAAGGCAGGCTTTCAGAAGTGGCCATTTCGGTCCTCCGACATCCGTCGTTGAAGGGAAATACCTCTATTCAGGGTGTACCCCTGGGAATCCGCCCCCAGCAATACTGTCAATCCTGTAGGATCGGCCCAGTTTTCCACATTTTGAATCGATAAATACACACGGGTGAAAGATAAATCGGATCAAGCTCGCTGAATGGCGTTGCCGGACAATTATTTTCGCGATACCTTCAGTATCGCCGTACCATGCTTGGCCACGTCGACGGTGTAGGAGTCCTTCACTATGCCGAGATCTTTGTGCAGCAGTAGGTCTCGGAGCCTGGCGGTTCGCGGCGAACCGAGGACCTTTAGATTCAGCGTCATTGCCAGTGCCGATTCGCCTCGATTGAATAATCCCACGGCTTGGCTCCCATCGCTGAGGGGTTTCATCCAGATTTCGAGCGGTCCTTCCTGCCACACCCGATGGCCTTGGATTCCTACTGCGTCCTGATCAACGGCAATGATCTCGGGATTTGTGAGTAACTCCTTGGTCGCCGGAGCCATAGTGCGCAAATCGTTTCCGGTTAAAAGCGGAGCAGCCAACAGTGCCCAGAGAACCATGTGAGTGCGATATTCGTCTTGATCCATGCCGCCATTTCCGACCTCGAGCATATCGGGATCGTTCCAGTGGCCGGGACCGGCGAACTTCTCGAGCCCGTTCTGAGAGAATCCGATCACCGACATGCGGTCGTAGCTGTCGCTGATGTCTCCCGTGGTGCGCCACAAATTACCGGTGTTTGGCCCCCATCTCCAAGGCGCATTGACGCCCCAGTTGCAGATGCTGAACACAATCGGCCGCCCGGTCTTGACCAGCGCATCCCGAAACTTTGCGTACTGAACCTCCGGGTCAAGTCCCTCGGAATGGCACCAATCTACTTTGACGTAATCGATTCCCCAGGAAGCATAGGTGTTTGCGTCCTGGAGTTCGTGGTTGAGGCTCCCAGGGCGTTGTTGGCAAGTGAAAGTACCGACATCCGTATAAATCCCGAGTTTCAATCCCTTGCCATGAACGTAATCCGCCAGGGCTTTGATTCCGCTGGGAAAAGTCTTAGGGTCGGCAACGATGTTGCCAGCGCTATCGCGACTCATCTGCCAGCAATCGTCGATGTTGACGTACTGGTATCCAGCATCCCGCATTCCGGTGCTGACCATTGCGTCAGTCATCCCGCGAATCAACTCCTCGCTTACTTGACAGCCGAACTTATTCCAACTGTTCCAACCCATGGGCGGTGTCTTGGCCAAGTGGAGGGACTCGATTGCGAGGGAGGTTTGGGGCCAGGCGATACCAGCACTTGCCCACGAAAGGAATGCAACTAAGGCTGCGAGGAAGACTTGTTGAGAGGCTTGCATGAGCTTGGTGTACCGAATCGATTCGCTTACACTCGGTATAGTGGAAACGCAATTGTATTTCAAAACCCCTCAATCTGGCCCATTCTTGGGCGGACTGCGCCAATGCCTAATGGTTCAATCGTGTCCGTTGAATTGCGGTAACCAGCGCGCAGCAGAAGTGGGCTGCTCTTAGGTTTGAAAGAGTTGGTATGGGGTTCTCTCGAACCGGCCTGAATTCTGAGACTACTTGCATGCATGAAGCGAATCGAATTGGCCAGGGTCGGGAGCATACGCTGACACCCACGTTCGTTCGGATGTTCGGGGAGTCTCCGCAGATTTATCGGGCTCCGGCACGCGTGAATCTGATCGGCGAGCATACAGATTACAACGACGGCTGGGTGATGCCAGCAGCGATCGGATTTTACACCTGGGTTGCGATCGCTCCCCGCTCCGATCGTACGCTCGTGATTCACTCAGAAAACTTCTCGGCACGTATCGAGTGCGACCTGGATCGCCTGCCGGCGACCGGTTCAGGCCAATGGGGCGATTATGCGATTGGAGTGGTTAGGATGCTGGTGGCATCGGGAAGCAAGTTGCCGGGCGCGAACCTTCTCATTACGGGCGACGTGCCCCAGGGTGCGGGATTGAGTTCCTCTGCTTCAATCGAAGTCGCCGTCGGCTATGCCCTTTTGAGCCTCGCTGGTCAAACCATAGATTTGACCGCGCTGGCTCGATTGTGCCAACAGGCTGAAAACGAGTTTGTCGGGGCGCGTTGCGGGATTATGGACCAGTTCATTGCCAGCTATGGAAAGCGCGATTACGCCTTGTTGCTGGACTGCCGCTCTCTGGAATATCGTCTTTTGTCTCTTCATGGAGACGCGCGCCTGGTGATTTGCAACACAATGGTGAAACATAATCTCGCTGCCAGCGAATACAATCAGCGTCGGGCAGAGTGTGAATCTGGTGTCGGATATCTTGCCCAGCATCACTCTGGCGTGCGCGCATTGCGGGATGTAACTCCTGCCGATCTCGCCGCGTGCCGTTTCGAGTTGCCGGAAACCATTCTGCGCCGTTGCCGCCACGTCATTATGGAAAACCATCGTGTCGTCGAAGCCGCCGGGGCACTGGAGCGGCATGATCTGGAGGCGTTCGGAGGGTTGATGGGGGAATCGCATCGCAGTTTGCGCGATGATTTTGAAGTGAGCTGTCCAGAACTAGACGTAATCGTGAAGCTAGCGGAACAAGCCCCGGGTGTTTATGGAGCGCGCATGACGGGAGGCGGTTTTGGCGGCTGCACCATCAACCTTGTGCGTTCTGATTATATTGAATCGTTCAAGCTGAGCGTCGGCAAAGCTTACGAGGAAGCCACCGGTATTAAGGCAGATATTTACGTATGCAGCGCGGCGGATGGAGTCGGTCGAACCGCTTGAGCAACAATCGTCGATGGAGTGCGCCCGGACTTCGATGAATCGAATGCCTGCAACCGCGTCGTCGCATCGTCGTTTCAATCTTCTCACACGGGAATGGGTGCTGGTTGCCCCTGACCGCACCCAGCGCCCATGGGAAGGCCAGGTAGAAGCCGGCTCGAACCCCGCCGAAGAGAGTTTTGATCCCGCATGTTATCTTTGTCCCGGCAACGTGCGTGCCAGCGGTGAGAAGAACCCACCTTATGAGGGCACTTTTGTTTTCGATAACGACTTTGCTGCCTTAAATCCTGGAATTCCGGCGTGGGAAGTTAATGAAAAAGGGCTTTTGATTGCTCGCAGCGAGGCGGGCCGATGCCGCGTCGTCTGTTTTTCACCCCGTCACCATCTCACCATGGCGCGGATGACGGTGCCGGAACTCCGGCGGGTTGTGGACACCTGGTGCAAGGAGTTTTCCGAACTCGGCAGCGACCCCTCCATCCGATCCGTGCAGATTTTTGAGAATCGCGGATCGATGATGGGATGCAGCAATCCGCATCCTCACGGGCAGATTTGGGCTAACGAATCCTTGCCCAACGAGTTGCTTAAAGAATTAGGGTCCTTTCGTGAACATCATCGAGTGCATTCCTCAAGCCTGCTGCGAGACTACCTGGAGTTGGAACTGGAGCAAAAGGAGCGCCTCGTCTGGACCAATCAGCACTTTGTTCTGCTGGTGCCGTTCTGGGCGATATGGCCGTTTGAGACGTTGCTCATTAGTCGGAGACCAATGACTGCGATGGATGAACTTACTGACGAAGAGCGCACGGGTCTGGCCGAAATACTGCAACAGACAACCACTCGCTACGACAATCTATTCCACATCCCGTTCCCCTACACCATGGGTTTTCATCAGCGGCCAACCGATGGCGATCCGCACCCGGAATTTCATCTGCACGCACATTTCTATCCACCGCTGTTGCGTTCCGCGACCGTGAAAAAATTCATGGTTGGTTACGAGATGTTGAGCATGCCTCAACGCGACATCACGGCTGAGGCTGCGGCCGAATTGTTGCGCGCCGTACCTGCGACCCATTACCTGCAACGCGATCACGGTGAGGAGGCTTAAGTTGACAACGCCGACTGACGCTGCTGCAGGAAACGCCGGACCGCGGGATCGCGCTCGAGTCCGATCGCCATTTCGTACGCTTGACGGGCTTCGCCGTTTGCGCCTGTCTTTGCCAGCAGTTCCGCGCGTGCCGCCCAGTAGGGCTGATATTCGGAGAGCCGCACATCCATTGCTACCTGTTGCAGGGCATCGAGAGCGGCGCTGGCGCCATGCAACTCCGCGATCGCCAGGGCGCGATTGATGGCAACCACAGGCGAGCCTGCGAGCTGAAACAGCGCGTCGTATAGCTGCAGCACCTCTTCCCAATTAGCGCGACTTGTGCGGCAGCGATAAACGTGCGCCGACTGCAACGCAGCCTCTAACTGATAGCGGCCGATAGAGCCGAGAGCGCTGGCACGCCGGATTAACTCCTCAGCCTCGAGAATCATTTGCAGGTTCCACTGCTCGGGATCTTGCCCGGCAAGCGGAACATATTCGCCTTCAGGGTTGCGTCGCGCCTGCCGCCTGGCTTCCGCGTGAAGTACCAGCGCGAGCAGCCCCAGGGCCTCCGCTTCGTCGGGCAGCACTCGAGAACGAGCCTTGCCAGAAACAACGCTTCCTCGGTGAGATCGCGGCGGACGACATCGGTTCCGCCGGGGTCGCTCCAACCCTCTGCAAACGCGGCATAGATGGCGTCCAACACAGTGTCTAGCCGGCTGGAAAGCTCTTCACGCTCCGGAATGCCGAACGGAATGCCGGCCTGACGGATTTTCTCCTTGGCGCGGACGAGTCGTTTGCTCATGGCGCCCGGAGACATGAGGAATGCGGAGGCGATGGTCTTCGCATCCAGACCGAGCACCACCTGCAGCATCATCGGCGCACGGATGCCGACCTCGATCGCGGGATGGGCGCAGGCAAACATCAGCGCGAGGCGGCGGTCGGGAATTTCGTTGTCCGCTGCGGCCGCGGCTTCCAATCCCTCCGCAAGCAGTTGCAAGTCTCCGGTCGCCGCGTTGGCATGCGAATGCCGGCGCATGGCATCGATCATTTTTCGGCGGGCGACGGTCAGCAGCCAGGCTTCAGGATTGGCAGGGCATCCGCTTTGCGGCCAGGTTGCCAATGCGGAAGCGAAGGCCTCGGAGAGCGCATCTTCCGCGCCAGCCACATCGTGAGTGCGAGCTGCCAGAAAGGCGATGAGCTTGCCGTAGCTGCGACGCGCAACCGCGTCCGCCGTGGTTCTTGCCTGCTCGCCTGTTTCGCATGAGCTCATGGATCGCACCCTGACTTGAGGTTTGACGACATTGGTTCGATTAAGATTTTCAGCAAGTGACAAATTTACGCGACCGGTTCATAGCACAAGAGGACCTTCCCGTTCTTGAAGCTCCGTGTCTTTGTCAGCTTCAGGGTTACATTCTCTCGAATGCCTTCGAACATTGTCCGCCCCTTGCCCAGAGCCACCGGATCCACCATCATTTGGTACTCATCGATCACATGCTCCGGCGCCAACTGCGAGACAATGCTGCCGCTTCCCAAAATCACCATGTCCGGTCCGGATTCATCTTTCATCGCTCGAATTTCCGACACGATGTCGCCCTTCACGAGTTTCGTATTGTTCCACGACGCCTTCTCCAGCGTTCTCGAAAAGACGACTTTCGACATGCTGTTCATCCCTGCCGCCACGGCCGGGCTGTGTTGATCCGCGATTGGCGTCGGCCAATAACTCGCCATCAGCTCATACGTGATCCTGCCAAACAATAACTGGCCGCCGCCGCTGGCATTCTCGGCCACGAATGCCGAATATTCCGGGTCATCGTTGCCGTTGTGCGCCCAGCTGAAGTCACCGTTTGCGCCGACAAAATACCCATCCAGAGTCACATGATTGAAAACGACTAATTTCCGCATGATTTTCTTCTCCTAAAACTTTAGGTTCACGTCAGTGACGAGAGGTCTCGCTCCGCGATGTAATCGGCGATGTCCCTGGTCAGCAGCGTGCCCTCGCGCACGGGACGCACTTCGACGACACCATGCAGTGCGGTTGGGGAGCGAGAAGCCCACGCCAGTGCTGCATCGAGGTCGGCAACCTCGATGATATGAAAACCACCAAGTTGCTCCTTCGAGTCGGCATAGGGTCCATCCAGCACCTGGGTCTTGCCGTCTGCGACCCGGACCGTCGTCGCCGCCGAAGTAGGGTAAAGTCCGCTGCTGTTTTTCAGGACGCCCGCCTTCGTCATGGCCTCCATGTAAGCTCGATAGGCTCCCAGCCAGCGTTCTTTGTCGTCCCTCGTCAACTGGGGCCAGCCCGCCTCATTCACATAGTCCATCAGGATGTATTTCATTTGATCTCCTCTGTGGGTTTAAGTAAGCATTCTCGTCCGCTACCATTATGACGTTCGAACTCCGGTGATTTGGACAGCCAGCCTGCCGCACCTTGTAGGAGCGTAAATGTAGCAACGAAGGCGAGCCCGCTAATACGAAGCGATCGGTACACGGAGGTTAGCCTGCCACGATTTGGTTGCGATAATCTAAGAATATTGTGGAGGAATTTCAACCGTTATGATCGCTCTTGAGCCAATTACATTGCAGAACGCATTGATCTTCAAGGCCGTACGCCTCCGCGCGCTGCAAGATACTCCGTATGCCTTCGGCTCGACGTTTGCACAGGAGTCTCTGCTTACCGATGCTGATTGGATCAAGCGTGCCGTCAACATGAACGGCGAGAGAGGGGCTGGGTTCCTGGCGATGGACGGGGAAACGGCATGCGGCATTGCTGGATCGTTTCTTGACCAGGAAGATGCCACGCGAGCTCAACTAGTCTCAATGTGGACCGCTCCCGCGCACCGCCAGCGGGGCATAGGTGGGCTGCTGGTGAATGGGATTCTCGGCTGGGCTGGGCCGCGCGGAGTCCGTACTTTGCAGTTGATGGTGACGTCCAACAACGAACCCGCAATCTTGTTTTACCAACGCCTGGGATTCACCCGAACCGGACGCACCGAACCCTATCCAAACGATCCAGCTGTGATCGAATATGAAATGTCCCGGCCGATTCCTTGAGCTCCGCCTAGCGACCGCACACCTGTGCGAAGATAGAAACCTGACACCAGACTCGCGGAGCCCATGGACGCATCAACTTTTCGCAGAGTATTCAAAGCATTTCACTACCGAGATTTCCGTCTGATGTGGTTCGGCGCCTGCATGTCCAGCATTGGCACCTGGATGCAGATCGTGGCGCAGGGCTGGCTGATCTATCGGTTAAGCCATTCGGCCTTCCTGCTTGCGCTGGATCAATTTCTCAGCGGTATTCCGATCTTCCTGTTCTCATTGATCGGCGGAGTGGTGGCGGATCGCGCCGAGCGGCGGAAGATCCTCCTCGGTTCCCAGTACGTCCAAATGGCATGCGCGACCGTACTTACTGTGCTGGTGGCGACCGGCCGAATCCACGTGTGGCACATGCTCTGTCTCTCATTCGTGTCCGGCTTGGCGCAAGCCTTTGGCGGGCCGGCGTACCAGGCGCTGATTCCTAGCTTGGTTGACAGAGAGGATATGCCGAACGCTATCGCGCTGAACTCCATCCAGTTCAACATGGCGGTAACCGTAGGCCCTGCGCTCGCCGGCGTGGCGCTGGCGAGGTTGGGCGAGCAGTGGTGTTTTGGGCTGAATGCGCTTTCCTTTCTTGCCCCGGTCGTTTCTCTGTCCATCATCACGGCACGATACTTGCCGGAGAAGACCACAGACTCAATCTTCGGGAGCCTGAAGCAAGGCATCAAGTTCGTTCGCCAGCAGGGATCGATGGAAGCGCTTATCGTGCTGGCGTTCTGCATGACGGCTTTGAGCATGCCCATGCGCACGTATATGCCGGTATTCGTGAAAGACATTTTTCATCGTGGCCCGGAAACTTATGGCAACCTGCTCTCTTTGATGGGAATCGGTTCCATCTGCGGTTCGTTGACGGTTGCGTGGATGGGCAACATACGAAATAAGGGACGCCTCGCCCTCACCACGCTCATTAGCCTCGGCGCGGGGATTACAGGGTTTTCCTTTTCCCGATGGTTGCCGCTGAGCTACGGCATGCTGGTCCTGGTCGGCGCTTCGATGATGGCAGTTTTTGCCACGGTCACTTCGCTGGTGCAATTGATTACGACCAACGAAATGCGCGGCCGCGTGATGAGTGTTTACAACTGCGCATTCCGTGGGGGCATGCCCATGGGAAACTTGCTGTCGGGATGGCTCGTTCCCATGTTTACCGCGCCGGTGGTGCTTGGGGTCAACGGATTTGCGCTCATTCTGATCGCTCTGTACTTCCTTTTCGTGCAGCGGCGCGTGGCGGCGCTTTGACAGAGTGCGCTTGCTGAGGCATGTGCGGAAATCAAGCATGTAGGTAGTGAGTTGAGTGAGCGATGCCCGAATCCGGGCACAGCAGAAGCGAGGTCCACTTATGTTATCCCGGATGGTGTAAGTTTACGTCAGGAGCGGGAAACCACCTGACCGGGGCCGCTTTCAGCGCAGCATTGTATAGTAGTAAGTTGATACGTCAAATGATGTACGACTTGCGAAGAATTGTGGGCGCAACCCTCCTGACTGCAGCGGCCTTTCTCTCAAGCGTGGCGGCTACGGATCCCGCAGTTGGAAAACTTCTGGCAGAGGGCCGTGTCGACAACGCGATTTTGTTGCTGCAGGGCAAGATCGACGCAAGTCCGCATGACGCAGAATCTTACAATTACCTTTGTCGCGCTTACTTTATGGTAGGCGAATGGGATCCGGGCATTGCCGCGTGCGAGAAAGCTGTCGCACACGATCCAGACAACAGTGAGTACCATGCGTGGCTGGGCAGAATTTATGGGGAAAAGGCCGACCACTCCAGTTTCGTCACTGCTGCTCGACTGGCGGGCAAGGTGCGCAACGAGTTCGAGGCTGCGGTGCGGCTCAGCCCCAAAAGTGTCGACGCGCGTGCGGATCTGGCCGACTTCTATTTGGAGGCGCCGGGAATCGTAGGCGGCGGAAAAGATAAAGCGGAGGCGCAGGCGCAAGAGATCGCCAAGTTGGACCCCGCACAGGGTCACCGGGTCGAGGCGCGAATCGCAGAAAAGAAGAAGGATTACGCCGCTGCGGAAAATGAGTACCGTCTGGCTATCCAGGCAAGTGGCGGCAAGGCTGGAACGTGGCTCAATCTGGCCCGCTTCTACCGGCACACGGGACGGTTAGACGAAATGGAAGACGCATTGAAGCACGCAACTGCGCCGGAGATGAACCGGCCCGACTTGCTGATGGGAGCGGCGGAGATGCTGATTAATGCGGGGCGCTACCGCCCAGAAGCCACCCAGTTGCTGCGCCGTTATCTGTCATCCGGTGCGACGGTGGAGGATGCCCCAGTTTTCAAGGCTCATTATTTGTTGGGCACGATTCTGGAACGAGAGGACAAGCAAGCGGCGGCGGCGGAATACCGCGCCGCCCTGTCCCTGGCCAAAGACTTCTCTCCAGCCCAAAATGCTTTGAAACGGCTTCAGCATTAAACGAACGGCGCGATAAGCTCAGACTAGCTTGCTCCGGTTTCGAATTACCAGAGCCTTTTGCTATGCTCGGCAGGGGCGAGAACCGCTTGAACGCGGCTCGCGATTAGGGTGTCCAAATCAGAAAACGGGACGACGAATGCCAGAGCTGCCTCCTATCTCTTACGGCGGAGATGCTTGGGTCTGAACGACAAGAGACTCATCGGATCCGTTGGCAAAGTTCTTTGTCTTCGACGTGCGAGGGGATTCGATGATTTCTAGCATTCGCTATTTACTCCTTGCCGTCGCCGCCATCCCGTTCATCTATTATTTGATTGCGCTGTTCAGTTCGTGGCAATTCTTTCGCGGCACTGCACCTCGGAGCGCAGGAACTTCTAACTACACGCCGGTGGTGAGCAATCTAAAACCGATTCGCGGGCTTGATCCCGACGCCTACGAGAACTTCGCCAGTTTCTGCAAACAAGACTATCCAGAGTACGAGGTGCTTTTCTGCGTCGGTGAAGAGGACGACCCGGTGGTTCCCATCCTGCAGAAGCTGGTGCGTGATTTTCCGGAACGCCGCATCCGGATATTGTTCGGCTCCGGTGGAAGAGGATCGAACGACAAAGTGGTCAAGCTGGCCCGGCTCGTCAGCGAAGCTCAGCACGAAGTGGTTGTCATTAGCGACAGCGACGTCCGGGTGCGGCCCGATTACCTGCGCACCGTGGTTGCTCCCTTGGCTGATCCCAAGGTTGGAGCTGTGACCTGTTTTTACGTGCCGATCGAAGATAAAACGCTCACCGATAGCCTTCAAACGATGGGTATGTTTTCCGATTTCTATGCGGGAATCCTGGTCGCGCGCCAGCTTGACGGGGTGAAGTTTGCGTTGGGGCCGACCATCGCCACCACGCGCACACGACTAGCCGGATTCGGCGGCTATGGCGCGATTGAAGACCGTCCCGCAGATGATCTGCTGGTAGGCCGCCTCATCGCCGAACAGGGTTATGAAGTTGAGCTTTTGTCTTACACCATTTTGACGGTTGCCGATTACGGGTCCATGCGCGACCTTCTCCACAAACGCCTGCGCTGGATCGTCGTTATGCGCCATATGCGGCCATGGGGACACCTCGGCTTGCTTCTCACTCAGGGTTTGCCCTGGTCTTTGGTAGCGATTGCGATCCATCCATCAGCGACGGTTGCGTTCGGGTATCTTGGCACTTATCTCGTCTTGCGTTTTGCTATGACTTGGATGGTCGGCATTTGGGGCCTGAAGCAGGACTCGCTTTGGACGAAGATGGGACTGATCCCGGTGTGGGACGCCCTGGCTTTCTTCATTTGGCTGACCAGTTTTTCGCGCAACAGCATCCGCTGGCGGGATGGCGAATACTATATCCGCGATGGCAGGCTCGTGCCCGTCACTCCAACCAATGTTGAGCCAGCGGCCTGAGGCGCAGGTCTCCGTCGAGGTGCCAGCTTATTCTTCAACTCGCCGCGCGTGATCTTCTGCCAGTGCGGCGCTTCCCATTGTTCTTCCCGGCGGATCCACCCACGATTTCCAGAGACGCTTCGATCAAGGACACGGGTTCTCGTCCACTCTGCGTTCGGCGCTCGTTAACCGGCTGCCGCCAGTTGACCCGCGGCATCATCACGGATGCGTCGATCCGATCGCGATATTTCAGCGCCACATTCATCAGCGAGTCCAGAAGAGAGTCGGAAAGTAAATGCGGTTCCAGCCCGAGTTCAATCAGCTTCGAGTGTTTCGCGTTGTAGTAGTGCTCCTCGGCCTCCACTCGCGGGTCGGAGATATGATCGACCTCGATGGTAAGGTCCAGTTGCTCCCCCGCGGTTTGTACCATTCGCGCCAGGTCCAGAACAGAAAACTGTTCGGTGAACTGGTTGAAAACCCGGCACTCTCCTTGAGCCGCCGGATTCAGACAGGCAATCTCGACGCAGCGCACGGTGTCCCGAATATCGAGAAAACCGCGGGTTTGTCCTCCCTTGCCGTAAACGGTGAGCGGGTGCCCAATGGCCGCCTGAACGCAGAAGCGATTGAGAACGGTACCAAAGACTTCGTCGTAATCGAAACGATTGATGAGCCCTTCGTGCAGGGCGACTTCATCGGTCATAGTTCCATACACAACGCCCTGGTTGAGGTCGGTGGCGCGCAATCCCCACACTCTGCAGGTGAACATGATGTTGTGGCTGTCATGCACCTTGGAAAGGTGGTAAAAGGAGCCGGGCTGCTTGGGATACGGCACAGTGTCTTTTCGTCCATTGTGCTCGATGGTGATGTAGCCCTCTTCAATATCGATATTGGGCGTGCCATATTCGCCCATGGTGCCGAGTTTGATGAGGTGACAATCGGGCTGAAACTCACGCAAGGCGAATAGCAGATTGAGCGTGCCTACGACATTGTTTACCTGAGTGAAGACCGCATGTTTGCGGTCAATCATGGAGTAGGGAGCGGCGCGCTGTTCGGCAAAGTGCACGACCGCCTCCGGTTCGAAATCCTTGATGACCGAGGAGAGAAAGTCATACTCGGTTACATCGCCAACAAAGGACTGGATGGTATTCCCGGTAAGCTCTTGCCAGATTCGCAGGCGATCTGAAAGCGGACGGATGGGCGTCAGGGTTTGTACGCCAAGTTCATGGTCCCATTGCCGCCGCGAAAAGTTGTCGGCGATAGCAACGGAATGTCCCTTGTTAGACAAATATAAAGCAGTTGCCCAACCACAGTAGCCATCGCCTCCCAGCACCGCAACCCTCATTTGGCCCCCTTGCCGTGTGTTCGCTGAAGAATGATTACCAAACCCCTGGCGTTTCTGATTGAACCGATCTCCGCTCGCATCCCGCTCTTGGCACAGTTATCCCGAAGTTTGAACCGACAGCCATTTTAAAACATAACAGCCGTGTTAGGTGGTTCTCCTCGAGAAATAGGAATTGCATTGTTTGTGAAAACAACCTTGCCGCCGCTAGCCGCAACCACATTAAGATGCCCAGCCCCCACTAAGGATTCCAGTTGAGGAGTCACATCCTGCTTGGCAATTATGTAGGAACGCTCCGGCTTAAGCCACAGATTCTTAAAATGCGCATCGTCGATAAACACATCGGGCACACCAGGAGCGTAAGCGCCGTATTCCAGATTGAAGAAGCGGCCGTTGCGAAGCAGCGCCGTGCGGTTCGTATAGAAAAAAATGGAAGAAAATGTGTAGTAATGGTGATCGACGATCAGCGTGCCCTCGGGCGATTTCAAAATCGCCTCGGCCAGCGGCCGCGAGGACAGAAACGGATCGAAAACAGCCATAGCCATGCGCGCGGCATGGAAGAACACGATCATCATCAACGCAGCGGCCAGAAATGCGCCCCGGCCGGCCAATCGCCAGATCGCCAACGCACCCACGCAAAAGGCAATTGCGGCCACTAGCAGAGGGCCTCGCAGATATGCGAAGGACGCCAGGGTAAGATCCTGCATGTGCCCCAATGAAAGCTTGTACGCGCCGGGATGTTGGCTAAGTGCCTGCGAAATGTCGCCCGGCGCGGGGAGATTGCGTGTGAGAACAAACAGCGTTAACGTCGCCAGTCCGGCGCATGCCGCAATCACCGAGAGCACAAGCGTGCCACGCCGTATCCAATCGCCTCCCATCGTGATCGCCGATCCCAAAAGCAGGGCCAGCGCAGGGTAGCAAGGCATCGAGTAGTATTCCTGCGTAGTCGAGAAAGTAAAGAAGATCAGCACAAAGCCGACCCAAACCAGCGCCAGCAGCCGAGTCCGGCCGGCGCGATCGGTGGGTGCGAAAGAGAGCCTGGCAACGGCGGGCAAATACACGCTCCAGGGAAATAGCCAGACCAGGTGGAGCAACCAGAAGTAAAGGCGCGGCACGGTGTTGTAGTCCCGCGGATAGCGCAAGTTCAGAAAACGAAGCAATTGTTCATTAATAAAGAAGAACCAAAAAAAACCATGATATTCTCCCGGGCCACTGTGAAGCGTGAAAGCGAAATACGGCGGATTGCGCAAGGTGGCTAGAATGTGCCAGGGTGCAGCAATGAGCAGGATGATCAACAGTCCGCTGAAGGGACGCAACCGCCGCCATGTGCTGGCAGAAAAGAGCCGGCGGGTGAGACAAAGATAGAGGACTCCGGCTGCGAGTGGAAACAGAACCCCGATCAAACTCTTCAGCAGCAGGCCTATTCCGAGGTTCGCTGCCAGCACAAAAGCCCAAAATCGCGGATGCGGTTCCTCAGCGTCCAAGGCACGAAGAAACGCCCACATGCCCAGGGCGACGGTGAATGTCAGCATGACATCAGGGATCAGAATTCGGGTAAACAGGAACAGCCCGATGCACGTGGCCATGCAAAGACCTGCATAAAATCCCGCTCGTTTACCAAAAGCCCAAGTGCCGAAAGCAGCGGTCAACCAGCAAAGTGCAATGGCCGACAATGCAACCGGAATGCGCGCCACCCAGTCGTACGCCCCCAGGATCCCATAGCCAACCGCCATCGCCCAGTAAATCAGGGGAGCCTTTTCGAGATACACGACGCCATCCAGTCGCGCCGTCACCCAGTCGCCAGAAGTCAGCATGTTGCGCGCGATCTGGGCCTGCACGGCGTCGACGTCATCCATGAGGGAGGGCGGAGAAATGATGCATCCCAGGTAGACGGCCGCCGCGACTAGCACAACTGCTAGGTATAGGTGCCAGTTTTTTGCGGCATCCAAACGCTCGTCTCTCGGGAAGCTGCTGATTGAATCCCCCATTTTTTCATCCACAGAAACAGCACCATCAAGCCCCATAAGTGATATCCAACATTGACTCGTCTCTCCAGGTGTTGTTGAATCTGGGTCTCGATCACGTCCCGGCGGAAAAAGCTCGCATGCGCGGACGAACCGTCCATCAAAACCTCCAGCATCAGCGGCCGCAGGCAACCCCGAAGCCAATCGTGCGCTGGGATGTCGAATCCGACCTTCTTTCGCCGAAGAACGGAAGGTGGCAGCTTATCTCGCATCAATTCCTTTAGCAGAACTTTCTGCCGCGAACCGCGAATCTTCAGAGATGCGGGCAGAGTGGCAGCAAATTCGACGATGCGATGATCGAGAAACGGCGGCCGCACTTCCAGTGAATGCGCCATACTCATGCGATCCGCCTTGTTGAGAATATCGTCGGGAAGAAAATATCTCTGATCGAACCACAAATACGGAGCCAGATCATCGCCCGCCTGCGACCGGTGCCGCAGTTCGCCCAGAATGCGGTGAAGAGCGGGCGGAAGCTCTGCATGCAGCAGCTCCGATTTTTGCTCTTCGGAAAAGGTTCCGTTCCAGTAGACGTGCGCCTGATCGGCGGGCAACAGGGAGCCTTCGAGAAATCGTTTCAGTTGGTATTCGAAACTGATCTTCTCATCTGAAACCGGCCAGGCCCGCAATGCGTCCAGTGCCAGTTGCAGAGCCTTTCGAGGCGCTCGCCGGGCGAGCGCAGCCAGGCGGTTCGCCCGGTGAGTGAGATAGCCGCCAAACAGTTCATCCGCGCCTTCGCCGCTGAGGCTGACTGTCGTTCGGGTTCGGCTCAACTTGGACAGAAACCAGACGGGAAGCGCTCCTGCGTCTGCCGAGGGCTCATCCGAATAATATGCAAACTCTTCGATCGCACCCCGCAGATCGACTTCCGGATTCAGATCCAGTTCCTCGTGCTCCGTGCCGTAGAGCTGCGCGACCTCGCGAATGTATGCGGTTTCGTCGAAACTCCGACCCTCGAACGAAATCGAAAATGTCTTGAGGGGCGCACCGGACTCGGTCGCTGCGTAGTGCAAAATCGTAGAAGAATCAATACCTCCGCTGAGCCACATGCCCAGAGGGACATCAGAAATCAGGTGTTCGCGGATCGACTGCCGCAGAAGAGCGTCCAATTCTTCGCGGGCAGACTCCATTGTCCAGTCGCGGATGCCGCCTAGCGGCAAGCGCCAGTATGGCTGAGAAGAAACCTTGCCATCCCGCCACTCCAGCCACTGTCCGGGAGGAAGTTTCTCGATCCCTTCAACCAGCGTCCAGGGACACGGCACATAATTCAGCGACAGATAGCAATCGAGACCATCCAAACTCAACCGTCGCTCAATTTCGGGATGGATCAGAATGGCTTTTAATTCGGAACCGAAGAATAGGTCGCCTCCCCGTTCCGCGAAATAAAGCGGCTTGATTCCCATCCGATCGCGTGCCAGCACCAGCCGCTTGGTCGATTTGGTCCAAAGCGCGATCGCGAACATGCCTCGCAAACGAGCAAAACAATCCGTATCCCATTCGAGAAATGCGTGAAGAACCGTTTCCGTGTCGCAATGCGAATAAAAGCGATGGCCCAATTCCTCCAGTTCGCGTCGCAATTCCAGATGATTGTAGATTTCGCCGTTGAATACGATGGCTACATCGCCATCGTCAGAAAGGATGGGTTGGTCGCCGGAGCCGAGGTCGATAATCTTGAGGCGTGTCGCACCCATCGAGCAGAAGGTCGACTGGAACACTCCTTGCTGGTCCGGCCCGCGGTGAATCAGCGTGGCGGTCGCTTTGCGAATGCGATCGGAATCAGGCACCCAACGTTGGTGGGTGAAACCGGCGATTCCACACAAATGCGTGCACCTCTCCCGTTTTTTTGAAAATCAGTTGGCAACCGCTTTTGCAGATCAGTTCGCGGAGTCGATTACTCCGCAGAACCGGAGCGATGCCGGATGCCTTGATTGAAAAGCAATCCTACCCTTTTGCCAACGCACAAGCAAAAGTCACGGACTTGCAGGCAGGATCGAGGCGTGCCCCGTGGTTTTACCGCCGTCCCACGATCACTAATGCAACACCGAGGCAAACCAGCAGCACGCCCGCCCACCGCCTTCGAGTAACCTGTTCTCCGAGAAAGAATTTCCCGCCCAAGGCGCCGGCAGCGTAGCTGAGTGCTGTAACCGGAACCACCAAACTTACGTTCTCCATCGACAGCACGGCGAGCAACGCGAAGAACGCGGTTCCCATAAGAGCCAGACCAAGCCACATCCACGAAACTCGCAGCGCCCGGACCGCAACCCCGATCAGAGCGGCCGGGCGAAAGTCTTTCACCTCACCCACGACCTTCATGGCGCGGCTGACGCACAGTTCGCCTCCGGTCCCGGCGCCAATGATTAGAAGATAAAAGATAAGCTCACGCACTTAGCGGGACTCCGTTGTACGCGGCGGCGTCTGTCCTACCACGAGAACACCCAGGCAAATGACCAGAACTCCCATCCAGCGCATCGGTGTGACCACTTCGCGCAACATGAAGTGCGCCAGCAGAGCAACCATGCCATAGGCCACCGACGAGGCCGGTTGTACGTAGCTGTAATCCGCCCATGAGAGCACCAGCATATAAGCGATGAAGAAGGTAAGAAGAGACCCAATGCCCAGCCAAATCGTGCCCGACGTGAGCACGCGAGACAGGAGATCAAGCACCCCGGCCGGCGTTCCGATGCTCACCGTGCCAATTCGTTTCATCCCCTTGCCGAGCAATACATTGCCCAGGGGACCAAACATCACCATCAGCAAGATCAACAGATAAGTCTTGAAGTGCAGACCTGCAGAGGACTTCATGCGGGACAGACACCTTGCGTTTGACTGAAGCGAAACCCCTTGGCTCGCGAGCGGGTTGCTCGGCAGGCATTTTCCTCAGAAACAATCGTCCACGAAAAACGAATCATGGATTAATCTTACTTGATTTTGCGGGCCGGCCCAAGGTCTCGACCTGGTTGATCGGCAGCGCAAACCATGATCACTCGAATCGCAAACTCTCCACAGGGTCCAGCTTCGCAGCACGCGCAGCCGGCACCGTTCCGAACAGGATGCCTACTATCGCCGAGACAACGATAGCCACAATTGCAGAGAGTCCCGAGATCGGGATCCGGTACGCGGTGAGGAAACGCACTGAAAATGGTAGCGCCAGCCCGATTACGACTCCTCCTAAACCCCCAATCAGTGAAATCAGGGTCGCCTCGGATAGAAACTGAAACCGGATCTCCGCATTGGTCGCACCAATCGCTTTGCGAATTCCGATTTCGTGAATTCGCGAACTAACCGTCGCCAGCATAATATTCATGATGCCGATCCCGCTTACCAGCAGTGTTACGGTCGCGATCAGAAGCAACACCAGCGTAAGGGCATTTGCCGTGCGATCGGCCACGCTAACCAACTCGGTAAGATTCTGCACGTCATAATTCGATTCCGGCCGATGGCGGGACTGAATGACTCCGCGAATCTGTTCCGTCACTGGAACCACCATGGAGGGGTCCGACGCCGAAAAGTACAGCTGCCGCACGAAAGGTGTGTTGGTAAAATACCGGCTCACGCTGTAAGGAATCACCATGGAGTTGTCGGTGACTTCCGACTGGCCAAAAGTATCCACCCGTTCGCGGAACGTCCCCACAATCGTGAAGGGCAAGCCGCCGATCTTGACGACCTTGCCGACAGCGTCGTCGACGGATCCATAAAGTTCCTGGGCAAGTTTTTGCTGGATCACGCCGACTTTGTTGCGGGCGTGCTCGTCATCAGCGTCGAAGAATCTCCCTGAGAGAAGTACCAGATTGCGCACGGAGCTGTATTCGGGAAGAACCCCAAGTACGCGCAGATCACGCTCCTTGCCTCCGGCAATCGGAATGCGCTCATCCAACGGAACCACGGGAGAAGCGGCCACGATTCCAGAGACGCGTTGCAACACCGCGTGCATGTCGTCAATCGTCAATAGATCCGGCGTGGTGTTGCGCTGTGCTCCCCCTTCGTACTCCGCGTCGATCATGTTGGCACCGATCGATTGAATCTGATTCAAGACGTACTGCTTGCCGGTCAGGCCGATTGTGACCACCAGAATAAGGGAAGCCGTACCAATGACCATTCCTAAGGCCGTGAGAGAGAACCGCACCTTGTTGCCGCAGAAGGTTTCGTAAGCGAAACTGAAGATCTCCCCAAAAGCCAGTTTCGGCGGGCGGTCCGCCGTCGCTGTGGTCGTGGCCATCCTCAATTAGATGCTACGCGTCCAATGTTAGGATGACCACCATCGTGCAGGCTCAGAGCGGCTGGCAGAATTTTCAGATTCAGCACTTCCGCCACTTGAGGCGCAGTACGGGGTGAATTGGGTCGTGCTGCAGCAATCCGGCGCGGCGGAACTCCAATGCCCCTATGAGAATCAGACGGTGAAAGTTTGGCGGGGTGGATTGAAGTCCGTCGAAACCCAATAGTGCATGTTCGCGAACCTTTGGCCGCTAATTTGCATCCAACACAGGATGCAGTTTGTTGAGGCCCGGCCCGGTCTTACGCCGCGCGATCTGGCTCGTGCTTGCTGGCGTGTATTAAGTGGCGGCGTTCCTCTGCTTTCGATTGAGATTACCCGCGAGTGCCCGTTGAGTTGTCCAGGCTGTTATGCCTACGGCGAGAGCCACCTCGGCAACGAGGTTACGCTGCGCGAACTCAGCGATCTGCGTGGAGACGAATTGGTCGAAGGTGTGGTGAAGTTGGTGCGCCGCCATCGGCCTCTGCACGTCTCTCTGGTCGGCGGCGAACCCATGATTCGCCATCGTGAATTGGATAGCATCCTTCCCGCACTCAGCGACATGGGTATCTTTACCATGGTGGTCACAAGCGGCGTGATTGCGATTCCTGTCCGGTGGATGGAGATCCCCCGGACACGTATCGCCGTCTCCGTCGACGGTTTGCCCGAGCATCATGACATTCGCCGCAAGCCAGCAACCTACGAACGTATCCTCAAGAACATTGATGGCCGCAAGATCAATGTGCACTGGGTCATCACGCGGCCCATGCTGAAGCGGCCCGGCTATCTGGAAGAGTACGTGGCGTTCTGGAATGCTCGACCTGAGGTCGATCGCATCTGGGTGAGTCTGTACAGTCCGCAAATTGGCGAAAAGAGCGCAGAGCAGCTTACCCTGGGAGACCGTTATCGAATCGCTGGAGAATTGCCACCCTTAAGCGCACTCTATCCGAAACTGCTGATAACCGAAGGCATGGCGCGTGCGTTCGTGAATCCGCCGCAAGATCCCCAAAGCTGCCTGTTCGCCAAAATGTCGGTAAACTATTCCGCGGACCTGGAAACGCGAGTCGAACCCTGCGTGTTCGGCGGCAATCCCGACTGCAGCCAGTGTGGATGCAGTATCAGCAGCGCCCTCCACTGGATTGAGAACGTCAAGATCGCTGGACCGCTCCGCGTCGGCCACATGGCGAACGCATCGCTGAGCGTCGGATCGGCCGTGAATCGACTGCGCGGAGATCGGCATCGTACCAACCGCTGGAAACCCGAAGCGGGCCTTGCTAGTCGAGGAACCGCGCTAGTACAGATTCAATCGCCGGAGCAACGCGAAACCGCATAATCCTCGCCTCGAATCCTAAATCCTTTTTCACTGGTCTTCTGGTCGTGCAAGCTACTTTCCTCATCGAAGTAGCTGGCGTTTGGGTGCTCCCATTGCGGGCATCGGAATCAATTACACTTGACGTTTCTGGTAGCGCTTAACACATGCATTTCATTCTTAGCCAAAACACTGCGTTGCGACGCTACGCGAAGAAAGCCGCTACGCTGCTTCGGCCGGTCCTGCGAATCGCAACCGTTTCTCTAGTGTTGTTGATTTTCTGCATTGGACCGTCTTTGTCACAGAACAGTGCCAGCAGCGCTTCCGAAGGCTCCAGCATCCTGGCGTTTCTCGATCAGGCCCTCAACTGGTACCGACAGATCGACGTCGAACGGCAGATTGCAGCCGATCCTGACGATGTCATCGCGGCAAACGAAGACCGCTCCCTTGCCGATGACATCGTGCGTCTTGCTTTTGTTTTTGCGAGGACGGAAGCCGACTCTACCGCGCAAGCACGGACGGGACCCGCGCAGGCGCAGAACCCCGAGGGTGGACGTTACCAGTCGCTCTTGCAATTGGCAGGAAATCTTGACCAGCAAGTCAAGCAGACGCAGGCGGAGTTGCTGTCCGATCGCCAGAAACTGGAAGGGGCAAGCGGCAAGAAAAGCCGCGACCTGCAAGCCACCATTGGGGAACTGCAAAGCGAAATAGATCTCGCCAGCGCTCGCCGCGACATCGTGCGCAACATGGCCGATTTTGTCGGAGGCTCGAGTAGCGGCATGGGAACGAGCAGTCTGCGCGGACAAATCGATGCGCTTGCCCGGTCCGTACCTCCTGAGTTGGCTGGCACCTCGACTGTTGCGACGTCCAACTCGGGGGGTAATCCGTCGGGTGCGCCGGTAGTATCGGTCAGCAAGCCCGAGCCGAGCGGCATTTGGGGCCTGACCGCTGATCTTTTCTCTCTTAACAGCAAGGTTAACACCATCGGTAACCGCATAAAGGCTACAGATTCTCTGGCAGACGGGGGCAAACAACTACTCGCTCCCCTGGTGGCTCGCCTCAGGGAATTGACAAAGCAAAGCGACGTCATTGCGAAACAAGCAGACACCGCCGATGCCAATACTCTGGCCGAACAGAAAAAACAACTGGATTCCCTGACTACCCAATTCAAACAGATCTCCGCCGCCATGCTCCCCTTGAGCAAGCAATCTGTATTGTTGGACCTTTACAAAAGAAACCTGCTGACCTGGCAGGGCTCCGTGAAACACCGGTACCGTTCGGACCTGAAGGGACTTCTGGTCCGGCTACTTCTGCTCGCCTTAGCATTGGGAATCGTGTTGGGTGCGGCTGAGCTTTGGCGCAAGGCGATTTTCCGCTACGTGCCGGAACCCCGCCGCCGCTATCAGTTCCTGTTGATCCGTAAGATCGTGCTTTGGTTTTCCATTGCGATGGTCGTGGCTTTCGCTTTTGCCAGCCAGCTTGGGTCGATCGCCACATTCGCCGGGCTGATCACCGCTGGGGTTGCGGTCGCGTTGCAAAATGTCATTCTCTCGGTTGCGGGTTACTTTTTTCTGATCGGCAAATTCGGCATTCGCGTCGGCGACCGCGTCCAGATTGCCGGGGTCACGGGTGAGGTCGTCGAGGTCGGGCTGGTACGGTTGCACCTCATGGAACTGAGCAGCAGCGGATCGGAGATTCCCACCGGCCGCGTTGTCGCATTTTCGAACTCGATTGTCTTCCAGCCCACCTCCGGCCTGTTCAAACAAATCCCCGGGACCAACTTCATGTGGCACGAAATCACGGTGACGCTGCCGGGCGACAGCGATTATCAGAAGGTGGAGAAAAACCTAACAGGAGTAGTGGACAAGGTTTTCGCAGATTACAAGGATGACATTGAAGGCCAGCGTCGCCAGATGGAGCGCGCACTGGGATACACATCGACTGGGGAATTTCGCCCTCGGACACGGCTGCGTTTTACCGCGACTGGTCTTGAAGCAGTTATTCGCTATCCCGTGACATTAGCGAGCGCGACTGAAATCGATGACAGGATTACCCGGGACTTGCTGGACGAGCTGGCCAAGGATAGCCAGCAAAAATCAACGGGCCAAAGCACGCCGACGCTCAAGCTGCGGACCGACGTCCCGCCACCAACCACTTGAGTGGACGCGGCACGCGGCGGGCGTTCGAGTCGCTTCTCTCCTCCGTCTAACGGCTGGGCCACCCTTCGCGTTGTGGTAGGACTGTCCTTCGCTGAGATCAAAGCGCTGGGTGCCCTCGTCCTTAGTGCGGTTGCACTTCAATGGGCTCGGGAAGGTGTGTGGAGCTTTGCATGTGGCTGGTGACGGTTATGGATTGTCCGTGCTGGGCGTAGTGGGCGATGACGCCGGGGCGCGACCAGTCGAGATCCCAGCCGTTTTCGATGGCGACGACAGTATAAGAGCCGGGAATCACGTTCCGCAGTAAGAAACTTCCGTCCTGATCGCTCTGATCCCGGCGAAAAAGTTGAACATTCGAATCCGGATCTTTCGGCACCAATACCACCATTGCTCCCGAGAACGCCTTCCCGTTTCGTTTGGCAAATCCCTCTACGTTGGTGGCGCCTCCTGATAGCGAGAGGGAAAGTTTGGACGACGAACCGGACGCCACAGTCAAAGTGTGCCCCAACGTATCTCCCGCCGGCGACGAGATTCGCACCACCGAAAAGTCTTTCGTGCGCGTCCATGCCAGCAGTTCATAGTTCCCAGGTGCAATGTTCTGAAATTCAATCTCACCCTTGGCGTCAACCTCCTGCCATGCGGAAACCCGCATTTTGCGGTTGCGAAGTGCGACGGCGAGGTGCGGCGGCAGCGTGGCCTCTCCCAAGACCTGCACCGTAGCTTTTATGTCGATGCCAGGCTCGGGGCTGGGCGCATCGAGTTCCTGCCCGTTGTTGGCGATGTCGACTTCGTTGGCCGGAGCTTGACCCTGGTTCCCGCCCGGTCCGGCCATGCGAACGGAGTAGCGGCCGGGGGCGATTCCCGTGATCTCGAATACGCCCGGGGAGACTTGCTGCATGCCCGCACTCGGTACGTAATCCATGCCATCGAACGACGGTTTCTGCAGCATCGGCATACTGAATCCATGATCACCGTTGTCGGGAGCACGAAAGATCAAGTGAATGGCTGGAACCGGGCTCAAGTGAATATCGGCTTGCAAATGATCGCCCCCGCGGATGGGGATGGGTGTGGCGTCGTCGGGTTCAGTGGAATCGCCGTAATATGTCACGGGATATGCCGCATCAATGGATGAGTTGGGGGCGGTTGGAGGATTTTCTGTGTCTGGTTCGGCAGAAGATCTGGGATGAAGCGCGTACCAGGGCGACGCGATCGTGGAAATGAAGTAAGTGCCGGCGTCCAGTTGCGCGAATTCGTAGGCGCCTTGATCGTCGGTGGAGGCGTTGCGAAATTTGAGAATGCGGCCTACACCCTCGCGACGATTTTCGCGGTAAAGCGAAACCGCGGCGTGGCGAACGGGGTCTCCGGACTCGTCGAGAATCCTGCCGGAAAGCAATGCGGACGGCGCCAGGCGCAGGAGGAGGTGCCCCGTCTCGAAACCGGAGCCAGTCACAATGGCGGTCGAGTAATCCTCATGCTGGTCGTACATGGCGGTGATAAAACCCCGTTTCGCGCCTTGCAACGCGTATTTCCCCTGGCTGACCGTGAAAGCGAAACGGCCATCTTCGGCAGTGATCACGGATTGCACGTTCTTCGGATTGTGAGCGTCCAGAATGGAGACGCGAGCTCGCACCAGCGGGTTTCCGCCAATGGTGTTCACGACAGTTCCCGCGATTCGAAATGGAGCAATCGAAGACGGAACCTGCTCTGGGCTTGAACTCTGGGCCGCGAAAGCCGCGGGTGCATGGAGTAACGCCAGAGCACAAGCGAACGTTATCGATCGACGAAAGTGAGTTCGACGGAAGCGAAATCGCTGAAGTTGTGACCGTCGCGATTGTGAAAGGGTAGTCATGGTTGTTCGCTACTCGAGATGACTTGCAGGTGCAAGTGTTCCTTCTGGCCTGGGATCAAACGGACCACTTGTCCCTTCGACTCATAAGCGCGCATCGCTTCGGGATTGCGATATTCCAGCAACTGTGGCCCGTCACTGAAAGCCAACACCCGATACGTACCTGGTGGCATTTCCAGGGGACCGAACTTGCCGTCCCGGGATGCCGATATTTCCCGGACCTCCCCACTGCTATCAGGGAGCGGAATGCACTGCACATATGCAGATGACGTGTCGCCCTGTGGGTGAGCAAGTCCAGTCGGTGAAGTCTCCGAGCCGGTGGTCGTGCCTAGTGATGCGGAGACGCCTTCGATCGTCCCGTCAAGTTCCGCCGTGCCATCTCGCAACGTGATTTCGATCGGAGCACCCGATCCCCCCACGCCAACAACGAGTGGTCGATGCTGCAGGTCCGTCGTACCAGAACGGATCGCTGCTACGAAGCCGCGAGCCGAATGGGCAAGCACCCAGTAGCGACCAGGAGCAACGCCGTCAATCGCAAGGGTGTCGTCGTCTGGTCCGGAAGGCTGACGAAGCGAACCGCCTCCTCCCCTTCCGAAGTCATCTGCGGACTCCAGGTACACGCTAAGGTAGCGCCTTGGTCCCCGCTCGTTGCCACTAGGCGAGCTGCCCTGGATGATCATGCCCGGCGGGCCCGATTCTTCGGTGGACGTGAATTCTTCCTTAACGTCGACACTGATCGAACCATTCGGAACCAAAGACATGCGCGGCCCTTCGAGTGCGGCGCCCTTAACGCTGATATTCAACAATCCAGATACGGCATTCGGCCCATAGCTCGATGCTTCGAGGGTGTAGTTCCCGTCAGGCAGCGAGCCTTCAATCGCTTGGTCGTCATTGTTGTACCCAAGTGCGAATCCGGGGCCTCTGTGTCCCATGGGGGACACGACGATGCCGAGTCCGGAAACACCTGTGGGCACGTGCGCGAGGGCCACTTTTACTCGGTAATACGGATGCTTCACCAGGGAAATATTGGCCTGGAAAACCTGGCCCCCCGCCAGTTGAATGGTTTGCGCGGCGGCAAAATCGGTTGCATTGGGAAAGTAGATGGGCGGGTATCCGTACAGTTGTCCATTGGGGTCGAAGGTTACAGGATCGCGATCCATCAGTTCCCGGGTTAGCAACTTATAGGTGCCTGCCGAGAGTTCGGCAAAACGAAACTCGCCGTTCGATCTTGTCGAAGCTCCTCCAGAGCGATCCCAGTGCGCACTACCGTTCTGGACTCGGAGCCGATAGATTTCCACTTGGATTGGGTCGGAAACCTCGGAGTTGGCAAGAACAACCCGGCCAACGATGAGAGCTTCGGGCGTGATCTCGATCGTGAGTTCCTTGCCAGCGACAGCCGCTTGCAGATTCAGATTTCCATTCAAAGTTCCATTCCGCTCGTCCAGAAATCCTGGTTTGCGAGCCATCAGCATTTGTGGACGACTTGGTCCCCGATAAGGAGGATTGACGGAAATACAACCACCTGGCCCACAGGTCACGCTTCCGCCGGTCATGCTGGGGGCGTTGGTCGATTCCGTCGCGCCTTCCTTGTTGCCGTTGGTCTCCTCGGGCGGGAAGGTGAATTCGAAATGGCCTTCGCCATCGGTCATGGTGGCAAAACGATTATCGCTGGAGTAGACGAGGGCGCGTCCGACCGGTTCGTGAGTCACGCTGTTGACTACGACGCCGCGAATACTGTCTGTTTGTTTGTTTTCAGGTTGCGGGTTCTGCGTGCGGGCGGACATTGCGGTTGCGCACCAACCAAAAAGCAGAATAGTGAAGGCGAAAGATCCGAACGAACGCCGCACACGAAGATGCTTGCTCATACTGAACCAAAGAAGCTGAGCCGAACGAGGAACCCCGGGGTCTGTTGCTTTTAGAGTATTCCCAGCACAGATATTGTGGCCGAAAACTGGGAAAATGCAAGCCCCGATACGTGCTTCGCGGGGAGAATGCCGTGAAGGTCCTACGCGACAAGTGGCGCTGTAGAGGTCCCTCGACTGCGTAACCGATTCGCGTGTCGAATCAGTTACTTCGCTCAGGATGACACCGCAGCGGAGTTGCGCTCGGCTACTTTCGCTCCGCCACGAGAGAGTGCCCCATCCTTGCTTCTTCGACCTGCTCCATCTCGATCACGCCGACCCACTGACCGGCGCGAAGGTCGCTGTAGACGAGACGTCCTCCCAGAATTTGTGCGGCCGCGGCCGGGGGGACGTCGCGGTGGTAGCCGAAGAATTCCGTTTTCCATCGCCGCCAGGTGCGCCAGCGCTCGAACCAGGGATGCGGGGGCTCGTACTTGGTGGAGAAGACCAGCGCCACATCGAAATTCGAACGCAGATCGGCGGCTGCCATCAAATGCTCGACCCTGAAATCTTCGATGCGAAAGACGCGCATCGGCCGAGTTACATAGCCGAGATAGGGACGGGAGAGTTCGTCACTGGCGGGCCAGGCCGTCAACACGCGAGCCATGGGATAACGAGCCTCGACGAACTCCTCGGCATGTTGGTGCAGCACGATGTAATTGCGGTAGGCGAGATTGTCTTCGATGGAGAATCCGTAGGGAGGGTTGACGAACAGCGCAGCAACAAACCCCAGCGCCACAATCGCAACCACACCGCGCCACATTCGCACTCTTCGCCGCAGCGTAGAAACGAAGACGAGGATCACCAATGGAACCACGGGAAGCATGTAGCGGGCCAACACGGCTCCGCCCACAACAGCCATGGCGATCACGTAAGCGGCGATCACTGCTAAGAAAGAGAATTGCACATCCAGCGAAATTCTCTTGCGATCTTCGCCGTCGTCACACAAGGGTGGAAGCCACATCGCGAACAGGGCCGCCAGGGTTAGGGGGTAGAGATTGAGATATCCCAGGACCTGCCACATTCGCAGCCCAAGCGCTAGCACGACACGGAGTGGCTGCATCGTAGCTTGCACGTTGTAGCGGAAGAATTCCGGGTTGCCGAAGATGAACCCAGTGCGCGCGTAGTGGTAGGCATACCAGAGTCCGAGTGGAAGGAGTGGGATGAGGAGCGGGCCGATCTTCGACCAGTTCTTTGTACTGTCATTCCGAGAAGCGAAAGCGACGGGGAATCCGGGTTTTCGCGGGCCAGGGAGAGAACCCAGATCCCCCGCTTCGCTCGGAATGACCAAGGGAGGGGCGAAGAACGGCGCAATCAATTCCCAGGCGAACAAAGCGAGAGGAGCTAAGATGGCGGTTTCTTTCGCTAGAACTGCCAGGGAAAACCAGATGGCTGTAGCCCATCGTCGATTCTCGACATAGGCAAGCAGGCCCCAGAAGGTCAATCCAGCGACTGCCAGATCGAGGTGCGCCAGCGAACTCTGTGCGAAGAAAACCGGGTAGAGCGCAGTGCAGATGGTCGAAGCCACGGCCACCTCGGTGTTGGCGACCCGTTGCGCTAGTCGAAACACGCCCAGCAGGGAAAATGCGGCAATTTCCAACATGGCCGCACGCGTCACGACCGGCGCATAGCCCAGAATCTTCCAGGCCAAAGCCAGATAGGCCATTACCAGAGGAGGATGCGCGTTGGAAAGGGTGGAAAATGGAATCAATGTCCCGGTCAGCAGCAGGTCACGCGCTGCCGGGACGTAGTATCCGGCTTCATCCCAGAAATAAGGGAGGTGCAGCAGGGGAGTGTGCAGTGCCAGCAGCACAGCAAAGAAGAGCGCGAAAATCAGCGCTATCGGAAACCTGCGCCGCCAATCGATGTCTCCGGCCACTGGCGGAGTTTAATGCACCGGTCCTGCGGATGCCAACCGGGGATCGAGTTTGATCTCGCCAAATGTGCTCTCGTAGCCGGAAACATTCTGCTGCAGAATCGACATCAGCGCTTTAGCCTGCTGCGGGCTCAAATAAATGCCCTGAAAGTTTTTGACTTCGACCTGGGTCTCGCTCTGCTGTTGCAAAGTGCCGAAGACCAGAAAGAAATCCCAGACATTCACGCGCACTTGCACGCTGTTTGCGTACGTCTCGCGATAGTCGGAAGCGTTCACCAGCCGGATATTAGGTTGCGATGGATTGTTCATAAGACTTTCAGTGTAGCGGCAGCGGAAGAAACAGAAAAGAGGATTTGCCCCCAGCGGGCAAAAACGGCCCTGCGAATGGCGATGACGGGATATCATCTCCGCCCTTTCAAGCGGACTTGTCACGAAACGTGACTACAGCATTCACTGTATTGCCCTCAGCCGCCGCGTGCGCTATATGTTGTTTCAATCAAACGCTGGTGGGCAGTCATGGGTTAGCGTCGCCGACACGTTATCTTTATTCGCCGTGTGACATTCGGACCCTTAAGACCGCCCCTACCACAGAACCGCACGTTTCCGGCCGGATGTGTCAGACCGTTCGGCCTTTTTTTCCATCTACCTCACCGGCCAGCGCCGATCAATCTCAGCCATTATCATCTCGGCCCATCGGCCCATCGGACCGGCGGCGACTGAGGCCGTGGCGATCAACAATTCAGGCGTAATCGCGGAAGAGTGGAATGCTTCCGATGGGGATGGACATGGCTCTACCATGACGCCTGCCGGGACCTTCAAAATTTTGTCGGCTCCTCACTCGACGGGCACTGGCGCGATCGGAATTAACGCGAGTGGGCAGATCTCGGGGCGTGGTATACGAAGACGAAGTCCGGACCGTTTATTTACACACCCAAGGCGAAGTAGCAGGAAGTGAGCAATGAAGACGAGGGAGCGCACACCTTCACCAAGTTCAGCGTGAGCGACTATGCCGCGCTCCCGTTTTTGGCATCAGTAATTCCGGAAACGTAGTCGGGGCTTTCTATGAGACGGTGCAGGGCCGTGCCCACTCCTTTCGGGTTTTGGCGTAGCCTGGCAGGCAAGATTCACAAGCTCAACGCAGACGTGGAACCGTTTGGGGTGAAATAGCTCCGGGTGGCTGTCTTCGGGATCGAGGCGTCGTTCTGCGAGCTTCCAGCAAACCCCATCCTCGCCAAGAAGACCCCATCCATTGTGTGCCTCGGACTTTACCTCTTGCCAAGGAGACCCTGAGAATGGCTCATGCAATTGTGGGCGATTGAAAGGGGACCCGTCGCTTCTAGGCGATGTTCGGTGCTTGCGCGCGCGAGGGGGTTGGACCGGGTGGGGTCGTCGAGCGATCCGTTAAGCTGGTACATTCCTGGATTTACTCACTAGTACATCCCCCGATTTACTTTTGACTTTCAGCGGCGATAGTATCTCAAGGTGCGCTGGGCGGGCCGTTCGCGAGATATGCGGTTGCCGGACGCGGCAAAGCCAAATTCCCCCAAGGTTCTCCCAGCGCCAACCCCTTCAAGCCTGCTCCCATCCAATCAATCGCGCAAAGACGCGAGTGAGCGCACTACCCCGACCCTTAACGGAGGTGGTATGTCGAACTTGTTATATGGTATGATACCGGACGCCGCTTCGCACGCCACGCATTAAGCAGGTGATCCAATGCACCTCCTACGGTTGTTCTTGACGGCATGGCTTGAACTCGGAATTGTCACGATGTTCTTCCTGTTCTGGCTCTGTAAGCGGACCGCGCTACGCACCGAGACGCTCGACAAGCCCGTTCTGGACGAGGCTGCGTTCCAGCAACTCCTAGCCGCCGCCTCCACTCTCCAAGCGCAAAATAGCAGCAAGCTGGGCAAGGAAGCTCAGGCAGATTCCCCTCCGATAGTTTCGCTGGCGCTAGAGTCGGCGCCGATGACTCAATCTGATCTTCAGCCGTTAGCAGCGCTCAATGATTCCGTGGTTTCAAGTGGCAAGCGTGTCCTCCGGGGCGACGAGTTCTTCTGGAGGGTTGCGACGGCGACAGCGATGGCAGCAGTTTCAGCTCTGCTTCTGTTTGCTTCCCTCGATCGCCTTTCACCCTCGCCTAAAGGATTAGAAGTCGTCAATCGAGAAGCGCCATTCCGTAGGGCTCTGCAGCAGAGTGTCGGAGTCGCCACAGAGACGAGCACGATGGAACCACAAGCGACGAAGACCGAACGGCCGGATGTTGCGGAGACACTGCATGGAAGCGCGACTTCCGACTCTTCCCTGAAGCTTGGAAACCCGAAGCGTCATTCTGCCTATGAGAGCGAGGCCGATGTGGTTGCTCAAGACACTGTAGTGCATTACGGCGGCCGCCGATCTCGGTAGCCGCTTGCGCACGGCTGTCCGATCTTGTCATCAATAGTGACTACAGCATTCACTGTATCTCCCATTGCTTCACCTGTTCTCTCAATAAGGCAACGCCATCTGCCGAAGGTATTCGTGAGAGGAGCTCGTGTAAGGTACTGAATGGAAAAGCCCCGCAGCGCTGATTTCACGATAGTTCTTGGAGAGCTATGTAAATTCGCACCGGTGATTGCCGACCTTTACAAACAATCCTCGCTCGTCGCTTGACTTTCAAGTCAATCTATTTTTAGTGTGGAGTTCAAGGCCAAGGGTCCACCGATATGACCTCCATGAAAGAGTCGGGACGAACTGTGAGGCCGGAGAAAATTGGTTCCGAGGTCCACATCGAGATCAATCCTTGGCCGTTCCTGTGGACAGTGGTCGGTGCATGGATCTGGTTTGGCGTTTTACATCTTGCTCACATAGTCTGAAAGCCCAAAACAAAACGCCCCAGACTCACCTGAGCCTCCTGGGACGTTAAGTCGAACAGCCCTCCCCCGAAGTCTGCTCAATCACAATCTACTGTAGCTGGCCCGGACGGGGAAGGTCACGTTAGGAACAACACGCTGGTTACGGATGGGTGCAAGGCCGAGCGCATCATGCGGCAAGATCAGTCCTTCACAACTCCTCGAGCGGCCAATAGGTGCCAGCCGGTTCGCGCAACTTCGACGCCAGTTTCTCTCGAATCCCCAAAGGGATTGCAAGATCATGCCCCATGGTGAAGATGACGTACTCGAACACCCTGCCCTTGTTCCTTTGAACCTTGATCTCGCTCCACGGAACAAGTAGTGGAGGATGCATGAAGCGAAAAAGAAACATGGTGGCCAAATACAAACCCTGCGGACTGACGCGCTACAATATCGTCGGCGACGCCGACATCACAGAAGTGGCTAGCTAAGATCGAGGAAGGACGGAGACAGAGTGCCGCTAACCCTGCCAAACCAAGTGCCATCACAAGTACCACCGCCCAAAAACGAAGTTCAAAGATTGATGCGGCTTGAATAGGTTAAGTTATTTATTAATAATTACTTGTACCAAGTTGCCGGGATGGCGGAATTGGCAGACGCGCTGGACTTAGGATCCAGTGCCGCAAGGCGTGCAGGTTCGAGTCCTGTTCCCGGCACCATCCAGTCGTTGATCTGCCCGGTTGGGACGTTGAATCCGAGTTGAGTGCCAATTGGTAATTCGCGGCCATCGGCCAAAACAACCGACTGCTCGATCGGCAAAATCCTGAACTTTCGTAAGCTTCCCCTGCCCGGCCCGAAAAGGCACCGCGCTCTTCCGAGGAAAGATCCACTCCAACGTCCTCCGGCCCCCGAGCTTGCCTAATGGAAATCGCTGAACGGACGATAGCTTACTAGAGCATCGAGAAAACGCTTTCCGAGATATTCGCCTTGGCGTGTGGAATCGGGAAGCAAGCCCAGGTCCGCACCGACGCAAGCCTCGACACAGGTTGCTGCCGCGCTGGGACGGCTTGATCTGGAGACAAATGCAAACTTGGAACTGTCCGCAAGAATGACCATCGTCGCCCATCCCACGGTCGCGCAACCGCTGCCCAACAAGGCCGCCGTAGCGGTGGACCCGGTGTACGTGCAGATCCGCGACCTGGTGTACAAGGTTTCGGGCATGTACAAGACGGAGGAAAAACTTTATCTTCTGGCCGACGGCTGCGGACGGCGGATGAAACAGCTGGGGGCGAAGACCGCACGCGAGTATTGGGACCATCTCACGGCGCAGCCTAACCGCGATGGGGAACTTCGGCAACTGCTGAACGAAATCACCATCGGCGAGACCTGCTTGTTCCGCAGCCAGCCGCAGCTTGATGCGCTGCGGAAAGTGATTCTCCCGGAAATCGTGGCGGAAAAAACCAAACAGATCACCAAGCGATTGCGCATCTGGAGCGCAGGCTGCTCCACTGGCGAAGAGTCCTATACCTTAGCCATGAATATGCTCGAGGAGAGCGAACGCCTGCTCAAGGGATGGACGGTAGAAATTCTCGCCACCGATTTGAACGACCGTTCCGTGGAGACCGCCAAGGCAGGAATCTACGGCGAGTACGCCCTGCGCTCGACCACAGATCATTTCAAACGCAAATACTTCTCTCCGGCCGAGGAGAAAAAGCTGCAGGTACGCCCGGAGGTGAAAAAGCTGATCACCTTCAGCCGCCTGAACCTGCAGGATGATTCCAAGATGCTGTTCATGAAAGGCATGGATCTGATTTTCTGCTGCAATGTGCTGATTTATTTTGACGGCGCGTCCAAGGCGAAGGTGATCAACCATTTTTTCAGCAATCTTAATTTTGGCGGCTATTTCTTTCTTGGAACCTCGGAATCGCTAATGAAATTGAACGACCAGTTTCACTTGATCCATTTTCCCGGGGCCATCTCGTATTGGAAACCGTCCCTGAAAAGCGGCAAACTATGATTCCATCCTTGACGGCGACAATTCGGGATCGGGTGCAGAATCTCGAGACTATGCCCGCCGTTCCAGCAGTCTTCTTGCCCTTGCTGAAGCTGTTGAGCAATTCCACGGAAGAGGTGAAGGTCGATGAGGTCGTGCGGTTAGTGTCCTATGACAGTTCCATTGCCGCGCAATGCCTGCGAGTAGCCAGTTCGCCGTTGTTCGGCCTGGCGCAAACGCCCAAATCCATTAAGGGCGCGGTATTGGCCCTGGGGCTGCGCCGCGTGGAAACCATACTGCTTACTTGTTGCCTGGGTCAGGCTTTCCCGGCGAAGAAGTGGGCACTGGATCCAGCGGTATTCTGGAGACATTCGTTGGGATGCGCCATGGTCTGCCGAAAATTCAGCGAAAAGTTGGCAATAGCCGATGGGGAAAAGGCATACATGGCGGGGCTGTTGCACGACATCGGTTTCATGGTGAACTGCATGGTTTTTCCCCGGGAATTTTCTACGGCGATGGAGCGAGCTGGTCGCGAGGAGATTCCGCTGGACGAGGCGGAACAATCCGCCATGGGGTTCACTCATTGCGAAAGCGGGCAGGCGCTGGCGGAAAAATGGAAACTGGCTGACGATGTCATCGAAGTGATTGCTCATCATCATGCCATCGAGCAAAGTCACAAGGCGCAGTCGCTGGTGGCCCTGGTGCATCTGAGCGACCTCCTTTGCCGCATGCGAGGTCTGGGTTATGGATACTACGAGCGCCAGAAGATAGACTGGATTTCCGATCCAGCATGGGCCATTCTTTTACGCGAACACGGGAATCTCGAGAATGTGGACCTGGTTCGATTCACCTTCGAGCTCGATGAAGCTGTCGAAGAAATCCACGCCTTGGTGGCTACCGTGTTCGGCTCGGCGCCGGCCCGAGTCTGAGAGAGGGAAACCGTCCCTTCCTGCTGCCCCCTCAATCTCGACAAAACTCGTTTGATAAGCTACTTGAAGGGATGGATGAATTTAAGAGAATGCCACAGGGCGTGCGGATTTGAGTCCCGCCTCCGATAGGGCAAGAATTCAGGGCGAGACATAACAGACATAACAGAGGCTCGCCCCTTGTTGACATTTATCCTGCCACACGGCGATCAGGCGCGGCTCCAGCGGAGAATCCACCGGCCAGCGCCACATGGACATCCCAGAATCACTGCACCTGTTGCAACCCCTGGTAGACCGCCAGGCCAGCGATCACGAGCAGCAGCACTCCGGACGCAGCTCCCATCCACTTTACCAAGGGAGTGATCTTGTTTACCTTGGCCATGATCTCAATCTGTTCCTTTTCCATGTGCGACTCAGATTCACCCAGGAACAGCTGGTCATCTTCTTGCATGGTGAGAGTGCTGCGGTAGATGAGGAGGATGACCAAGACGGTAGTCACAACTCCCCATGCAACAAACGGCCACATCAGCTTTTCCATCATAAGCCACCTCGGTGCTGATTCTCGCGCGGACCCCGAAGCTTTGCCGGTGTTGGTTGTATGGGCCACAACCGAAACAGGTACGGGGCCCCACGGCCAGATTATAGCTCCGAAAGGCCAGCCCCAACAGGTTTTGTTTTGGGACGCGACCTGGCGCCATTTCAGCTCATCTAATGGAATGATGGGTTTGGGCCGAGCGAGGATTTTGGGCTCGACCAAGGTCTACCCTTTGCTATAATCAGAAGGTTGTAATTTCAAGGAGATACCAATGGCCACAACTACCGTTCCGACCAGCGTTCCAGAAGTAGCGCCCAAGACGCCACCGGTTAGCTTGACTCCCAATGCAGTGTCAAAGGTTAAGGAGATTATGGCGCAACAGAATCCCGTCCCTGCCGGCCTGCGCGTGGGGGTTGTGGGCGGCGGTTGCTCCGGTTTCTCCTACTCGATGTCGTTTGAAAACGGCGCCGGCATGATGGACAAGGTGTTCGACATGGACGGGCTCAAGGTCTATGTCGATGCCACCTCGCTGATGTACCTGAATAACTGCATCGTCGATTATGTGGAGACCCTCGAGGGTGCCGGCTTCAAGTTTGAGAACCCCAACGTGAAGAGCACCTGCGGCTGCGGATCTTCGTTCAGCGTATAAGCCGGATGTTGTTGAAGAGCTTAGGAAGGCCTCGTCGTCATGCGCGATGGGGCTTTTTGTTTTCTGTGGCCTCTCGACTGGTAGTCACGACTTCTCCTGCAGTTCCTGCAGAGGCGGGTTAGGAGCCGGAAGCTTTCGCCCCAGCCATCGGAATGTACCACGGACGATGAAAACATTCAGCAGTATCGAAATTAACGACGCGGCGATCACCGTACTGAAAACACTCTCACCGACCATCCCCGCCGTTCGCGCCACTTGCACGACGACGAATGACAACTCGCCGATCTGCGTTAGCCCTGCCGCCACCGCAATTGCGGTCCAGATGGGATAGCGGAATAGCCACACGACCGTCATCCAGACCAAGAACTTTCCGAGCACGATGAGCAGAAGCATCAAGCCAAGGAGTGGCAAACTCCTGACGAGCACCCTGGGATCAATCAGAGTTCCGAGCGAAACGAAGAAAAGCGCCACGAATGCATCGCGAAGGGGCACAAGCTGAGAGTGCGCATCGAGAAGATCTCGACAACCGCTGATGGACAATCCCGCGAGGAAAGCGCCAAGTGCGACCGAAAATCCAATCGCCTGTGCCAGGGCGGCGGTCCCGAGACAAATCGCGATCGCGACCACCAGGAAAATTTCAGAGTCCTTGGTTAACTTGGCTCGCCGGAGCAGGCGCGGGATCACCTTTAGCGCGAGGAAAACCAGAGGAACTAAGAGGATGAGTGCCTTGGCAAGAATCCAGGTTGCCTTCGCAAGGCGGCCGTCTCCCGTGCCGGCGAATACCGGAAGGACCACCGTCATGCAGATGACCGCGAGATCTTCTATGAGGGTGATTCCGATCATGACGCGGCCGTAGGTTGTCGCCAGCCTTCCGGAGTCGTTCAGCAGTCGTGCCAGAACCATGGTGCTGGCGACTGAGACCGATGCGCCGATGACGACTCCCCCGGTAAAGCTCCATCCCAGGAGCTTCGCTGCCACGATCGCGACGCCCGTGATGAATAAAATTCCCAGCGGCGCGCCAACCAGGGCGACCTATTTCACCCGCATCAAATCCGGGATGGAGAACTCGACGCCAATCGAAAACATCAGCAGAACAACGCCAACCTCGGCAAACACCTCAAAGGTGTGCAACTCAGATAGGTAGGGACCAGGAGTGTACGGGCTAATGGCGATCCCGCCCAGAATAAAACCTAAGATCAGAGGTAAACCAAGGCGCCAGGCTATCAGCCCGCCAATCACGGCTGCCAGAAAAATGTAAGTCAGGTCACGAAACAGAAGTGGATTGGGTTCCATTTTTCTAAACTGACCAACTTAGTTGACCCGGGTCCAGCCAAGACTGATTTATTCTGAGGTCAGGAACGGCATTATTTTACGTCATCTCGCCGACTTCCAATGTTGTGAATGGGATCGCCTGGAGGGCGTCACGAATAGGACCTTGGAGTTAGAAAAGCCTCGTCGCCAAGGCGATGAGGCTTTGTTTTGCGGATTTTTTCCCCGCCGGTTCTCGGGAACACGGCCCAACTTCAGTAGGTCGCTATGAAGCCTCCGCCGTAATTGTTGTCGGGAGTGAAGAAACCGACTACGACGTCATGGTCATTGATTCCGGCGCCGTAGGTGTCCATGCTCTTGGGGTGACTAAACTTGTAGTACGTTCCGTTATGGAGCAGCGCACCCCATGCCGCAAAGTCGGTTGGGAACCATTGATAGACAACGTCGCCCGCGCTATCAATGTCTTCGGCATACGACTCCAGCGCGCCAGGAACGTTGATCAGTTTGTAGGTCTTGCCGTTGTACAAAGAGGATTGGGTAGGGCCCGCTCCGTTCACCCAGAAGAGGACGATATCGCCCTTGATATTGATACCGCTCGCCACGGTCGCAGTGGCGGAGGGCACGTCGAGAGTTTTGTATTTCTTACCGTTGAGCAGGAATCCATGCTGTGTGCCCGCGGAATCGCTGTAGGAACCAACTACCAGGCCCTTGTCGTTGATCCCGTTGGCTGCCGAGGAAATCGCACCTGCTGGACCGGGGATGTCGGTAAACTTGCCGTTCAGATACAAAAAACCTCTGGATGTGCCGCTCGAATCCGTATAGTGCCCCGCGATCACACCACTGGAATTGATGTGGTTGCAAACCGTCTGGGAACCGTTCGGATGATCGATGCGGGTCAATTTATCGCCATCTCGCATAAAGCCGCGCGTGATTCCTTTGCCAGCCTGGTACTGTCCGACGATCACACCCGCGTTGTTGATTCCCCCGAGCGAGGTGGTTAGTGCTCCCGGCACTCTGACTGTGGTGAATTTGAAAGTCAAAGTTGGCGCGTCGGCCGCAATCGCGGCGATCATGAACATCAGTACGAATCCCGATACCAGCAATAGCGTTTTGCAGGCTCTCATTGTTTTCCCCTTGGTGGATTTGCGCCGGGGACACTTCTACCCAGGCGTCAGGAACGGCAGCCGATTCTACACCCAATCCGCCGGTTCACAACACAGTAAAACGATTTTGGCGTTCGGGCAGGCGTTCCGTAGGGAATACAACGGTTCATGATTTTGGATGGAAGCTACTATTACTGGTCGGGTGGCATCTGCGGCACCCCGGGTGGCGTGGGCTGCCCGGGCTGAGCGCCAGGTCCGGGCTGTCCGGAGATGCCGCCGCCAAATGCGCCCGAACTGCCGGGTGCGCCCGGAGTGCCCGGGGCGCCTGGGGCGCCTGGCTGGAGCGCGTTCGCGGCCCCTTGCAGTGACGGCTGGTTCGGCGTGGCCAGAAGTCCGCCGGTATCAGTGCTGGGGTTGTAAATGAACTGCCATTGATAGTAATGATCTTTTTTGTTAAAGATCCGGATGGATTTGTCCTTGCTCGTGCTGGCGACTCCAACCATCGGACCTCCGCCGAAGACCTGACCGCCGGGGGCCGAGCTTCCCTGGCCGACAGCGCCGAAACTGCCCGGAGGACCGGGGCCTGCTGCCGCGAAGCTTGAGCCCTGGCTGGGTGCAGCGCCACCTGCATCACTCGCACTCCCATCTGGGTTCTGCGCTGTTGCGTCGGCCCCGACCGCTGTGCCAACTCCAGGAGTTTGGCCGCCTGGGTTCACTCCGCCGGCCAGACCTCCGGCGGCCGTGAGCGTACTCAGGATACCTTTGGTTGCCATGGCCCCGCCGCTTGCTAGCCCGGCTGCTCCCGCTGCTGCTGCTGCTGCTGCTGGGTTCAGGCCGCCGGCCGGAGTGGCTCCAGCGATTCCTGCTCCGAACGCCATTTGTACATCGCCCATGTGCAGGATTTTGAAATCTTTCCCGGTGATCGGATCTTTGTAGCGCCGGCGCAGGAAGCGGACCTGGTTGGTGTTTTCCAGTTCTTCGAGGCCCATTGGATAACGGCCGAATTTCTTGACGAAATGTTTCATCGCCCGCGAGTACTGGACTCCGCGATGAATTAACTCTTCCTCGCGATCGCGTTTTACCTGGAAGGCAATGACCGGAGCCATGATTACAGCCGCGATGGCAATGAGTGACACAAACAGGATGATGGTGATCAGAATGTATCCGCGCTCGGAGCGACGGCGGAGGTTCGGGATGGGACGGCTCGATGTCACGTTCTTCTCAGGCGGCGGATTCTATTTTTCAATCATTGTCATTCCGAGGAGCGAAGCGACGAGGAATCTGGGTTTCGATGGTCGCGCGAAGAACCTTGATCCATCGCTTTTGCTCGGGATGACAAAAGCCGACACTTGCCGGCACTCCAAGACGTAGCAAGCTACCTCTACAGCGAAATCTATCCACCTCACCCCAGCGTCAGCGGGATGCTCTGGTGATTGTTATTGAGTACGTCTTCTATCTCCACGGACGTGGGCGAGATGCGCACGACCTTGTAATGACGATTGACGACATCCCCTTCAGCCGCGATAAAGACATCTTCGCCTTCCGATAGAAAAATCTTCTTGCCTTCGCCCGGTTTGCTGGCGAATCCGAAAAATTTCAGGTTGATGGGCGGCGGCGGTGGTGGTGGGGGCGGGCCTTTTTCTGCCTCTTTTTCCTCGTCCGTCTTTCCCGTCGCGACGGGCTGCGGAATCTCCGCCTGAAGCTGGAAGATGTTCCTGCCCGTGCCCTCGTACTTGGTGTCTTCACTGGCCTTCAGCCAGTCGTAGCGCAGGGTGGGATCGAGCGAACGAGGGCCAGCGCTCGCCTTCTTACCGTGAGCCTTCGTGCGCGGCGCAGAGAGAGAAGTCGAAAGTGGCTGAGCGGTTGCAACTGGACCAGCTGCGGTCGCCGCTGTTGGAGTCGGGGACGAGCCCCCGAAACTGAACAACAACACAATGACGGCAAGCACCATCAGCGAGACAGCGGCAATCAGCTTGGTGCGATTTTCTGTTCCGAGTTTCACTTACGCAACACCCGTTTTCAGATAAGTTTCCAGTTTGAGCTGCAGCTTGACCACGCCGCCTTGCTCACCGCCGAGCACCACGCTATCCACCAGGAAAAACAACTGGTCGCGTTCCAGAGCGTTAATGAATCGCACCAATTGCAGATAGTCACCGGCAAGGTCAGCCTCGATTTCTACCCGCCGCGTGCCCGCCGTTTCTATGTCCTTGTTTTTCATCGAGTACTTAATGCTTCCAATTCTCACGCCGCTCTCTGCCGCCACTTTGCCGAGATCGGCGGAAATCGCGGAGTCCTGCGCGGGCAGCCTTTGCGCATAGAAGTCGTCAATCTGCTTGCGGGCGAGGGGAATCTTCTTATCCAGACCACGCAGGGGTTCGACCTCCCGCGTCTTCTGTTGCAATTCTTTCCAGTTTTGTGCGAGTTGTTCGCGCCTTGAGGTTTCCGATCCGACCAGGGGAGAAAAAAACACTGCGATCGCAAGCACATCCACTACCGCCAGGGCGGCCAGCGCGATCTTCACTTTTCGCCGTGTATCTCTCAGATCGGGCATTTACTGCGCTCCTCCCGGACTGGCATTTCCACCCTCGGGCACATAAAGCGCGCTGATGTGGAACTGCACCGTATCTCCCGCCGAGGACCCGCCACCGGCCGCGGTGGTTTCTTCCTCAATGTAGGTGTCGTGAAAGTGTTGCGAAGCCTCCATCTTGCTGACCAGATCCAGCGCATGTTCGCGGGAGTCTCCGGCCACGATTAGCTTGATCTCCAACTCATTATCAGGCGCCAGTTCGGGATGAATCGAGACCACATGCAGCCGGTTCGGCATCACCTTCTCCAAGTCTTCGAATGCCTTGGTCCAGGAAAAGGCCTTGCGCTGGAAAAGATCGTTGAGAAACTGGGAGCGGTCCCGGGTGGTGCTGTTCTGGGGCAGGTTCAACAACGCTTGCGCGTCGGCCTTTTCCTTGTCGCGGGCGGCACTCTGTTCTTCGTATTGCCGGATCAGTCGCCGGTCTTTGCGAGCGCCGATCCACCCGTTCACGGTCATAATGAGCAGCAGCAAGGTTAAAATGCCGACTGCGGCCAGTGCTCCGCCCCAACGCAGCCAAAAGCGCCGCGCATCCTCATAGGCCTGACTCGCGAGATTGATATCGACGCGCATTTAAGAGAGCAGAGCCCCCACAACCCCCGCCATTCTCCACTTTGGAATCGAACCTACGCCAGAACCCAATTGCGAAGCCGCGACCAATTCGGTTACTTCCGCTCCCGTTTGAGCGCGCAGCGCCGGTACGGCCCCGTCCGCATCGGCCAGGCCGGCGATGAAGATGTGCTCAATATTCAGATGGTAGGTGTCCTGGAAAAACACCACCGAGGGATAAACCTCTTCCGCAAGTTGTTCCCCAGTAATGGCCGCCCCACGGGGATTTTCCAAAGTCCGGAACAGCAGCAGCTGATTCTTATCGAGAATCGCGATGCTGGTAGTTCGGGCGTCAACCTTTACGACCAGCGTCGGCCGGTCTGCTTTGGCCGCGCCTAAAGCTGCCAGCATGGAAGGCAGCACAATGCCGGGGCTGTATCCGGCTTCGCGGAACACCGACTCATAATCTTCAATCACGCTGGTGAGGGCGACCGCCGCGACGACTTTGAGCCCACTTGCGGCGGTCTGCGCGTGGTAGGAAATCT
>Ga0210390_10000432_pt1 | contig 45687 bp, 47 predicted proteins | sample IncBWH11OmetaG_FD_161050 | JGI IMG/M metagenome (GOLD analysis project Ga0210390, IMG submission 161050) | Forest soil microbial communities from Barre Woods Harvard Forest LTER site, Petersham, Massachusetts, United States - Inc-BW-H-11-O ... | reverse complement strand
AGCACGGTGTCCAGGCCCTCGGACGCGCCGTAAACCGCGGCCGCCAGGCCGGCCGGGCCCGCGCCGACGATCGTGACGTCAACCGGCTTGGTGGACGAACGACGGTAGCTGAGGCCAAGCTTCTCAGCCAGCCCGCCCGGCGTGGCCTGTTTCAGCGTGGCGCCGGACATGACGACGGCGGGAAGGTCCTGCTCGGTCAGCCCGGAGGACGCCATCATCGCCCGGCCCGCGGGGGTGCCGGCGTCGAACCACAGGTGGATCAGGCGCTGACGGGCGGCGTAAGTCCGCAGCGCCAGCGCCGCCGCCGACCTGTCGGTGCCGACGATTTCCACCGCCAGGGCGGCGGTGCTGCGCTGCAGCAGCTCCCGGCGGGCAATCAGCGCCTTGAAGATGATGTCGGACAGCTCGGCGTCGTTGGCCATGAGCTGCCGCAGGCGCTCCGGCGACACCCGGTAGACCGAGCCGCCCTCCCGTACCCGGCACAGCAGGTAGACATTCTGCCCGGTCAGCAGGTTCAGCTCGCCGACAAAGCCACCCGCATCCACCGCCGCCACCGTCGCAGCGGGCGCGCCGGCCGTTTCCGTCCGGACAACCTCCACCGAACCCCGGTCGACCACGATCAGATCGACGTCTTCGTCACCCGGCCCGAACAGTACATCGCCCCGATGAGTCTCGTGCGGCGTGCCGTAGGTCAGGAGCCGCGCGAACAGCTCATCGCCCAGCCGCGGCGACGCGACACTGGTCGGCACCAGCGGTTTGCCCAGCTGTCCGCGTGCGTGGCTGGCGCGCAGCCGATCCAGATCATGTGGCGTGGCCCAGGCCACCGGTCTGGCCAGGCCGGGCTGACTGAACATAGGGCCACGCGCGGTCCAGGGCGCGGCGGCGGTACGCGACAGTTCATTCATCGATGTCACGCTCTCAGCTCTCCGGCCATCTGGTCAAACGCCCTTGCAGCCGACGCGACCCCCTGGCACCGCCGGCACAACCATTGCCGGGTCCGCTTCTCCCCGGTCCCGGGGACTCGACTGGTCTTGGAATGCGCGATGGCTGGCGTATGGCGACGCTGACACATGTCACGCGGCATGCGCCGACTCACGGTGCCGCCGGTTGACGTGACGACTCCACAGGGGTCGAGCATCATGGGTACGGCAGGACCCGGGCCACGCGATGTGATCGCAGGCACTGTCCGGCTCCTGGCGCAACTCCTGTCCCGCTTCCTCTGATGCCCGCCCTGTCTCATCTGACGGTCAGTCAGGTCAGCCGCGCCCTGCGCGCCTCCGGCTCGGCGAGAGTGCGGGCGGCCCTGTTCGCTGTTTGCCTGGCACCCGGACGGCCTTGCCTGCCTGATTGTCGGCCAGTTAGGGTGCAGCGCGTGGATATTGTGATCTTGCTCTTCAATCGCTTCGAGCCGCTCGACGCGGTCGGACCGTACGAGATCCTGGCCCATGTTCCCGGTGCGAAGGTCCGTTTCGTAGCACCCGAATCCGGGCGGATCACCGATGTGCTGGGCTCGCTGCCGGTCGATGTTCCGACGCGGTGCTTGGACGTCGAGGCCTGCGACGTCCTGCTCATCCCGGGCGGGGGCGGGGTCTGGTCGCTGCTGGAGGACCAGGACTTCCTCGGCTGGGTGCGCCGGGTGCATGCGACTACCCGGTTCACCACCTCGGTGTGTACCGGTTCGCTGCTGCTGGCGGCGGCGGGGCTGCTCGACGGGCTCACCACGGCCACCCACTGGGGTACCGCCGGTGAAATCGAAGGCTATGGCGCCGTCTACACGCCCGAGCGGGTCGTCCGACACGATCGGATCATCACGTCGGCGGGTGTCTCCTCGGGCATCGACATGGCGCTTCACCTCGCCGCCCTGCTGGCCGACGACACCACCGCGCAGGCCATCCAGCTCTACACCGAGTACGACCCGCAGCCCCCGTTCAACAGCGGCTCGATCGCGGAGGCGTCGCCTGAGGTGCTGGAGCGCGCCGGAGCCCTGGGCTTGGCGTCGCCCGAGGTGCTGGAGCGCGCCCGCGCTCTGGGCTGACGCGTCAGGGCAACGGCCTCACTGTGGTTGGTTGTAGAGTGCGGCGATCGCGCGGGCCCTGGCGGCCACCTGGGCTCGGAGATCGGGTGGTTCGAGCACCTCGACGTCAGGGGTGAGGAAGCGGGAGATGGCCAGGTCGACGGACTCGATCGGGAGCACGGCACGCGTCCAGCCATCCGGCTCCTGAACGCCGGTCGCGGCGAGGGCGTCGGCGTCCCGACCCGTCAGCCCGGACGCGGCGACGCGGGAGAGGCGGACCACCGCGTCGGCTTGGTGCAGCCCGGCGAGGAACTCCGCGGTGTATGACTGCCAATAACCGGCCAATGTGAAGCTCTCGGGGACGGTGAAGCTCTCCTCGAGCACGGCTAGATCCAGGATCTGGTCGACCCGGTAGGTGCGCGGACCTGGCGCGGCCACCAGGTACCAGCGGCCGGCCTTAAGCACCAGGCCGTACGGCTCGAGGCGGCGGTCCACGTCGGTCGGGGCCTTCCACCGCCGATAGCGGACCCGCAGCGCAGCGCTGCGCCAGACGGCGTCGGCGACGGCCGACAGGAATGGCGTGTCCTCGGCCTGTGCGTACCAGCCGATGGCGTCCAGGTGGAATTTCTTCGCGGTAGCGCCGAGCTGTTCGGCGAGGGCGGGTGGCAGCGCGGCCTGGACCTTAAGTTGGGCGGCGGCTAGCACCGAGCCCAGGCCCAGCTCGGCGGCAGGCCCGGGCAGGCCCGACAGGGACAGCGCTTTCGCCTCCTCCGCGCTGAGCCCGGTCAGCTGGGTTCGGTAGCCCTCCAGCAGCTGATAGCCGCCACGGTGACCGGCGTCGCCGTAGAGCGGGATGCCGGCCGCGTGCAGCGACTCCACGTCCCGGTAGACGGTCCGGACCGAGACCTCAAGTTCCTTGGCGAGCTGGGCGGCCGTCAGTCGGCCCCTGGCCTGTAGGAGCAAGATGATCGAGACGAGACGGCTCGCGCGCATGCGAACATTTTCCACTGACAGAGGGTGTCAGTGAAGGGGCCATAGCCTGCATAACATGCCTTTCAAAGAGAAGCTGCTGACCAGCCAGCCGCCCATCGAGGTGGCGGGGCGCCAGCTCAAGCGCTACTACGTCACCTCGGAGATCGCCTCCGTCACCGCAGACATCGAGCGGGCGGCCACAGAGCTGCTGCCGAAGCTGACGCCAGGCGCGGACGGGACGACGCCGTCCGGGTTCATCGTCCTGCACAGGGGAGACGATGGAGCCGCGTACCTGAACGCATACACCTGGGTGTGGGACAACGTGCTGCACATGCGCGGCGCGGCGGCCGCCCAGCCCGAACTCGGCTGCCCGGATGACGACCCGGCGCACTTCATCGTGCTCGACCGGGCGTGGATCGGCTGCGTCTGGGAGCTCACGCCCATCAACCACGAGCGCAACGCCTGGGTGCGGCACATCCTCGTGCCCGATGCCCCTGACCTCGATGGTTACCTGGCCGACTCGATGCCGTCGGGACACACGAGATGAGCGCCGGTGACTTCGACTTCCTGCACGGCAGCTGGCGGACCTCGCACCGCCTCCTGAAGGAGCGGCTGACCGGCTGCCAGGAGTGGGAGACGTTCGAGTCAACGATGCGCTGCTGGCCGATCCTCGGCGGGTGCGCCAACATGGACGAGGTCTATTTCCCGTCGCGCGGCTTCCACGGCATGACGATCCGGCTGTACGACAAGGACGCGGACACCTGGTCGCTGTTCTGGATCGACAGCCGCTTCGCGCGGATCGAGCCGCCGGTGACCGGCCGGTTCGCCGACGGCGTGGGAACGTTCCTCGGGCCGGACACGCACAAAGGCATCCCGGTCCTGTGCCGGTACCTGTGGTCGGATATCACAGCCGATTCGGTCCGCTGGGCGCAGGCCCTTTCCGCCGACGACGGGGCGACCTGGGAGACTAACTGGGTCATGGAGATCACGCGGACGCACGAGACGCCATGAAGATCGGGCTGCTGGTCACGACCGCTAACGATCGCGCGACCAGCAGCACCCGTCCGGAAGCGGGCCGGACCCGCCCGCCACTTGGGTTGAAAGACAGCCGGGTAGGTTGAAAGACAGCCGGGAAGGACCGCCCGGCGGCGGCGGTCCCGCTCACCGCGACCGAAAGCCGGGCGGGTCGCGGGCACGCCAGGTGGAGGAGACGGGCTGATCGCGATGGCCAACGCCACCACGAAGTCCCTTCCGATGATGATGTCATCCAGGTGCCCGCCAGAGTTCGACGGCGCCCTGGCAGTGGTGCATCCTGGCTCGGACATCCGGCACGCCAGCCGTTCGGAACGAGTTAGCAGATCAACTAGACCGGCGACGGACAGGGCAAGCAGAGCGAGCCCACCGTCGCGGCCCGGCCGCCTGGGCGCAGCACGGGCCGGGCGGAAACAGCGCGAACAAAATCGTCGCGGCATCGCCTTCGCCGAGCTTGCTGTCAGGGGACCATTTCGGCGTCGACGTTCAGGATGGAGTCGATCAGGCCGGGGAAGCGGGCGTCGAGGTCGGCTTTACGCACGCACATGAAGCTCTTGGTGCCCTCCATCCGCTTGCTGACCACCCCCGCGTCGCGCAGTATGCGCAGGTGATGAGAGAAAGTGGACTTGCTCATCTCAAGACCGATGTCCTGCATCACGCGCGAGCACCACGACTCGCCGGTACGGGCAAGGTACTGGACCGTCGCGAGCCGGTGCCGGTCAGCGAGGGCAGCTAGCACCCGCGGCAGTTCGAACTCTGCCGCTACAGGCTCGGTGACGTCATCGATCACAGACCTAGCGTAGCGCGGATTTGCGAGTAGTTCGACAACCATAGTATGTTCGTCATAGATCGAACGTTCTACGGTTGTATAACTAGGAGCACCTTCGTGCCGAACGTTACCCCGCAGACACCGCTGACCCTGGCCGGCATCCGCCAGCCACGCTACGCCTTCGGCCCCGCACGCAGGATGCTGCGTCCAGGGCCGCTGGCAGGCCGCTATCCCGCGGTGGCGGCAATGGTGGTGCTGTTCCTGGTGCCTTACCTGGCGTTGTCGGCCGCTCTGCAGCCGATCACGCCCATGATCTCCGGCACGCTGCACATCAGTCCGCAGACTGCCAGCCTCGCCTCCGGCATGGCCAACGCCGCGTACGCGGCGGGCACGGTCCTGTCCGTCCAGTTCGCCCAGCACCTGCCCCAGCGGCGGATGATGCTGATCTACGCGGCGTTTCTGGTGATCGGCTCGGTGCTCGCCGCCGCGGCGACCGACGCGCCCATGTTCATCGCCGGACACATACTCCAGGGCCTGTGTACCAGCCTGCTGCTGATCGCGGCCGCGCCGCCGCTGTTCCTCGGCTACCCCGCGGCCAAGCTGCGCTGGACAACGATGATCATGAACATGTGCATCTTCGGCGCCGTCGCCGCCGGCCCGCTGATCGGCGGCGCCCAGGCCTCGTTCCACGCGTGGCGGCCCCTGTTCTGGATCGCCGCCGGCATCGCCCTCCTCGGCCTCATCCTGGCCCTGCTGACCTTCGAAGACGCACCGCCAGCCGACCTCGGCGCCCCCAGGGACAGCCGGGCTATCGCCCTGGCCGCGGGCGGCTCGGTGGCCGCGTTCTGGGGCGCCTCTGAGCTGACGACCCACGCGTTTCTTGACCCTGTGGCCATCGGCCCACTCCTGGGCGGACTGGCATTGATCATCGCCTTGTGGGTTTACCAGTACCGCGGCACTCGCGTGCTGCTGACCCTGCGCCCGCTGGCCAGCACGTTCCCGGTGGCCGGGATCGTCGTGGCGGTCTGCGCGGCGGCCGCCTCGGTGTCGGCGATCGCGCTGACCAGCGCGTCGCTCGCCACCCGGTACGCGCCGCTGCACCTGGGCCTGCTCTACCTCCCCGAACTCGGCGGGGCCGTGCTCGCGTCGATCGCGTTCGGCGTGGTGTTCAGCACCAAGTACATCCACTACTTCACCCTGTTCGGCATGGCCTGCCTCGCCGCGGGGATCCTCGTGATCCAGGGCGTGATCCCGCCGACCACCGGGCTCACCCTGGCCGGCTCGGCACTGATCGGCGTCGGCGTCGGTGCCTCGGTGGTCCCCGCGCTGTTCCTCGCCGGGTTCTCGCTGCGCTCGGCCAGCATCCAGCGTGTCTTCGCCATCCTCGAACTGATGCGCGCGTTCGCCGCGTTCATGATCGTCCCGATCCTGCTGCACTTCGCGATATCACTCGCGGGGCTGCCGACGGAGGCGATGCGGACCACCTTGTGGGTGTGCTTCGGCCTCGCCATCGGCGGAACGCTAGTCGGCGTCCTGCTCTACGCGCTCGGCGGCACGGCACCGCCTGCCCCGTCGCTCGAGCGGTTCCTCGGCGGCGGCGAGCCGGGGTGGCAGTCCCCGGCGCTGCTCGCCGCGGTGCGCCGCGCGGGCCGTCGCGTGCGCGCTGACCAGGATTTTCCAACGAAGGAGATGGCATGAGTGCAGCCACGAGCGACGGGTCAGGACCCGTCCTGTTCGCCTACGACGGTTCAGAGCTAGCCGGACACGCGATAACCGAGGCCGGCCGCCAACTGCGGGCTGGCCGTGACGCAGTCGTCCTGACCGTATGGGAACCGTTCAACGTCGGGTTCCTCCCGGTTGGCGGAGCGGGATTCGACGCCGCAGGGGTCGACGAGGTCAAGGCCGCGGCCGAGAAAACCGCATCGCAGGGGGCGGCGCTGGCCGAGGCCGCCGGATTCCGCGCGGAGATCATGACGGCCGAGGCGGCACCAACCTGGAAGGGCATCATCGACGCGGCCGACTCCCGCGATGCCACCCTCATCGTTCTTGGCTCCCACGGGCGCAGCGGCGTGACCGGTCTTGTGGTCGGCAGCGTCGCCAGCGCCGTCGCCGCGCACTCACAGCGATCAGTGCTGATCGTGCATCACCGCCACGGCTAGCCGAGGCCGGGGCTGGCTCCGGTCACCGCGTGCGGGCTAGATGTACCGTTCGCGCTCCCCACCACTTTTCTATTTGTGCTATAAGTGATAGAGCAGCTGTTACACTCCTGGCGCATCTGAGGAGCGGTGGCAATGAACCCCGCCACGATTGAGGTCAGCCACCTGACCAAGACCTTCGGGGACCGGAAAGCCCTGGATGACGTGTCGTTCGGTGTTGTGCGCGGCGAGGTGTTCGGCTTCCTGGGGCCCAACGGTGCGGGCAAGACCACGACCGTGCGGATCCTGGGCACGCTGATCGCACCGACCGCCGGGTCCGCCGTGATCGCGGGCATCCCGCTGGGGCCGGCGCGGGCGGCGGAGATCCGCCAGCACATCTCGATCATGCCGGAGTCTCCTGGGCTATATCAGCGGCTAACGGTGACCGAGAACCTGGAGTACTTCGCGCGGCTTTACGGCCTACCCGGGCGCCAGGATCGGATGACGCAGGCCTTGGAGGCGGTCGGCCTCACCGATCGCGCACACGATCTGTGCGGCAGCCTGTCCAAGGGCCTGCGGCAGCGCGCCGCCCTGGCCCGCTCGCTGCTGAACGATCCGGTCGTGATGTTCCTGGACGAGCCGACCTCCGGACTAGACCCGGCGGCGGCGCACGAGGTGCACGACTTGATCAGCGGGCTGCGGGACCGCGGCGTGACGGTCTTCCTCACCACCCACCGGCTGGACGAGGCGGAACGGCTGTGCGACCGGGTCGCGATCATGAACAGCACATTGCGGACGATCGGCCGGCCCGACGAGTTGCGCCAGCAGCTGTTCAGCAGATCGCTGGCCGTCACCACGGCGGCGCCGCTGGCCCGGCCCGATCAAGTCTTCGCCGGCCTGCCCGCGGTGCAGGGCTGGCGGGCCACTAGCTCCCCAGGCCGCGGCCCGGCTGGTTACGAGCTGACCGTGACCGATCCGGAGAAGGCCGCGCCCGCGGTCACCCGGTCCCTGGTTGCCGCGGAGGCGGACGTGCTGTCGATCGCCGAATCGCGGCGCACGCTGGAGGATGTTTACCTCCAGCTGGTCGACGACACGCAGGCCCGGTCATGATGGGCACGAGCGCTACCCGTGTCAGTGCCGTCATCCGCAAAGAGCTTGCCGAGTTCAGGCGCAACCGGCTCATCATTATCACGGCGTCCATCCTGCCGCTCATCTTCCTGGTCGAGCCCACCGTGGACATCCTGACTATCAAGGCCTCGGCTTCGACCGCGACGCTTGATAGGCGGGTCGAACTATCGCTGTTCCTTCCGCTGCTGGTCCCGGTCCTCCTCCCCGCGATCTTGAGCGCGTACTCCGTGGTCGGCGAGCGCGAGCAGGGAACCCTGGAGCCGGTGCTCACCACGCCGATCAGCCGGCTGGAACTCCTGCTAGGCAAGGCCGCGGCGATCTTCATGCCCGCCGTCGCCGTCGCCTACCTGATCTTCGGCGTATTCGTGGCGATCACGCAATTGGGTACCGCTTCGGCGGTGGCCACGGCCGTCCTGCACGCTCCGCAGCTGCCCGCCGAGCTGGTCTTCATCCCGCTGCTTGCCGCCTGGACGATCTGGGTGGGCCTGGCCATCTCCGCCAGGGTCACCGACACCCGTGTCGCGCAGCAGTTGAGCCTCCTGGCCAGCCTGCCGCCGTTCGCCCTGACCGCGCTCATGTCCTTCCAGATAATCCGCCCGACGTTCGGGCTGGCCGCCGCGCTGGCCGGCGGGCTGCTAGCCATCGACTGCGTGGCCTGCCTGGTGGTGGCCCGGATGTTCGACCGGGAACGGCTCATCACCGGTCGGCAGCATTGACGGAGAGACGACCAGTACAGGAGGGTAAAAACAGTGCCAGGAACGCTCAAGCTGACCCGGAGAGGTTTCGGCATGGAACTCCGGCGCGGCCAGTTCGAGATCTCGGTCGACGGCCGCGACATCGGCTCACTTAACTACGGTGATACGGTGGAGGAACAGGTCGAACCGGGACATCACACGCTCGGGATACGAGCTGGCCGGTACTCGAGTCGAGAACACTCGTTCGACGTGGCCGACGGTCAAGTGGCCAGTTTCCGTTGTCATGGGGCGATGGTCTGGCCTCGATGGGTGGCGTCGTTCGTCAAGCCGGATCTCGCGATTTCGCTCATGCGCGAGTAACGGAGCAGTGAGGAAGCCATGCTGCTGAGCATCGAACCAGACGGCCCCGTGCCGATCTACCAGCAGATCAGGGACCGGATCGTCGAGGCGATCGCCGACGGCGCGCAGCCGGCCGGTTCCGGCCTGCCATCCATCCGGCAGCTGGCGGTCGACCTAGGCGTCAACTTCCACACCGTGAACAAGAGTTACGACCTGCTCCGCCAAGAGGGCCTGCTGCGGATCAGCCGGAAGTCCGGCGCGGTGGTGCAGCGCGATCCCGGCAGCGGTCCGCCGGACCCCGGCTGGGTGCGGGACTGGACGGGCCGGGCACGGACGCTGCTGGCCGAGGCCGCCGCGCAGGGGATGTCGGCGCAGGACATCATCCACCACAGCCAGGCTGCCCTGGCCGACTTCTCCTTCCCCGCCGGGGAAGGCGCGGCCTAAGCGGGCCCGGCCATGAGCGCGAGCAGCCTGGCCACGATCGTCATCGTGCCCTTCTTCGGCGCGCTGCTGTGGGTCACCCCGGCGATCACCCGCCCGACGGTGCAGTTCGGCGTCAGGATCCCCGGCGACCGGGCCGGTGCCCCGGTCATCCGTCGGGAACGTCGCGCCTACTACTGGCGCACCGCGGCCATCGGCCTCTGCTTCACGATCACGGCGGTGCTGGTGCAGGGGCACGCGTCATGGTGGCTGGGCAGGATCATCCTGTTGCTGGAGTTGGCGGCCGACCTGGGCTGCTACCAGATCGCGCGGAAGAACATCGCCGCAGTCAAGAACGCCGAAGACTGGTTCGCCGGCCTGAGGCAGATGGTGGCAACCGATACCAGTTGGCGCACCGACCCGCCTCGGTTCCCCGTGTCCTGGCTGCTGCCAGCCCTGACGGTGATCGCGGTGACCGTCATCGTCGGCGCCGTGCGCTATCCCGACCTGCCCGCCCGCTTGATGGTCGGATTCGGCGGGTCAAGCGCAGGTCACCAGGCGCCCAAGTCGGTGGTGAGCGTCTTCGCCCTCGCGGTCGGCCAGTTGTACGTCACTGCGTTGTGGACCGGGCTGATGCTAATCGTCTACCGCTCCCGCCCGGACATCGAATCGGCCGACGCCGCATCCTCGACACGCCGTTACCGCATGTACCTGGCCGCGCTCACCCGCGCCGTGCTGATGCTGATCGCGCTGGTGAACCTCACCCTGCTACTGGCCGCGCTGCGAACCTGGCACGTCTACCGGCTCACCGGCATCGCCTCGGCCCTGCCGTTGCTGCCGTTCACCGCCGGTCTCATCATCATCGCCATCGTGGCCGTGCGAACGGGCCAAGGCGGATCCCGCTTGTCCGCCGGCACCGCCGGCACTTCAGGCCACGCCTCAAAGGCCCTGCCCCGCATCGGCCAGGCTCGCCTGTCCCTCGTCAGTCCGGGCCCCGCCCGCAACGCCCGCCTGTCCCGCATCGGAGTCGGCGGCGGCCCCTCCAGCGGCTCCGAGCGCGCCTCCCGCTTGCCCGGCGAAAGTCCCGGCCAGAGCCCGCAGGCCCGGACCGACCGAGACGACGACCGGTTCTGGAAGGCTGGCCTGATCTACGTCAACCGCGACGATCCCGCCATCATGGTGGGCAACCGCTTCGGTGTCGGGTGGACCTTCAACTTCGCGAACCGCACCGCATGGCTCGTCCTCGCGGGTATCGTCGCCGCCCCGGCCGGCCTGGCCGCGATCATGGCCGCGGCCGGCCTGTGACCTGAGGGCCGCGCAGTTGCCGTAAGGCTCACTTGCGGCGGGTACTCCAATGGCGAGGTAGCGGCACGCCTGTTCCTGAGTCAGAAGACGGTCGAGTACCACCTGCACAAGGTGTTCACCAAGCTCGGAGTGGCATCCAGGGCCGACCTTTCCGCGGTCAGGGGCCAGATCGGCCCGGCCGCCGGGGTCGGCGAGGGCCTCCCTGGGGTATGACGCTGCCACAGCGGGGGCGCCGCTTCTCGGGGGCGCGCCGCCGGGGGACTAGGGGGTAGGCAGGGAGTTCATTGATTCGGTACGCCCACTCCGGCCTACGGTCCTGGGGTGGGCGGGGGAACGCTTCCTGGCGAACCTAAGAAGGGCAGGCTGCCATGAATGTGGATACCGACGTTGCTGCGCGGCCGGCTATGCGCGGACCGTCGGCCGAGGCGGTCACGCTGACCGTGAACGGCCAGGCACGTGAGCTGCGGATCGAGCCACGGGTGAGCCTGCTGGACGCCTTGCGGGAGCACCTTGGGCTGACGGGTTCGAAGAAGGGCTGTGATCAGGGAACGTGTGGTGCGTGCACGGTGTGGGTGGAGGGCAGGCGGGTGCTGGCGTGCCTGTCGCTTGCGGTCGCGTGTGAGGGCCGTGAGATCACCACGATCGAGGGCCTGGCCCCGGACGGGGGGCTGCATCCGGTGCAGGCGGCGTTCGTGGAGCACGACGCGTTCCAGTGCGGGTACTGCACTCCCGGCCAGATCATGTCGGCGGTGAAGCTGCTCGAAGAGGGCCATGCGGGTGATGACGCCGAGATCGCGGAATGGATGAGCGGCAATATCTGCCGGTGCGCGGCCTACCCGAACATCCGGGCCGCGATCCGCGGGGTCAGGGACGCAGGAGGGGGTGAGCGGTGATGCGGCCGTTCAGCTACGTCCGTGCCGCCGACGCCGGTACCGCGATCGCGCTGGTCCGCGAGCGCCCGGACAGCGCGTTCCTAGCCGGCGGTACCACCGAGGTGGACCTGGTGCGCCAGGACGTGCTGCGGCCCGGGCTGCTGGTCGACATCAACGACCTGCCGCTGGACGGCATCGAGGACCTGCCGGACGGCGGGCTGAGGATCGGGGCGCTGGCCCGGATGAGCGATGTGGCCCGCGCGCCCGCGGTCATGGAGCGGTTCCCGGTGATCTCGCAGGCGTTGGTGCTGGGAGCTTCGGCACAGCTGCGGAACATGGCCTCGATGGGCGGCAACTTGTGCCAGCGGGTCCGGTGCAGCTACTTCCGGGATCCCGCCTCGCCGTGTAACAAGCGTGATCCCGGCAGCGGCTGCGCGGCGCTTAGTGGTTTTAACCGCGGGCACGCCATTCTTGGCACTAGCGATCACTGCATCGCCACTCATCCGTCGGATGTGGCGGTCGCGCTGACCGCGCTGGACGCGGCGGTGCACACGAGCGGTCCTGGCGGAGAGCGGACCATCGGCATGGACGACTTCTTCCTGCTGCCTGGCGATACCCCGCAGCGGGAGCATCCGCTGGAGCACGGGGAACTGATCACCGAAATAGAGGTGCCGGGTGCGCCGGTCGCCCGCCGGTCGGTCTACCTGAAGTTCCGTGACCGCCAGTCATATGAGTTCGCGCTGGCGTCGGTCGCGGCGGCCGTGCGGATCCAGGACGGAACGGTCACCGAGGTGCGGCTGGCGCTCGGCGGAGTCGGCACCAGGCCGTGGCGCGCCCGGCGCGCCGAAGCTGCCCTGCTCGGCCAGCCGGCCAGCCGGGCCAGCTTCGCCGAGGCAGCACGCCAGGAACTTGCGGCAGCAATCCCGCATCCGATGAACGCGTTCAAAGTCGAGCTCGCGCAGCGAGCCATGGTCCGGGCGCTGACCACACTCACGGACGGGGAACGGTAATGGGCGGATTCATCGGCCAGGATGTGCCGCGGGTCGACGGCCCAGATAAGGTCACCGGCTCAGCGCGGTACTCCGGTGAGATAACGCTGCCGGACCTGGCCTACGCTGCGATTGTCGGCGCCCAGGTAGCAAACGGCCGGATCACCTCGATCGAAACCACCGAAGCCGAGCACGCCGACGGGGTGGCCGGGATCCTCACCCATCACAACACCCCGAAGGTGAACCAGGTGCCGCTGGTCCCCTCGCTGCTGGGCGGCCCGGCACCGGGCCAGACATTCTTCCCGATGCAGGACGAGGTGATCTGCTACGCCGGGCAGCCGGTCGCGGTCGTCGTGGCCGCCACCTGGGAGCAGGCGCAGTACGCCGCCAGCTTGATCCGGGTCAGCTACACCGAGACGCCGTCGGTCACCACGATCGACCAGGGCCGCGCCGATGCGTACGACGCGGAAAGGATCTTCGGCGGCCTGATGCCAGGGCGGACCGCGCGCGGCGACGTCGACGCCGGGCTCGCGGCTGCCCAGGTCCGCGTGGCTGCCCGGTTCCGGTTCGCCGCCAACCACCACAACCCGCTGGAGATGCTGACCACCACCGCGGTGTGGGACGGCGACCAGCTGACGCTGTATGACTCGTGCCAGGGCATCAAGGCGGTCCAGCTGACCGTGGCCGCGCTGCTCGGGATCTCCCCGTCCAAGGTCCGGGTCCTGAGCCAGTTCATCGGCGGCGCGTTCGGCTGCAAGGCGATGGTGTGGCCGCACGTGACCCTGGCCGCGATGGCCGCCCAGCATGTGCGGCGGCCGGTCCGGCTCACTGTCACCCGCGGGCAGATGTTCTCCTCCTGCGGGCACCGCGAGGAACAAGAACAGCACATTCAGCTCGGGGCGACCCGGGACGGGCAGCTGACCGCTATCCGGCACCGCAAGATCTCCGTCACCTCGCCGTTCGACGACTGGGCCGAGCCTGCCTTCGGGGTCGCGTCCCAGTTGTATGCCAGCCCCGCCTACGAGGGGGTGCACCGGCTGGTGCGGGGCAACACGATGACCCCGACGTTCACCCGCGGGCCGGGCGAGGCGCTCGGCGTGTTCACCCTCGAATGCGCGATAGACGAGCTCGCCGCCGAACTCGGCATCGACCCGGTCCAGCTGCGGCTGCGTAACCTGGCCCGGACCGAGCCCGGCAGCGGCCACCCGTGGTCCAGCTACGGGCTGGCCGAGTGCTTGCAGCGCGGCGCGGAGCGGATCGGCTGGGCCGGCAGGAACCCGCGGCCGCGGTCCGAGCGGGACGGGAACTGGCTCATCGGCACCGGCATGGCCGCCGCCGCCTATCCGGTCGCGTTCTTCATGCGCACCCAGCGCGCCCGCGCCCACCTGTACGCCGACGGCACCGCCATCGTGCAAACCTCCACCCAGGAATTCGGCACCGGCACACCCACCGTGCTGACCCAGGTCGCCGCCGACGCGCTCGGCGTGGAGCTGCGCGACGTCAGGGTCGAGTTCGGCGACACCAGCCTGCCGGGCACCGGGTCGCCCGTCGGCTCCAATGGCGCGATGATGATCAGCGCCGCCGTGCACAACGCGGGCACCGCGGTCCGCGACCAGCTGATCACCCTCGCCGTGGCCGACCCGCAGTCCCCGCTGCACGGCGCCGACCCGGCCACGATCACCGCGGCCAGCGGACGGCTGATGCTTTCCGGCGGTCCCGGCACCGCCGAGACCTATGCCGCCTTGATGAGCCGGCACCGGATGAACGACGCCGAGGCCATCGGCAGCTGGGACCCGCCGCCGCTGGACACCCCTTACGGGCTGCTGACCTTCGGCGCCCAGTTCGCGAAGGTCGCCGTCGACGCCGACCTGGGCATCATCCGGGTCCGGCACCTGGCCGGCGCGTTCGCTCCCGGCCGGATCCTCAACCCAAGGACCGCCCGCAGCCAGCTCATGGGCGGGATGTTGTGGGGAATGAGCCAGGCACTGCTCGAAGGCAACCACATGGACACCGCCCGCGCCGGCTGGGCCAGCACCAGCCTGGGTGAGTATCTCGTCCCAGTCAACGCCGACGCACCCGACATCGACGTCGACCTCATCGAGGTCGAAGACCACGTCACCGGGCCGCTGGGGGTCAAGGGAGTCGGCGAGATCGGGCAGGTCGGCTCCAGCGCCGCTATCGCCAACGCCATCTACCACGCCACCGGCTACCGGGCCCGCGAACTGCCCATCGCCGTCGAGCACCTGCTGGAACATCTGTCGGCAGAGCCAGCGGCCGCGACGGCAAGAGCGCCGATACCGCGGTGACTGGCCGGGTCCCAAGCCGACCCCGGGCAGCCAGCCTGCTCAGCCGTGGCGGTACGGAGCCGCTGCCCGACCGGCCGCTGCTGACCACCCCACCCCGCCTGCAGCACCGGAGGTTCGCCGACCTGCAGCGCCAGCGCCTCGCCGCGCAGCCCTGGCTCGGCGTGGGCGGGCTGCTGCTCGGCGTGGCCGTCTTCTTCGCCCTCGCCCTGGGCGTCGGCAGCACCCAGACATCGCTGCTGGTCCTCGGCCCGATCTCGACGTTCGCGCTGCCCGCCGTCGCCATGGTGGCGTTCTGGTGGAACGACTGGCCTGGCTCAAGGCTCACCAGGCCCTGGACCGGCCTGATCGACACCCTCCTGGTCGCCGCTGCCTCGGTCGCGCTCACGATCGCGGGTCAGGCCGTCGTCGAACGGGGCGACCTGCGTGGAGTCTTCGAAGCCAGCCCCGGACCGGGCGTGCCCACAACTTTTCCGGCTACCGTGGCCCTGGCAGGCGCGGCGTTCACCGCCATGCTCCAGCTGTCGCTGGTCTGCGAACGCTGGCCGCTGGCCGGCATCGGGCGGCTCCGCTCCGGCATCGCCGCGCTCGCACTGTCCTGGGCGGCCGGGACCGGCGCCTACTTCCTGTTCGTCAACCTCGACGCCATACCAGCCGCCGAACGCGCCGCCGCCGGGCTGCGCAACCCTGGCGGCCCCATCGCCGGACCCGAGTTCGGCTCATCGCTCATCGCGGTCGGGGTCTGGCAGGGGGTGTTCTTCATTGCCCTGCGCGGCTGGCCCGTCAACACGATCGGCCGGCGCCCGCAGCGCCTGCTCGCGGGCAACGCGCTCGTCGTCGGCCTGGGCGCACTGACCTACTTGGTCCTCCGCAACCTGGCGCACTGGCAGCCAGACGCCATCAGCGCCGCCTGCGGGTGCATCATCAGCGCCACGCTCATCGTGGCCATGCTGTTCGACGGTTGGCCCGCGGCACGGCTTCCCCCCGCACCGGGCCGCGTCCTCACCGTCGCCCTCACTGCCCTAGTCGCGCTCGCGCTCGACCGCGCGCTGGCCGCCTACGCCGACAGCGTCCACTGGACACGGGCCACCCCCGATGAGTGGATCACCACCGCCGCCCTCAGCTTCATCGGAGCCGGCATCATCCTCCACGTCGGCATCGGGCTTCGCTGGCCATTCGCCCGCAAGACCATGGAGGAAAACCCGTGACGTGCCGGGAGCCCTCAAACGGCGACGGCAACCCGCGGTCAGGCGCTTCCAGGTAACCGGAGACCTGAAAGTCGTCCGGGATGATCGTTTCCGGATCCCCGGATGTTCCGGCGACGGGCAGGCGACATCCATGCTTATCTCTCCCATGTACCGGCTGGAGTAGGCGGTCCTCGCGGTACTGACTTGACAACAGGAAAACTGATATCACAATGATAGTAGATAGCCAGTTGGCCACTTGGTCCACCCGGACGAGCGGCTGCGCCATCAAGGAGGCGGCCATGGGCGAGCCAGCCATCGCGGTACAGGGGCTGCGCAAGAGCTTTGACAAGAAGGAAGCGGTGGTCGGCATCGATCTGGAGATCGCGGCTGGTTCCCTCGCGGGTCTGGTCGGGCCCAACGGGGCGGGGAAGACCACATCGCTTTCCATGATGACCGGGCTGCTTCGACCCGATGCGGGCCGAATCGTGATCAACGGCCATGATGTGTGGGCCGACCCGGTCGCCGCCAAGGCTGTGATCGGAGTCGTGACGGCAGAGGCCCGGTTGTTCGAGCGACTAAGTGGTGAGGAAGTCCTGGAATACGCCGGCCGCCTCCGCGGCCTGCCAGCCGTCGAGGCGCGCTCGCGGGCGGCGCAGCTGCTTGATGTTCTCGACTTGACCGCTGACGCGAAACGACTGGTCGCGGACTATTCCACCGGGATGCGTAAGAAGGCCGCGCTCGGCTGTGCGCTGATCCACAACCCGCCGGTGCTGTTCCTGGACGAACCGCTCGAGGGAGTGGATCCGATCTCTGCCGATGTGATCCGTCGGCTGCTGGCGCGGCTGGTCAGCACCGGCTCTACCGTGCTGTTCTCCAGCCACGTCATGGAGCTGGTCGAGCAAGTCTGTGATCACGTGTCCGTCATTGACAAGGGCAAAATCCTGGCGACCGGCACGACGGACGAAGTGCGAGGCGGTAAGACCCTGCAGCAAGCGTTCATCGACCTGGTTGGACCGAGGGCGAAGGACGAGGAGGGATTGTCATGGCTCGGCTCCTCGTCGAACTGAAGCTTCGCCTGGTGGCCAACGCGCTGCGCTCGTCCACGGCCGCGAGAGTCTCGTTCGTACTGAGCACGACGTTCGCTGTGCTTGTCGCGATCGGTATCTTCTGGCTGCTAGCCCAATTGCGCGCGCTGAGCGCATCGGTAGACCTGACCACGGTCATCTTCAGCATTTTCGCGATCGGCTGGCTGATCGGCCCGATCCTTGCCTTCGGCCTGGACGGCACGCTCGACCCGGCGACGATGGCTCTGTATCCGCTGCGCACTCGTCCACTCGTGATCGGCCTACTCGCCGCGTCTGCAGCCGGAGCCTGGCCGGTGGCCAACGTGCTGGGCTTGCTCGGGGTAACCATCGGGCTGGCTCACGGGGCGCTCGGGGTGCTCGTCGCCCTGCTCGCAGTGGTACTTCAGGTGCTGTTCTGCATTGTCCTGGCCAGGTTCGTGATTACCAGCATGGCGAGGCTGCTTCGCTCGCGCCGCGGCAAGGACCTCGCGGTATTCCTGTTCGTCCCGGTCTTCGCCATCTTCGAGTTCCTTATCCAGGTGATCCCCCGGGCGGTTTCCTCGGGCAGCCTCAGCCCATCGAGCTTCGCCGGCGTCGACAGCTGGCTGCGCTGGCTGCCGCCTGGCCTGGCCGCGCACGCGATTCAGGACGCCTCGACAGGGCACCTGCTTGACGCGATGGCGCGCCTCGGCCTGGTCGTGGCCGTCATCGTTGTGCTCGGTGTGTTGTGGGTGCGCTCGCTCCAGCGCGCCCTGGTCACCACGGACACCACCACCGGGTCATCGCGAGTGCGCAATGCCGCGTTGCCGCTAGCGCGGTTCGGCCTGCGCGGTGCCGTGGCCGCCCGGTTCTGGAGGTATCAGAGCCGCGACCCCGCGTCCCTCGCCTACTGGGCCATCGTCGTCGTGATCATGTTTGTCTGTTCCGCCAGCACGATCGTGGGCCCGCACAAGCATCCCGCGGTAGTGGTCGCCAGCGCGGTCTTTGGTGCCGCGTTCGCCGGCTCACTCCATGCCAATCCTGTCGGCTTGACCGGGCCGGCGTTCGTGCTCGAAGCCACGGCGCTGAGCGGGCGCCGCCAGCTGCGTTCCTATTTCGCCGGCCAGGACATCGTGTTCGGCGTGATCGCGATACCGCTGGTCGTCGGGGTCTCCTTCGCCCTCGCGGCGCTGGTCAAGGATCCGAAGGAGGGCTTCGTCGCCGCCGCGGTTGGCCTGGCCGGGCTCGGCGCCGCGCTGGCGATGAGCAACATCTTCAGTGTCGCGCTGGCGTATCCCATGCAGAAGCGAGCCGGTAGTCCGCTGCCACAGCAGGCTCAGGGATTCGGTGGGTACACGGTCGGTGTCCAATTCGGCACGCTCGCGTCAGTCGCGATAGCCGTCATTCCTGTGATCATTCTCGGTAACCTGACCAGCAACGTCGACGCGGCGGTCCGGCTGCCGGTGCTGTTCGGGTGCGCTGCGGCCTACGGCTTCGGGCTCGTCTGGCTGGGCGTACGAGCCGCCGCTGTTGCGGCCGAGGGCAAGCTACCGGAGCTATGCCAGGTGGCCATGCGCACCAACCTGTAGTACCGGGCATCCCGCGCCGTTTGGTGCCGGGGTAAGTGGCGTGGGCGGGGGCTTTGCGGGGGAGCCGGGGGCGCGGTAATGGCCCACCGGATGGCGTGCACCATCGCGTGGCCTGCCGGGCGGACCAGGACGGTCTCAGATACCGGCAGGCGGGGCAGGCGGAGCTGCTGGCGGGCCCAGCCGGGCAGCAGCGAAACCGCGGAGGCAGCCAGTACTGCGTACGGCGCCCGGGCGATCACGGGGAGCGGGGGATGCAGCAGCAGGAACCGGGCGGCGTCGCGGGCCTGGGCGGTGGCGGCAAGTTCTGGCCGGTAGGCGTTGATGCGCTCGGTGAGTTCGGCTTCGGTGCGCGGCGGGTTCGGGACGCCGAGGCCGGCGCCGATCCGGGCCATATCGGCGACGTACCCGTCCCGGCCCGCCTGGTCCAGCGGCTGCGCGCCGAAACGGGCGTGAGCGCGCAGGAAGCTGTCGGTCTCAGCGATGTGGACCCAGGTCAGCAGCCGCGGGTCGCAGGCCGCGTATGCGCGCCCGTCGGCCGCGGTCCCGGTGATCTGCTGGTGCACCGCCCGGACCCGCGCGATCGCCTCGGCGGCGTCGCCGGCCTGGCCGAACGTGGTGACGGCGAGGAAGTAGCTGGTCCGCTGCAAGCGCCCCCACGGGTCGCCGCGGTACCCCGAATGCCCGGCCACCGCGGCCATTGCGAGCGGGTGCAGCGACTGCAGCAGCAGCGCCCTGATTCCGCCGGCGAACATCGACGCATCCGCGTGCACCCGCCGCACCGGCCGGTCCGCGGCGAACCAGCCCTCGCCGCCCAGCCGCCGGCGCGCCGGGTCCGGCGGCCCGGCGACCCGCTCGACGATCGCGGCACCGATACGGCGGCGAACCCGGTTGGCGACATCCTGGCCTTCCATCTCGCCATTATCCCCGCCAGGGGTTTTCGCCCCGCACAGCTGCACGGCAGGTCCCGGCCGAGATCAATGACCGCGCCTCCGCGGGGCCGACTACGAGATCGGTGGGTCGAGGCGCAGTGTCCGGGGACTGGCCACAGTCGACGTGAGGGACTTCTCCGGTGATCTCAGCATTCACCCAGTCTGCTCGGCGGCCGCACCCGATGGCCAGTGAGGGGGCGACCAGTCTCCCTCCGGGTCCGTGGTCTGCCCCACTTCGATCAGATAACCGTCGGGATCGCGGATGTAGCAGCGGGTCTCGTACTGGTGCCGTTTCGGCGGCGTCAGGAATTGAGCACCGCGGGCGCTCCATTCGGCGTACACGGCCTCGATGTCTTTGACCCGGAAATTGAGGAAGCTGCTGACCCGGTCCGGATCGCGCGGCGTCTCCAGGGTAACCGTCGGCTTGTCGTCGGTTGGTCCTCCGCCGGCATTGATGACGATCCAGGTGTTGGATAGCGCGACAACGGTCGGCGTTCCGGAGAAGAGCACCCGGCCGCCGAGTACTTCGGTGTAGAAGCGCCGAGAGCGCTCGACGTCGTTCGACACGATGAAGTAGCCCAGCAGAATTCCCTCTTGGGGCGGCGGGAGCTCGGCCAACTGGCACCTCCACTGGTTGGGTCTCACACCCCCGCTTGCGGGGAACTGCAGCCGATATTACTCTCCGCCCCCGCTTGGAAACTCGACGCCATGCCCGTGAGGAGTCTCAAGACGGCCGGTGACCGTTCGTCAGCGCTGTCGGTCGGCCCCGCAGACCCGGTGGTTCAGGTGAGCGGCTGTTCGGTGAAGTTCCTGAGTACCAGCGCGTTGGGGACCTCGATGAGGCGGCCGCCTTCGCCGATCCTGCCGAGTTCTACCGCCGACAGGCCGAGGGCGTCAGCGAGTTGGGCGATCTGGGCGCTGGACTCGGGGAAGTCGCTGGAGATGAAGACCACGCGCCGCCCCTGGGCGGGGGGCACCGGGGCGGCGAGGGTCTGGGCGGGAAGCTGGTTGAAGGCCTTCACGACCCGGGCGCCGGCCAGGACCTCGGCGACGTAGTGCGAGGAGAGCCGGCCCTTGAGGATGTCTTGGGCGGCGTTGGGGGCGTAGTGCGCGTTGGTGGCGTCGACGATGGTCTTGCCGGTCCAGTCGGGCAGTTCCTTGCCGAGCTGTTCCACCGCGGTAAACGGGATGGCCAGGAAGATGACGTCGCGCGCTAGGGCGTCCGCCAGGGACACGGGGAGGACCGACGGGCCGGCGGAGGCGGCCAGTTCGCTGATCGTGCGGGGTCCGCGTGTGTTGGCGATCTGTACCTCGAGCCCGGCCCGGCCGAAGAGACGGGCGAGCGCCGAACCGATGTTTCCCGTGCCGACGATGGCGTAAGGCGTGTCTGTAAGCATGCGTACTCCCGGTGTGAGGCGTCGGGCGCCTGCCGCCGCCGCTGGTGGCGGCTTCTGCCCGAACCTCTTGGTTGAGGTGTTAACCAAACTGTAGGCACGAACTGGTTCACATGTCAACCAACGCGCTAGGATGGCGGGCATGGATGACCCGCGATGGCTGGACGAACGCGAACAGCGAGCCTGGCGGAGTTTCGTGACCATGCAGGAGGGGCTTTCCGAGTACATGGAGCGGCAACTGCGCGCCCACAGCGGAATGTCCTCGGCCGACTACGAGGTACTGGCCCACCTGTCAGAAGCACCCGAAGGACGCCTGAGGTCAAATGCCCTCGCGAGGCTGCTGCGCTGGGAGAAAGGCCGCCTGTCGCAGCACCTGACCCGGATGCAGAACCGCGGCCTCATCCGCCGCGAGCCCTGCCCAACCGACCAGCGCGGCGCTGTCGTCGTCATCACCGAGCGAGGCCGCGCCCTGATCGAGGAAGCCGCCCCGCTCCACGTGGCCGACATACGCAACGTGCTGATCGACCACGTCACCCCCGCGCAGCTTGACGTGCTGACCGAGCTAGGAGACCAGGTCAGGGCCCGGCTCGCAGAAATCGATCACCCGAAAAGATGAGCCCCAAGAGCTTCCCTTGCGCTGTCCGCGGCCGGGCGTTCCTGCACTTCCACGGGGACGCTGGCGACTATTACGTCGACGTCAAACTCGACAGCAGGTTCCAACGCAATGAAGGTCACCAGTCGCAGCGACCAGGCTCTCCTCCTCTCACGAGTGAAAGAAGCGCTCAGGTCCAACGCGCGACCCGCTGCTTAGACTCCGTGGCGCGCTGACCGATTAATTCCGGACGATCGCGTCGTCTGTCCTAACGAACGCCGCGGCGTGCCCGCAACGGCTGCGAACCCCGCGGCTGGGTAGTGCGTCAGGGAAAGGCATCATGAGGCTTCTTCTCACTTCCGCTGGCATCAAGAACACGAGCATCCGCAACGCGCTGGTCGACCTGCTGGGCAAACCGATTGCCGAGTCCAGCGCCCTCTGCATTCCCACCGCGGTGTACCCCATGGCCGGTCCTGGCGCGGCATGGCGGTTCGTCACCGGACGAGCCTCCACTCCCATGTGCGAATTGGGTTGGAAGTCCCTGGGAGTGCTGGAGCTCACCGCCCTGCCCAGCATCGATGAAGACCGTTGGGTCCCCATGGTCCAGGAGACTGACGCCCTGCTTGTGGCAGGCGGCGATGCCTTGTATCTGTGCCACTGGATGCGTCAGTCCGGACTGGCGGACCTCTTGCCGTCGCTGCCCGAGGCGGTCTACGTGGGACTGAGCGGCGGAAGCATGGTGATGGCCCCCCACGTCGGGGAGGTCTTCGTCGACTGGAAGCCGCCCACCGGTGGCGATAGAGCGCTGGGACTGGTTGGTTTCTCGATGTTTCCGCACCTGGATCACGAGAGCATGCCGGAAAATTCTATGGCCAACGCAGAAAAATGGGCCGCCAGCGTGCCGGTGCCGGGGTACGCGATTGACGATCAAACCGCCATCAAGGTGACCGACAGCACCGTCGAAGTCGTCTCCGAGGGGCACTGGAAGCTGTTTACCCCCTAATGCCGAGGGCCTTCCCACTGGCGGCCCGAGCTAAGCGGTGCGGTGGCTGTCGTCGCCGGCCGGCTGGGGGGCCGGCGGATTGGGCAGGGACGGCTTTCCGCCAACGAAGTTCTCCCAGTCGGACTGGAGGGGAGCCCAGCGCCGGTCGAAGTCGTCCGCGCGGCGGGTCGCGCGTTCCAGGCGCTCGCCCCGGTAGCGATGCCGGGCCCAGATCGATGACGGGCGCGCGAGGCGCGCCGCGCCGACCATCCCGACGAGCGGCAGGAAGAGTCCGAACAGTGCCGTCCGGTATTTGCCTTTCACGACGCAGATGAATGAGAGCACGCCGTCCATGACGAGGACCCCGCTCGCGGTCAGCCGCAGTGTCAGCTCGATATTGCCAATGTCCTGCAGACCGAAGGGGCTGAACCCGGCCAGGGCCAGCCCGAGGCAGGCGGCCGTCAGGCTCACCGCCTCGACAGAAAGCTGGCCCTCGCCGCTCCAGTAGACATCCTGCAGATGCAGGATCAGCGCGAACTCATCAAGGACGAGTGACGTGCCGATGCCGACCGCCACCGCGGCGAACGAGTGCCAGCCGACCGAGTCGGGGGAGCCGACCGCTGTGAAGGCTCCGGTGATCAGCAGGATGATGCCGGGGACAGCGTGATGAACGTGAGTCCCACTGGCCGTCACCTGATTCCGGAACGGGCCGCGGCCGTCGCGGATCATGCGCGTGATCGTTCGGGTGACCACGAACGTGACGACGAATGCCAGAAAGCACAGCATCAGCGGCAGTTTGCCCGGCGCGATCACGTCGCGGTACCACCACGAGGCCATGCCGCCACCATAGTGGTTGACCTCACGATCTGCGCCCACCTGGAATAGCAGTCGCAGGCACCGCGTTCTTTCCCCTGTCGGTGCGTTTGTGTCCCCCGGGCTCAAACCACTGCCTTCATGGAATACCGTCCGGCTGGAGCCATGTTGCGCCTTTCGCCGTGAGGCGACCTACGCACCGGCACGGCACGCCCTCGTGAGCACACGCTCCCGGGGGCGTTGTCATGTCCGGGATAGTAGACACAGCCACATGTGCCTGCTAGCAGAGTTGCCCGGTAAGACAATGGATCAGTTCCGTGCGGACGGAGATCGAGTCATTCCGGGCACTGGGCCATGCACACGCGCCACACGCTGACCTCATTCGTCGCCTATGACAAGCGCCTCCTTGACGCGGCACTGGCAGCGGGCCTCCCAGCCGACGCGCCTGCTTAACGCGACCAGACCGGTCAGGAATCGAGAAGCGCGGGTCAGCAGGCAGCGGCTAGCGTGAGCGACATGGACATCAGCATTCACGCGAGCTTCCTCCCGCACGACGACCCGGAGGCCTCCCTGGCCTTCTTCCGCGACATCCTGGGGTTTGAGGTCCGTGGCGATGTCGGATCGGGCAAGATGCGCTGGATCACCGTCGGCCCGCCCGGCCAGCACGACACGTCCATCCTGCTGGCGCCGCCAGGAGCCGACCCGGGCGTCACCGATGATGAACGCCGCACCATCGCCAAGATGATGGCCAAGGGCACCTACGGATGGATTTTGCTGGCCACCAAGGAACTTGACGCCACGTTCGGGCGGGTGCAGGCCAGCGGCGCCGAGGTCGTGCAGGAGCCAACGAATCAGCAGTACGGCGTTCGCGACTGTGCCTTCCGTGATCCGGCAGGCAACCTGATCCGCATCCAAGAACTGCGCTGAGCGTCGGCCATGTGCACACACGCCTACCGAGAGGCGCTGCTACGCAATCTCTCGTCCGTGACATCACCAATGGTCTCACCGCCAGGGAGACGGGCCGACTCGAGCCGCGCAGCAGCATGCCGCGAATCGGCATCGGCGGTCTGGCACGGTGGCTCAATAGTCGAAGTCGAGACCGTGCAGGCCGGCTCCCGACAGCCACTCATGCCGCCGGGCAGTCAGGTCCATCGTGAGATCGATATGCCCCCCGAGGGTTCGGAATCCAGCCGCATGGAAACGGCGCACCGCGGCGACGTTGCGAGCCACCGGCCGGATGGCCAGGTACTCGTAACCATGGGCACGGGCTTCCTCGACAACCCGGGTGATGAGCATGCGGCCAATGCCCTGGTTCCGAGCCGTCTCGGCGACGATGACCGGCTCGACTTCCCCGCTCGCACCCCGGTCGAGCAGGCCGGTCAAACCGATGACCCTGCCGTGGGACTCGGCCACCCAGGATCCCAGCCGCTGCGGATAGGCGAGGTACCCGTCGAATCCCGCCCCAGGATCGTCTCCACCGATCGAAGGGTCCCCATAGATGCTTCGGTGGTACTCGGTCAGCTCTTCCCACAGGGAGCGACAAGCGCCGTAGTCGCCCTCGGCGTACTCGCGAACGACGACCTCCGATTTGGCTCGCGAGTCTGGCGCTGGCGAAACCGTCATGGCCTAATGCTTCCATGCCACATTCCGTCACCCTCATCCGTTCCTCCTCCCTGTCCAGCGTTGCCGAGTACGCGTACGCATCCACCGCAGCAGTAGGCGACTACCGGGGCCAGGCCGCAAGGGCCTTCGAGAACATGCGAATCGCCCTCGCCGACGCTGGCGCATCCGTGCAGGATGTGCTCAGCACGAGGGTCCTCGTTGCGACGAGCCGGCAAGTGGACCTGGTGGCGGCCTGGGAAGTAGTCAGGGACTCGTTCGGCGAGCACGACGTGCCCAGCACCCTGATGGGCGTCACCGTGCTGGGCTACCAGGATCAGCTCGTGGAGATCGAAGCCGTCGCGGCAGTCCTCGATTCCTGAAGCCATCGCACCCACTGGGGCAACATAAATTGGACGGTCCGGGCAGTATCGGGCAGCCCGGTCTGTAACCCGCGCAGTAGCGGGGCACAGCTACGACGGCTGGAGGACGGACCCGGATGCTCCCAGTCTCCTTGATCTTCAGCAGCGGAGTGGCCAGCGGCGTCAACAGCTACGCGGCGGTGCTCGTGCTTGGCCTGCTTGGCCGGTTCGGGCACATCGCTGCGATACCGACGGTGCTGGAGCGGCCGTCGGTGCTGGCGGCCGCAGGCGTGCTGTACATCGGCCAATTCGTGGTGGGCAAGATCCCGATGCTCGACTCGATGTGGGACATCGTTCACACGGCCCTGCGCCCAGTAGTCGGCGGTGCGATCGGTGTCGTCATGGCCCAGCACTCGCACGCTAGCCCGGCCGCGGCAATCGCCGCGGCCGCGCTCGGTGGCGGGTCGGCGCTCGTCTCGCATGTCGTCAAGACCGGGACGCGGATTGGCGTCAACGCCAGCCCCGAACCGTTCAGCAACATCGTCGCCAGCCTGCTCGAGGACCTGGGCGTGGTCGGCCTCGTGTCGTACGCCGTGTTCCACCCGGTCGCCGCGGCGATCGTCGCGGCCGTGGGGCTGGCTGTCGGCGTCGTTTTGTTCGCACTGCTGGCCTCGCGGATCCGCCGGGTCTGGCAACGCCGCCGTGACGCTCGCCTGCGGCGGCGCTCCTCCGGCGGTCGCCTGGCAGGCGTCCCATCGCCGCAACGGTAGGACGTCGCGGCGACTCCCGTGATGCATCTCACATTCCTCTATACGCCACCGTATACTCGCGGTTAATCTCTTCTTATACGGTAGCGTATAGATGAACGGAGACCGTCAGATGATCGTGGGCCCTGGAGACGGAGTTGTCGCGACGAACGAGGTTCCGGGGTCCGTCCGCGAACTCAGCTCGTTGCCCGACCCCGACTACGTCGACCTCTTCACGCTGTCCACGGACGCATCGACAACACCGGAGCGGTGGGCCCGGGCGATGTTCGGCGACGTCCCCAGCGTCACAGGGCGGCTGATCTGGCGGGGGCTGCTCGGTCTGCGCCTGTCCCGGGCTCGATCGTCGGTCACCGTGGCCGGATGGCAGATCGGCGGCCTCGGCGAGGATTGGATCCGGCTCGAGGCCGCTTCCTGGTTCCTGGCCGCCAATCTCCTGGTCCACACAGCCGACGGACGGGTCTCGCTGTGGACCTTCCTGCGCTACGACCGGGCCTTGGGCCGTGTCGTGTGGCCGCCGTTGTCCGCCATCCATCGCCGCCTGGTGCCCAGAGTGCTCCGCGGCGCCGCGGCCCGGGTTGCGATCCGCTCCCAGCGCGGCGAACGGACCCGCTGACGATGTTCCCCCCAGCACGAGCAGCCCGCCGACATCCGTCAGGTTAACCTTGACGCACAATGTCGTCAGGGATACCTTGACGATGTGACCGGATCCCGAAACTCCCCGGCGGCGGGGGCGAACCCGCTCGATATCGTGTGCTGCTCGTTTTGCATCAAGGAAAAGGACGCGGTCGCCAAGCTCGTCGCGGGGCCGGGCGTCTACATCTGCAATGAATGCATAGACCTGTGCAACCTCATCATCGCCCAGGATCCGGTACCCAAGGTCGGCGGGTGGAACGAGCTGCCCGACGATGAACTGCTCGCGAGCCTGGTGCGGATCCAGGCGGTGGTATCTCAGGTCGACGGCGCCCTGCACGACCACGTAGACATGTTGCGCGCCCGGGGTATCAGCTGGACGCGCGTCGGCGAGGCGCTCGGCGTGTCAAAGCAGGCCGCATGGGAGCGGTTCTCCGGCGAGGACTGAGGTATTACGTCACGACCGTGAAGTAGTACCAGGAGCTGTCGGCGTTGAGGTTCGTCTTGTCTTTGCTGCTGCGCAGGTAGTCGGCGCGAATCCGGTACTGGCCACCGGTCGCGTTGGTCAGTCCGAGGTACCAGATGACCTTGCTTGCGCTACCGAGCGTGCCGCATTCCGTGGTCGCGTTGCCGTTCCATCCGCCGTTGAAGTACTGCTGGATCTCCATCTCCACACACTCGCCATGCTTGTTCGGGCTGACGGTTACGGGGGCCTTGAGCGTGGCGGTGTGGTGGAAGACGCGGTACAGGGTGGTGCCGATGTACTCGCTCGTGTAGTAGCCGCTGATCGACATGCTCACGCCGGCGCCGACGTAGACGTCGTGCGTTACGGTCCGCGCCGCGTACCTGGCGTCGCCGCCGAAGGAGACGCTGAACGTGGTGCTGCTGGAGGGGGAGTAGTAGGCAATCAAGTCACCCTTGGCATTGACCCGCCCCGACCTGAGCTCTTTCTTAACAGAACTCCCGAACGGCTGTGCGTAGATCGTCACCGTCCGCCCCGTGTCCGTGGTGCCGAGGTGGGCGGTAATCGCGACCGTTGCCCGGTACGGGACGCTGCCCCTGCTCGTGGCCAGCGACAGCGACGTCGGTATCCGCGTGATCGTCACCGTGCGCGTCCTGGTCGCCGCCTGCGTGGTCGAATTGCCGGCATAGCTGGCCGTATAGGCGTAGGTGCCGAGCGCGGCGGGCTTGTCGGTGAGCGAGAAGGTTCCCTTCGCCCCGGTTTTGACCGTGTACTTCTTGGCTCCCCTGCCTGCCAGCGTCCGGGTGATCGCGATGGGCGTGTTCGCCGCCGGATTGCCGGTGCCAAGCTGCAGGGTGCCCGTGATAGTCACGCTCTTGCCGATGTCGGCCGACGACGTGCCGCCCAGCGTCAGCGTCGCCCGGGTCGTCTCGGGCGCACGGAAGCTCTGGAGGACCCAGTTCCAGGTGGTGCCGTTCGTGCCGCTGGCACCGTACACGTAGGTCACCGCGAACAGTTCCGAGCCGTCCGCGGCCCAGGTGAGCCCGCCGCCCTGGTACAAATTGTCGTAGCCAGGGGCGAAGTGAAATATGTTGCGCGTGGCGGTCCCGCCGCCTGGCGAGTAGACGTAGGCCACGAGGTCTGTGCCGCCGTCGGGATTGATCATCGTCGTGCCCTGAGCGCCGATCGCGACCGTGCCGTCCGGCGCGATCGCGACGGCCGACGCGCCGTTGTTCCCGACAGGATAATCGCCCACCACTTTGGTTACGTCGGTCATGCTGAAGACGCTGGCCTGATGCCCGCAGGGTCCGGCGAACTCAGCGCCGCCCGGGACGACGTTCACCTGTCCGGCGCAGATGGTGCCCGTCGATAGCGCCGTTGCCGGAACGGCTGTGGTGCTGAAGGTCGCGGCCGACGGGCGGCTTTCATACTGCGTGGCGACCAGGGCTCCGCTGTTGTCAGGGTCCGCGGCGAGGTCCGGTGCGGAATACCACGTCGACGGTCCGGCGGTAGCTGGCTCGAATGCCGACGAAGGAGTAGCAGCGGAAAGGCTGATATCGCCGATCGCCGCCTGGGCGGCATTCGTGCCGACGTTATAGCTCACCCAGACCTCGCCACTTTGCACCGCCACGCTGTACGGCACGTCGCCTGCTGTGAGCGGATACAGCGTCTGAGTGGGCGCCGTCGGGTCCGTCTTGATGGACGCGATGTCGATCCCGGCGACCTCGTCTGTCCCGGCGAGAGCCGCGTACAGCGTTTTCCCGTCGGGTGAGAGCGTCATTCCCTCCACGCCGTCGCCCTGGTCGATGGTCGCGACCAAAGACCCGGACAGGTTGCTGACGAAAAGAGGGCCGGATGCCTGGTCGGTGAGCAGCGAATCGCTGGACAGGCCCTCGCTGAAGAAAAGATAGCCGTCGGCGGTGTCCGCCACGACCTGATGGAAAGCACCGAGATACGACAGGACCGTTGTGGTGTCGGCTCGCGCGGCCGTCGCCGGCAGCGCTACCAGGCCGATTGTTCCGGCCAGAACCGAAAGCAGGAGCCCGCTCTTAAGGCGCATGTGTGATCCCCGTGACGAACGTCGTGAAAGCCAGGAAAATCATAAGGCGGAAGAGTCAGGAACGCTCGTTCTGATCAATGGAATTTTTTGCGATTTTGACTGAGATAGTCGACGATCCGGGTCTAGGAACCGGCTGGCTCAACGTCGGCGCTGCGATGGGTGGCAAGTCACGGCTGGGACGGCCGAGTCCGGATCATCCGATTCGGAGGATGCGACGGCCGCTTCGGTGGGGTCGAATGAACGGCGAGGGGGACCGAGAGGTCGCCGAACAGACAGGAGTTCAGGCCATGGCTAAAGGGGAGGCGCCAGTGCTCGAGGCACTGGCCGACATCAACGCGGTCTCGCTGGAGCGGACCGAACTCGACCCAACGTCGCTCATTCTCGTCCGGCTCGCGGCGCTCGCCGCGGTAGACGCCCCTCCGGCGTCCTACCTGGCCCACCTGGGACCGGCTTCTGAGATCGGGGTGACCGTTGACCAGGCGCAGGACGTGCTGGTCGCGGTGGCGCCGATCGTCGGCACTTCGCGGACGATGTCGGCGGCCACCAAGATGGTTGAAGCGCTCGGCTTGGCGATCGACCTGGCCGAGCAAGCGCAGAGCCGCACCGACTGACAGCTCAGCCGGTCAGCCTGGCGGCTAGCAGGCACACATCGTCGGCGCGTCCCGCGTCGCCGAGGAGGGTCGCCTGCGCCGTCGCGCACAGCCGCCCGGCGGACCTGGGGGCCGCCCGCCGCAGCGTCTCGGCCAGCAGCGCGAGGCCCTTGGTGAGGTCGCGGTCGCGGCTCTCGACGAGCCCGTCGGTGTAGCAAAGCAGCGCGGCGCCTGGCGAGAGCCTGCGGATGCCCGTAGTGAATTCTGCGTCCGCGAGGGCGCCGAGCATGATCCCGTCCGCATCCTCGAGGTATTCGGCCTGGCCGTCGCCGGTGAGCAGGATCGGCGGCGGGTGGCCGGCGTTGGCATAGACGAGCTCGCCAGTAGCCAGATCGAGGACGGCGAACACGGCGCTGGCGAGCGTGTCGGGCAGCAGACAGGCCAGCGCGGTGTTCGTCTGCCGCAGCACCCCGCCGGGGTCCGGGTTGTCGATCGCGTATGCGCGCAGCATGCTGCGAACCTGGCCCATCATCGACGCGGAGCCGATGTTGTGGCCGGCGACGTCGCCGATAACCAGAGCGACATGGTCGCCCTGGACACGGAAGGCGTCATACCAGTCGCCGCCTACGTCGGCGCCTTCTGTGGCGGGCAGGTAGCGGACCGACAGGTCAAGTCCCGGGATCCGCGGCAGCGTGTCGGGCAGGATGGAGCGCTGCAGCGTCTCCGCGATGACGTGCTCGCGGGCGAAGGTGCTGGCGTTGGCTAGGCCCTGGGCCAGGCGGCGCGCGACCTCCTCGACGACCTCGGTGTCCGTGCTCGCGAGCTGCGGGCGGTCGGTGGCACTGCCGAAGAGCATGACTCCGAGCGTCTGCTGGCCGGCCCGCAACGGCACCGCCAGTGCGCTGTGCGGCTGCAAGCGGGCCGCGATGTCGGCCATGTCGGGGAAAGCGGCTGTCCAGGTCTGCATCTCTTTCGCGAGATCGGAGGCGAGCAAGGTGGTACCCGTCGTGTAGGCCCGCTGCGTGAGGAGCGGGCCGATCGCGGGTATCGGATGCTCGCGCAGGGCGGCGAGCGCCTTGGCCCGGTCGGGGTTGGTGTGGGTAAGCGCGCTCGCGCGCAGTTCCCCGTCCTCCGTGGGCAGGAACACCACGCAATAGTCCGCCAGGCTTGGCACCACGAGCCTGGTGACCTCCTCGAGCAGTTCATCCTGGTCGTGGGCGGCGGCGACCAGGGCTCCCGCCCGCAACAGGAACGTGAGGCGTTCGCGGGCACCGCTAGCCTCGGCTCGGGCGGCCCGCTCACGGGCGACGAGCTCCGCTCGTTCTCGCTCGGCGCGCTGCCGTCCGGTCAGGTCGACGACGAACGTCACCCAGCGCAGGGGGTTCCTGTCGATCACGGCCCCTCCGACAAGAACCGGCACGCGGTGCCCGTCCCTGTGCACGTACTCCTTCTCATAGGGCTGGAAAGAGCCCTTGCGTCGCAGCTGTCCGATGGCGTCACCGTCACGCGAGGCCCACTCGGGCGCGGTGATCGACTGGCGGGTAACAGGCCCCTCGGCGAGGTCGTCCTGGCTGTAGCCGACGAGGTCGAGGAGCGCATCATTGGCCTCGTACATGCCGTCTTCTGTGTAGGTTCCCACCCCGAGCACATTCGCTTCGCGCAGCCGTCCCAGCAGGCTGGTGCTCTCCAGCAATGCCGCTTGTACCTGCCGCTGTTCGGTCAGATCGGTGAAGATCACATACGCCCGCTGCGGCAGGCCCTGGGCGTTGCGCGTGTCGGGAACCGCGGTGGCGAGCAGCCAGCGAATCTCGCCCGTCCGGCCGTGCGGCATACCCATCAGCACGTCGGAGACGATCTGCCCGGTGGTCATCGCCTTGTACACCGGCAGCTCCTCGATGCGGAACTGGGTGCCGTCCTCGTGCACCGCCCGCCGCGCGGTGGGAATTGGCCAGGTGGTCATCTCGGATTCCGACAGGCCGAGGATCCGTGTCGCGGCGGGGTTGGCCGCCAGGACCAAGCCGTCCGCGCTGAAGTGGACGACACCCGGCGGCATGGTCTCGAACAGCGCCCGCAGCCGTTCCTCGGCCTCGGCGAGCTGGTCGGCGACCTCCTCAAGCCGGTGCCTGTCCTGGACGTGGGCGGTCACGTCCGCGGCGTAAAGCAGCACCCCCGCGACGTCGGTTTCCGCGCCGCGAACCGGCTGATAGGCGTAGTCGACGTAGCGTTGCTCCGCCTCATCGAGACGGTGGATCCGCACCCGTGCCTCGCTGCCGCGGACAGGCTGGCCGGTCTCGAGGATCCGGATGAGGATCTCGATCTCGCCTTGCTCACCCAGCTCCGGCAGAGCCTCGCGCAACGGCCTGCCGATCAGGTCCCGGTCGCCGACGAGCTCGAAGCACGCCTTGTTGGCGAAATCGATAACGAGGTCGGGTCCAGACAGGTAGGCCACAGCCGCGGGCAGGCTCGCAATGAGTTCCCTCATTACGGCGAGTCCGTAAGGCGGAGCACTCCGCCGCGGCGCAGGAATCGAGATCTGTCTGCCCCCCAAGCAGCACTTTTCTTGACCGCCCCTACCCCGCAGAATATCTCCCTGGCGTGGCCGCGGTCAGCCGCCCAGTTCCGCGCGCAGGCGGACGGCCGCGGCGGCCATCGCGGTCAGCTTTCCGAACGCCGCCTCCCGTGGGAGGTACTTCATCCCGCAATCGGGTGCGAGGACCATCCGGGACGCGGGCACGTACGGCAGCGCGCGCCGGACCCGCTCCACCACGGTGTCCGGGGTTTCCACGGTCGGGTCGTTCAGGTCGATCACGCCGAGGATGACGGTCTTCCCGTCGAGCGCGGTGAGCACCGAGCAGTCCAGGTTCGACTGCGCGGTCTCAATGGAAACCTGGTCGCAGTCACAGGCGGCGAGCTCGGGCAGGAACGAATAGCCAGCCGGCCGGTCGTGGATGATCGCGGCGTACCCGAAACACAGGTGCACCGCGGTCGTCCCGGTCACGCCCTCCAGCGCCCGGTTGATCACCTTGACGCCGTACTGCTGCGCCTGCGCCGGGCGGGCTTGCAGGTACGGCTCGTCGAGCTGGACGATGTCCGCCCCGGCCGCGAACAGATCGCGGACCTCCTCGTTCACCGCCTCCGCGTATCCGAACGCGAGCGCTTCCTTGCCCCCGTAATAGTCGTCTTGCGCCTGCTGCGCCATCGTGAACGGCCCGGGCACCGTGATCTTGATGGTGCGCGGCGTGTGGGCACGCAGAAACTTAACGTCTTCGACCTCGACCGGGTGCTTGCGCCGGATCGGGCCGACGACACGCGGCACCGGGTTGGGGTGGCCGCTGCGGTCGAGCGCGGTCCCGGGGTTGTCGATGTCGACGCCCTCCAACGCGGTGGCGAACCGGTTCGAGTAACTCTCACGGCGGACCTCGCCGTCGGTGATGATGTCCAGGCCGGCATCCTCCTGGGCGCGGATAGCCAGCAGCGTGGCGTCCCGCTGCGCCTGCTCAAGGAACTCGGGCGCGACGCGCCACAGCTCACGCGCCCGTACCCGGGGCGGAAAGCGGTCGGCCAGCCGACCGCGGTCAATCAGCCAATCGGGCTGCGGGTAGCTTCCAACAAGTGAGGTAGGCAGCAGCATGACATGCACGTTACTGGGAAAGGTCCACGGTGTATACGCCTAGCGGACAAGTGTCCGTTACGACGGCAGGATGTTCACAGCGCGGGCCACGACCAGCGCCACCGTGATGATCGAGATGACCGATTGCACGGTCATCGCCATCTTCGCCCACCGCGACAGGGGCATCACGTCGGTGGGGCTGAAGGCCGAGGCGTTGGTGAACGCTAGGTACAGGTAATCGCTGAAAGTCGGCTCCCAGTCCGGCGGCGCCATTTGCGGGGAGACCATCTGGGGGTACTGGAAGTCCGGGTACTGCTTCGTGCCCAGCGCCCGGGCCACCGGGCCGCCGCGGTCGAATTCCCAGTACCACAGGGCGAACGCGATTACATTGGTCAGCCAGATCGCCGCGCCGGTGATCAGCAGCGGTCCCGCCGTACCTCCCAGCTTGCCGTGAACGATGTCCACCACGAGCAGACCCACGGACCACCCGTTGGCCAGGCTGAGCAGGGCCGCCAGGAGGAGGCTGAGCATCCGCAGGATTTTAGATTGCCGGTCGATACGGCGCGGGTTTGCCACTACGAGCGCGACGAGCAACGCTCCTTGCAACGCGGGCAGCACCCACACCGGGCGCACCAGGACCAGTCGGCCGGGCACCATGATCTGCAGCGCGATCCCGATCGCGGTGACAGTCGCGACCGTCCAGCGTGTCTCGCCCTTCGTCTTGCGGCGCCACGCGGGAAGCTGATGGCGGACGTCGGCGTGCTCGTGCAGCCACCCCGCCTCTCGCTTGCCCTCGGTCTGGACCCGCTGCGCGACCAGGCGCTCTAGGTCGTCGAACCGCTCGTGCAGTGACCGTATCCCGTCCGCGGCGTGCGGGTCGGACGGCTGCGCCACGCCACCGTCGTGCGGTCCCTGGCGCAGGTCTTCGTCGCTGATCCCTGCCACACCACCAGTGTGGCCGGCCCACAGGCCTGGTCGCGACCGCGGGCGGCCCGCTGGCTAGTGCGGGATGCCGGAAATGACGTCGCCGACGCGGCCGAGCGCCTCCCCGAGCGCGACCCGCGCCGACCCGCCGGTGCCGCCGGACCCCGCGCCGCTCTGCGCGTCCTCGAGGGCTCCCGGGGCTCCCGGGGCTCCCAGGGCTCCCAGGGCTCCTGGGGCTCCCGCGACGGGCGTCTCCAGCCTGTCGGAGAGCCGGTAGAGCGCGTAAAGACTGTGCACGCCCGCCCACCGGGCCGGTTCCGGCTCCCAGCTCCGGCTGCGATGCCCGGCCCAGGGCAACGACGTCAGGTCCGAGGACCGGCCAAGCACGAGGTCGGCGAGGGTGCGGCCGGCCAGGTTCGCCGCGGCGACGCCGTGCCCGGTATAGCCGCCCGCCCAGCCGAGGCCGGACGCGGGGTGGTAGGTCACCGACGCGCACCAGTCGCGGGGCACGCCAAGCACGCCGCACCATGCCTGCTCGAGGGGCACCGCGGCCGCGGCGGGGAACATTCGCCGCAGCACCTCGCCCAGGGCGGCGGCCGTCTCTGGACTCGTCACCCCGAACGAGTCCGTCTTGGAAGCGAACCGGTACGGCACGCCGCGCCCGCCGAGCGCGATCCGCCCGTCTGCGGTTCGCTGGGCGTACATATATGCGTGCGCCTCGTCCCCCAGCGTCTCGAACGCGTCCCAGCCGATGTCCTTCCACGCCGAATCGGGAAGGGGCTCGGTCACCACCATCGAGCTGTTCATCGGCAGCAAGACGCGCCGCGAGCCGGGCAGTCCGGCGGTGAACCCCTCGGTGCAGCGCAGCACGGTCTTTGCCCGCACGTCGCCGAACGGCGTCCGCGCGATGGCGCTGTTCCCCGACCCGCCGGGGCTTGCCCCGGTCTCGGCCGGCAGGATCGCCGTGACCGGGGTCGCCTCGTAGATGTCCGCGCCGCGGCGCTCCGCGGCGGCGGCCAGCCCCGCCGCCAGCGCGGCGGGCTGCACCCGCGCGCTGTCCGGCCAGTACAGGCCGCCGAGGGCGGCGGCCACATTGATGCGCGCCCGCATCTCATCCCGCGGCAGGAACGTGACGATGTCCTCTCCGTCGCCCCACGTCCTGTCGTGCGCGAGCCCGGCCCGCAGCCGGGCGAGCTGGCTGGGCGACGTTGCCACGGAGATGCGGCCGCCCTTTACGAAGTCGGCGGCGATCCCCTCCGCCTCGCACACCCGTCCGATCTCGTCCACCGTCGCGCGCAACGCGGCCTCGAGCGCCCGGACTCCGGCGGCTCCCCGCGGCCCGCGCGCGTACCTGGCCCGCGACCCAGGCAGCGCCGACGTCACCCAGCCGCCGTTGCGCCCCGACGCGCCGTATCCGGCGAAGGCGGCCTCGAGAACCACGACCCGCAGATCAGGGCGCATGCCCTTGAGGTAGTACGCGGTCCACAGGCCGGTGTACCCGGCGCCGACGATGCAGACGTCGGCCTCTTCCGGCCTGGGCAGCGAGGGTCTGCGCGGCGGGAAGCCGCCGCGCGCGTGCCACCAGTACGAAACTCCGCCGTTACGCATGGTGGCGACGGTACAACACGCGTTTCGGCAGGTAATAACCGGGAGCAAGATGCGGCAGGTCGGGCCAGGGTTCGCGAACAGCTGCCCCGCCGCACCCATGGCGTCGGCGGATTTGTCCGAACGAACCGCTGGTCACCCGTGGTGCCGCCACTCCTCTCGCCAGTGGTGACGACCGCCGAACTGGCAAGGTAGCGTTCTGATCATGCGACTTGGGGTACTTGACGTCGGCTCGAACACGGTTCACCTGCTTGTAGTCGACGCTTACCCCGGAGCGCGCCCGCTTCCTGCGTTCTCGCACAAGGCCGGGCTTTCGCTCGCCGCTCACCTCCAGCCGGACAACAAGCTGTCCAGAGTCGGGGAGGAGCGGCTCACCGAGATGGTGGCGGAGTCGATGCGCATCGCGGAAGACAAAGGGGTCGAGGACTTCCTGGCCTTCGCGACGTCCGCGGTGCGGGACGCGGCCAACAGCGATGACGTGCTGGCGCGCGTCCAGCAGCGGACCGGGGCGCACATCAGGGTGCTGTCAGGCGAGAACGAGGCGCGGCTGACGTTCCTCGCCGCCCGCCGCTGGTTCGGCTGGTCGTCAGGACGGTTGCTGGTCATCGACATCGGCGGCGGCTCGCTCGAAGTCGCCGCCGGGCTCGACGAGGAGCCCGAAGCGGTGATGTCGCTGTCGCTCGGCGTGGTCCGGCTCACCAGGGACTGGCTAACCACCGACCCGCCGTCGGCCGGCGAAGTGCGGGCGATGCGCAAGCACGTGCGCGCGGAGATCGCCCGGCTGGCCGGGGGCCTGCTCAGGCGCGGCCCTGTCGATCACGCGGTCGGCACATCGAAGACGTTCCGCCTGCTCGCCCGGATCGCCGGCGCGGCGCCGTCCAGCGAGGGACCCTACGCGAAGCGGTTCCTCAACCACGCCGACGTCGCCGCGTGGGCCGACCGGCTCGCCACGATGGACAGCTCCGAGCGGGCCAAGCTGCCCGGGGTTTCCGAGCGCCGGGCCGGGCAAGCCCTGGCAGGCGCCGTCGTGGCCGACGCTGCGATGGACCTGATGGGCATTTCCCAGCTGGAGATCTGCCCGTGGGCCCTGCGTGAAGGCGTGATACTCAAGCGACTGGACACGCTGAACGAGTCGCCGTCCTAGCTGCGCCTGGCTACGGCATCATGCGCGGGCCGTCTGTGGGCTCGTCAGGGTCGATGAGCGGCCCGCGGCCGCCTGCGTCGCGGTTACCGTCCAGGTCAGCCGGCATCCCGTCGCCAAATCCTGGAACTGATGGGGACGCACCCGGCATCGGGCCCGGGCGAGGCGGTCCGCCCGGCATCGGCATGGGCGGGCGCGACGCGCCCTCTTGCGAGGGCGAGCCAGGCCGCGCCGGTCCGCCCGGCATGGCCGTCCCCGGCGGGGGCTGAATGCCCGCGGGGCGTCCCATGGGCAGCCGGCCAGCGCTCGGCGGCATGCCACCGGGAGCCTGGCCTTGCCGGTCGGTCACCTGATCGGGGCCAGGAGCGGCGGGACGGCCGACCGGACCCGGGCGGGCTGGCAGGCCTGGGCCGACGTCGGCTCCGTTTCGCGGCGGGAGCGCGGCACCCGTCGCCACGGTCTCCGGCGCGGGCGGCGCCAGCGACGCCAGGTCCGGGGCCGTGGCCGCCTCCCCGTTTCCGCCGGCCGGTCCGGACTCGGCGGCCTCTGCCATGCTGATCGCCTTGGTGACCGACTGCGCCACCTCCTCCTCCAGCGACATGCGGGAGGCCTCAGCGGCGACAAGTCCCTGGACGCCATCCAGGATGTCGGTGAGCCGCCGGACCGTCTCCGCGTGCCGGGTGCTCAGCAGGTTCAGCCTGCGCTCGGCGCCGTCGTGAATGGCGCTGGCGCGCGCGGTGGCTTCGTCAAGGACCCTCTTGGCCTGCGCCTTGGCGTTCGCCAGAGCGGCGTCCGCCTTCTTCCTCGTGTCACCGGTCAGCCGGTCAGCTTCCGCGCGTGCCGCGGTACGCGTCTTGTCCGCCTCGTTGCGCGCCGCCGTGATGGCCCGCTCCGCCTGCTCCTGGGCGGCGGTCAGCATGCGCTCGGCTTGCTCCCGCGCGTCGGAGCGGACACGTTCTGACTCCGCTTGCGTGTCCATGCGGAGCTTGGCGATGTCCTCGTCGGCCTTGTTCTTCTGCGCGAGCGCCTCGTCGTCGGCCAGCTTGAGAATCTGCGCGATCCGCTCGCTGACCTCCTGATGGGCCGGCTTGCCTGACAGTGCCTGCTGACGGACGGTGGACAATTCACGGCGCAGGTGCTCGCCCTCATCGAGGGAACGGGCCAAGCGCTGCTCAAGCTCTCTGATCTCGTTGTTGCGGCGGGCTACGAAGTCGTCAACCTGGCGGCGGCTATAGCCGCGCATCTGCATCTCGAATTCTTCATGCAGGAGGTTCGGCAGCAGATCGTTATTTTCATTCATGGCTTCAGCAGAACCTTTAGGTCCAAGGTGGGGTTACGGGAACGATGTCCGGAGTCTAACGGACCGGGTGCGAGTGGCCTGCGTGATCCGACTCTTCTCCCGTCCGACCACGGCCGCAACCGAAACGGGAGAGTATCCTGTTATTTCCTGACTTGGCCGGGGTGGCCAGAGTTGTGAAGATCGAGCTCTGTGTCAGGTTGCTGTTACTGATCGCTAGTGTGATGTGGCCCATACCCGGGTGCCCCTGTTCCGAATCGCGCGAATCCGCGTCCACGATCTCATCGCAACGCCTGACGCGAGCACGGTGCGTCACGTAGCCTGTAGCTGGGTGGTTACCTTGTGATAGTCGGGCGTTATGGACGATTTGCGGTGAAATCGGGCAAGCAATTGATTGGTTACCCGATACCAGCAGCGGAACAGCATCCGCCGCGCGTTCGCGGAATTGTTGCCCCGATCGCGGGTAAAACCGTACACAAGGGTGGTGTGCGAATGACCCCGATGGGTCATGCGGAGGAATGGTGGCACGACGTAACCTCAGGAGCGGGCGAGATGGCTCCCGGTCAACGGAGGTGGGCGCGATTCCCAGGCAGGTCGATCTTCGTGTTCACGACGATGTGGCCATGGACGAGATCGAACTCTATGCCGAGGTGCTCAGCGCGGTCGCGGCAAGCGACGGGCCGCTCTCGCCGACTGAACTCGATGCCGCGCTCGGCGTCCGGCCGGGGTGCCGCCGCGCTTCCTGAGCGCTGCTAAGGCCCGCTGGTACATCACGTCGGTGTGCCACAAGTCAAACCCCAGCGCCGAGTACATCTTCACGGCCGGGGTGTTCGACTCATCAACGTAGAGCATCACCTGGTCGAGTCCGCGACCCTGCAGGTACCCTAGGCCGGCGAGCGTGAGCGCCCGGCCGAGACCGCTGCCTTGCGCGGCGGGGTCGACGCCTACCACGTAGACCTCGCCGATCGGCGGCGGACCTGGCTCGGCGGAGGGATGCACCTTTGTCCAGTGGAAGCCGATCAGCTCGCCGTCGCGCTCCGCGAGGAAGAACCCGGCCGGATCGAACCACGGTTCCGCCTCGCGCAGTTCGAGGTCCTCGATTGTCCAGGATCCCTGCTCGGGATGGTGGGCGAACGCGCGCCCGTTTACCCGCAGCCAGGCTTGCTCGTCCTGGCCCGGCCGGAAGGTGCGCAGGGTGACCCCCGGGGGGAAGACGGGGCTCGCGATCGCCGGTCCGGCCAGGGACATGCGCATCTGCCACAGCGCGCGGACCCTCGTGAAGCCGGCCGTGCGGGCCAGTGCCACGGCGGCGGGCAGGTCGCCGTGCGCCCACAGCCGGATGCCATGGCCGGCCGCGTCGGCGGCGAGCGCCTTGATCAGCGCGGTGCCGTAGCCACGTCGGCGGTGCGCGGGGTGCACGACAAGCTCGCCGCTCATGTCGCCCGCGCCGACGTCATCGACGTCATCGGTCTGATCGGGTGCGTCGAGGTGCGCGTAGCCGGCGACCGTGTCGTCGGCAAGCAAGACCAGATCGCGCGACCGCTCCGCGCCCGTGGGCCCTTCCAGGGGGGTTCGGGGGGGTCGTCCCCCCCGGGGCGGTGCCGCGTGCCGCACATGTAGCAGCACATGCTCGGACAGCGGCGTGACGCCATCGAAGCGCTGTGCGGCCTCGGCGAGCCCAAGGATCAGGGCGGACTGCCCGGCTGACAGCGGCCCTTCCGCGATCTGGCCGGGGGAGCGGTGTTCTTCCGATCGGGGGGCGGACGGCCCGGTCACCGCTCCGCCGCGACGGCGGATGACGGGTCGGACGTGAGCAATCCTGGGCTGTCCTTGTCGTCGGGCGCACCCTTGACGGGGACGAAGCGGTAGCCGACGTTGCGGACGGTGCCGATCAGCGCCTCGTGCTCCGGGCCGAGCTTGGCGCGCAGCCGCCGGACGTGCACGTCCACGGTCCTGGTGCCGCCGAAGTAGTCGTAGCCCCACACCTCCTGGAGCAGGTGCGCGCGGGTGAACACCCGGCCAGGGTGCTGGGCCAGGAACTTCAGCAGCTCGAACTCCTTGAACGTCAAGTCGAGTACGCGACCTCGCAGACGCGCCGAGTACGTGGCCTCGTCGATCGCGAGGTCGCCGGACCTGATCTCGTCTGGCGCGTCCGCCGCGGCACGCATCGCCCGGCGGCCGGTGGCCAGCCGCAGCCTGGCTTCCACCTCCGCGGGTCCAGCGGTGTTCAAAATCACATCGTCAGCGTTCCACTCCGCGCTGATGGCCGCAAGACCACCCTCGGTGACGATGGCGAGCATGGGGCAGTCAAGGCCGGTGGTGTGCAGCAGCCGGCAGATACTCTTGGCATGCGCGAGATCGCGGCGCGCGTCGACCAGGACTATATCCACGGGTGGGGCCTCCACCAGCGCGGACGGGTCGGCGGGCAGCACGCGAACGGAGTGCAGAAGGAGGCCAAGGGCCGGCAGGACCTCCGCGGAAGGCTCGAGAACGCCGGTCACCAACAGCAATTCGCCCACCTGATGCCACCTCCGGTCCTGAGGCGCACGAGACGCCGTCATGATCTGTATAAACACAACGGGACCCGGAGGCAACATCGCCCGGGTCCCGTTGAGAAGAGGATATCCATGTTATGGCCAAGGTAACAATCAGGTACTGGGCTGCGGCCAGAGAAGCCGCGGGGATTTCTGAGGAGTTTCTGGAAGCTGTCTCGCTCGCCGACGCGCTTGACGCGGCTGTCGCGCGGCGGACAGCTGGCAGTCGCCTGCCGGAGATCTTTGCCAGGTCGTCGTTCCTGATAGACGCCAACCCGGTCGGGCGGGCGGCCAAAGAGTCGATTATGCTCGACGATGGTATGGTGATTGAAGTGCTGCCTCCGTTCGCGGGTGGCTGATCCGGCGATGAGCACGAAAAGCGCCGAGCGCGCTAAACCCGTTTTGGAACATCGGCCACAGTGGCATGCTGAGTAACGAAAACACCATGATCGGGTTGCCTTTCGGTCGGTCGGGCGGGTATACGGGTGACCGTGAGCAACGGGCCCGGTCAGCCTGGGCAGGAAAAATCCAACGGGGAAGTGAACCGGCCCACAGTCGGCGACGTTCTCGCTAATGTGCAGAGCGCTGGAACGGCCGCCCGGCAAGAACGGGTGGCGGACGAGGCGTTTATCAGGGCGCTGTACGCCGAACACGGCGGCGCCCTGCTGCGATATGCCTTGCACCTGACGGGAGGCGACAGGCAGCGGGCGGAGGATCTGGTGCAAGAGACGATCGTGCGCGCATGGCGCCACCCGGAGGCGCTCGCCGACCGTCCGGCGCGGCCATGGCTGTTCGCCGTGGCCCGCAACCTGGCGGTCGACGCTTACCGGGCGCGTCAGTCCCGGCCGCCGGAGGTGGGGCAGGCGGTGCTCGACACGTTGCCCGCCGACGATGACGCCGACCGCACGCTCGAGTCGTGGGCGGTGGCCGAGGCGCTAGCTTCGCTGCGTCCAGACCATCGCAAAGTGCTTGTCGAGACGTACTATCGAGGGTGTTCGGTGGCTGAGGCGGCAGCCACCCTTGGGATACCGGCGGGAACTGTGAAGTCGCGCACGTTCTATGCGCTGAAGGCGCTCAAGCTAGCACTTCAGGAACGAGGACTTGCGCCATGACTGCGACTATGGACTGCTCTGAAGCGCGGCTGTCGCTAGGCGTATACGTGCTCGGCGCAATCGATCCGGCCGAACGCGCGCTGGTCGACGCCCATCTGGCCCACTGCCGCGAGTGCCGGGACGAACTCGCCGGCCTGGCGGGGCTGCCCGCCCTGCTCGCCCGGGTGAGCAAGGAGGAGGCTGTCGCCCTCGCCGTCGACGATCGGCGGCCCGCATGGGAAGAAGACGGACTTGAGCCTCCGGACAAGCTGGTCGCCACGGTCCTGGACCTGACGGCTGCGCGCCGCCGGCGGCGCCGATGGCGCGAGTCGCTTCTCGGCGCGGCGGCCGCGGTCATCATCGCGGCAGGCGTGTTCGCCGGCCTGCGAGTGACATCCGCTCCGCCCCCCTCAGCGCAGCAGGTTCTGCCCTACCCAGGCGCCCCTTCGGGTTCTTGGCAGCTAGCGGCCGGGCAATCGCAGGGGATGGACGCGACCGTCAAGTACGTCCAGATGGCGTGGGGAACTTTGCTCACGGCAAAGGTCAGCGGGATCCCTGAGGGCACTACCTGCCAGATCTGGGTCATCGCGGGAGGCAAGGCCCCGATCCTGGCGGGCAGTTGGACGGTCCGCTGGAACGAGGGCGAGGTCTGGTACCCGGCGTCGGCCGCCGTGCCCGCCCAGTCGGTCCAGAAATTCGTGATCACCGTCGGCAACAACAGGTCGATCACGGCGGACTCCTGATGGACGGGTCCTAGCCGGCTGCCCGGCCCCGGTGGCGCCCGCTGCGCGCAACTTTAATCCCTACCGGCCCGGCGGGAATATCGGGGCACGGGGACACGCTGCAACCAGCGTGCTAGGTGGCCTGATCGTGCTCGTCATCGTGCTCGCCGCCGCGTCGGCGGTCGGCTGGGGCACGCGCTTGCGCAATGGCCGGTTCCGGGAGCGGAGACCCGTCCGGGTCGGTTCCGGACCGGCCGGCGACGCCGACGGGTCCGTGCTGACCGAAGCGGACCTGGGTGCCTCGCTCGGTGAGCGGGCCACCCTCGTGCAGTTCTCCACCGAATTCTGCGCGTACTGCGGCCCCACCCGTGAACTGCTCGCCGAGGTCGCGCGGTCGCGGGACGGTGTGGCGGTCGTAGAGATCGACGCATCGCGGCGGATGGACCTGGCGCGGCGGCTGAACGTGTTCAGCACGCCCACCGTATTCGTGCTCGCGGCGGACGGTTCGATCGCGCGGCGAGCCTCTGGACAGCCGCGGAAGGCCGACGTACTCGCGGCTGTGAGCAGCATGCTTGACAGCGCCCCCCTAGGCCGAGAGTGACAGCGGGGCCATCGGTGAATACCATCTGGTACGTGTCTTCCAGAACAGCCCGGATGCTGACCAAGCGGCGCGCTGTTGACTTCTGCCGCGTGGCGACCGCGATCTGTAGGCGGTCGGCGCCTGCTGCCTGACCAAGCGCGGTTGAACCGCGGGCAGGCGGAGAAGAAGTACTGATCTCACCTGCGTCTGGGAGCATGACCATGAACGTTGACCCGCGAGGGCCGCGCTTCGGCGCGGTGATCACCACGGTGGTACTCGCCGTCGTGCTGCTCACCGCGAGTGGCTGGCTGCTCCTCGCTCAGACACTGGTGTTCGCCATCGGGGCGCTGGCGGGCTTGCGCTACGCGCCCTACGGGTTCCTGTACCGTCACTTGGTCCGGCCTCGGCTTGGACCACCGTCGAGGACGGAGGCGGAAGCTCCGCCCCGTTTCGCGCAGGGCGTCGGCATGGTGATCGCCGGGATCGGCTGCATCGGCTTCGTGGCCGGGTCGACGACGGCAGGGATGATCTTCACCGCGCTGGCCCTGGCCGCGGCGTTCCTCAACGCGGCATTCGACCTGTGCCTCGGCTGCCAGATGTACCTACTCATCCAACGGATCCGGCTCGCCGACTGAGGCGTGCCGCACAAGCTTGCGCCAACAAGAGAAGGAGTTTCCACGACATGAGCCGTTCCGACGTCCTAGTCGACGCCGACTGGGTCGAGGCCCGCATCGGTGAGCCTGGGATCGCCCTCGTCGAGGTCGACGAGGACACCAGCGCCTACGACCGGGGCCACATCCCGGGCGCGATCAAGATTGACTGGAAGAAGGATCTGCAGGACCCGGTCCGCCGCGACTTCGTGGACAAGGCCGGTTTCGAGGCGCTGCTGTCCGAGCGCGGCATCTCGAACGATGACACCGTCGTGCTGTACGGCGGGAACAACAACTGGTTCGCCGCGTACGCGTACTGGTACTTCAAGCTGTACGGTCACCAGAACGTGCTGCTGCTCGACGGCGGCAGGAAGAAGTGGGAACTGGACTCGCGCGAGCTGACCACCGACGTCCCGGCCCGGGAGAAGACCAGCTACACCGCGACGGAGCAGGACGCCTCGCTGCGCGCACTGCGCGATGAGGTGCTCGCCGCGATCGGCAAGCGGAACCTCGTCGACGTCCGTTCCCCGGACGAGTTCGCCGGCCGCCTGCTCGCGCCGGCTCACCTGCCGCAGGAGCAGGCGCAGCGCGGCGGGCACATCCCGACCGCGCGCAACGTGCCGTGGTCCAAGGCCGCCAACGACGACGGTACGTTCAGGTCAGACGACGAGCTCGAGACGCTCTACAAGGGCGAGGCGGGCCTCGACTTCGGCAAGGACACGATCGCGTACTGCCGTATCGGGGAGCGCTCGGCGCACACCTGGTTCGTGCTGCACGAGATCCTGGGCCTGCCGAACGTGAAGAACTACGACGGATCGTGGACCGAGTACGGCTCGCTCGTGGGCGTGCCGATCGAGTTGGGAGACGCAAGGTGAGCTCAGATTCGCGGGGGGCTTCGGGGGGTCGTCCCCCCGAGCCAGCAGGGAGCGGCTGCGGGGCCCCCGCTGGGGGAGTGACCGTGACCAAGGACGCCGCGGGCAAGGAGGCGATCGTCGAGGGCCGAGTGCTGAGCGACGGCACGCCGGTTCGCTCGGGCTACGCCCGGCTGCTCGGCACCGGTGACGAGTTCGTCGCCGAGGTGCCGCTCGGCGAGGACGGTGGCTTCCGGTTCTTCGCCGCGCCTGGCGAGTGGACGCTGCGCGTGCTCGCACCGGGCGGAGTACGCGCCGAGCGCACCGTCTCCGCGGACATCGGCCAGATCACCAGGGTGGAAGTCCTGGTCTAGGCGGCTAAGGTCACCACGACGCCGGGTGCCGGCACGTGACGTGCCGGCACCCGGCGTCGTACCAGGCTAGGCTTGAGCCATGGTCGAGCACCGACAGGAATTCGGGCGTGAGCTCGAGGCCATCGAGGCCAAGGTCATCGAATTGTTCGCGATGGTCGCCGAGGACCTGCCGAAGGCGACAGACGCGCTGCTTACCGGCGACACCGAGGCACTCGGGCAGCTCGCCGAGCGCGAGCAGACCATGAACGCCCTCTACCCCGAGGTCGAAGAACTGGTCAACAGGGAGATCCTGCTGCAGGCGCCGGTGGCCTCGGATCTGCGCTTCCTGCTCTCGGT
>Ga0210390_10000431_pt1 | contig 45734 bp, 36 predicted proteins | sample IncBWH11OmetaG_FD_161050 | JGI IMG/M metagenome (GOLD analysis project Ga0210390, IMG submission 161050) | Forest soil microbial communities from Barre Woods Harvard Forest LTER site, Petersham, Massachusetts, United States - Inc-BW-H-11-O ... | reverse complement strand
GACAGGCCTTTGGTTCACAAGAGTGGGCTTGTAACGCCACAGGCGAATGGCGCTGATTGCAGCGGGAAGAAGAGAGAACGAGCCGCTCACCCGTTTTACGTCCAGCACCTGGCCCAGCTCTCCGATCGTGGTGCGGACCTTGACGGTTTCCGGCCTCGCATGTCTATCCGCCCGAATTGAATAGCGAGGCCAAACGAAGGAGACCAGTTCACCGGCCTGCAATCGAGCGGGCTCACCAGCCGTTGCGCGCCCGTGCTCAGGGGAGACAAGTACAGAAAGTTGGGAAGTAATCGCGAACGAAGAGGAGGCCGCAACCGGTCTTTCCGGGAGAATCAGCCGGAATGGTTTGTTGCCGCCAGCGGGCCCGGTGAAAAGGATTGTGGGAGGAGATGACAAGTACGGCGCTCTAAGCGTCGCGGGCGTTGCTCTGCGCGGGGCGGGAATGGCCGTCGCGCCGCTCATCGGGGAGACAACCCTGGGTGAACGTGCGGGCTGCGAATTCGCGGGTGCCGGCGCATTTCTCGCGATTAGCCCAGTCGAATCCGTTCGGTCAGGACTGGCTTCGGGATTATCGGAATCAGGAAACGATGGGGCCGTTATCGCTGAAGATGGTCCGGTCGGCGCGACGCTGGCGGCTGGATCTTCCGGTGGTGCATTGAGAGACTGGGTCGCTGGAGTTTCTGATCGCGAATCTGCCGTCGACGGCGCGGGCGGATCCACGGCAGGTATAACGGAGGTATCCGCCGCCAGCGGAGTGGAAGTTGGCGAAGTCTTTTCGCGTAGTTGATTGAGCAGGGCCTGTGACGTGCGATCAGTTGCCGGTGATGAGTTCTGCGCGTCCTGCAGGCGCGATCCGAACAGGCCGTGTCCCGCTGTGAGCCACACGGCTAGACTGATCCCCGCGAACAAAAGTACTGCCGCGGCGACCTGGACTCCGGATAACCCAAAAACATATGAGCGTGGCGCAAAGTTTTCGAAGCGATCTGCTGGCAACTGAGTTTTGCGGGTTCGAATTTGTGACCCAAGAGCGCCGGCAGAAGCGTCGCGGTCTACGTTTATCGCGAAATCGTCGATAAAGGGTGGCGCGCTTGCATCGCGAATCTCTGGCGTCACGAGCTCAGATGGTCCAGACGCAGCGCGCGCAATCAGTTCAGGCGCGGAAGGTTGGTCTTGCTCGGGGACAACACCACGCATCGGTTTTTCTAAGACGCTTTCGAGCCTCGCAGGGAGCAGGCTCTGGACAGGCGCCGGCGCTAAAGCTTCAAATTCCGGGGATGGATTTTCGGACGCGATCCAATTTGCAATTTGATTGCGGGTCTCGGTACTCAGATCCACAAATCGCATGCCTAGTTTTTTTTTCGATTCCGCTAACCACACAACCTGCGCGGAGACTTTGATCCTCTGCTCTACGTGGGGCAATCGAAAGCGAATCTGCGGCAGGTAGTCAGCTACTAGCAGCGGCTCGTCTGCGCCAACTGCCATACCCGTCTCGCTGATATTGAGGACCATGCCGCCATTGATGTCATCGAGCGCGGTGTACGCGCAGGAGGCAGGAGTTGCGCGCGTCTGAAGGCGCCGGTCGCGCGTCGGATGAATCGCCTCAACCGGCACATGGCGTTCGGCGTAAGGCACGTTGGCTTCCACCTTTGCCGGTAATTCCGCTGTCCGTTCTGCCTTACTGCGCTGCGCGGCTTCTATAAGTGTCGCCAGCTTGCCGCCTGCCTTCAACAGCGCGTCAAAGACGTCCGCAACATTCTTCGGGTTGAACTGGAGTTGCCGAGCAGTAAGCGTCAGTCGGATGCTGTCGTCGATCTCCTGTTGCTGGCTTTTGGAAAGATATTCGTGCAGGTCAGAATAGAGTGCGCCGCTCTCGTAATTCTCTTTCCACTCAAGAATGGCCTGGAGACGACGACTGGCATCCTTCTCCAATTCTTGTTCTTGCTGTTCTACAGCGCCCCATTCCGCGACGACTGCTACTTGGCCGTGGGGTAATGCCATCGTTAGTTCGGTCAATCCACCACGCAGTTCCTTAACCTTGTTGAACGGCAACGATGTTTGGCGACAGACCCACTCTCCACGCGTCTTGTCGAATTCGATCGAAGCGCGATACTCGTCTGTTTCATATTTGAACACCGGCAACGGCTTGAGTGGTGGCCAGCGACCGGCCAGCAGTAAGCTCATCTCGGCTTGTTGCACGGGAGACGTTAGACCGGCAATGTTGGGCCTAGGCGAGGGTAGGTCCATCTCGTCACCTCTGGCAGCCCCACTTCAGAGTGGGAGGAACCCTATGTGATCGGCTTAGCTTGTCCGCTTTCGATACGGGCCTGAGTGCAGTCAGTTCTCAACCCGGCTCGGCAGGATTAGTTGCGTACCTCCGATCGAAAAGATCTCATTCCGCGATTTTCTGAGCCTCGAACAGACGATGGCGGCTGCAAGCGATTTTCGTTTTAAAGCTGCGGCACAGGCGGCTATTGTATGGATTACAAAAGACATCGACTTGGTTGAGTCACGCATGTATCGGGTGGTCTCAGTGGGTCGACGCGACACTAATGTTGAATCCTCCCTGCATTGAAAACAAAAGCCAAAATCGCCAGCTGGGATTGGACCAGCAGGAACGCTGCCATGGCTAGGTCTTGGCTGGGTACAGGCAAATAGATGGTTCGCCCGCATAAGCATTGCGGAATCAGCGTGCTGGATGGTGTTGCATCGACCGGCTGGGCTGGCAGCATGGATGGGGCGTGACGCGGGGTCGGGCAATTAACCGCCGTATTGCCAGGGAGAACCAGAAACCGTTAGCGGTTGGACCTCTCTGCGCAGCACTGCGTTCAAAACCTCGAGTACCACGATGGCATGGTCGCCATGTCTTTCGAGAATTTCCAGAGCTTTACATTCCAAGTAGGCGCCCAGGTTTTTCAGGACCGGTGCGCCGATCGATCCTTCGGTGTATGGCTCGCCGTTCAACGATCCGTGCGATTCGTCGGTCGCCGCGAAAAATTTCTGCGCGATGTCCTGTTGGCTGCTGTCCAGCACGTGCAGCACGGCCGTGCGGCTTTCGACGACGCACTGGAACGCGCTGCCATCTTTTCGCAGCGCTACCATCAACAAGGGCGGTTTGAAGGACGCCTGCGATACCCAGGTAATGGTGGCGGCGCCAAAGGATTTAGCGTTGCGGGATGTGAGGATATACATGCCGTTGCTCAGGAGTCGCAGGACTTTTTGCTTAATTTTGGGATCCATAATGACGAGCGCATTTTACTTCAGCGGACGAATCAGGAGAGTCAATATTTGGCGCGGAAACTTTCTTCGCGAGGTGCCGTCGGACGAGTTCTCAATTCTGAAATCATGGCGGAGCAGAAGGAAGGTTTGCGCGGGCCGCCCAGCCGACTGGATCGATTTTCTACTTGCTTGAGTTTTCAATCGGGCTATTGCGCGAGGATTTTCTTGATTTCGCCAGCCTGGCTGTAGTTCGGACTGATTTGCAGTGTGTACTGCAGCTGTTTTTTGGCCATGTCGAAATTATTGGATTTCAGATAGGCCATACCGAGGTGGTAGTGGTACGTGGGATTGTCTGGATTGCCCTTGATCGACTCCTGCGCCTTGATGGCCTCCTGGAACAGATCGATTGCGGCGTTATAAACGCCCTGCTGGTAGTAGGCCCAACCGAGAGTGTCGGCGGAGTTCGGTGAATCGGGCATACCCTTGCGACCGATTTGCGCCAAGGAAAGCGCGACGTTGACGTTGCCGCCGTGTTCCAGCATCAGGTAAGCGAGGTTGTTCGCCGCCAGAGCATAATCAGGCTGGATCTGCAGCGCTTTCTTATAGAGATCTTCGGCCTCTTCCCATTGATTGCGTGTTTCGAGCAAGCTACCCAGGGCGACGTAGATGCGAATGTCGCGAGGATTGGACTGCAGCGCGCTGCGGTATCCGGCAATGGCTTGGTCCACCGAGCCACGGGAAATCTGCACGCTGGAAAGCATCAGAAATGCGTTGACGTTGTTCTTGTCAAGTTCCACAGCTTTCTGGAAGGCCTGCTCGGCTTTGGCGGAATCCTGATTGCGAAGCTCGACTTGACCCATCAGGACGTAGAGGGCGCTATTATCGGGAACTTTCGCAATCTGATCTTGCACAATGCGTAACGCAGTCGCTGGCTGTTTCTGTTCGATGGCGACGTTCACCAGGCCCGTGATCGCATCGGTGGCAGCAGGATTTCGCTCCAACGCTTCGGAATAGTATTTCTGGGCTTCATCAAACTTCTTTTGAGCAGCCCGCAGATCGCCCAAGCGGGCATAACCGGCGGCATTTTCCGGGGCGACGCTGATCGCGCGCTTCAGGTCCGCTTCTGCGCCCGCTTGATCCTTCTTCATCAACAGGGCTTCACCGTGAAGGATGTAACCTTCAGGTGAGCGCGGTTCGAGCATCATTAGTTTTCCGCCGGTCTCTTCGAGCAATGCCTGGTCAGCGCGGCGCATGGCAAGGGCTGCAAGCGCACGGAGTGGTTCGACCATTCCCGGCTGGAGTTTGGACGCCTGCCGCCATTCGGATTCGGCTTGGCCCATGTTCTGTGTGGCGGCATATGCCATCCCCAATTGAAAGTGAGCCGCCGCGTTGTCCGGAGAATTCTTCACGACTTGCTCCAAGACGTGTACGGCGTCCGAGGCTTTTCCCTGACGAATCAAAAGCTGGCCTTGAAGCGTCAATGCTCCGGGATCGGAGGGTGTGTTTTTCAGCAGAGCATCCAATACCTTGGATGCGTCATCCAGCCGATTTTCCTGGAGCAGGAGTTCGGCATACATCTTGGCGACGATCGCGTCTTTGGGATGCTCGGAGTAGAGAGATCCAAGCTCCGCAAGCGCTTTGTCCCACTGCTTCTGGCTTAAATAAAATTCTGCGAGCATCCGGTAACCCGAGGGATTCTCCGCGAGAGCGCTTTTGGCATCCCGCAGAGCCTTCTCGGCGGCGTCCGGCTTTCCTTCGTTCAGATAGAGGCCGGCCAGAGACGCGCGCGGCGAGGCGCTTTTCGGATCCAGAGCAATCGCGGCTTGAAACTGCTTTTCGGCATCCGACCAACGCTTCTGGCGCTGGTAGAAAGTTCCTAAGGAGAGCAAGGCGGGCAAGGATTGCGGGTTCAGCGAGACAGCTTTCAGATAGCTCTCTTCCGCACCTTTTAGGTCTTTGGATTTCTCCTGGATAACAGCGAGGTTCAGAAATGTTTCCGCGCGCTTCGGATCCATCTGGACCGCCGCTTGCGCCTCCGTTACTGCCTTGGCGAGATCCCCCTGCGTTGCGTCCGCGCGGGAAATGATGGTTTGCGCTTGCGCGTTTTGCGGTTCGCTTTGTAATACGATCTCGGCGTGGTTGCGAGCGTCCGGAGTTTTGCCCGCGGCCAGCAACAAATCAGCGAGATCGAGCTGGGCTTTGAGATTGTTTGGATTAATCTCGATGGTCTTTGTCAATTCCTGATAAGCGTGCAGCCATTCGGCCTGTTTCATATACGTCTGCGCGAGTTGGTAATGTGCTTCAGCGTATCCGGAATCGATCTGGATAGCGTTCTGAAACTCGAGGGCGGCTTCGCGATACTGACCGCGTTGAAAATAGGACTCACCTCTGGCGAAGTGCTTTTGCTTTAAGATGTTGGGGTCGCGGGTACACCCAGCCAAAATCGTCGCCGCAATCATAGCAGCTAGCCAAATGGAGTGGTGTTTCGTGAGGTTCATCGCACGCTCGCTTGGTGGAATCCGCTGTTGAGAATCAGCAAATCCTACACCTTTGAGCTGGAGCAATCCAGCGCCCAGAGACGTATCGGCGTTGCCGGATATGAAACTTTCGTAAGTTACGACAGAAAAAGACCTTAGCTCGGTGTGACCGAAAGGTAGCTTGTGAGCTGCGAACGCGGCGAAGGCCGCTCCGCGTAACGAAACCAGGGGATTGCTGAACGTCTTTATCTTATTGATTATTAGACAGTTGAGTGCGATTGTGTGATGCGCCGATTGACTCGTGCCGATGCGACAGAGAATTCCACACATTGGGGAACAAATGGAAAGTATTTTGCTCATTCGTGGAATATCGCTGGGAATTCCACGGCGATGGGGCGGATGAACTCTGGTGACGCCATCCATCGGCACTCTTGTATCTATTGCAAATACGTGGTTTAAAGAAAACATCGACGTGACTAACCGAGTCGCGGAGGGGTGGCAACTGCATTGCAGTCTCAGATAAATGTCTGAGAGTACTATCGGCCTGGGCGGCAACTTAGCGAAAGATGAACGGGCGAAGGCTATAAATCAATGACTATCAATGGGACTGCGGGGGTACTGGTAAGCGAGGATTGGGGTTTCGTCACGGGGATGTGCAGGGCGATGCAAACGCTGGAAAGCGTCGTCGCCGAGATCGCACCCACGAATATTCCAGTTCTGTTTCTGGGTGAGAGTGGTACGGGAAAAGCGATGTTCGCCCAAAGACTTCACCGGCTTTCCGCACGCTCTGAAGAACCGCTGGTTACGATCTCGTGCGCCGCGATGGACCCGGCACAACTTTCTGCCGAACTGCGAATGGGCGCCGACCGCAGCAAGGATTCAAGTTTGGGAACCGCGGGCAGCGTGATTTTCGATGAAATCAGCGAGCTGGACTCTGCCTGCCAACGCAATCTTTTGTACGCGCTCCCAGATGGACATGCCGATTCGCAGCGTGGAGTGATCGGTGCGCGCGTGATCTCCACTACCCGCCGAAATCTGGACGATGAAATGCGTGCGGGACGTTTTCGCACCGAGCTCTACTACCGGATCAACGGAGTCTGTTTGCGCCTTCCGGCGCTGCGCGACCGCCGGGAAGATATTCCCATACTCGTGGAATCGTTCTTGAGCAAGCATGCAGCGCAGTTTGGACGTCCGCGTCCCTCTTTAAGCCCGCGGACGCTGCGAATGTTACTGGACCATGATTGGCCCGGGAATATTCGCGAACTCGAGAATGTGGTTAAGAAAATTGTGGCCCTCGGCGATGAACAACTTGCAATCGCGGAATTGGCCGCAGCTCCGGAGCCGCCGGCGCTGGAAGTTCCTGAACATCGAGGCTACTCGCTGAAAGCCGCAGCCAGAGCGGCGTCACGCGAAGCGGAACGCCAGCTGATTCTGAAGGCTCTCGGACACACGCGCTGGAATCGCAAGCGAGCGGCGCAGGAATTACAGATTAGCTATAAGTCATTGCTTTATAAACTGAAGCAAATCGGCGTGCAGGATTCCGAAGCCGACTAGCGACGCAGGAGACGAGATGTTCAAAGCAAGACAGTTTTACTTGGCAGTTTTTCTGGTGCTGGCGGTTGTCCCGGCGAAAGCTCAGGGGACGACCGATTCCCACCAGACGGCGCAATCGCCCGTCCCTGCAATGCCCGACGACGCAGTCAAAAAACCCGCAACGACTGATCCTAATTACGTGATCGGCGCGCAAGACGTGCTGGACATCAACGTATGGAAGGAACCAGACGTTTCAAGGATAGTGCCGGTGCGGCCGGACGGAAAGATTTCGCTGCCGCTGCTGAACGACGTGCAAGCCGCGGGTCTTACACCGGCGCAATTGGCTGCTCAAGTGACGGAGAGCTTGAAGAAGTATGTGACCAGTCCGCAGGTAACGGTGATCGTAACGACGATCAACAGCCAGCGAGTGTACATTCTGGGCGAAGTTACGCGGCCAGGGGCTTTCCCGCTGCTCCCGGGTATGTCGGTGCTGCAAGCTTTATCGAGCGCTGGTGGATTCACCCAGTTTGCAAAGGTGAAGAGTATTTTTGTGCGCCGGATCGAAAACGGGAAGGAAGCGAAATACCCATTCAATTACAGGGAAGTGATCAACGGCAAGAGACCCGAGCAAGATATTTTGCTGAAAGCCGGCGACACAATCGTGGTGCCATAACGAAAGACATGAGGACGTTGAAATACATTTCGATTGGCGGGATTTGGCTTGTGCTTCTGGGCTGCGCTCCGGCGCGTGCGCAGCAGCCTGCCGATACCCCTCAGGATCAACAACAAGGGCAGCAACCGAGCCAGCCGATACCGGCAATTCGTTCTCCGTTGGCTTCCGGGGCGGACAATGGAGACCAGGACCAAGCGCCCAATCCGCAAGAAATGCAACCCGACACGCGATCGCTCACCGGCGTCGAGGATTTGTCGCTTGGAACGATGGCGCTAGGGCATAGTTACTGGCAACCGCGTCTCGCCCTTTCGGAAACTGTCGACTCGAACCCCGCATCCTCGTCTGCGGGAAATGGCTCTTGGGGCACTTGGACGTCGCTTTTGGGGGGCGTGGATATCCATCGGATCTCCGGAGTTTCCGAACTGATGCTGAGTTACACCGGCGGGGGCATGTTCTCCACCGGCAATAGCAGTGCAACCAATGGGGTGATCCAAGAACTCTATTTTAGAGACAAGTATTCGTTTCGGCGATCAACCCTATCTGTGTTCGACCAGCTCAGTTACTTGCCCGAGTCATCCTTTGGGTTCGCTGGCACGGCCGGGGCTGGTTTGCCGGGCGTCGCCACTGGCGGGGGCGTCGGGTCGGGCTTCACGCCCGGTCAATCAATTCTGACGCCCGAAAGCCAGAATCTTTCGAACTCTTTTGATGTGGAACTGGACACCAAGCTTACGTCGAGGACGTCACTGACCCTCGTGGGCGGGTACTCCTTACTCCACTACTTCGCTGACAATCTGCTGGATTTCGGTACCGTAACTGTTCAAGTGGGTTACAACTACTTGCTTAGCCGAAAAGATACGGTCGCACTGTCTTACAGTTTCAGCGGGTACCAATACAGCAACGTAGATCAAACGCTGGACCTTCATACGATACAAGGTTCATACGGCCGGCGGGTTACGGGCAAGCTGGCATTTCAGATTGCTGCAGGTCCTCAATTCGCCGTGTCTCGCATCCCCGTTACTAATGCGACCCCTCCAACGGCCCCCGTCCCAGGAACGCCCTCGTCATCACAGCTCTATTGGACGCTTAATACTTCGCTCCAATATCAGCTGAGGCGCGCCGCAATTAGCGCTAGCTACAATCACGGTGTGACTGGCGGATCCGGCGTCCTGGTTGGAGCGGAAACCGACATAGCGACGGGAAGTTTCAACGATCAGATATCGCGAACATTTAACGCGGGCTTCACCACGGGATACTCGCGCAATCGAGGGATTGCGACCACTTCAGGATCGTTGGAAGCCCAAGACTTTTCTTACTGGTTTGCTGGAGTGAATGTAGCGCACCCAATCGGGCGATCGCTCGATGTGTTCGCGAACTATCAGTTTCAATATCAGGACAGTAACACGAGCGGATGCGTCGGGAGCGCGTGTTCTACAAACACAATTCGTCATCAGATCGCATTTGGATTGAATTTACACAAGCAACCGCTCCCATTTTGAGAAATCGTAATCGCGCCGAAACTCGGCGAAAGAGGCTGGAATGGCTACGCGTGAATTGACCCCTGCAGACTACATGGCGATGCTGCGGCGCCGCTGGGTTCTGATTGTGGTGCTGGGACTGATCGGACCGCCACTGGCGTACGCTGTCTCACGCATTCTTCCTGACAGGTTCAGATCACAGACCCTCGTCTTGATTGAGCAGCCGACGGTCTCTAACAAAATCGTGGAATCATTGGATACTTCCGATATCAACCAGCGGCTTTCGAGCATGCAGCAGCAGATCCTAAGCCGGTCGCGGCTGGAACCCATCATCCGGCAGTTCAATTTGTATCCGCAGGATGTGAACCGCAAGTCCATGGATGAACTCGTCGCACGCCTGCAGAGAACAATCGAAGTGACGCCGATTGCGCCAATGACTGAGACGCGCACCCAACAATTGCCCGGATTTTATATCGCCGTGACGCTTGATAATGCCCGTAACGCACAGGAAGTTTGCACGGCCGTCACATCTTTGTTCATCGAGCAGAATCTTCGCTTGCGACAAGAGCACTCCGAAGTGACCACGCAATTCTTGGCGCAAGAGCTCGAGAGTGCCAAGGCGAGTTTGGATGAACAGGACGGCAAACTCGCAGCATTCAAGAGCCATCACATTGGAGAACTCCCGGATGACGAACAGACGAATCTGAATCTTTTAACCGGGCTGACCTCGCAACTGGATGCCTCGACGCAGGCCCTCGCACGCGCGCAGCAGGACAAGACCTTCACTGAATCGCTTCTCTCTCAACAGGTTGCCGCCTTGCAAGCATCACAGACTGGGCAAAATCCCGAGACTCTCGAACAACAGCTTATCGCCTTGCAGACGCGCCTGGGCAACTTGCAGTCGACCTACACGGAAGATCATCCTGATGTGATCAGGGCGAAGCATGATATCGCCGTCCTGCAGAAGAAAATCGCAGACAGCGAAGGGCAAAATAACGCGCCGGGCGCCGGCAAGGGCCAGAGGATGTCAGTAGAGCCAGCGCAAATTCAGCAGCTCCGAGCCCAGGTCCACAACGACGACCTGATGATCGCTTCGAAAACAAAGGAACAGGAACAAATCCGGAAGCAGATCGGTTTGTATCAGGAGCGCGTGCAGTCCAGTCCGGCCGTCGAGCAGCAGTACAAAGAACTGACTCGCGGATATCAAACGGCGCTGGATTCCTATAACGAATTGCAGAAAAAGCGCGACAACTCGGAGATGGCAACGAATCTGGAACGTAAACAGGAAGGCGAACAATTCAGCGTTCTGGATCCTGCCAATCTACCGGACAAGCCGTCGTTTCCGAATCGACCACTTTTTGTGTTGGGCGGCCTGGGCGGTGGACTGGGGCTCGGCCTAGGCCTGGCCTTACTGTTGGAGATGAAGGACACGTCGGTCAAGACAGAGCGAGACGTAGAATTCGCTTTGCATCTGCCGGTGCTAGCGATGGTGCCGGCGATCGAACCTGCGTCGGAGAAGAAGGGAAAGCGCGCGCCTAATCAGAATTCAGCGGATACAAGTGTAGAAGTCGGGGCGAGGGCCTGAGCAAACATGTACCAGAAATTTTTTGGACTGCGGGAAAGCCCGTTCAATGTCAATCCGGACCCGCGCTATCTGTTCCTGACGAAGCAAATTCAGGAAGCGCTGGCAGGTCTGACGTACGGCATTCAAAATCGCAAAGGATTCATTCTGCTTACGGGCGAAGTCGGCACCGGGAAGACGACGCTTTTGAATCGGCTGCTGGACTGGCTGCACGGACAACGCGTCAAAACGGCGTTTGTCTTCAATTCCCAGGTCAACGTGAGCCAGCTGTTCGACTTCATGATGGCCGATTTTGAAATCCCGGTCGAATCGCGACACAAGAGCCAAGTGCTGTTGAAGTTGAATCACTGGCTGCTAGAGCGATATCGCGCGGGGGAGACGGCAGTCCTTATCGTTGATGAGGCCCAGAATCTATCACTGCAAGTTCTGGAGGAGATACGTCTGCTGACGAACCTGGAGACGTCCACGGAAAAGCTGCTGCAGATTGTGCTGACGGGTCAACCCGAGCTGGAAGAAAAACTCAAGCTTCCACAACTGCGCCAGCTGCGGCAACGAATTACGCTGCGCTGCCGCACCTCGCCACTCACCCTCGAAGAAACGTTCGGATACATCGCCGAGAGGTTGCGAATCGCGGGAGCCAACGGCGAGCCTATTTTCTCCAAGGAAGCCATTGAAACCGTCAACCTATATTCACGCGGCATTCCCCGTGTTGTGAACTTGCTATGCGAGCATGCGCTGATTAACGCCTACGTGGACCACCTACGTCCCGTCCCGGCTCATTTAGTGGAAGAAGTTGCGCGCGAATTCCAGCTCGACGAAATTGAGCCGATCTTGGCTGCTCATACCACTAATGGGAATGGCCAAACTCTGGACACACAAGCCTTGCTCCAGAATCTGGATGAATTGCTCGGCCGTCTGCGCGAGGCCAACATCGTGCCTTCTTCTTCCACGCGCGAAAGGAAACCATGAGTCGCATTCACGAAGCTCTAAAGAAAGCTGAGCAGGAAAGGGCCTCTGTGCAACCGGCTTCCGGCGGTATGTTGACGGCGACGCCGACTGCGATCCTGGCGACGCCCTCCATCGCTGGACCGGATGGTGAAGTACGGCATTCCCTTCCGACCGAAGAGTTGATCGCGCATTCTGCCGGCTATCTGCGATTCGATGACCTGCGAAAACATTGTGCGCACCCACAGTGGCATTTGGATCCCAGCGTAAACGTCTTCATCAACTCCGCACTAACGGCGCACGGCTCAGAACAATTTCGCACTCTGCGTTCACGCTTATACCAGATGCGCGCTTCTCAGTCGTTGCGCACTCTGCTGGTCACCAGTTCCATTCCGGCCGAGGGAAAGACTTTCGTGACCAATAATCTTGCGCAGGCAATCGTTCGCCAGCCTGACCGCCGCGCACTCATCATTGATGCGGACCTGCGCTGCTCCAGACTGCATGTCCCGTTGGGCGCACCTCCATCACCAGGCCTGACCGATTATTTGCGGGGCGAAGTGGACGAGATGGCGATCATCCAGCATGGACTGGAAGGGAATCTCTGTTTCATCCCGGGCGGGAATCAAGTGACTAATCCCAGCGAACTGCTTTCAAACGGTCGTTTGAAGACGTTGCTTGATCGCGTGACGCCTGTGTTCGACTGGGTGATCCTGGATTCTGCGCCATTGCTGCCTGTTGCGGATTCAAGCGTCTTGGCGGACCTTGTCGATGGCGTTCTGCTGGTAGTTAGAGCCGGCCAGACCCCTGCGGAAACCGCCCAGAGAGCCTGCCAAGAGTTGCAAGGGCGCAACATAGTGGGAGTAGTCTTGAATGCGGTCGGGCCACAGCACGCTTATGGGGCCTATTATTCTTCGAGTTACGGATATGGCTACGGCTATGGGCATAACGTGGACCCGAAGGACGCTCGATCCTCGCTGAAATCGGCGGAGGAGTGATCCCCGGTACCTCAGGCTGAAACGGCCTGTAAGGGATGAAAGAGCATCTGTTTTGGTAATGCTCTTATTTTGAGTGTGTTACGGTAAGGAAAACAATTGCAACTCTGGGATAGCAATGTTCACCACAACGCGACTCAATGCACGCGAGTTTTGAAAAGCTCCAGAGAATGCCACAATTAAGGCATTTTGGTTCATAGATTTACGAATTTGGCGACATTACAGTGCAGTGGCAATCGTCGTGCAAAACCGTACCATGTGGAAGGGAGTCCGGATGTGACTCTCATGGCGGTAGCGTATCCGAACGATAAGACAAGCATGAAAGCGATGCCCCAAAATCCGACAGATTCGAACGCTACGCCCACTCTGTTTCCGTGGTTTGCGCTTCAGGTGCGGACCAGGCAGGAGGCTAGCGTCGGAGATCAGCTGAACGGACAGGGCTACGAGCGATTTCTTCCGCTCTACAAGGTGAGAAAGCGCTGGTCAGATCGAATCAAAGAAGTGGAAGCTCCTTTGTTTCCAGGGTATTTATTCTGCCGATTCGACCCGCACGACCGGCTCCCAATCTTGAAGACGCCGGGCGTGATTCAGATTATCGGTTTCAAGGACGGGCCCTCTGCGGTCGACGAATCGGAAATTCGCTCCATACAGAAGGTGGTCGCAGCAGGAGTTCCGCACCAGCCCTGGCCGTTTTTGTCGGCTGGCGACCGCGTAAGAATTGACTCAGGGCCGCTCGGGGGGCTGGAAGGCATTCTGACGGAAGTGAAGCGCAGCCACCGGCTGGTTCTCTCTGTGACGTTGTTGCAGCGCTCGGTAGCAGTTGAAATCGATTCTGCCTTAGTCAGCGCGATAAAGATGTCCCGGCAGAAGGGGTCAGAAAAATCCAAACCTCAAGAGCAAGACCTGCCGGTTCCAGTATGAGCTTGTCTCGTCATAGCAGCAGGAAGCGAAGAAGCGCAGCAATCATCTGCAAAGAGGACCTCTCGTGAGCGATGCATCAAACCCAAAGCCAGCACCGGCAACGAACACGCAGAAGCAAACTGCGGCGTTCGCGAACGGTTCCAGCGCGTTAGCCGGCTTCCTTTCCGAAGAACATTTCCGTAGAATGCTGAGCCGCGAACGAAAGCGGTCTGAGCGGTCGCGGAAACATTTGGTCTTGATGTTGGTCGATGGCAAGGGAGTCAAGAGCAAGAAGACCGATGCGATGCTGGAGCAGATCGCGATCGTGCTCGGTGCCAGCATTCGCGAAACAGACTTGGCTGGATGGTTCGAAGCAAATTCTGTTTTCGGCATCATCTTCACTGAGTTTGGAGACTGTGAAGTTGGAACGGCCGTGAAAATCATCGAATCGAAGGCTACCGCAGAACTCCAGCGCGCATTTCGGCCAAGCCAATTGACCAGCTTTCAGATGTCGTTCTACTCCTTTCCAGATGGGTGGAACGGAAATGGACACAATAAGGCAGTCGATTCCGAGCTGTACCCTGATCTTTTCGAGGTCGAGAAGAAGAAAAAGCTATCGCTATTAATCAAGCGCGTGATGGATGTTCTCGGCGCCGGCGCGGCGCTCATTTTTCTTTCACCGGTATTCCTCGCGTTAGCAGCTGTCGTCAAACTCACTTCCAAGGGCCCCGTATTTTTCCGCCAGCAGCGGGTCGGCCAATACGGGCTTCATTTCGAGTTTCTGAAGTTTCGTTCGATGTTCGCGTCCACCGACGCAGCGATCCATCAAGAGTACGTTAGGAAATTCATCGCTGGTAAGGCGGATGGGACTGAAGGCAACGGCAACAAGAACGTCACCTACAAAATTACGAATGATCCACGGGTCACCTGGATCGGCAAAATCATGCGGCGCACCAGTCTGGATGAGATTCCACAGTTCTGGAATGTCTTGCGGGGTGACATGTCCCTCGTCGGACCGCGCCCTCCCATTCCATATGAGATCGAGGTTTACGATATTTGGCATCGGCGTCGATTGCTGGAATCCCGTCCCGGGATCACGGGACTTTGGCAAGTCCATGGGCGAAGCAAGACGACGTTCGACGAGATGGTTCGTCTGGACTTGCAGTATTCCCGCATGTGGTCTCCGATGCTCGATGTAAAAATCCTGTTGCAAACCCCTCGCGCGGTTTTTTCTGGCGATGGCGCGTACTGAGCCAGAAACACCCGCAACAGCTCCAGTGCGTTTCGCAAAGCTACTTAACGACGAAGCGGGCGGAGTCTAGACTTTGGTAGCCGCTGGCAGGCGGTAGTAATGTCACGGTCCAGTGGCCAAGCTTCTTGCGCTCTTCAAGATTTAAATCTCAAGGTGGAGAAAAATGGCGACAAGCCTGAGTGTTGACCCTGCACCGAAGTCTTTGGTCCCCAAAGCACCGTCCGGGAATGTGATTAAGGTCGGCGTGATTGGATATGGTTATTGGGGCCCAAACATCGTGCGCAATTTTCACGGGCAGGAAGGGTCGCGGGTAGTGGCGGTGTGCGACAAGAGCCCGAAATCGCTGCAGCGCGTGCGGCAAACGTTTCCCGACATGCACACGACCAGCGACTGCCGGGAATTACTTACCTCGCCCGATGTTGATGCGGTGGCAGTGGTTACGCCGGTGTGGACCCACTTCGAACTGGCCAAGACTGCACTGGAAAACGGTAAGCACGTGTTTGTCGAGAAGCCCTTCACTTGCACGACGGCGCAAGGAGAGGAATTGATCGAACTGGCGGATCGCAAGCATTTGAAGATCATGGTAGACCACACCTTCCTGTTCACCGGCGCGGTGAAGCGCATGAAGGAACTGATCGACGATGGAACGTTAGGCGATCTGTACTATTACGATTCGACGCGCGTGAACTTGGGACTGTTCCAGCATGATGTGAATGTACTCTGGGACCTGGCGCCACACGATCTTTCCATCATGGATTATTTGATCAAGGAACGGCCGGAAGCGGTAGTAGCCACCGGTGAGCGCCATCTGAACGGCGTTGCAGACATTGCGTTCATGACCCTGTATTACCCGAACAACATGATCGGACACATCAACGTCAACTGGCTTTCACCTGTGAAAGTGCGCACCACATTGATCGGCGGTGAGAAGAAAATGCTGGTTTGGAACGACCTGGAGGCCGACGAAAAGCTGAAAATCTATGACAAAGGCGTGCAGATGGGGAGCGGAGAAGCCGTCTATCAAACGCTGGTCAGCTACCGCACGGGAGATATGTGGGCCCCGCGTGTGGAGCAGGTGGAAGCGCTGAAGATGGAGGCGGCCTATTTCGTCGATTGCGTCATGAACGACAAAACGCCATTCAACGACGGAGTGGCGGGACTGCACGTCGTGCGTATGCTAGAGGCAGCGGATCTCTCGCTCCAGCAGAAGGGCAAAGTAGTGCAACTATGAACGAGTTCGTTTCGATTGCACCCGACGTCAAGCTCGGCAAGAACGTGAAACTATCGAAGTTCATCAATCTGTACGGATGCACGGTGGGCGACGACACCAAGATTGGGGCGTTTGTCGAGATTCAAAAGAACGCAGCGGTGGGCAACAACTGCAAGATTTCCAGTCATACCTTCATCTGTGAAGGTGTCACGATCGAAGACAGCGTCTTCCTCGGCCACAGCGTAACTTTTATCAACGATTCCTATCCACGCGCCACCGCTGCGGACGGCCACTTGCAGACCGAAGCAGACTGGAAGGTGGAAAAGACGACCGTAAAAAAAGGCGCTTCGATCGGATCAGGATCAACAATTCTAGCAAACGTCACGGTTGGCGAGAACGCGATTGTGGGCGCCGGAAGCGTGGTAACCAAAGATGTGCCGGCGAATGCCGTTGTCGCCGGAAATCCCGCCAAGCTGTTGCGCTACATCACCGAAGAGTCGAGGATCGCATAATGTCCCTTAACGAAAAAATTCCGTTCTTGGATTTGATCACCCCGCACCAGGAGCTCGAGTCCGAGCTCACTGCTGTATTTCAGAAGGTGCTGCGCACGGCTGGTTTTGTGGGTGGCGCAATGGTGGAAAATTTCGAAAATGAATTTGGCGCATTTTGCGGCGCGAAATACTGTGTGGGTGTGGCCAACGGCACCGATGCCGTCCGATTCGCATTAATGGCTGCAGGAGTGCAACCGGGTGACATCGTCGTCACGGTCCCGCATACCTTCATCGCGACGACCGAGGCGATCAGCCAGGCCGGCGCGCGGCCTGATTTCGTTGATATAGACGAGCAGACGTGTTCAATGGACGTCGCGAACCTGCGCGAATATCTTGAGCGGGAATGCTACGTCGACCGCGAAACTGGAAAGCCTTATCACAGAAAGTTCCGCGCACCTGTAACCGCCATTGTGCCGGTGCACATCTACGGGCAATGCGCCGACATGGATCCAATTTTGGAACTCGCGCGTCGCTACAATCTGATTGTCGTAGAAGATGCCTGCCAGGCGCATGGCGCGGAATATTTTTCCCAGAAAGAAAATCGCTGGAGAAAAGCCGGCTCGATGGGCCACGCAGCAGCATTTAGCTTTTATCCAGGAAAGAATCTCGGTGCGTGCGGAGAAGCTGGCGCCATCACAACGAACAGCGAAGAAATAGCGCGCCAGATACGCATGTTGCGCGATCACGGCCAGTCAAAAAAGTATTATCACAATGTCGAAGGATATAACGGTCGACTGGATTCATTGCAGGCCGGACTGTTAAGTGTGAAGCTCGCGCACTTGGCGGACTGGAATCGGCAGCGCCAGGAGGCTGCAGCCCGTTACGATCAGTTGTTGTCATCTGCGGACGGTGTGGCCGCTCCTCGCTGCCCTTCTTGGTCGCGTCCAGTGCATCACTTGTACGTCGTGCGCGTAGCGGATCGGGATGGCTTGCAGAAGCATCTCGCCGACGCCAAGATCGATACCGGTATCCACTACCCGATTCCTCTACATTTGCAAAAGGCCTACGAAGGGTTTAGTTTCAAGAAAGGTGACTTCCCTGTCACCGAGAGAATTGCTTCGGAGATCCTCTCGCTTCCCATGTATCCGCAACTTCAGCCCGCGGCGCAGGCACGAGTCGTCCAAAAGATTCAGGACTTTGTCGCCGTCGGTGCCCTTCGCTAGCAATGTCGTTCCAATTCTAAGGGGCATTTGTTTATTCAGAGGCTTCGCGGAAGCGAGGTTCGGGGCAGGAGCCTACGTTATGCCTGCTAGTACCATTACCACGTCGACCGTAGAGCAGGCACGAGCGGCGGCTTATGCGTAGTCCTCCAGCCTCTGCATCACCCCAGATCGGTCACAGCGGTGAAGCGCTCTAAATCGCGCGACTTAAGCTCATTCGTCTCATTGTGCTGACCTTGCCTAGCTACGTCCTCATCACTCCCGCGCGAAACGAGGCGGACTACATCGAGCTGACCCTCAAGTCGGTCGTTGCCCAGACTGTGCGGCCTTTAAAATGGGTAATCGTAAGCGATGGCTCAACGGACGCTACCGACGATATTGTAAGGAGGTATGTTGCAGATAATCCCTGGATCGAACTGGTGCAAATGCCCGAGCGCCGGGAGCGGAATTTTGCCGGAAAGGCGATTGCTGTTAGCGCTGGCCAAAAGAAGTTGGGCGAATTGCAGTACGACATCATCGGCAATCTCGACGCCGACGTGTCCTTCGATCCCGACTATTTTGCATTTCTCATGGAACGATTCGCAGAGAACCCGAGGTTGGGGGTGGGTGGCACAGCCTTTCGCGAAGGGAACTTGAGTTACAATTACGATTTCGTAGGCATTGAGCATGTGTCGGGCATGTGTCAGATGTTCCGGCGCGAGTGCTTTGAAGCCATCGGCGGTTACTCGGCCATACGATCAGGCGGGATCGACCTAATCGCCGTCTTGAGCGCGCGAGCGAAGGGCTGGGAATCCAGAACATTTGTCGAAAAGAGCTTCGTGCATCACCGCAGCCAGGGTGGTGCCTTGCACACCGGGCTCCGCGAAAGACTGCATATGGGCCGCAAAGACTATCTTCTCGGCAATCATCCCGTGTGGGAAATTTTTCGAAGCGTTTACCAGATGGCGCACAAACCCTATTTTTTCGGTGGACTGCTCGTTCTCGCTTCCTACTTTTGGAATTCGCTTCGTGGGGTCGATAGAACAATCCCTAAGGAGCTCATGGCTATTCGTCGAACGGATCAATTGAAGCGATTGAAGCTTGTACTGCAACGCCGTTTTCGTCCGATTGTGCCTATCTCTACGGGATTAGGCCGCGATGGCCGCGCGGAATAAGAATATGGGTTCCAACTTAAACGTATCCGGTGGTTGTTTCGGAAGCAACAGGCATTCAAGCTGGCCCCAATGTGGATCCAGACTCGGAGGTACCTCATGAACATTTGTGGCAAAGAAGTACAGGTCCAGGGGCGGTTAATTCGGATAGCCAGACTTGACGGCGAAAAATACAATTCCCCCGACGACCCCGAGCTGATCCTTGATGGTCTCAGGAAGAGCGGGACTCGGATCGACATTTTCACATTCCTGCAGAAGGGACTGGAAACGGAACCGAAATACGCTTACCCGATGGAGTGGGATAACCTAGCCGTCCTTCCCGTTTCTACCTTTGATCATTGGTGGATGCATCAAATCCGGTCGTTCCCGCGCAATCGGGCTCGGCAGGCCGAAAAGAAGGGCGTAGTACTCCGCGAAGTGCAGGTCGATGAGACGCTCTTCAAAGGAATTGTTGAAATTTATAACGAGTGCCCCGTACGCCAGGGCAAACGCTTTCCCTACTATGGAATGAATCTCGATGGCGCGCGACTGTACGCGTCGACATTTCTCGATCGCAGTATCTACGTTGGTGCGTTTCTTGGCGACAGCATGATAGGCTTCATAAAACTGGTAACGGACGAATCTAGAACGCAGGCCTGCTTGGTGCATATCCTTTCGATGGTCAAGCACAAAGACAAAGCTCCCACCAACGCACTGATTGCGGCCGCCGTCCGATGTTGCGCTGATCGAGGAATTCGCTATCTCGTTTACGAGCGCTTTTCCTACGGCAAAAAGAAGGAGGACAGCCTAAGTCACTTTAAAGAGGTCAACGGTTTTTCGCGGGTGAACCTACCTCGTTACTACGTACCGCTGACTCCTCTCGGCCGCGCGGCCTTCCATCTAGGACTGCACCGCAGGCTCGTCGACCATCTTCCGGAATCGTTTACCGCCAAGTTTCGCGACCTTCGCAGAGCGTGGTATAGCCGAGGTTCGCAGTCATCATCGGCAGAAGCCACCTAAAAGGACAGCTTGTGCCGGGGATAGTCGGACTGATCACTAAAAAACCGCGCGAATGGGCAGAGCCACAACTTGCGCGCATGGTTGAGGCGCTCCGCCACGAGTCCTTTTATGTCACTGGCACGTGGATCAATGAATCGTTAGGCGTGTATGTCGGCTGGGTGGCGCGACAGAATTCCTTTTCGGAAGAGATGCCGCTCCGCAATGAACGCGGCGACGTTACGCTTGTTTTTTCGGGAGAGGACTACCGCGAACCGAACACCGCTCGGCGCCTCAAAGAGCAGGGGCACGCGTGTCAAGAAGCGGGACCCTCTTACCTCGTACATCTGTATGAGGAAGATTCTGACTTTCTCAAAAATCTAAACGGCCGCTTCCAAGGCCTCGTCGCCGATAGCAGGCGAGGCACCGCAACCCTCTTCAACGATCGCTTTGGTCTGCAACGGATCTACTACCACGAGCCCGCTGGACCGGATGGCGCGTTTTATTTTTCCGCTGAGGCTAAAGCCATCTTGGCGGTCCGTCCGGAGTTGCGGAGCGCGGACCCACAAGGCCTGGGTGAGTACGTCGCTTGCGGCTGCGTCTTGGAGAATCGCACACTTTTCCGCGACGTCCACGCACTGCCGCCCGGCTCGGCGTGGATATTTCGCAGTGGTGCACTCGAGAAGAAAGCAGCTTACTTCGAGCCCCGCGAATGGGAGGAACAAGAGCCGCTCAACTCCGACAGCTATTATCAACACTTGCGCGACTCATTCACGACAGCTCTGCCGCATTATTTCAATGGCAAGGAACGTATCGGAGTCTCGCTCACTGGCGGGCTCGACACGCGCATCATTATGGCGTGGCGCAAAGCTACGCCGGGATCCCTGCCGTGTTACACCTTCGGCAGTATGTACCGCGAGAACCAGGACGTATATCTGGCGCGCCGCGTCGCCGAAATATGCGGCCAGCCATACCAAGTTGTCACGGACGATGAGCGTTGTCTGTCACGCTTCCCGCACTACGCCGAACGCACGCTGTATCTGACCGACGGTTGTGTGGACATCAGCCGCTCCGTGGATTTGTGGAACAACGAAATGGCGCGGCAGATTGCTCCAGTGCGTATGGTTGGCACGTTCGGCAGCGAAATCATCCAGAAATCAGTTATGTTCAAGGCCGTTCTGCCTTCGCCGGAGCCTTTCAGCCAGGGAATGTTCGCTGAAATATCGCGCGCGGTGGAAAGTTATCGGAGCCTGCTGCGGGGCAATCGGACGAGTCTGGTGGCATTCACGCAGCCGGCGACCTATCATTTCGGCGTCCTGATGCTCGAGCAGACCCAGTTGACCCTGCGCTCGCCTTATCTCGACAATGAAATCGTCCGCACCGTTTTTCGCGCACCGAAGGTTGAGCAGGGCGAAGATGTGCGCATGCGCCTCATTGAAGAAGGCAGTACTGCGTTGGCTCACTTGCGCACCGACCGCGGCCTCGGGCATTACAACGCTGTCGCCAAGGCTATGAAGCGCGCGTATCTGGAGTTCACCTTCAAGGCTGAGTACGCTTACGATTACGGAATGCCTCAATGGATAGCCAAGATCGATCACACATTCGCGCCGCTGCATCTGGAGCGCCTGTGGATGGGCCGTCACAAACTCTTCCACTTTCGGTGGTGGTACCGCACGATTCTTGCGAAATATGTCGAGGAGATACTGCTGGACCCGCGGTCGCTGGCACGGCCTTACGTGAATCGAAATGGCGTCGAGGCCGTCGTGCGCGGCCACATAAAAGGGAATCGCAACTATACCACCGAGATTCACCGGCTCCTTTCGCTGGAAATGCTGCATCGGCTATTCGTGGACGCCTGAAATTAGATCGCCGCAAAAACGTATAACCCCAATTGGCGAAAATGCCCTCGCAAATCGAATCTCAACCCAATCGCACTGCCGTACAGAGGCTTGATGTGCAAGCGACTATAAGTGCGCCCAAACCCCAACGCATTTCCGCTCTTGATTTCACGAAAGGGGCACTGGTTCTAATCATGGTGCTCTACCACTGGATAAACTATTTCATCGGACCCCAGTGGAACTATTACGATTACCTTCGATTCTTAACCCCGTCTTTCATCTTCATCACCGGATTTATGATTTCCAACGTTTATCTTTCGAAGTATGATCCCACTGACTCCCACCTTTCAAAAAGATTAGTCACGCGGGGGCTCAAGCTGATCATAATATTCGTCTGCCTAAACATGGCGCGAGCGTTTATCGTACCCGCGCTTGGCAGCGGTGTCGTCTTGCGCAACCTGCTCGACCCTGTCAGCATTTTTACTGTCTTCATATCCGGGAACCTGCTGGCTCTGGGCGGCAAACTGATATCCTTCTCTATTTTGGTACCGATCAGTTACTTGCTCATGCTCTCGGGAGCACTGATGGTTCCATATAGATTTTACAGGTACACGTTTCACGCCTTGTGCCTGCTCCTGTTTTTGTCCATCTTGATCTTGGGACTGGTCGGAGTGGAGAGCCAAAACCTGGAACTCGTCTCGATCGGAATGCTGGGCGTCCTGACAGGATTCATTTCTATTGCGACGATAAATCAATTCGTTCGGCACCCATACATGCTTGGGTTCGCCTATCTGTTCTACACGATTGCGATAATGATCTGGGGCGTCCCATTTCCGGTCCAAGTGGTTGGGGTGCCCTTAAGCGTTATGGTGATTTATCTAGTTGGAATCACCGGGAGCGATTCTGGCATAGTAAAAAGCGAGGTTATTCTGCTCGGGAAATACTCGTTGTTTGGGTATATTTCGCAAATTGCGATCCTTCAGATCCTCAGCGCAGGTTTTCGTCGTATCGATCTCGGGGTTGCACTGTTGGGTATATGCTTTATAGCAGCGATCGTCCTCACAATAATGAGTGTGGAGTTGGTGGATCGCTTACGAAGAAGAAATCCAAGTATCGACAGGTTGTATAAAGCCGTCTTTGCTTGAAGGGAAAGGGACTGCGGGCGATATGGAGTCACTCAAACCTGAGGCGATGAATACTCATTTATCTTATACCGGGCTGATTTGGACCAGGTCGCAGTCAAAGCGCTTGCAGAGAAGGATCGAATGATATTTTGGATCGCCCTCCTGATCTGCAGCACTGGAATTGCAGGGCTTTTTTTCCTCAACCGGGATAACTCCGTTCGAAACTCCCGAGCTCTCTGGCTTCCTGTCATCTGGCTTTGGATAATCGGGTCTAGACCTGTTAGCGCGTGGTTGGGGATAAGCGGAGGGTCCGGGCTCGCCTCAACACTCGACGGGAGTCCGGCGGACGCAGCCTTTTTTGCGCTTCTCATGATTGCCGGTATCTTAGTCTTGTTCTTTCGGCGAGATAGGACAATCGCCCTGCTCAAAACGAGTGGCCCAATACTGATATTCTTTTTTTATTGCTTGATTAGCGTAATGTGGTCGCCCTTTCCTGAACCCGCTTTCAAGCGGTGGACTAAGGCCATTGGCGATCTGGTGATGGTGCTCATCCTTATGACAGACCTTCAACCCATTTCGGCCCTCCGGCGTTTTTTTTCCAGGGTGGGCTTTATTCTGCTCCCAGCCTCCATCTTTCTGATCCGGTACACTGAGTTGGGTCGCGATTACACTCCTGACGGAGTGCCCGAGAACACTGGCGTAACGATGAACAAAAATAGCCTCGGTCTGATCGTGTTCCTTGTCTCGCTTGGTGCGCTTTGGAATGTGCGGGCGCTGCTCATCGACCACGAAGCTCCCAATCGTGGTCGCCGTCTGGTGGCCCAGGTAACTCTACTCACCTTTGGAATCGTCCTCTTGCAAATGGCTCACAGTGCGACCGCTGTCGCCTGCTTCATTCTCGGCGGCGCTTTCATGCTGATAGCCACTCGACGTGCAATCAGGATCCGGCCCGGCCGGGTGTACGCGCTCTGTTTGATAATCGTTCTTGCGGGTGGGCTAGGCGTGCTCTTCGGCGGCGGCTCGGCCGTCTCGAATGCGTTGGGTCGGGGCGACGGTCTGAGTGGGCGCAGTTACATTTGGGCAGCCTCGATTGCCGCAGCCGGGAACCCGATAATCGGCACAGGGTTTGAAAGTTTTTGGAACGTCAACGCCTACAAAGTGAATCGGAGCCTTCAAGAAGCAGGATTTGTGGACCTGAGCAACCTGGTCTCAGCTCACAACGGATATCTTGAGGTGTACTTAGATCTAGGGTTGGTGGGTGTGGGTCTAATCGTGCTTGTCCTAATCACCGGTTATCGGCGCGCAGGCAAGGCATTTCGATGCGACCCGGAGTTTGGGTGCCTGATGCTAGTTTATATAGTTACAGCCACGTTCTACAGCATAACGGAGGCTGGTTTCCGGATGCTAACCGGGTCGTGGTTTTTTTTGTTGCTCGCCGTGGTCGGTTCGAGTGGTGAGCTCCCTCGTCTATTCGATGGCGAAGCGCCCAAGACGCTTGCTTTGCGCGGCGGCTTGGCAGTCAGAAAGCTGTCTGGCATTAAGGTCGTCCCGGCAAAGGCGGCCGTTTTCACCACACGGCGCGGATTTCGCCGCTTTGAAATTGCTCACGAACACAGCCTCAGCTGATGATGCAGAGCAAATTCAAAATACAGCGAGTTCGGCGTCGTAAACGAGTTAGGCAGACCTACGATAGAACTTAATCTGTGGTACTGGGCCGAGGGCACGAATTGAATTTCTGGCGCTGTTGACCTGAACACAACAGGGTCTCCGCAGTCTGCGGTATCTCTGAGTCCGGCAGCAAGAAGATGAGACGGGATGCTTCAGTCTGTTCGTGTTCGAACCAGCGACGTAACCAAGTTGTCAGCGCGCGACGTACTCATATGGCTATAAGGAAAATAATTGCAACCTTTCGACTCTGCCGGCAACTTCCATCCAGTTGAAACGGGCGCGGGACTTCGCCGCACTGCTATTCGAGGCGCGGGGGTGGCCATTGCTGGTCAGGCAGCCAGCTTCGCAGTAATGATCGGATCAGTAGTAATTCTGGCGCGGCTACTCACCCCGACTGATTTCGGGATCGTGACCATGGTCACGACTTTTAGCCTCTTATTTCGCAGCTTCGGTATGAACGGTTTCATGGAATTGATCATGCAGCGTGAGGAACTTACGCATGCTCTCGCGAGCAATCTCTTTTGGATAGAACTGGGTTTCGGGACGTTTCTCTCTCTGGCGTTCGCTATCTCGGGTCGGTTGTTGGCACTTTTCTATCACAACCCGGCGGTAGCTCAGGTGACTGCTGGCATGTCCTTGACGATTGGGATTGGCTGCCTGGGTTGGATTCACATGGGCCTGTTGCAGCGTGCCATGCATTTTAGGACTACGGCGATCATCAATTTCGTCGGGCAGCTATTCTTAGTGGTTATCTCTATCATTTTGGCTATGGCGGGCTGGCACTACTGGGCGTTGGTTTGGGGCAGTGTGACGCAGACGATAGTCGTGGCGGCAGGTGTTTGGTGGATGTGCCGATGGGTACCGAGTCGGCCGGGTCGCGCTGCAGGCACTGCTTCAGGGTTGAAGTTCGCGATGAACGTCTATTCGCATTTTGCCTTTAGCTACTCCACGCGCAACACGGACAACCTCCTCGTTGGCTGGCGGTTCGGCGCTCAGTCACTTGGATTTTATAAGAAGGCGTATGACCTGTTCGTTCTGCCCGAAACGCAATTGTTGGCGCCGCTGTCCGCTGTGGTAGTGAGCACACTGAGCCGCGTGAACGGGAATCGCGAACAATTTGAACACTACTTCCTGCGGGCGATAGCGGTTTTGGCACTTGTAGGGATGGGAATTGGAGCGGATTTCGCGTTAGTGGGGAAGGATTTAATCCGTTTTCTCCTAGGACCTGGCTGGGATGAAGCCGGCCGAATCTTCGTCCTATTCGGCCCGGGAATTGGAGTCATGTTGCTTTATAACACGCACGGGTGGGTTCATCTTTCGATAGGGCGGCCCGAAAGATGGTTTCGCTGGGGTTTGATGGAGTTTGCGTGCACCGCGAGTCTATTTTTATTGGCCTTGCCTTGGGGTCCTTCCGGAATCGCTTTAGCTTGGACCATTTCGTTTTTCGTTCTGATGTTTCCGGGTTTTTGGTACGCCGGACAACCTATCGGTCTTAGAATTGGGCCAGTGTTCGCCGTAATCTGGAAATTTTTTGCGGCATCGGTTGTGGCTGGCGTTGGGACCGCGCTGATCATTAGGGCCGTGCCGGGAATTGCGGTCGGGCTTGGGAGTCAGAGCGCTTTCGTGAGGATGCTGTCGGTTTCTTTCGCATTTTTCGCACTGTATTTGGGTGGAGTAATTGCACTGCACCAGGGGCTTAAGCCCCTCAGGGAGACCGTTGGCTTGCTTCGCGATGTGCTTCCGGAACGTCGCACAGTCTCTCCGGTTGTCGACACTGAGGGCGCTCTGGCAATTCCTATATGGCGCGAAGAAGTCAAACCACGAACCAAACGCCCTCGCGACACCGAACCCAAGCCGTGAACACCGCAGGCGACCGTAGTGGCGAATTCGGACTCGGCTTGGAAAAGAATCTGTCAACGGGAGATCGTAGGTGAATCGATTGCGGATCTTGGTGTTGGGGCCGGACTGTAATCCGGAGCAGATTAGCATGCCTTATGTGACGTTCTCGCATGCCGCCGCGCTTGCCCAACTCCATGATGTCACGATGGCTGTGCGGTCGCCGAGCGAGGACCCTGTGCGCCGCGCAAAGGCGCCGTTTCGCGCGATCGAGGTGATCCGGATGCCTTGGCTTGATCGCATCTATGCCTGGAGTTTGAGACGGATCTTTAAATATAACTTTAACAATCAGGCGTTGACCGCTTCCCTTTATCCCCTTTATCTTGCCTTCGAATGGCGCGCATGGCGGCAGTTGCGGCACCGGGTGTTTGCGGGCGACTTCGATGTTGCGCTGCGCATTTACCCGATGAACGTGGTCTTCCCAAGTCCTTTCGCCATGCTCCTGCGGACGGGACCTATACCCTTCGTGATCGGGCCGCTCAATGGCGGACTCCCTTACGTCCAGGGATTCAGCCAGGCCGACAAGCAGAAGCAATGGATCTCCGGCTTGAGGAATCTGTACCGGTTTATGCCGTTCGCTAGGGCTACCTATCGCAATGCGGCAGCGATCATAGCCGCTTCTTCCCAAACGTGCGCCGAATTTGACGCATATCGTGACAAGGTTTTCTTCGTCCCGGAGAATGGCTTGGGCGCTTCCCTGTGTTTCGGTGACACGCGCAGTCAGGAGCCCGGCGCCAAACTCGAGCTGATTTTCGTCGGAGGATTGATCCCCTGCAAAGCGTGTGATCTCGGGTTGCGCTCGGCTGCTCCGCTGTTGCGAAACGAATCGGCGCACTTCACCATTGTCGGCGACGGCCCGGAGCGGGGCAACCTTGAACAGTTAGTGAAATCCCTAGGGATCGAAAAGGCTGTCACCTTCAGTGGTTGGGTCAGCCATGACGAGGTTCTCAAGCGTCTACGGTCTGCGGATGTGATGGTGTTTCCATCGGTCCGCGACTTCGGCGCGGGCGTGGTCTTTGAAGCGCTTGCAACCGGCGCCGTACCGGTGGTCGCGGATTTCGGCGGGCCCGGAGATATCGTTCATCCCGCAGTGGGGTTCAAGGTGCCTCTTACGAATGAAAACGACTTCGTGGCGCAGATGGAAGGCATTCTGACGGAATTGGCGCACGATCGGGATCGGCTTGAGCGGTTACGGCAGCAAGGAATGTCTTATGCGCGGGAATGCCTGACTTGGGATGCGAAAGCGCAGGCCACCACGCGAGTCCTGCGTTGGGTCGTGCGGCGAGGACCAAAGCCCGATCTTCCGCCCCCGAAGGAGCTGGCTGCAGATATTGGATCCGCGGGACAAAGAACTGCGTCGCGCGCCGGAAGCCCTGTGTCCGGATAGGCAGCTTTTACGGGAGGCGAGGACCTTCGTCTCGCGTAAGGTTGTCTTCCTGAGCGGCGTTTTGGCTCGCGTAGTCAATTGGACTATCGGCGCGGTGTCGGACACACTCTTGCCAGCGGCAAGATGCCTAACGAATGCGGCGAGGCCGATCAATTCAGGAATGAAGAGATCTCAAGCGCTGCCGGAGTGCGCTCAGAGTGACCAGCGCCAACATGGAAGTCGAGTGTCAATGATTATACAAATGAGTTGTGTCGCCGAGAAATCGCGCGCTAAGGAGATTGAGGTTCAGCAGCAACCCATACCGAATCCGCTGTTGGGAATTGAGATAGGCTTGCTCACAGGCTGCCAGGACCGGCCTTATGCATTTGGATTAGCGATGGCGCTTGTGGAGAAACGTGTCGGCGTGGATATGATCGGCAGCGATGACTTGGACAGCCCAGAGCTGCACGTCACTCCTAACTTGCGATTCTTGAATTTCCGGGGCAATCAGCGCGAGAGCGTCAACTGTACCGAGAAATTGTGGAAGTTGGCGGTTTACTACGCGCGACTGATGCGCTATGCGGCGCGTTCCAGGCCGAGGATATTGCACATTCTTTGGAACAACAAGATCGAGCTCTTTGATCGCACGTTGCTAATGGTTTACTACAAGCTGTGCGGCAAGAAAATTGCCCTCACCGCGCACAACGTTAATCAAGCCAGACGAGACGCCAAGGATTCGCTGCTCAACCGTCTCACGCTCAGAATTCAATACCGGCTTTGCGATCACATGTTCGTGCACACAAAGAAAATGAAGGACGAGCTTTGCCAGGACTTTGGCGTGACTGAAAAAGCGGTGACGGTGATCCGGCATCCAATCAACAACGCCTTCCCTGACACCGAGCTCACTCCGGTCGAGGCCAAGCGGAAACTTGGCCTCAGGGATGATGAAAAGGCCATCCTGTTCTTCGGCAGAATCAGGCCGTACAAAGGTATCGAGCACTTGCTTGCGGCATTTCGGTTGCTCACGGCCAATCGATCCAACTACCGACTGATTATCGCCGGCGAGCCGAAGAAAGGTTCGGAAGAATATCGGAACGAGATTGAGCAAACCGCGGGGACGGAATTTGTCCCAGGCCAGATCATTCTGAAGATCCAATTCATTCCCGATGAAGAAATGGAACTCTACCTCAAAGCGGCGGATGTTCTGGTGCTCCCCTACAAGGAGATTTTTCAGAGCGGCGTACTTTTCCTGGCCTATAGCTTTGGCTTGCCGGTGGTTGCGACGGACGTGGGATCTTTCCGTGAGGAGATTGTGGAAGGCAGCACCGGGTTTCTCTGCCAGCCGGGTGATCCCGCGGAATTGGCCAGAGCCATCGAGACATACTTTGCCAGCGATCTATACAAGAATCTGAGGGTCCGCCGGCAAGAACTAAAAGATTACGCTGAGGCCAACCATTCCTGGAATGCAGTGGCCGACTTGACGCGGAAGGCCTACTCTGAAATGTTGGGGAGGGTTTCACGATGAAGCCGTTGGTATCCATTCTGATTCCTGCCTACAATGCTGAAGCGTGGATCTCCGACACGCTCCGTTCAGCGATTGCGCAAACGTGGGAACGAAAAGAGATCATCGTCGTTGACGACGGCTCGAAAGATCAAACGCTGGCGGTTGCGCGTCAGTTTGAATCGGAACAGGTCAAGGTTGTGACGCAGAAAAATCAGGGGGCATCGGCAACCCGGAATAACGCTTTCGCCATGAGCAAGGGAGATTACGTTCAGTGGTTGGATGCGGACGATCTGATGGCTCCGGAGAAGACGGCTTCGCAAATGGAGGCCGCCGAGAAAAGTGGAAGCAAGCGGACGCTGATTTCGGGTGCGTGGGCACACTTCATGCATCGGCCCTACCGAGCGGAATTCCGACCCGGCCCGTTGTGGCAAGATCTTCTCCCTGCGGAATGGCTGACGCGAAAGATGGAACACAATACGTACATGCAGACCGCTACGTGGCTCGTCAGTCGTGAACTCGCCGAGGCCGCGGGGAAATGGGATACCCGGCTACTGGGCGATGATGATGGCGAATTTTTCTGCCGCGTGCTTCTCGCGAGCGAGGGAACGCGTTTCGTAAAAGAATCGAAAGTCTATTATCGCCTAGCCGGCGCGGGCAGCCTTAGTTACATCGGAAATTCCAATCGAAAGCTCGAGGCACAGTGGATTTCGATGAAACTGCATATCGGCTACCTCCGGTCGCTGGTGGACGACGCGCGCGCGCGCGCTGCCTGCGTCACATATCTCCAAAACTGGATGGTGTTTTTCTATCCGGAGAGACTCGATCTCTTCAAAGAGGCGGAAGACCTCGCCAAGAGCCTCGGCGGTAGACTGGAAATTCCGCGATTCTCCTGGAAGTATTCGTGGATCGAACCTATATTCGGCCGCGCCCAAGCGCGGCGCGCGCAGGTGATGCTGCCGCGAATGAAGTGGTCGTTAGTGCGGGCCTGGGATAAGACGCTCTTGCGTCTTGAGAACCGGAAGCTTGCGGATAGCCTCGGAAGATGAGGGCCGCGGCCGGGAACGTGTACACGGCCTGTTAGAATTGGTTCGTCCAGAGTTTGGAGAAACCCATGATCGTTACGCGCACTCCATTTCGGATATCGTTTTTTGGCGGCGGCACAGACTACCCAGTCTGGTATCGCGAGCATGGTGGCGCGGTGTTGTCGACAACGATCGACAAATCTTGTTACATCACGACTCGGTGGTTGCCTCCATTTTTTGAGTATCACAGCCGCATTTCGTATTCTAAGGTCGAAAATGTCAGCAGCAATAGCCAGATTGAACATCCGTCGGTGCGCGCGTGCCTGGACTACATGGGCATCACTGACGGAGTGGAAGTTCATCACGTGGCGGACCTGCCCGCGCGAACAGGTTTGGGCACCAGTTCAGCGTTTACCGTAGGCTTTCTTCTAAGTCTCTATGCTCTGAAGAACCAGATGCGAGACAAGCAAGCGCTTACGACCGAAGCGATACACGTGGAGCGCGATTTGCTGCACGAGGCAGTCGGTGCGCAAGATCAGGCGAGTTGCGCGTACGGAGGATTCAATCGAATTGATTTTCATACCAATGAGGCAATCGAAGTGAAGCGGATCCTCGCCGCACCCAGCAGATTGGGGGAACTCGAGCAGCATCTGGCGCTTTACTTCACTGGGTTTGCGCGTACGGCCTCCGAAATTGCCAAAGCGCAGCTTAAAGCGACACCGAATCGACAGAAAGAATTGAGGGATATGCTCCAAATGGTTGACGAGGCTGAAGACATTGTCACAGACCCGAAACGCTCATTGGATGAGTTTGGCAAGCTGTTACACCAAGGATGGCAGATTAAAAGATCGCTGACGGAACAGATCTCGAACTCCAGTATTGATGAAATCTACGAGGCTGGACTCAGCGCTGGCGCGCTCGGAGGGAAGCTCCTGGGCGCCGGCGGCGGTGGTTTCATGCTTTTTTACGTGCCGCCCGAACGGAAGCAAGCGCTACGGCTGCGCTTAAAGAATCTTCTGTGTATTCCCTTCGCATTTTCCAGTCGAGGGAGCGACGTCGCCGTGTACGAGCCGGAAATGGCGTATGACAAATCGCTGGCCAGTGACCGGAGCGAAATCTATGCCCAGCGTGGCTGATGCCATCGTGCTCTGTGGAGGAGCGGGGACTCGCCTGAGAAGCGTGACGGGAGATGCCCCTAAATCGCTGGCGACCATCGGCGACAGGCCATTTCTCGACATACTGATCAACCAGTTGCGACGCCACGGGTTCGAACATGTCATCTTGGCTGTGGGCTACCAGAGAGAGTTGATTCGATCGCACTTTGATCACCGTGCGCACGAAATATCTTTGGAATATTCGATTGAGTCAACACCGCTGGGAACTGGCGGTGCGTTGCGCAACGCAGTCGATTTCGTCAAGTCAGAAGCTGTGCTGATAATGAACGGCGATAGCTATACCGACGCTGACTTATTCGGGTTTGTATCTGACCACCGTGAATCGCGCGCCGACCTCACTGTGCTCGTGGTTCCAACGGATGGTCGCGTGGACTGTGGCCTCGTTTCTGTGGATCCAAATGGCAGGGTGCTGGGATTCAAGGAAAAGCAGTCCGCAACCGGAATGCAATATGTGAACGCCGGAATCTACATGGTGGCCACGAAAATCCTGTATGAGATGCCGCTCAACCAGCGGGTCTCGCTTGAGGAAGAACTCTTCCCGCGATGGTTAGCGGAAGGAAAGAATATCAGGGCGTTCCGTCATTCGGGCAGGTGCATCGACATCGGAACTCCCGAGCGGTATCTCCATGCCCAGGAGATTCTAGCGAACGTTGAGCCAGACGGGATTTTGTCCGCGCATAGAGGTCCGCAAGGATGAAGGTAATGATTACGGGAGCCGCTGGTTTTATCGGCGGATATCTCACTGAGAGTTGCATAGCTGCTGGTTCGCAGGTGCTGGGCATCGATATTGTTGAGCCACAGGATGGGCGGGCCGCTGATGAATTCGAACTTTGTGATGTCCGAGATTCCGCACGCCTGTCCGGCTTGATATCGAGGTTCCGGCCGCAGCGCGTCTTTCATTTGGCCGCGCAGAGCCACCCGGTCGTTTCGTTAAAGCAGCCGTTGGAGACGATCGACACGAATGTGGCCGGCACCGTTAGCTTGTTCGAGTCGCTACGTACCACGAGAGTTATGCCGGTCGTCATCGTGGCTTGCTCGAGCGCAGAATACGGGCGAGTCGTTGAACGCGACTTGCCGATTCAAGAGACCCACCTACTGAACCCGCTCCATCCATATGGAGTTAGCAAGGTCGCCCAGGATCTGCTGGCCGCCCAGTATTTTGCGAACTATGCAATCCCCACAATAAGAATTCGGATTTTCAAGACGACGGGACCTGGAAAGCTGGATGAGGTTTGCTCGGATCTGACGAGGAGAGCTGTCGAGATCGAACTGGGAATTCGTCCACCGTTCCTGCCGGTCGGCAATCTTACGAATCGTCGCTCGATCGTTGACGTCCGGGATCTGGTTCAAGCGCTTTGGTCATCTGCAGACCACTGCAAGGTTGGCGGGGTGTATAACCTCGGCGGCGATAACGTGTACTCAATCCTGGAAGTGATTGAGGCGATTCACAGTCAAGTGAAACTTCGTTTTGAAGTCGAACAGCGGCCCGAATTGATGCGCTCCTGCGATGAGCCGGTTACCGTTGGCGACAATGCGAAGTTCCGGAGTTACTGCGCTTGGGAGCCCCAGATTCGCCTGGCTACCACCTTACGAGACATGCTGGAGTGGTGGCGAAACCGGCTCACGAGCTTGGCGGCGTCCGGATCCCAGCAAGAAGTGGCGCGCGTTCACTATTTTGGCAACTGAAATAGCGACATCACCACCGTCACAAAAAACGAATAAGCCCGGAACAATGATGACCACACAAGTGAATGCGAAAGTTCTTACCGACCTGGTACGAGATCGGATCCAAGGGAGCGTCAAAGTAAAACAAGCGCTGCTATCCGATGCCGCCTTTCACGCGACTGTGGTTCAGGCGGCAATGCAAATCGTGAAAGCGCTTCGCGCGGGCGGAAAAGTCATTTTCTGTGGCAATGGCGGAAGCGCGGCCGACGCCCAACATCTAGCCGCCGAATTCACGGGGCGCTATCTGAAAGAACGCCGAGCTTTGCCGGCGCTCGCGCTCCATACAAACACGTCGTCTCTTACTGCCATCGGAAACGATTACGGCTTTGATCTTGTCTTTGCGCGTCAACTGGAAGCGCTGGGAAAAGAAGGAGATGTCCTGCTCGGAATTTCCACCAGCGGAAATTCGCGCAATGTACTGCGGGCCATGGAGGTCGCGAAAGCGAAATCGATTTACACCATCGCTCTCACCGGGTCCGTTGGGAAAATGAAGGATTTGGCGGACTGTGCCATCTGCATTCCTTCCGAAGAAACACCACGAATCCAGGAGTGCCATATCCTGACGGGCCACATCGTCTGCGAGATTGCGGAGGACATGCTGCTGGATCCCGCTGGAAGCTAGATCCCCAGCAGCGAATTCACCTAGGAACCGCAATTGTAGTTTCGATGGACAGGATGGGAGCCAGACCAAGTCTTGTTACGAATTCTTTTTTCCGAACTAAAGAGTACCGCAAAAGGCCCGGCCATCTTCATTGACCGCGACGGCGTAATCAATTGCAGGCGGCCCGATGACTACGTTTTGAACTGGTCGCAGTTCGTCTTTGTGCCCGGCATCCGTGAAGCGCTGAAACAGCTCGCGTCGCTGGGGCTGCCGCTGATCGTAATTTCCAACCAGGCGGCGGTCGGCAAAGGGCTGTTGGATGCTGCCCACCTTGAAGAGATCACCTTGAAGATGCAGCAAGCTTTGCACGAGGATGGCACGACACTCACCGCCGTCTACTATTGCCCTCACCGGATCGAAGACCATTGCCCGTGTAGAAAGCCGAAACCAGCGCTCCTATTCAGCGCCGCCGCCGATTTCAATGTTGATCTGAGGCGCTCGATCTTCATCGGCGATTCCGAGACAGACGTGCAAGCGGCCCGAGCGGGCGGCTGTGAGCCTGTGCTACTGGACTCAGATGGTGATGCGTGTCCGAATTCATCACAGTGGAAGGCGGATCTTGTGATTGCGCCGACGTCTCAGGCACTTTTCCAGGCTGCGGCGAAATGCCTACGGTCCAGATACAGATTGTGAGAGACGACTGACTGATGACTATTTGTGCGAGGCGGGTTCGGCCGCTGCGGGTTATTCATAATCAACGTATTAACGTCGATCGGGCGCATCTCGAGCATTCCGTAGCTTGACTGAGGTGAGAGCGTGAGAAGTTTGAAGTTCTATACGCAGAATATCCTCAAAAGGGTCGGCATTTATCAGCGGCTGAAGGCTTCCCGAGTATATGAGCTCTATTGGAGCTTTGCTGATCGCTCGGTCGTTGCGCGCACAGATCGAGAAATCCGCTTTTACCGCAACCTACTGAACGGCTTTAGTCGCGACTGCTTGGTCTTCGATGTGGGAGCCAACCACGGAACTAAGACTGATATTTTTTTGAAACTCGGCGCGCGCGTGGTGGCAGTCGAACCGGATCAAACTAACCAAGGGATTCTGAAGGAAAAGTTTCTGATGTACAGGTTGTCGCGGAAACCAGTCATTATTGTGGGCAAGGCCTTGAGTGACAAAGATTCACTCGAAACGATGTGGATCGATGAGCCGGGCTCTGCCAAGAACACTCTGTCGCGAAAATGGGTCGAGACTCTGGAACATGACGATGAGCGATTCGGTCAACACCACGATTTTAGCCAGCGAACGACAGTCGAAACAACGACTCTCGACCAATTGATTGGCATTCATGGGTTGCCTTTTTTCATCAAGATTGACGTGGAAGGCCATGAGGTGAAAGTTCTGCGCGGATTACATAGCGCCGTTCCGTACCTGTCGTTCGAGGTGAACCTCCCAGAATTTGCGCCGGATGGCCAGGAATGCGTCGAGATGCTGAGTCACCTAGCCGCTGATGGAAAGTTCAATTACGCAGCAGGCGACTACGAGCAGGGGATGGCGCTACAAGAGTGGCTTGACGCGCCGGAATTCTCGCACGTCCTCGCCCGATGCGCAGAAAGGAGCATCGAAGTGTTTTGGAGGACTCCGCTATCCAACGGCACGTAGCTGCTGCGCGGCCCGAATCGAGCAAAGCCTCTCTCAGATCAAGGGCGGAGAGATGACCCGCCATGTAGGAAACTTACTGCACCGTGGCCGTCAAGGCTGTGGGCGGATCAGGATTCGCGCCGGTTGTCGAAGTACCGCCGGCAGTAAGGGGATGTGGGTAGGTATAGGGCGTGTATCCAACGTTCCAGGTATTCGTGGCAGTGCAGATGTAGAGCGTTCCCTGCTGCGAATTGTAGGTGTTCCATGTTCCGGTATCGGTCGCCCAATAGCCGACGTGGGGTGCGCAGGACGTGGGACGCTGTGAGAGCGCTCCGTATCCAGTTCCGCTTGCCCCGGTGAATGGTGTGCACGAGCCAGGGCACCCGCTATTGGCTACATCTGAAATCTGGCCGTAGTAATCTCTGTTTGCCAGCAAGCGCGTTTGTGAACCATCGGATGTAACCGTCACTCCAGGTGCATTATTTGGAGACACCTCTCCCGCCTCGTAAACCGGGTCGAGCACCGGATTCGGCCAGCATTGGCCAGGAGAGGTACAGGCGGTTCCCGGCGCTGTAGTGAGGATTGGGGTAGAATTTTCAAGCCCAGTATCTGCTCCACTCCCTGGTTGGTCGAGACATGCGGTTGACGATGACCAAGGGGCATAGTCCCACGGCTGAGTGCCATTGCAGGAATTCCACGGCGAGCCGGTCTGAATGAACCGGGCAATATCGAGGCTCGTCATTTTGTTGCAGCCAGTTCCAGTTATCGTGTTACTAAAATACCGTCCCGTGCCGCTAAGAAGACCATCCAAATCATCACAAGAACCACTACTGGCCGCGTTGTAGTAGGCCTCAACTTGCCGCATCCCTCGGAATCTTCCGCCCCATGCGGTGCCGTGCGCTCCACAGATACCATCCCCCGGCATATTCGGGAGCTGGTTAAAGCGGCAAACCCAGCGCCCGCCGCCAACTCCACCCCCTGGTGGCGGAACATCGTTCTCGCTGAGTCTTATCCCGCTGACGTTGTTGTTCTCCATATACATCGCTTGCGCTGTCCCAAAAGTGTCCGGGCTTGCAAATGAGTTGTCGCCGTAAGCCCCCACTCCTTGCCAAGCGTCGAAACTTATCTGCACGAGAAATTCGGTGCCGGACGATTCACTGGCGGTGTTATGGTCCACGACTCCGAATACGTTATCCACCAGCACGAATCCGCCAGCTAGCGCAGCCGCCCATTGCCCAGTCGTAAACGTAAGATTATCTGCGCGAATTTGAGCGCAGCCGCTTGCTGTGCATGAGCCGGAGAAGGTGACTGGACCACCTATGCCCTGCGACGTGTTAGTGGTGCTCATCTTGAGTAGTTCAACCTTAGCCGTTTGGCCGAATCTAAGTCCAGTAAACGAGAAAAAAGGAGAGGACCCTGTTTCCGTAAGTGTGGTGTTGGAGGTCCCTGCTCCGAACGTACCGCCATCTGTATTGGCCGTTCCCGTTCCGGTAATGTCAATGCCCACGCCGGAGATCGTGATTCCCGATGTCCACGTGCAGGTTCCGCTGGGAATGATAATCGTGTCGCCGTTCACGGCTTGATGCGTCGGCCCGTTGACTACTGCGTTCACAGCGGATTGGGCGCAAGATGCAGCAGTATAGGTTCCTTGCGCACGACACAACGAAGCACCAAACAAAACTACAATGAATGTGGCTAAGCAGACTCTCGCCAGATCCTGTAGGGAGGTGGTGGACAGCCGCGGGCTCATGTGCAAAAGATCCACGCCGTTCCCGAACCTGGCCGATGTGCGGTACCGAGTGGCGGAGGTTCCCTGCGTCAACTCTGGACTACTCGATTTTAATTGCGTCATGGCCATAATATTAGCTCTCAGTTCAAGGCTAAGCTACTGGCCGGAGGAACAGCTTGCGAGCAGGGCCACGCACCTGTACCCAGGCTACACATCGCGTCTAGACCTAGCCCAGGGTCCTGTAGATTGCTCAGAGGACTAGAGATCCGACGATAGGGCGCCCTCCGCGTAACTGGCTCGGCAGCAGATTTGCGAGCGAATGGACCGTCGCAGAAAGCATCGGCCGACACTTCGTCGGATGCTAGCTTGTGCGCGAGTGTAACCGGGTGGTTGAGAAAAACCCTCGGAGCTAGGCCTCGCGAATTCTGTGCGTGTCGAGCCAATCAGGTTATGGAATCACTGGTCACGAAAACAGGTGCTAGTCGTCCTTGGATGTGTAGACTTTAGACGGAGGTTAGACGTGTATATTGTAGAGCGCACGAAAATTTTTTTGCAAGGGTTTCTCGCGAGCTATGGCCCAACAAGCATCAAGAAGCGGATTTGGGACCGGGATTTCTCAGGCGGCAAGTGGGATTTCATCGATAACACGCTCGGTGATTGTGTGTACCCGTACTTGGAGAAGTACGCTCAGAACGGGAACATCTTGGATCTCGGGTGCGGGCCGGGCAATACGGCGAATGAACTGGCGGCGGACGCATATCGGACCTATGTGGGCGTGGACATCTCCGAGGCTGCGCTAGCAAAAGCCGTGAAGCGGACCCAGGATAACGGCCGTGCAGACAAGAATAGCTTCGTAGCCTCGGACTTCCTCGGGTACAAACCGACCCAGGAATTCGACATAATTTTGTTTCGCGAGTCCCTGTATCACGTTCCGTACGGCCAGGTGAGGCCGATCCTGGATAAATACTCAATAAATCTGAAGACCAGCGGAGTATTTATCGTCAGGTTGTACGCGGGAGATCATCGGCCAGGTAAGATCAAGCGCCGCGTTACGAGGAAGATGGATTTGATCGAGCGCGAATTCGACATGGTGGAATCGCGGCGATTTGACACGCCGGCGCTGCCGACCGTGCTGGTTTTTCGGCCGCGGCGACGAAGCTAAGCAATAACAATCCAACCGGCGGATGGTGCCGGATTCATTCATTCGCAGGACATAATCTGATTTCTGCAGATTTGCGCCACATTCGTGAGTCGACCCCTTCTCCTGTTGATCTTTCTACTCCGGGAGAACGATTTAGAACATTCGGATAGAAGTGCGCGATGTATGCTTCTGTAGAACAAGCGACGAACGACTGCGTTTAAGGCAAAAGGAACTCACGGTGAAGATCAGTATTTTCGGAATGGGCTATGTCGGCACCGTCTCTGCGGGGTGCCTCGCGCAAGCTGGGCACGAGGTCATCGGCGTAGACCCCGTGCGCACGAAGGTTGACCTCATAAACTCGGGACAGTCTCCAATCATCGAAGCGGACATCGGCGAAATTGTGGCTGCCGCCGTCCAGACGGGCCGGCTGCGCGCAACGAGTGATCAGGATATGGCGATTCGCGAGACGGAGCTTTCCTTCGTCTGCGTCGGGACACCGAGCCAAACCAACGGCAACCTGGATTTGACCTATATTCGGCGCGTCTGCGAACTGATAGGCGCGGCGCTCAAGAATAAGACTGATCGTCATACGATTGTGATTCGCAGCACCATACTCCCGGGCACGATGCAGCAAATTGTTATTCCGGTTCTTGAGGAATATTCCGGCAAAAAGGCAGGAACTGATTTCGGCGTCTGCAATAATCCTGAGTTTTTGCGAGAGGGTTCAGCGGTAAAGGATTTCAATTCGCCTCCCAAGACGGTAATTGGAGAATTCGATCGTGCCAGCGGCGATATGCTGGCCGCCTTGTACTCGCAGCTCGACGCACCGTTAATCAGAACGAACATTGAAACCGCCGAGATGGTCAAGTACGTGGATAATAGTTGGCATGCGCTGAAGATCGGCTTTGCGAATGAAATCGGGAATCTTTGCAAATCGTTTTCGATTGACGCCCACGAGGTGATGAAAATTTTCTGCCAAGACAAAAAGCTCAACATCTCGCCCGCATATCTCTTGCCAGGATTTGCTTTTGGCGGATCGTGCTTGCCCAAGGATCTGCGGGCTCTTGCGTACAAGGCCAAGACGCACGATCTGCAATTGCCGATCATGACCTCAATTCTGCCGAGCAACGAATTGCAGGTCACCAGAGGGCTGCAGCTCATCATGGATGGCGGATTTAAGCGTGTGGGCATTTTGGGGTTCAGCTTCAAAGCTGGCACCGACGATCTTCGCGAGAGCCCGATGATTGAAATCATCGAGCGTTTGATAGGCAAGGGCTATGACCTGCGCATCTTCGACAAAAATGTGAACCTCGCCAAGCTCGTCGGCGCCAATAGGGATTTCATCCTCAACCGGATCCCCCACATATCGCGACTGATGGTGAACGGCATCGAAGGGGTCCTGGATCACGCGCAAACGATTGTAATTGGAAACAAGGATCCAGAGTTCGAAAGCGTTCTGGCACGTTTGCGCGATGGCCAGCTCGTGGTGGATTTCGTTCGGATTACAGATCGCAGGAGCGAAAATGGCAAGTACGACGGCATCTGCTGGTAGCCAGATAAAGACCCTAGGCGGCGGCCGCGTTTCAAAGGACCAGATCGCGGAATCGCTTGGCCGGCTGTCGGACTGGTTGGAGAAGAACGACTATCGCGGCTACGATACGTTCGATGGACTGAATGCAAAATATCTTCGCCCGTTAACTTTCGAGACAAATTTCCTGCGGACGGTGCTGCAACAAGGAGTCCGTCGGTTTCCGATCAACTTGCGGCCCATATTGGCAGTCCCCAAGAGCCGTTCCACGAAGGGCATGGGCTATTTGGCGAAAGGGTTTATGCGCCTTCAACAAGCCACAGGAGACGTAGCGTGGGGACACAAGGCTGAATCCGCACTGCAATGGTTAGTAGAGAACGAGTCCAAGGGTTATTCGGGAGCGTGCTGGGGCAATCACTTCGATTATCAATCCAGGAGTTTTTACCTTCCCAAGGGTGTGCCGACGATTGTGTGGACTTCGCTGATCGGCCACGCGTTTCTCGACGCCTATGACCATTTCCGCAACGACAGTTATCTGCAGGTTGCGATTAGCGCATGCGAGCATATTGTGCGCGACCTTGACACTCTTACTGAAGGTGACGCCCTGTGTCTTAGCTACATTCCCACTCAAAATAAGCAGGTGCACAATTCCAATACTCTGGGCGCAAGCCTCTTAGCTCGGACTTACTCGCATACGCGGAACGAAGGTTACCGGTCACTGGCGGAAAAGGCGATACGGTACACAGCCAATCATCAACGCCCGGATGGCTCCTGGTACTACGGCGAGGCAACCAATCTGCATTGGGTTGACAATTTTCATACCGCGTATGTATTGGATTGCTTCAAGCACTACGCGACAGCGACTGGCGATGAACAGTTTGAAGGAAAATTGAGCACAGGCTATCAATATTGGAAACGCACATTTTTCCTGGCGGACGGGACACCGAGATATTACGATTACAAAACCCTACCACTCGATATTCAGTGTTCTTCCCAGGCGATTGACACGCTAGTTTTCTTCCACGGTCGAGATCCTGAGAATCTGTCTCTCGCGCTAAATGTCGCCAAGTGGACCATCGAAAATATGCAGGATCGCAGCGGCTATTTCTACTATCGCCGTTACTCGCGATGGGTTGTGAACAAGACCCCGACGCTGCATTGGGGGCAAGCCACTATGTTTTGCGCGCTCGCCGGACTTTATCAACTTCTGTAGCACAGGACCGCCTTGGGCTCCGCGAAAAAAATCCTGATTATCGTCGAAAATCTGCCGGTGCCGTTCGATACACGCGTCTGGAAGGAAGCCGTGTCGCTTCGTCAGGACGGCTACGAAGTTACGGTGTTGTGCCCCCGCGGAAAGGGCTACCTGCAACGGCACGAAGTGATTTCTGGCATTCATATCTACCGCCACCCAATGCCCCGTGAAGGGGATGGCGCTCTCGGATATTTGTATGAGTATGGTTCGGCGCTCATCTGGGAGTTTCTCTACGCTTGGTGGATCTATTTCCGCCGAGGATTTCACGTTATTCAGGGATGTAATCCCCCGGATGACATTTTTCTGGTGGCCCTGCCGTTTAAATTATTTGGCGTGAAGTACATTTTCGATCATCACGACGCAAATCCGGAACTGTATCTCTCGAAATATGACGAGAAGGGCGTCTTTTACAAGATACAGGTCTGGCTTGAGAAAATGACGTACCGGTTTAGTGACGTCGTGATGGCAACCAACGAAAGCTATGCTCAGCTTGCGACCACCAGGGGCGGCCTGGCGCCTGAGGACGTCTTTGTCGTTCGGAATGGTCCCGATCTGGATACTTTCAAAGCCGTCCGTCCGATTCCCGCCCTGAAATATGGAAAACCCTATTTGGTGGGCTACGTTGGAAACATGAGCATCCAGGAAGGGCTGGACATCCTGTTGGACGTGGCGCTGCACATAAAGAATTCGGGACGACGGGATGTGCATTTTACCTGCGTCGGCGGAGGGCCGGGTCTCGCTGGCCTGCGACAAATGGTCAAGGATAAAAATGTCGAGGACATTGTTAACTTCACGGGAAGAGTTCCCGATCAAGACCTATTGGAAGTCCTGTCCACCGCGGATGTGTGCGTAAATCCGGACAAACCCTGCGAGATGAACGATATTTCCACGATGATCAAGATTATGGAATACATGGCTCTGGGCAAACCCATCGTGCAATTCGATTTGAAGGAAGGCAGATTCAGCGCCCAGGATGCGTCGCTTTATAGCGAAAATGGTGATCAAGTAAATGGCTTCGCAAACAAAATCCTCTGGCTGCTCGACCATCCAGGTGAAAGAAAAAAAATGGGCGAGTTCGGGCGAAGAAGAGTCGAACAAGAGCTGGCATGGAAATTTTCCGTGGATAACCTACTTGCCGCCTACCGGAGAGTACTTGAAAAGTGATCCGCCAGATCATTATGCTGCTGACCCGCTGAGGAGACTGGACCAGAGTGGCGAGGCCACAACCGCTCCACATGCGAAGGATTGAAAGGGTAATTGTCGCACGGTGAGATTGGGGATTTGAGCACCCTGGAATCTAGTCTCATTACAACACTCTGGGTCGCGTATCGAGGAAAAGATTTTCCCACGGGTGCATTTGACTTTGCACCGGCTGCCCCTATGGTGGATGGCGGTCGATTTGCGGCGCCTAAGACGTTTTAAATCAATGCCTTGCCATAGACCTGGGTGTTCTAACCCAGCTCAATTTAGCCCGTCTGGCAGACCGTTTGCACAGTGAATAGATATGCTTGCGCGCCTAAATGCGATAGCCTACCCGCAGCGCGAACCAAGACTGTTGGACGAGCCGGCATCGGTCGCCCCTGCCGACGAACGTCGCGTGCGCAGTTATGTGGATCTATCACACCTCGCGGCAGCAGAGGTGTTGCCGCTCTCGAAGGCATCGGGCATTTACACGCTAAATCCACTTTCGGATCAACGCTGGGATGACCTGATTGCCCGCCACCCCGATGCATCGGCATTTCATCAACGAGGCTGGCTGGAAGCGCTGGCGAGCACCTACGGATACGAACCGGTAGTTTTCACGACATCTCCTCCGACAGCCGACTTGAAGAATGGGCTCGTGTTTTGCCGCGTCAAAAGTTGGCTGACTGGAAGTCGATTGGTCTCGCTACCTTTTTCAGATCACTGTGAGCCACTCTGCGGCTCGCTCGACGAACTCGAATCTTTAATATCTTGCGCGGACGCAGCTTTGAAGAGTCACGGCTGGCGTTATATGGAGGTTCGTCCGGTCAACGAGCAATTCGGCAAGATTCTCGCCGCCACTGGATTTCGGCCTGCAGGAAATTACTTTGTTCACGTGATTGATCTGCGTCCGAGGCTGGATGAACTGTTCCGAGGTCTCGATAAGGGCTGCGTGCAGCGCCGGATTCGGCGTGCGGAAAGGGCGGGACTGGTCGAGCAGACTGGGACTTCTAAGCGTCTGTTGGACGACTTCTACGGGCTGTTTGTATCAACGCGAAAGCGGCATCACTTACCTCCTCCGCCTTATCTGTGGTTTCAGAATTTAATCCGGTGCTTGAGCGGGTCCGTCGAGATCCGGCTGGCATACAAGGATGATCAGCCGATTGCTGCAATTCTCACGATGCGATTCGGGAAAACCGGCTATTTTAAGTACGGTTGCTCCGATGCGCGCTTCCACAAGTTCGGAGCTACTCCCTGGCTCTTGTGGAATGCGATTGCAGCCGCGAAATCTGACGGAGCACTCACATTTGACATGGGAAGAACCCAGGACGACAACGTCGGGCTTTTTGCGTTCAAGAACCACTGGGTACATAGTCACCAACGACTGGAGTATTGGAGATTTCCAAACATCGCCACGCTTGACTCGGCCGATGGTTGGAAGCTAAGAATGGCGAAGCGAGTATTTTCGTTCATGCCGAATAGATTGCTGACCGCAGCAGGGAGTTTGATCTACCGTCATATTGGCTAGTAAATTGTTCGCGATGTCGCGAAGCTCAAAGGCCCTGTACGGTTCTGCTGTAGAGACGAACCACTGCTCGTTTTGTAGTGCGTTCATCACACTAGAAGGAAGTAACCACATCTGACCGTGATCCGCGCTCTTTCGGACTACTTTCGCATACCCGGAGACATACTCTGCAGCGTGTCGTTGAGCTCTGCTTTCGAGAATGCGGACACCGGCTTCTTTCGTTTTGGCGCGGAGAATATCTGCTACGGACGGTGCGAGTCGGGCACTGCGACGAACATAGCGGGTTCCAGACAATTCGATGCTTCAAAAGCCGTCGTCCGCGACGGGACAACACTTCAAGTTCCCTTCAGCTTTGATGAGGTTATCGAGAACCTTCGTCGCGAGCGCTATACGAAGTGCACGAAGCCAGAGGCGGAAGCATTAACCGCAAGCGAACCGATCCGCAAAATCTACTACCTCTTGCGAGAGTTTCTCCCGGTCTCCGTTCGCCGCCACTTGCAGCGAGCTTACTTTCGGGACTGGAAGGAGTTGCCGTTCCCAGCGTGGCCCGTGGATTTTACCGTGGACTCGCTTCACCAGGCGTTCCTGCGCCTTTTGATGGAGACAAGCGGAGTGAAGAAACTGCCGTTCATCTGGTTTTGGCCAAACGGCGCGAACAATTCTCTAATCATTACGCACGATGTGGAAACGTCCGCCGGTCGCGACTTCACCTCTCAGCTGATGGACCTGGACGATTCATATGGAATCAAATCTTCGTTTCAGGTGATTCCCGAAAAGCGCTATGAAGTTCCAGATGAATACGTCCGTGAAATTAAAAGCCGCGGGTTCGAATTTAACGTACACGATTTAAACCATGATGGTCACCTCTATCAGGAACGAGCGGAATTTTTACGCCGGGCGCAGCGCATCAACAGCTACTTGCACCGGTACGAAAGCCAGGGCTTTCGCGCCGGTTCGATGTACCGCAATCAAGACTGGTACGACGCTTTTGATTTTTCTTATGACATGTCTGTACCGAATGTTGCGCATTTGGAGCCGCTGCGTGGCGGCTGTTGCACCGTGATGCCGTATTTCATCGGCAAAGTTGTCGAGCTTCCCCTCACGATGGCGCAGGATTATTCACTGTTTCACATATTGCGCCATTATTCGCTCGAACTATGGAAACAGCAGCTAGCACTCATCCAAGCACGAAACGGCATGATCAGCTTCATTACCCACCCGGACTATCTGATTAATAAACGGGCACGCGACCTTTATGTGTCGCTGATGGAATACATGCGGCAAATGATCGTTCGTGACGGAGTATGGGCGGCGCTTCCAGGAGATGTGAACCGCTGGTGGAGAGCGAGAAGCCAAATGGAACTGGTTTCGCGCGGAAACGATTGGGAGATCGTGGGACCGGAGAAAGAAAGAGCGCGACTCGCGTACGCCGTGCTCGATGGCGACCGGCTGATATACGAGCTCGCGGGAACCTCGCCTCGAATCCACGCAGCAAGCTGATCCATGCAGCGAATGCCAAACAATTCGCGAGGTGGAAATGAAGCGGCCAGCCGTCGCGAGTGGATGCCTTATGCTCTCATTGGTTTCTTGGCGCTTTGTCTTGTGCCTGTGGCTTTTGCCTGGAGTCTGATGCGGAGCGCCGTCGCATTAACGTTACAAAACGAGACCTTTACGTATATACCGCTGATTCCTGTGGTGAGCGCTTACTTAATTTACACCGAGAGGAAG
>Ga0210390_10000430_pt1 | contig 45736 bp, 45 predicted proteins | sample IncBWH11OmetaG_FD_161050 | JGI IMG/M metagenome (GOLD analysis project Ga0210390, IMG submission 161050) | Forest soil microbial communities from Barre Woods Harvard Forest LTER site, Petersham, Massachusetts, United States - Inc-BW-H-11-O ... | reverse complement strand
GCCTGTCCCGAATATGTCATACGCCAAGCCCACTCGAGGCTCGTAGTAGAACAGCGGCGAAACCATGCCCGACAACGGTACGCTGGGGGTGTTTTGATGCCACTGTAAGCCCGTGTTATTCGGAGCGGCTTGCACAAGTCCACTGGGCCCGTAGACATTTTGCTGATAGGTCTGTGGATTCCAAACCTGGAAGCCTTGCGAAGTCCCATACCACTGGCCGACGTGATCGAATCGCAATCCGTAGTTCAACGTGAGTTGCCGATTCGCCTTAAAGGCATCCTGCGCGTACAGCGACCATTGATGGAACTTGAGGTCGTTGGTGGGGAACGAACTGACCTGCTGGTAGTTGCCCGTGCGGCCGAGAAGGAAGTCGGCCACCACGTTTCCCGAACTGTTCGGGCCCCAACCCAAGTTATAGGTCCCGTTGTCGCCCGGCCCAAGGCCGCCGCTCGATTCAAGGTTTTCGCTGGTATCCCAATAGAAACCTGCTTTCAGGGTGTGGGCGCCGATCACTTTCGTGAAGTTGTCGTAAATCGCAGGGTCTCTCTTGATGGCGCCAAAAGCGTTGCCGTCGAATCCGCCATCGAAGGAGAATTCTTCGATGTTCGGGAAGGCTCCGCCCCAGGGACCTTCGAAGTTCGGTATCTGAGAAGTCGTGTGGCTGAACAATCCCTGAACGTTGAACCCGAGCGCAGTGCGATCCACTGCCTTGGCATTGGCGAGGGTAGCTGGGTTGATATAGCGCGCCAAGGTGAACACAAACTCGTTGGTGGTCGTGGGATCGAAGACGTGAGTCAGGTTCGCCATAAACTCTTGCGAAGTAGTGGCTGCAACCACGTTTGACGGATATGGCAAGGTCCACGGTGGAGTCCACCACACGCCGATCGGATGCTGGTCGTTTTCGATCTGCCGAGTGTAAGACCCGGTCAACTTCGTGTTGTCGCTGATGGCGTAGTCTACTTTGCCGGTCGCTTCCCACCGGTTCTGCGGAACAGTGCTGATGTATTGGTAGTTGTTCCAACCGTTGGCCGCAGAAGGGGTAATGTTCGGCGTCGGGAACAGCTTGGCGATGTTAACAATGTTCGGGTCATAGTTGGCCGAAGTCATTTTGTTCGTGCCAGTCGGTAGGCTGGCATTTGAGTAAGCGTATTGCCAAACGCCACCGCTGGAGAGGCAACTTAAGAGGGTGGCATTGCCGCCGCAATTTGAGACCGGGGTGTTTGCAGGTACGCTATCGATCGTCGTTTCGCTGAAATCTCCGCTCAGCTGTTCCGTGGTGGGCACGTTGTAGTTCACCGGGCTCGCGGCGGGATGCTGGTCCATATATTCATAGCCAGCCCAGAAAAAGAGCTTCTTACGATCCTTGTTGAAGTCAAGTCCCGGAATGATGATCGGGCCGCCGACGTTTCCACCGACGTAATAGTAGTGCTCGTTGGAATTGGGGATGCCCTGACTATGAGCGTAAGCGTCATCCGAGTTCAGAGCGCTGTTGCGAGCGTAGAGGTAACCTTCGCCGTGAAACTGATTGCCGCCGCTCTTGCTGAAGGCCTGGAAAATAACGGGGCCTTTGGCGTATTCTGCACTGTAAGACGACATCAACACCTTAACTTCAGAAACCATGTCCTGGTTAATGTTGGCGATCTGGCTGCCGGCGTTGCCCGGATCGACCAGGTTGGCGCCGTCAAGCATGTACGCCATAGCGCCGTAGGGCTGGGTACCGTTGGAGGAATAAGCGCCCACAGGGCCGTTATTCGTGCCCACGACCTTGTCGTTAAACGATGATCCCTGGCTAATGCCGTTGGTCAGCGCCATTCCAGGCATGACCTTCAACAGTTCGCCGGCGTCGCGGCCGACGATCGGGACATCTTCGATCAATTCCTGATTGATGGTCGTGCTGACTTCAGAGTTGTCGGGGATGACAACGTCGGCGCCCGCCTTGATTTCAACGGTCTCGGTGACCTTGCCAACTTCGAGCTTGATGTTGGGGAGAGTCTTGCTATCACCTTGGCTGAAGACGATGCCAGTCTGGCTCCACGTCTTGAAGCCCGGAGCCTCGATGGTGACTGAGTAGCTTCCAGGCTGAACGGCGGTAATGGCGAAGTAGCCCGTGCCATTCGAAACGGTGGTACGCACGTCGCCGGATGCGTCATTCTTCATCGAGACTTTTGCGTTCGGCACGACAGCGCCCGCGGAATCGGCCACAGTGGCGCTCAACGTGCCGGTAAGCTGCTGTCCGAAACCGGTCGACGCCAGCAGGATGAGAACCAGCAGCAGTGCTGCCGCGCTCGTAATCTTTCTTAACGTCGTGAGTCCAAGAGTGGAATTCATTGCCCCTCCCCGAATTTACTTCAAAACTTCGCCCCCACGCCCAGCTTGTTTGCGGAAACGGGATCGCACTATCTGGGACTGTAAGCGGTTGCATAGTGCACCATAAATTCCGATTGGGTAGAACGCCTTTGTAGCTCGCTTGCGCGACCGCACTGCCGAAGCAAGCCAGAACAATCGTCGTAACCCACAGTATCCAGAATTTTCGCAACTGTTAAGCGTACTAGTATGTCCTCTTTTCCTCCGGTAAAGTCGTGGTGCCGAAATGACTGGCGATTTACGTCAGGTACCACTCGGCGCTCTGACAGTAGGTCTGCAATTGAGAGCAGAATTGGCTCACAGCTTCACAAATTCCTGCTGAGTCAGAACTGAGGGAGCACGTGGTGTTCCACTTTCATAACGATTACGTGAGACAAAAGGCCCAACGCTTCAGACCTCGAAAACGAGTCGCGGACTCACAACTTCGTGGCACGATGCTAAAACGGATAGTGCGACTGTTTCTCCGACTTTTCATACACACTGGCGAGAGGTTATGAGATTCGGGACGGTCAGCAGCCAAAAGTCAGGCCGCTCAGATAGCGCCTCAGTTTGAAGGCACTACCTTCTTTCTCTCTTTTTTCGGCTTGACTAGGAACTTGATCGGTGCGTCCGGCCGCAACGAACAATCCAACTACAAGGTTTCGATTCTTCATCGGTTAGTGCTCCGAAATCAACTTGCGCGCGATCTCATTTTCACTCTGCTCCACCGGAGGCGGTTCCAAAGGCAACCAAGTCACCCTCGTCGAAGACTGCGAAAAGATCCCCAACACGCCGGGCCCCATGTACATCGTGCGTTACCACAATCACCGTGGTCCCTCGTTCGGACTTCTGCTTGAGGTGAAGCTCATCGATTTCTGCGGCGGTGATGCGATCCAGGCCGCTACTCGGTTCATCCGCGAGCAGCACCTGTGGCTCAAGCACGAGGGCACGCGCCAGTCCCGCCCGTTTTCGCATTCCGCCCGACAAGTTGGCGGGCATCTTTTGTTTGTCTGCCGCCAACCCAACCTGTCGCAGAACGTCGTCAACTACTGAGTCAATCTCCTCGTGTGTCTTGTCAGTCAAGCGATGCAGTGGAAGCGCCAGATTTTCGTAGAGAGTCAAGGAGTCGAAGAGCGCAGCATCTTGAAACAGGAAGCCCATCTTGCATCGCACCTTTGTGAGCCCCGCTTCCTTAAGGCTTGTAATCTCAGTTCCATTCACCGATATATGGCCATGATCGGGCTTGAGGAGCGAGATCAGCAGCTTGAGGGTGACACTCTTGCCGGTTCCACTTCGACCCAGAATGCAGAGGATTTCACCGGCAGGTACCTCGAAGGAAACATCATGAAGCACCTGTTTGGGACCAAAGGACTTCGACACGCGATCGAAAATCACTGCTGATGTTGTTTCCGGGCTCATAGCGCGTTGTCCGGAAACGCGAAGAAGATACATTTGATCAGAATTACATCTGCCAGAATGATGAGCAAAGAAGACACAACCACGCTATTGGTTGCTGTTTCCAACGCCCGCGGCGCCTTCATCCGTCGTGTACCCAAAAAAGGCAGAGACTGTGCCGATGATGAATCCGAATACTGCCGTCTTGATCGTTGGTGGAATAAAGTTTGACCAATCGAAATGCGCGAATGCCCGAGTGATGTAAAGCTGAAACGAGATCCTCGAGGAAAAGAATTCCGACAGAAACCCATCCAGAAGACCCGAAAAATCCATGAGCACCGTGAGTAGAGGAAGAGCAATGACGCATGCAACGACTCGCGGAACGGCCAGAAACTTGAAGGCGTCGATCGATAGCGATTCTATGCCGTCGATCTGTTCCGTCGCCCTCATATTCGCAAGGATCGCACCGATACCGGAGCCAACCCTGCCCGCCACAAGAAGGCCAGCAACCAACGGGCCGATTTCAACAAAAAAGGCCAACGCCTGAACCGTCGGAATCATGGCGCTTGCACCGAATGTGACCAGCGTGCTCCGCGTGTAAAAGCGTCATCACGGTACCCAAGGCGAATCCAGACGCGATCACCAGGGGAAGGGAATCAGAACCGGCCTGCGCGATTTGCCGGGCGATCTGAGCGGCTTCAAACGGTGGGCGAAGTACGTCGTAGAGCACCTGCCATGCAAACAGGCTGACTTTGCCAATAAATTCGATCGGCTTAAACAACCCCATGCTGCGCTCACGTTATCGATTCCGCTCTAACGTCGTGAAACCCTGTGTCCATTGTTACCGGGCTTATATGAGGTTATTGAACTGATGGCTGTAAAAGGAAGTGAGGACACAGTGATCTAACCGTGAGGAAGCCGAAGGTTGCCAGTCCGGCTTGAAATCGTCTTTGTGCTTCATTGCCGAGATCGCCCAAGTCTCCTTTTTCCAGAGTTTTGGTTCAAGACTGGCGGTACAAGAACGGTACAACCAAAGCTCGTTCTTTATGGTTCTTAGCTGTTCTTTACAGGGCGTTGCGTTGCGACGGCCGCTTTGTAATTACGACGTGATCCAGTCTGTCAGCGCCCTTTCACGGCGATGGCTTTGGCGAAAAAGGATCAGTTCCTGTGGCGGACTATTAGTGTGAGCTGTCCTTACTTTCGTCGGGAGAACGGGGCGGAGTCAGGGAGCGTGGATCAGTTGGTCGAGGAAGGGAACCCGTTTGAGACCCGACGTCGTGGCAGGCGTGGACTTGCTGTCGACGAAAAAACACGATCAGCTTCGTCTGCGCTGTGTTCCGCGACTCAGCGTTGCAAAAGCCTGCCCAGTGCGGACGAAAACCTTGGAATGAGGGACAAGTTCACTCTTTGTCAGTGCGAATTCCAGCGAGAGACTGACGAATCAACAACCCCAACAGAATCCGAGACTCAGCGGGTAGGAGGGCAATATATGGTTGGACATAGAAACAGCTGATGTTTCTTTAAGTTTCAATAGACTCTTTGATGAAACACCCGACAATCCGCGACCCTAATTAAGCGTGTCTGTTTCTTGCGGCCAGCACTCGTGTAATGTCAGCGTCTGATCCTCGGCGCATTTGATCTTCTGTTCCTTTAACTCTGCGATGCTGGCTGAACCTCATATCCGAAGTTTGTGGAGCTTAACCGTGTACTTGTCCCGCGGAACTTGGTTTCAATCCCTTAGTCCTCTCGTGAGGCAACATTCGTGTTACATAGATCAAGTGGAAAACATAGGACCTAACACTGCGGGATCGAATGGCCACTTAAATCGATACGTAGCCGAGGTAATACAGAGGGCCGATAAAGAGCTGCGCCATTTGATGGCAAAGCGAGCAGAACTTACTAAGCGGATCGGAACAGTAAAGCGGACGATGGTGGGTTTAGCAAAGCTTTTCGGCGACGATAACATGGACGCCCTTCTCTTGGGCGTCGTCGATCAGGGCAGAGGCCCTCGTCACCCGGGGGATCACGGAAGCGTGCCGTAGAGTATTGATCCAGGCCATGCGCCCAATGAGCGCACGCCAAGTGTGCGATGAAAGTCAGCTGACTGCACCACCTTTGCTGGCCCACCACAAAGATCAGATGGCAACCATAAACACGATTTTGGCTCGATTCGTCGAGTATGGGGAAGCGAAAGTATCGCATGGTGATCGCGGGTAGCGCGTCTGGTTGTGGATGGCAGATCGCGAACCCAGACTGGAGCGACTGCCCGACCACAAGAGCAAAACTCCTTACTCAATGATTTAGTGTAGCTTGCCGCTCCTAGATTGTTTGGCCTCCCGAGGGGGGCGGACAACTGCTCGCGAACTGGCATTTCGTCCGATGGTCTCGGAGTCCGCAGCAAGGGTGAAATTCCGGGGACAAGTAGTTCCTAATTTAGGGATGAGCACCCTCGTTTATGGTGTCGTGATTTGGATCTCATAGGTTAGCCTTGGATAAAATGAACCGGCGAGAAATTCTGCGTGCGTTGGGGACTGTCTCCTTAAGTACATTTTGGGAAATAGGGCCCGCCTCCGGAGAGAGTTCTGCAAAGGAGCAGGGCGCATACGTAACCCAATCCGCAAACGAACCACTACCGGGCACAGTGGCCGGCGTGAATCTGATAGATTCCGAGATCGCGAAGTGGGCAACCGATTTCAGTCGTGCCGTGTATCCACAGTATCTATTCAACCATGCCGTCCGTACTTTCCTGTTCGGCTCTTTGGTCGGCCGCGCCCTCGGACAGAAGTTTGACCCCGAGGTTCTGTATCTTGCCTGCATTCTCCATGACTTGGGACTCACCGAGAAATTCCGGAGCGATTTGCCATTCGAGATTCAAGGAGCGCATATCGCCAGGAAAGTTCTGCAAGAACAGAACTATCCGAAGGAAAAGCTTGAAGTGGTCTGGGATGGCATCGCGATGCACGCTTCGCCGATCGGAGGTTTCAAACAACCTGAAATTGCGTTGGTCGGCGAGGGGGCTGGAGCTGATGTCATTGCGCCCGATTTTTCACAGCTTAAGAAGAGCGATGTCCAGGAAGTTGTAAAGGCCTTTCCGCGATTGAGGTTCAAGGAAGCGTTCTTAAAGACATGCGCCGACGTCCTACGAAAGCACCCCCAGGCGGCGTCCAGTTCTTTTATGCGGGACATCCGTGAGCGGTACGTGCCAGAATTTCATCCCCGCAATTTTTGTGATCGCGTCGCGGAGGCTCCCTTCGCGGAATAGGGCGACGGCGAAATTGGGTGAGTTCTTAGAAGCTCGAGTCTCCCAAACTTCTTGAGTAAGCGTTGGCGGTGACCGGCCGGCCAGGCCCCCGATCTTTATTAATTATTATCACTTTTTTTCACGCAGACATTGCACGAAGGCCGACGCTTCCCCAGATCACTGACTGTCAGAAGCCTGTTAATGGTCACTTCGAATCACGCGGCCTGAATCCCCAAGAGCCAAACATCGTCTCATCTCTCCGCGGCACGCTCCGCGAAATTTTGCTGCCAGCAACGCTCGGAGTCTTCATCGGCCGGAAAGAATGTCTCGACACGCAGTTCCTGCAACGTGACGTCGTGCGGCGTGCATAAGGTCATGATGGTGCTGAACAGGCGAAGATCTACGTCTCCCCTCCGTATGTGAAGCGGGAGCAAGAGGTCGCCGGGACGCGGAGCTGGGTGCGGATCGGCCGCCGCCGATGCGTTTGCGTAGCTCCTGATCTCAGCCAGCAAGGCAGCGCCCACGGGGTCTTCCGCTGAGCCCAAGTCAACTTCTGCGCGGCCCAAAAGATTCCGTTCCACCTCCCGCCAGTTCACTATCCAGCGACGGGAGCCTTCCGGGTGGAACGTGACGCGTAGGACATTGTTGGTCGGGGCGCTCAGCGCTGGCGAGATCAAGGTGGAGAAAAACTGGCTGGCCGCCCGATTGCTCAACAGCAAATTCGAATGACGGTCCAGTGCGATCGCGGCGTAGGGTAGATGTCGATCGAGTATGAACTGCAGCATGCCGCGCATGTGAGCCATCTCGTCCGCCGATATAGGTGTTTCACGAAAGACGTCGGCGAAGCCGCCGGATTCAAGCAGGCGATTGCGTTCGCGAAGTGGCAGGTCGAGCACTTCGCCCAATGCAAGCACCGCTTCACGGCTGGGCTGGGCCCGGCCTGTCTCTATAAAACTGATATGCCGTACAGAGAACCCAGCCCGGCTAGCCAACTCGAATTGGGTCAGCCCGCGCCTTTGCCGCCAGGCGCGTATCCGGTGTCCCACCGATGTCACTGCATCTGCCATTCAGCGATTCTATTCGCCGCTCAGCGATGAGACCATTACCTCACAGGTAATGCTGGGTGTCCCGCGAGCCGGTCTACGATGTCGGCACAAAAAGACAGTGTGCGTTGCGGCGCAACTCCGCGCTCAACTCATGCTGATGAAATCAGAAAGGTCACGATTCAACTCGTCCATGTGAGAGATCATTAGGCCGTGCGGTCCATCCTGATAAACTTTCAGCTGAGACCCTGGAATCAATGGATGAACCCTCCGGGCTGTGACTTCGAGCCGGCAAAAAACATCGCTCTCTCCATGGATGATCAATGTCGGCTTCTCTATTAACCGCAGCTCCGGTCGAAAGTCTGTTTCTGTGTTCGCGATGTGTGTTCCAATCACAGCTGGAAGCGATAGGAGATCACACATGCGAATGCCCCAATCGACAGAACTGTTCGTGACCTTGGGGCCAAAAAAACCGCGGGCAATTGTGCGCACGTACTGCGGGAAATCATGGGTGATTTCGTCACGCACGGCGATCAATTCACTCCGGGGAGCTCCGTGGGGATTATCCTCTGTCTTGAGGCCGAATGGAAGCGACGTGGCGACGAACACGATTCGTGAGACACACGCACCACCGTACTTCGATAAATAGCGAACGATTTCACCACAGCTCATGGAATGCCCCACGAGGACTATGTCTCTCAGATCAAGCTGTTTGATAATTATTGCCAAATCGTGGGCGAGGACGTCGAAATCGTAGTCTGCCCCTAGATCGCTCGATCTCCCGTGGCCACGGCGATCATACGCCACCGTCCGGAAGCCTCGCCCGCACAGATAATTCATCTGATACTGCCAAATGTCAGAGTTACTTGCCCATCCATGAACAAACAGCGCTGTTCGGACTTTGGGATTGAGCCGACTTGCGGGGGTACACCAGTCCTTATAGAAAAGCCTCACCCTCGGGTCGACGGTCACGTACGGGCCGGTTACTTCCGCATTTGATGGCTGCGATAGTTTCTCGTCCGTGGTTGCGGCGTGAAGACGTGGCATTTGTGCAAGGGCTACTCCTCCGCCGACTATCTTGTGAAGAAAAGATCGTCTCTTCATGTGTCCTCTCGGTTCCATGGAAATGAAGCCTTGCTTGCACCGATACTCGAGGCGGAAATACGAATCGTCAATTACGTCCGAGGTAATGCTCGCGATTCTTGGCGTTTGCAGAACGAAGTTCCCAGTCAATTTATGATGCCTGCAGTTTTTCACCCCACGGAAATCGACCATTACCTCGCAGGTAATTGTTGGTACTGCCCAGTTTGATCTAGCATCTCGACATGGAAAGACGATCTGCATTGAGATCAATGATGGCGGCCTCTGCGGTGGCTTTTACGGGCGGACGTCTTAGTATGGCCGCCAAGCAGCCCTCCAGAGTCGCCCTCCACTCCAACTCGATGGTCGAGACCCGCGATGGAACCAGGATTCACTTTCGGGATTGGGGCGCCGGCCGACCAATCGTCTTCGTGTCGCCGTGGGGGCTCTGCTCGGACTGGTGGGACACCCCAGTGATAAGCTTTTCCGAACGGGGCTGGCGTTGCGTGGCATTCGACCGGCGCGGTCATGGCCGATCCGATGATCCCTGCCGCGGTTACGATTTTGACACCCTCGCCGACGACATCGCCGCGGTCATGAATGCGCTGGATTTGCAGGAGGCCGTCCTGGTCGGCCACTCCATGGGAGGGGCAGAGGTGGTCCGGTACCTGACGCGCCACCACAGCCACCGAGTCAGTCGTGCCGTGCTTATTGCACCTACCACCCCTTTTACCATGAAGACCGAAGACAACCCTGGCGGCGCGCCCAGGCAGGCTCTCGAGAAGACCCGCGAGTCGCTTAAGCACGACCTTCCGCACCTCGTGGCAGAGGCGGCGCCGGATTTCTTCGGCGTTCCCAAGAACTCCGTCTCTAAAGAGACCATGGACTGGTGGTCCCGCCAGTTCCTGGACCGGGTCTCGATCAAGGTGCTCTCGGAGCTGTACAAGGTAATGACAGAAACCGATTTCCGCACCGAGATCCGAACGATCAGAACACCAACGCTGATCCTGCACGGCGACATCGACAAATCGGCCCCCCTGGAATCGACGGGACGCCCGACTCACGAACTCATCACCGGCAGCTGGATGTTGGTATACGAGAACGCCGCTCATGCGCTGCCGTACACGCACACCGATCGCATGCTGGCGGATATCGTCGAGTTTGCGGCACCGTTACAGGAATCATGACCATCCGGAGCCAGATTCAGATCGCGCCGAAGACGGACACCCAGCAAGACTGGCGATTCGCCGCGACCATCTGGAAGCCATGCTAGCATTCCACCGAAGTCGCCCCGTCCCAGTCGCAGCCGCCAAGCGCGGTATTCTTGGGTTGAAAGGTCCACCGAATGAACGCGGTAAAGCCGAACTGCTGCGAATCGACGAATGCTTTCAGGGTTTCCGAGGAGTCCCTACGTTTGCAGCGGGAATTATGTCCGAGCGGCTATTTTTCGGAAGGCGGCAGGGAGTTCTTCGGGGAGGCTAGTTTAGGCATTTGACAGACTTCATAGTGTTCGACGTTAAGCGGCGGCTCGATGAGGCACTCAAGGTCGTAGGCGTAATAGTGGGCTTTGGCAAAGTCGGCACCCGCGTACGCCGCGATAGCTTGACGCGACTCCCAGAACGACAGCAGCAGAAATTGCATCCGCGCGCTTTCTCTCCGGCGCAGCAGATGGATCCCACGATTGCCGGCATAAGTTTGGTAGTCTCGAAAGCCGAAGTCGGTCAAATAACGAAAGTATGCCTCAGACTTCTCGATAGAAACAATCCCGCCCCAGACCCGGGCGATCGTATTTTCACCTCCCACATTGTGGCCATCAGTTGGGCGGTATAGCTCAGGGGAGCTATCCGAATATACTTCGTAGTGCCGTACATGAGGCTCCATTTCGATCAAGTAGTCAGAATCGAAATCGTAGTACTTGGCCATTCTAAAATCGTCCCCAGCGAAACGCTTGACGGCGTCAGTGTCGTCCCAGAACGTCAGCATCTCGAAATGCTTTACTCCTGCTTCGGTGCGGTACAAACACCACGCTCCTCGATTTCCGCGCGTATCCAGATACTCAGGCAGCGCAATTCTGCGCATGAGGTCCAGGTATTCGTCAGCCTTCGAAACAGGAACCATTCCATGCCACATTCGAGCGATCATGCGGCTCTCCCATCAAGCGAGCGAACTCCGAGGAGAACATCCTCGAGCAACTGCGCGGTCTCCAGCTAAAGCGCTCGATCACCTGGAGTCCAGTTTGCGCCGTGCGCTGAAACCTGGCGCATCGAACGACCTCGATGAATGGCCCGAGTCCTCTGGCCGTGTGTAGCGGAATAATACCTCTGCCGGAGAGGCGCCAACTAGCAACCACGCGTGACTGACCAACCACCGTATCGAGCAAAAACTCGCGACCCTTTTGAGCAAAATATAGACGCGTCTCAGCATCGACGACTTCACGGTCGGCTGTCGAACTCACGTACATCCACCCCATCAAGCTTGATTGCTTTCATGTGCATCGCGATTTCCGTAATCTACTACAGAAATCAATCTCCAGCCATCGCGTGGAACGGGTTCTACATCAGCGCATTCAAGCGCGTGCCCGAGGCTGCCGCAAACACTACTCCTGATCCAGAGCCTTGTACGGCGAGCTGACATGGAGCACAGCTTTAGCCAGCGCTGTTGAGACAAGACTGGCTAACATTCATTGTCCTTCGATTGTTGTTCCTTCGCCTGATTGTCTTTTTGGGACGACTCCTTAATCGAGTTAACTAATAGGGGGTTCGAGTCAACATTTAGTCCACGCAGGGTTCATTTCGCATCTGTGGTCAGATGCACGTCCTTCATTTCCTTAATTTCACTGATTACGATTGCGTGCGTTCCCTTGCGCTCGAACACGGCACCGCGGGCGCGGACGTATTTGCCAACGAAAGGCATCAGCTTCTCAGGTTGGCCCTGGTCCGGCATTGAACCAGAAATCGGAATGTACAACTCACCATCCTTCGTCTGGATGACTAACGGGGAGCCGTGCCTGGCGCACTCTAAGGCGCACTGTAAATTGAATTCCGTAGCATTCGCCTTGGGATTCTGAATCGGGCACGCGATGTCTCGAACCAGGCCCTCAATTGTCACCTTTGCGGGCTGCGCAGTCGCTATCTGACCCACCTGCTGGCCCGTCTGGGCCAACGCCAAGATTGTCGCAATGCTACAACTGGCAACCAGGCAGATGAGTACAGCACGGTTCATAGGTTCTCCTTAGGAAGGTTACGCATAACACTATTAGCACGTAATTCGCTGGCTCCATCGTCCTTTGCGGCAGCGAGTCGGCTGCCACCCAGGCGGCACCAACTGCTGCGAGATTTAAAGCACTCTCGGTCCAGTTTCCAACGTCTCGTGTGATCGGCGAGAAGCATCCGCTCGTTTACCAACAGGCCGAAAGACTCAAGCACGGCGGTCACCAGCATCGCGGCGAGGCGGGGGGAGCACTGCCTTGGCAAGGGCCATTCTTCAGGTCTGGTATTACCGATGATGTCAGTGAACGCTTCTCCTCATAGTGTTCCTCCCGTTTGATCGCACGACCGAAAGTTCCCTTTGTTGCGCGAATCTCACAGCATTAGAAGTACAAACCGCAACGCCGTGAGGAAAGCACACACGAACCATTGCCGTGCAAGCAAACTTACCCTGTTCGGTGGCTTCTTTCAATAGCCACTGTTATGTTCTGCGATAAGGCCACTAGGAGGAATCGTTTCAAATAGAAAGGATGCCTCGGTTAGGTTGTCGGGAGTCTTGAACGTATTTGATCTTCGCATCGTGGAAGTTTGACGCGGATCAACTGGCCTTCCCATATTCCAGGTTCAGGATTGCAAACCCTTTGGCAAGTGAACCATTCCCGAAAGCATGTCCGCGAGCATGTGACAAGCGGCAGGGCAGGCGAATACCGCAGATTGCGGAATCCACGTGATGAGCAAATCGTGTTAGCCGAACCTGACAGGCACAACGGCAATCGTCACCGACGCTTCCAGCGGCTTAGGCCGTGGGTGCACCCGTGTGCTTGCTGCCGCAAGCACCGCGGTCGTTTTCCAGTGCGCGGACATCCATCCTCTGTAAGCGCCAGCCGGTCTCACGCCTGAGACGAAGATAGCAAATTCGGCTACCTTCGATATTCGCAGGTATCGAAAATACGGTGGCTCAAGTAACACACCTCTCATCGTCATCGCCACTCGGAACGTAGCAATGAATGCACCTGTTCCTTAGCGTGCTATTATGTCTGCCTTCACCGGGGCCGTGGCTTTATCGCGGGCAATCCCGAGGCACCATCATGCGGACTTGGCGGCGTTTTGATATCGATGATTATCGCTATATCCATCGCCCGATGGATTAACCTGAGTTGCGCTCTCCTTAGGGCCCAGACTCGCGAACGGTTAATGCCTGCCGCCCTTTCTGTCTCCGTGTCATTCGCATGAAATTGAACGTCGAACTAAACGTGCCAGCTCTGGTGCATTTGCTATTGGCATCGACATTGAGGGGATTCATGCATCGAAAGAGCCTGGAAGTCGCTTCGATTTTTCTGATTGGCCTCGTTGTCTTTGGATTTCTTTGGGTAGCGCAGCCCGTGTGTTTCGGTTCTACTCCTCACCCCATCGCGGCCAGAACCGCTGCAACCGGGCCAAAGAGCCACAGAGGCTCGTACCGACAGAAAGTCGCGATCTCTCCGTTTGATCGCATCTTCGCTCCCGGCCTTGAGAAATCTCAGGTCCCTACCAAAACGAGCCAACCGCATGGCGTGCGCACTCCGAGAAATTACTCAGCCCCTTCTCAGGGTATGGCACCCAATTTCGCCGGCTTCGTGTCCGCGCCGCTCTACAGCGGGGAACTGGGCTCGGCGTGCATCACCGATCCCTACAATTGTGGAATCAACATTTTAGCCACCGGTGACTTTAATAAGGACGGCAAGCCGGACCTGGCTATCTTTCAATACGACGGCACTCTGAATGTTTTGCTCAATAACGGGGTGGGTGGTTTCCTGCCGCCCGTCGGCTATGGCGCCACGACCGCAGTCGCCAACAACTACGGTATCGCTTCCGTGCAGGTGGCCGACGTCAACAACGACGGCTATCCCGACCTTCTGGCGCTGGACACCAACAACAATCAGTTCCTTGTCTTCCTCAATCAACAGGATGGCACGTTCGCGCCCCCGGTCGCGGTCCCGAACACGGCCAACGGGTCGCTCGGAGCCATGGCGGCCGGTGATGTGAACCACGATGGCAATGTCGATGTTGTCGTCGTTTCCTACAGCGCCATCAGTTCCACGGAATCGGAAGCGACGGTGCAGACTTTCCTCGGGAATGGCAATGGAAGCTTCTCCACCCCGACCACGGCACTAACCACGGTTTCCCAGATTGCTGTTCCATTCACGCTGATCGAATCTGGTGGTCTAGCGCTGGCAGATGTAAATAACGATGGAAGTCTCGATCTGATCGCCATCCTGGATGAGTACACTCAGTTGCAGTTCTTCGAGGCGCAGTTCCAATTGGCTGTCGGTGTGGCACTGGGAAACAACACCGGAGCCTTCGCCGGCTTTTCCAATGGGTCGCCAATCCTGATCGAAGGTCCATACAGCGCTCTTGGCTGTTGCCAGAGTTATGTAAATGGGATTTACCCAGTGGATCTGAACAACGACGGCAACCTCGACCTGGTTGTCGATGCCGGATATAGCGTTCTCAGTTTACTGGGCAATGGCAACGGGACCTTCCAGAGTCCCGTCGAGACTGCACCCTCCATCGTTCCAGCCACTCCGGAAACCTTTCAATTTGCCGACGTAACCGGCGACGGCTACCTAGATCTCATCGCCGACAGCGATTTCATCACCGTTTCTCCCGGTAATGGTGACGGCACTTTCGGCCCACCTCTTACTAATTACGCCACCGGCGCAGCCCGTATGGCTGCAGTCGACATGAACGGCGACGGAATTCTCGATCTGATCGGCCTCGAAACGGAATATCGATCGGTGTCAGTGTTCTTTGGACGTGGTGACGGCACCTACATCGGCGCTCCGCTACTGACTTCTCCGGTGAGCGGCAGCGATCCGACGACTCTGACCCTGGAACTGGCAGCGGACGTGACCGGCCTTGGGAATACCGATCTCATCGAAGTGTACCAACCTGAGCCACAGCAAGGCACGCAACTCCTCACCGGCATCAGCGACGGCAAGGGAAATTTCAACTACATTGCGGCATTTCCGGCTGACCAAGGCGTTTTCTCCAACGATACATTTATCCAGCCAGTTTCAGCCGACTTCAACGGCGACGGCAAGCAGGACATTATTCTCAGCGGACCCCACGGCGCACTCTCGGTTGCATTGTCCAATGGCGATGGCACCTTCCAAACTCCCGTGGCCATTCCTCTCGGCGCACTTGACTGCCCGGTCACGTATGCGGCTGTCGGCGATCTGGCAAACAGCGGGAAGCAGTCACTCGTCGTGCCCTATCCGGGAGATGCCGCCTGCACCGGACCCGACGGCGCGGGTTCCGGGTACTTCGTGATTCCGGGCAACGGCGATGGCACCTTCGGTGCTCCACAGTTTCAGCCCTTTGGCAACGAACTGTATTCCGTGGTTTTGGCCAACATCAACGGCGGTGGAATTATGGGATTGGTGCTAAACGATGCGCCATTCGATTCCCAGGCGAATTTTGGCGTCTATTATTTGCCAGGCAACGGGGACGGCACCTTCGGCAGCCCGGCAACGGTCTCCACCAGTTACATGGTGAGCCAGGTCATTGCAGGCGATTACAACCAGGACGGTAAGGTCGATTTAATTATGTTCAGTGCTGGTGAACAACATCCGTCCGCTGGGAATCCTGCTTATGCCACGGCAGGCATTTTGTTGTATCCGGGAAATGGCGACGGCACGTTCGGCGCGGTAACGCAACTGGGGACGGGCACATTCTTTCTGAATGGCGCATTGGCTGACGTCAATAGCGACGGCATTCCCGACATCGCGGCAGCCGCCTACGATCCGTCGTATCTAGTACCGGGGCCGGTGGCGAGCTTCGGACTCTCTGCGTTCCTGGGTACGGGGGGCGGAAGCTTTAGCTCTCCGGTGAATTTTCTCGCACCCGACTTCGGCGTCCAGAGTGTCTTCGCCGGCAACTTCTTGAGTGACAATGCCCCTGACATCGTGCTGCAAACCCCGTCGGGAACAGAATTGCTCCTCAATCAAGGTGGAACCGCACTGACCTTGAGCGCTTCAGCTACCAACATCTTGCAAGGCGCTTCGCTGACATTTACCGCCACGGTACAACCCACCCTGCCAAACCGACCGACTCCGACTGGCGCCATCAATTTCAGCGATAACGGCGCTTCTCTCGGAGTTGTTCCGTTGAGCAGCGGCACGGCAACCATGACAATTGCAACTCTCGGCGAAGGATCAAACCAGATTTCAGCGACTTACTCGGGAGACGCGAACTTCAATCCCAACGTGCAGGTCGCGGCCGTCGCTGTTACCGTGACCGCACTGCCACCCGCAATTACTCTGACCAGTAATCCCTCCGCGGTTACCCTCAGTTCCGGAAACATTGCGACGACCGTTCTCAACCTCGCCGCCAATGCCACCTTTAGTGGGACTGTAGCGTTCTCTGTCACAAATCTTCCGGCCAATGTGCATGCCGTCGTGGCACCCTCCACGGTTACGCTTGCGGGTGGGCAGTCTACGACCGCGACGCTCGCCCTCAGCGGTACGCAAACCTCGGCGAGCACTGATCGCAATCCGTTATTGTGGGCGGCGGTGCCAGGGTTCGGAGTGATGGGATTCCTTTTTGTGCCCGGGTGCGCTCGGCGAAAGCGATGCCGTTCGTCGGTCGGGTGCAGTTATATATTCCTGGCCGTTCTCGCCGCTGCAACGTTGGGCTCATTGAGTTGCGGAAGCAGCAGTTCTTCTGGCAATCGGTCCAGTACTTACAACGTTCAGGTAAACGCCACGCCGGCCAATTCGGCCGCGCCCGCGCAGACTTTATACGTCACGCTCACGGTTCAAAATTGAGCGCTCAGTACACGCTCGTTTCCTGTTTGGTTAGGCCATTGATATTGATGTTGACCGGAGAAATCGATCTATGAGAAATATCATTTCTGCTTCACCTGGTTCTCGGAGATTCGTTGGGGAGTTTCTTCCAAAGGTCCCCGCGGGTTTGCTGCTGGCTTTGCTTTATTTCTCGTTATGTCACCCGGCCACGTTGGTAGCGCAGAGTCTCAATCCGATATCCCTCTCTCCGGCCGCGAGTCGGATCGACGAGACCCGCAGCTTGGCTCTGGTGGGAAATATTCGGCCAGAAACCTGGTCCTCAGATTCCATCGATCTCGGTATTGCGCCGGCCGATCTCGCCCTGCAGCATATGATCCTTCTCTTGAGGCGAAGTCCGGAACAGCAGGTCGCACTCGAAAAACTACTCGCTGCACAGCAGAATCGGAAGTCACCGCAATATCATCGCTGGCTTACGCCCTCCGAGTATGCCGACCAATTCGGAGTGCCGTTGGAGACCATAGGCAACATCTCGCGCTGGCTCCAATCGAATGGGATGCAGGTCGACTCCATCGCCCACAGTCGCATGTTCATCGAATTCTCGGGAACCAACGGCCAGTTGCGGCAGGCTTTTCACACCCAGATCCACGAATACGAGGTGAAGGGAGAGCTGCACCACGCCAATTCGTCCGATCCCGAGGTCCCCGCAGCCTTTGCGCCGGCCATTGTTGGAATTACTTCCCTGCATGACTTTCGCACGCGCGCTTTGCACACATTCGTTGGCGTCGCCCATGCTGATCGTGGTGCGAAACGATGGCGTCTTGAGTCCACGTCGGTGCCCGCATTCACCACTGCGATTAATGGCAATACGTACTACGCTGTGACTCCGTACGATTTCGCGACGATCTACAACGTCGCGCCGCTGTGGACCGAGGGGATCAATGGCGCTGGTCAATCGATCGCCATCGTTTCCCGCTCTGACATTAGTTTCGCGGATGTGGACAACTTCCGGGCAAGCTTTGGATTACCCGCGAAGAATCTAACAATCATCTACGACGGTCCGAACCCCGGGCGAACTGTTGACGAGAGCGAAGCCGACCTCGATGTCGAGTGGTCGGGTGCGGTAGCGACCAGTGCCTCGATCGATCTCGTGGTCGCCGGCAATACGGTTACAACCGACGGCTCGTTTCTGTCGGCGCAATACATTGTCGACAACAACGTGGCCCCGATCCTGAGCATGAGTTTCGGAGAATGCGAAGCGTTCCTTGGAACTGCCGGTAACCAATCCTACGCGGAGTTGTGGCAACAAGCCGCCGCGCAGGGCATTAGTGTATTCGTGGCTTCTGGCGATTCCGCATCGGCCTCGTGCGATCAGGGTCTCGCCGAGCCTGCGGCCACCTGGGGACTAGCCGTCAGCGGAGTAGCCTCCACCGCCTACAACGTTGCCGTCGGTGGCACCGATTTTTTCGCCAACTTTGCCAATGCCAACACCTACTGGACAGCTACAAACGACGCCAATCTCGCTTCCGTTTTGAGCTATATCCCCGAAGTGCCGTGGAATAACACGTGCGGAAGTTCTGACATCCTCCTCGCTGTTCGGGCGGAGGGCGGCACAGCTGGCACAAATGAGGCACTCTGCAACGACCTCAACTATCCGCAGTTACTGGGCACAGCCGGCGGGGGCGGAGGCGCCAGCAATTGCATTTCGGGGATTTCCGAAACCCTGACCGACTGCGGTGGGGGCTATCCCAAACCTACGTGGCAGTCGAAAGTTCCCGGCATTCCGGCCGATCAGGTACGCGATCTCCCCGATGTTTCCTTGTTCGCTGGGAGTGGAATCTGGAGCAGCTTTTATGTTTTCTGCAGCGCGGATGCAAGCGCAGACGGAAGCTGCAATTACAACAACAGCAACGATGTCGTCTTTCTCGCCGCGGGCGGGACTTCCTTCGCCTCACCCAGCTTTGCCGGCATCATGGCTCTGATCGAACAACAGGTTGGCGGACCCCAGGGCAATCCGAATTACACGCTCTACAAGTTGGCTAGCCAGCAGTACAAGACTGTGGGCACGGCATGTCAGTCCTCGACAGTCGCTCCCGGAAATGCATGCGTCTTTTACGACATCACGGACTCATCCAACGAGGTTGCGTGCGAAGCAGGCACTACGGATTGCAACCCCACGAATCCCAACGACAATTTTGGCGTTCTGCCCGGATGGCGTGCCGCCCACGGCTTTGATCTTGCCACCGGACTCGGCTCGGTCAACGTCTACAACATCGTGCACTCTTGGGGCAGCGTCAGCTCTGCGGATCTCGCCAGTCAGACGACATTGACGGTTCAATCGGCGACAGCGACGTATGGAACTCTGCTCACCGGCACTGTTCAAACCTCGGCAGCCGGCGGGTCGGGTACTCCGACCGGTGACATCGCTCTGGAAGCCAGCACCACACCCGGGGCCGCTTTGACCGGTTTTGGCTCTTACGCGCTTTCCGCCGGACAGGCGCCCTTCAGCATCAGCAATCTGCCGGCGGGAAAGTACCCATTGGTCGCGCGTTACGGAGGCGATTCGACGTTCGCCGCAAGCGTAGCCCAATCAACCGTGACCATCACTGCCGGCGGCACGCAAACTGCATTGAGCACCAGCCGCACATCCCTTAGCCCCGGCCAGGGTGTGGTTTTCAGTGCGATTGTTCAGACTACGAGCCTCGGCAATTCTCCAACTGGAAACATCACGTTTACCGATTCAACGACCGGCGCAACGTTGGGCAAGGTTTTGGCGAGCGCAAGCACGAATGCGAGCACTGGAATGTCGATAGCGACAGCACAGCTGACGGTCGCCTCCACCCAACTGGCGTCTGGATCCAACATTGTGAGTGCCGTTTATGCAGGAGATAGCAACTATACCGGTTCAACCTCCGCCGCCGCCGTTGCGGTCACGCTGCAATCAATGTTTAGCGCTCAATTGAACCCGACCTCCGTAACCTTCAATGAGAACGGCAACGGGAACGCATCAATTACCCTGACCCCAAATGTAACGTTTCCTTTGCCTGTAACGCTCAGTTGCAGGAACTTGCCTATGGGGATGAGTTGTTCATTCTTGCCGTCGGTTGTGCCGGCCGGTGCCGGCGCGACTACTTCCACGATCACGATTCAATATGCTAGCGCAGCTGCGCAAAAGCGTAGAAAAGCGGTAGCTTTGAGCAATCCAGGTTACCCTTGGAAAGGCGCGCCGACCGTAGCAGGATTTGCGCTTTTGAGTCTCCTGGTGATGCCTCGCCGCCGCCGTTCGCAGTGGCTCGCTTGCACTTTGCTTCTGGCAATGGCGTTTGTTGGCATCTCCTGCGGCGGCAGCAATGCAAGCGCGCCTTCGTCGACGGTTCAGTCCACTACCACTATGCTGACCTCAACGACTCCAACCGCTCAGCTTGGGGCTGCCGTGATGTTCTCGGTGAGCGTGACCTCCATTGGTGGCACACCGACTGGAGTCGTAGTTTTGCAGGACGGCTCCTCCGTGTTGGCTTCGCAGAGTCTATCGAATGGAAGCGCCACGTTTACCCTCGGCAATCTCCCCCTGGGATCAAATGCACTGGTGGCAAACTATAACGGGGATAGCACACATTCTGGCTCTTCTGCGACCTTGACCGAGAGTGTAGAGCTGGCGTCAAACATCAGCGTGATTGCTACCGACGCAGCGGGCGACACCGCAGCAGCGCCGCTCAGTGTGACAGTGCAGTAGGAATTGGCCGATGCGCAGAGCGAAGGGGCTCTTCACGACAGTCCGCACAACGAGCAGGTGCTGGAAGGGTCACTGACGAACGGAAGCGCTCGGAGTGCTCCAAGCAAGGTCGGATCGAGGGGCAGTCCTTATGGTGGCCACTACTATTGCGTGTCCATTACTAATGGACAACGTAAAATGCGAGACCAATCCCTCTCGATCCCGGCAAGGGATGCGAACTCCAATTACAAGCCCGCGAGTTAGCCGCGTCCTGAATGCGACCTATTGTGATGTCTACGTCAGCAAGGAGAAAAACCAGTTGGAGTACGCGGGATTGCTGACTCAGGGAATAAGGGTCGAGATTTACGACGAAAGCCACGTTGGCAACTCGCTCGGAAAGCTGGCTACAAATTACACCACAGAAACTGTGCCCGCCTTGAAACTCTCAAATTCGCGAGTTGCGCAGTTCCTTCAGTTCGTCGAAGCAGGCGCCGCATTGCCGGATGTGATGCAGCAACTGAGGGAGTTCCGAATCCGCGGAGTACTGCGCCAGTCCGAGCAAGGCTTCGCGTCCTGGACAGCCGACGCGCTGCGAGTTGGGAAAGTCCCGATGGATGAGTCTATCGAATGTATCGATCAGCTCTTTTTCGTTGTCCATCGCCGCGGGTTCCGCAAATATGCTCAAGCAGAATCCCACGATCACCAATTCCTGTCGATGAAAATCTGAATGCGCATCGAATTCCCGAAAACCGCGGAAAATGGGCGATGTACCCGTCCACCCCGTCTTGCTCGCCGGAGTGCGACTCTGGACGCGTTCGAATGCCGCATTTTTCTGTCCGCAATGAGACACATTCCTGTTTGACCGCCAAGTAATAGGTAGGAGGGGATGTGGGGTCCGGCTTCCACAGTCTTTGAGGGACATGGGGGAATTGAATCGATCGGCCAGCCGTCGTACCTTCCGCTGGCCCGGGGCAGCGCGAGAGATGGTGAGGAGATATCTGAACACCGCTCCGTCCGAATCAGGGGAGGACGCGCAGGGCGCGCAAATCGGCCTGAAAGCGCTGATCACAGCTATCGCCACGGTGTCGGGAAATCCACGCAGCGCTTGCTGGAGGTTCGTGCGTCAGTCGGGTCTAACCGCGAAGCGAAGCTACCGGCAGTGGACGAAACCTGAGCAACAGAGGCTCCTCGACCTGATCGCCTGTCGCGCTCTCGGGGAAGTTGCTTGCCTGCTGCGACGGTCGCGAACTTCGGTTCGATCCATGCTGCACCGGCTTGGAGCGAATGCGCGCATGGGCAAGGACTGGTTTACCAAACATGCCTTGGCTGAAGCTCTGCACGTACGCGCCGATGAGGTGCAGAAATGGATTGACCGGGGCTGGCTGAAGTGCCGAATTGTTCCAGACAACGGACTGAGGCGGGAGTTGATCGAGGCCGAGGATTTTTGCGAGTTTTGCAAACAGCACGATCGGGAAATTGTGGGCAACCGGCTCAACACTGACCGTTTGAATTTTGTCCAGACTTTTGTTTTTCCCTCCAGCCACGCAGATCTACTGCCGGTGAGGAATGCGAAAAAAGAACGGGAGGCGTACAACGAACAGAGGAAGAACCAAGCGGATTGGGAAGCGGACGCGGAAGACGACCCATCCCCTACCGCTTAAATCAAAAGCCGCCGCTCGGCATTTTCCAGGAGCGGCGGCCTCCCCCTCAAAGCGATCTGGGTTTCACGCGGCCGTTTTGCGATCGAGCATTTAGGCCTTTGCTGACGGATCAGATCCAGCGGTTCGTAAAGAGCAGAAATTCTCTCGGATCGCGAGCGATATTCATCGAGTTCCGATGAGCTTAAGGGCGAGGGCTTGCGCAACGTGTCAATCTGAACGTCGATCAATCGTTGTACTTGATTTTTGATGGCGAAGCGGGGTCCGTCATCATCGTGGCCACCTCTGAGAGGCATTCTAACCCTGCGTGGCAAGGGTCGCGAGGGCGGTCTTGTGGTGCCGACTTCGCGAAAGCTAGCACGACGAACGGCGATGAAGCCGGCGAGCACTCGATGGGCAGTATAATTTCCGGATGGCCGACCGCATTGCGTGCTCGTGCATCACCTGCCCGAAATGCGGAATCTGGGTCGTCATTCGACCGCAAAGCCAGCTCGCGCTCAGCAAAGAAAGATCCCTAGCGCGTTGTCCTGCGGCGGAATGTGGCAAGGAGTTTGAATTCGAACCAAGCGAGACTCGGGTTTTCGACGTCCCGTTACCAGTTTTCGAGCGCCGTCAGTTCTATCGTTCGGAATTGCAAGAGAGCGGAAGATAGCCGTGTATTTCTCGCCGGTTAAGTTGATCGCTTTTCGCGTCTGATCCTGCCTATCTCGCGCCAGAACGCGTTGCGAATGGCGCCGGCCGAGACTCCGAACAGTTGAGCAATTTCCTTCCACTCATATTCGGCAGCTCTGAGCGTCAGGACGGCGGCATTTCTCTCGCTGAGCCGTCGAACAATGCTTTCGAGGTCCAGGCGGGCGTTGACTTGGCGAATCCAAGCATGGTCTGCCGTGTGGTTTGTGAGGTCACCGGACCCTCCCACCAATTCGAGACGACTCGACTTGGCCGCGGAGCGGCGAAGGGCCCGACAGAAGGCTACTAAAAGAAGTCCGTGCTTCCGGGTAGACAGGGGTGCGCCGATCCGATCCAGGTAACGGGAGACCTGCGCAACCGTATACTCCATCAGTTCGGCAGCAGGCTCATAGTCCGCAAGGAGAGCATTTGTCCGCTGACAGGCTTGTTCCCAAATCTCGTGCCCGGCCAATCGCACGTCAGGCCGAATTGGTCTTCCCGTGCGATCCACATCCCGGTCCCACCAAGTAAGTCTTCTCCCTGCGCACGCCATACTGCACCATTGATTTGCGACGAAGCGTGATTTGCGACAAAGCGTTGAAGACTACATCCGGCCAGACGGAGGAGTTTACTCCGACGATGATTTCAGATCCTTACGGAATCGCTTCACGCGCCAAAGGGCGCGACCTCGGGATGCGAGAACGCACGAGCACGATACCCGTCGGCTCGATCGCAAAACGCCCTTGTGAAGGGCCTCTGGCGACGGTCGGTAAGCCGTACAAATTGCCGGCCTGGAGCATTGTTTCTGAAGATCTTCTAACGTCGAACAGAACCCTATCCGGCTCTGGGACTCGTGCTGATTCTTCAGGGGACTGACTCAGTTTGTGCGATTCGAGTTGCCGAACGAGATCGGAGGCCGCGCCATCCGCGCAACAAGTTTCACATATCAAACAATTTGCGAACCTTCCGCCGTGCGACGTACTTGGTCCTCGCAGTTTGGCTGGGCGTCTGATCGCTTTCCGAATTACTCGAGGGCTGGTCCCCACAGCGGTTTCTCGCGAAAAGGATGATCACCATCGTGACCTATTTCCGCTCAGAGGTGGTGAAAATTGTTTTTGGCGGTCGGAATTCTGGACAGAGGCGAACGAGGGGCACAACGTCACTTCTGTCTGAGGGCGCCAATGAATGGCAGTGGAGCCCGAAGCCAGAAGGAAATCTTAATTTGTGGACCTGGGATCATGGGTTACCACATCTTCGGAGACGGCCAGTATGCACTTTTGCCCTTCGAATTCGATCCGGTCAGCGGAATAGGCCGTGAGCTTGGCTTCGCCCGATTTTGTTCGAAAGCGTGTGATTGCATTTCGAATCGGACCTCCTCGCTGCAGCTGGGCCACCAATAACCTTCGGTCGGCTGGATGATCCCATATCCGTAGTTCTTGCGTGGTGCGTCCGAGGATCTCATGGCGAGAGTAGCCATAACGCGCTTCAAACGCCCCATTGACTTCCAAGAAGCGGCCTTCCTCGAACGTAGTAATCGAGAGAGCGATCGGACTGGAGTTGAATATTTTCTGAAATTTTTCCTCGGAAACTCGGCGGCACTCCTCGGATTGATCAAGCGCTCGTTCTGCGTTTTGCAGGTCCGATAGTCGCTTTTCCAGTTCCGAACCATAGATCTCAGCGGTCGAATACAGCCGGGCGTTTTGAATGGCGGCGGCGGCGGGGATGGCCAGAAGTTCAGCGCGCCGGAGGTGATCCTCCGTAAAGTGGTTCGGTTCTATGTGGCCGACGGAAAGAAAGCCCAGGAACTCGTCAGACGCAAGTAAGGGAACGCCGAGCCAGGAACGAAATTGGGCATGTCCCTCGAACGTCTGCCATCCCGGCATCTGTTTCGTATCTGCAATCAAGACACGTTTTCGTTCCGAGCAGATGCGTCGAAAAAATGGAGATTCCTCCGCAACGAATGTCAGCGGGCTGCGAGGAGACTTTCTAGCGGGCTCGGGGCACGATTTTTCTCCCAGCGCCAGCCAGTGGGGACCACCTTCTGGGACGAGCACCCGGGCGCACGTATATGGGACCAACTCAGCCAGGGAGCGGAGGAGCGCGTCGAGAACACAATCCATGTGCAATTCCTCGGTTAGTGCAAGAGTGGCCTTGCGCAGAGCCTCCGCCTCGGCCCAGGCCGAATTCGCCCGGGCGAGATTGGCCGCCACCCGGTCTTCGGCTTCCTTCAGCGCGGTGACGTCGAGCGCGGTGCCACCCAGGCGGACGATCTTTCCATCCGCGTTTTTCCGTGGAAAGCCGCGAACCCAAACCCAGCGAACCTCACCCTCCGGCCTGACAATGCGAAATCTTTCTTCGAAGTGGCCGCTCTGGGTCGCCTGCTTCAGCTTTCCGAGCACGTAAGCTCGATCATCAGGATGAATGGCCTTCTCATACGAGGACGGTTCCTCAAGCAAGGACTGGCAGGAGCGGCCGGTGATCGCTTCGTAGGCCGGATTGACATAGGTAGCTGTCCTGGTTTCAGGGTCGATCACCCAGAAGATTTCCTGAATGTTGTCGGCCATTTGGCGAAACTCCTGCTCCCTGTTTTCAAAGACGGTTCGCGCCTGGCGTTCCCTCCTGCGCATTTGGCGGATCACGTCGGCCGACACAAGCGCGAAAATCAGCATGGCCGCGATCAAGGAAATCAGCAGCGCCATAGCGACGCGCGGGGACTGAAGATTGGCTACGAGTACGGCGACGACGAGAACGGCCGAGGAGACCACGAGAGCGAGTGAGGCGATCTTCCACTCTCGTTTCGGCGCTCTTTTAGGAGACGCTTCAGAGCGGGGCTTGTCGGCTGGATCCACGTTGAGCACCACGTATTCTTGCCGGACTTACCGACATAATACGCCGCTGTGGCGAACAAGATGATCAAGGCGTTTCACCCGGTCAGGAGCGCCTATCTTTACGATTCAGGCTGGAGCACCTGGCGGAGAGTCTTGTCCACGAACCGGAGAGCATCCTTGCTGTTATGAGTTCTTAACGTGGCTGAGCCAGATCGACGCGGCCTCGGTAGGTTCGAGAGTGTAAACTTCCGTCAGATTGGCGACGTTGCCTTGCGAAACGTAGATGGCATGATCCACCGACAGGCCAGCCATGTCGCAGCCGTATGCGATGCCGAACAAAATAATCTTCAAACAAATCATCGAACGGAAGCGCACGAAGCTCTACCCAGCTTTGGTACCAACAATCGCGGGCAGTGGAGAGTCCGCTATTGACAAGACGAACCACTACTCGTGGCGCTTCTATGTCCGTCAGCGTCTTAGTCGGATCATCGTCGACGATTATGGAAGGTTGCGGTTGTTGGCTCATCTTGAGAATTTCTGCATTGATGAAAGTGGTCTCAGGGGATAAGCTCCATTTTGACCGACACTCGAACATCATCGCAATCGCAGCAGCCGCAGTCGCTCAGATTCGGACCATTCAGAGCAAATTCAGCTCAAGTTGAATCGCCGTCATTCGCAGGATTTGCGCAGGCTCATGGGCGAGACACCAAGGACTCGACGCACGTGGTAAGCAAGGTGACTCTGGTGCGAGAAGCCAACCATTAGGGCTACCTCACTGAGCGGCAGATTTTCGTCCGCGAGCAGAGATTTTGCCCGTTCTACTCGCCGCCGAATGATGTGTTGATGGATCGACATGCCGGTCGCTCGCACAAAAAAGCCTCTGCCAATGCGAGATGCTGAGACCGCTTACGGTTGCCATAGCGCTCAGTGACAGGTCGCCGGTCAAGTTCTCTTCGATGTAGGCCAGCACCCGCCGCAATCGAAAGGGGGCCATTGATCCTGGATTCATGGCCGGTTTCCCGTTCGCATTACCGGGCGCCGCAGCACTGTGTAGTCAGTAGTTGGCAGGCCATCGCCCACCCAATGCCCTCTGAGTAAGGGCGACCGGTCCTGAATCCGTCCTCGATCTCCGCCTTGAGCGCCCACGCCAGGTGCTCGAGCTTCGCATCACGCACCTGGAACCTGTTCAGCAGCACGGCCTGCATAGGGTCGCTCCTCAGCTCTGAAGTGGTGTCAGCCAGCAGATCATGAGAGATCCGAATTACGAATGCCGTGTCCTGCTTCTTTATCGTCCACCGGCTGGATACGCCTGCGGGGATAATGTCAATGTCGCCGTGGACGCTCAACCCGCGATGCATCTGACCGCCACGCTCGCAACCGATCTCGACTGGCAGCTCGTCATGAACCACGAGGACCGGGTCGGGCCGTGCGGGCGATTCCAGCACACCCGCCGGATCGGTCTGGAGCTTCGCCGTCAATCGCCAGGCATTCATGCCGCCATTGTCTCATTCTCTGGCACGTCTCATCACATTGTGACCGAATCCGTCGTTAAGTCTTTGGATTTTTAGATTCTATCAACCTGCCGCAAAGGAATTGAGGAGTCTCGGTACAGGAAGGCCACGGCCACCGATCGTAGCATTCACCTGCTCTGCCGCGCGTCAGATCCTTTCGATGATTGTTCACTTCACCAAAGGGTTCCAATACTGAACCTGGAATGGCGAAAGCCAAGTGATCGGGATCAAAATCCCAAGATGCAAAGATCAAATGCGTTCAAGACTCACGACAGCATAGCCGTGGCATCCTTTCTGTACGAAATGAAATGGTTCCCCCTTTGCTTATGTACTGCCTCCACAGATTTGAATCGTCGCTGACATCTAGCAGAGAAATAACGGGATCGAGAGGGCGCGATGGCATCAGCAGAATATTTCAACCTTAGCTCTGAGAGCAAAAGTCCCCACCTAAGTGTCGAACAGCAGGCAGGCCGTAACGATTGGACCCTCCACAGAATCGAAGACCTGGCGTCCTGGGCGGTATTGTGGCGATATAGGCGCAGTAGGACGATGAGATGCGGCTCGGAAACTGGGACGACGCTGGCTACACCGCCTGGGTCTGGCACACAGACCCGGTCAAGCCTTCGGCCCACGATCCATAGGCCGCAACACATGGCCGAGCCCATTCGATCGAAGGAGTGTGCGAAGAACAGGGTGCGCCAATGGTTTGGATCGAGAGTGCTGTTTCTAACAGTTGTTCTCGCCGTAAGTGCGGCTGGACAGGAGAAACGTCACGCCTTCGGCGATGCCACCGTTTGGCGATGGGCACCGAGCCGAACATATCACGTAGAGAAATACAAGCTGATGCTGCACTTCGAGGAACCGAAAGGTGAAGTGTTCGGAGATGAATTGATCACACTGCGGCCATTCCAGTCAGATTTCCAGAAATTCTATTTGAACAGCAGCGAGCTGACCATCGATTCGGTCACCCTAGAGGCAGGGCCCAGTACACCGGTCAAGTTGACATACTCCGCACAAGATCCGCGTCTATGGATCACGCTCGATCGCAGTTACGACGCGGCTCACGTGCTGAACGTGCGGATTGTGTATCACGGTTTTCCGCGTACCGGGCTATTTTTCGTAAATCCAACCCCGAATTATCCAGACTGGCCACGAGAAGTATTTTCGCAAGGGGATCCCGAACTCAATCACTATTGGTTTCCGTGCTGGGATTATCCGAACGATATGGCTACAAGTGAGACGGTCACGACGGTTCCCGAGGGACAAACCGTCGTTTCGAATGGCAAGCTGATGAACGTCACCCGTTCCGCCGGTCAGGTGACCTATGACTGGGTGGAGAGCATTCCGCACAGCTCGTATCTGATTTCCATTGCTGTAGGCCCATGGCACAAATTCAGCGACAAGTATAAGGATAAGCCGGTTGACTACTACGTCGCCACTACTGTCGATGAAGCCACGGCCCGACGGTCCTTTCACTTAACACCCGACATGATTGATTTTTTCTCGCACGCCACCGGTGTCGACTATCCGTATGAGCAATACGCGCAGACCACGGTGCAAAACTTCATCTTCGGAGGCCAGGAGAACGTCAGTGCAACTACGCTGACCGATGGCACGCTGCACGATGAGCGCGCCGACCAGGATTATCCCAGCACGATCCTGGTAGACCATGAGTTGGGCCAGCATTGGTTTGGTGACTATGTGCAAGGGCGCGATTGGGCCAATATCTGGCTCAATGAGGGTTTTGCCACGTACCTTGAGGCGCTCTACGCCCAGCATCACGAGGGCAACGACGCCTATCGCTTTGCGATTTACAACGACCAGGTAAGGGAGCAGGACGAAGATCGTGACAGCTACCGGCGACCGATTGTGGACCGCCATTACACCGACCCGTTAGACATGCTCGATGTGACTACGCATGCGAAAGGAGCAGCCGTACTGGAAATGCTGCGTTACGTGGTCGACGGTCCGCAAGCTATGTCGCATCCTGCCTCGCAAGACGAAGTATTGTTCCGGGCGTTCCATCAATATCTGGTTGCTCATCGCGAACAGAGTGTCGATACCCCCGAACTGATCGAGTCTATTCGGACCGTCACCGGTCAGGAACTCGGTTGGTTTTTCCGGGAATGGTTATTCATGGCTGGCCACCCGGATTATCGAGTTGAGGCGCGCTACGACGCCGCGACGAAAACAGAGAAAATTACGGTTGAGCAGACACAGCCAACCGATGCTGAGACTCCCATATTCGATATGCCCATCGACCTCGCCTTCTTTGGCGCGAAAGGCGAGCAGAAAAAGATTCGGGTCCGCAATAATTTGCAGCGGCAGGTGTTCGAGCTCCTGCTCGACTTTGAACCGCGGTGGGTCGATTTCGACCCCGATGATTTCATCGATAAGACTGTGCAGTTTGATAAGTCTCTCGATGCACTGATTGGGGCGGCGGAGAAAGATCCGTCAATGATGAGCCGCCTGTGGGCCGCACAGCAACTAGGCGCACCAACTCTCGAGTTTGGGGCGAAAACGCTCGCGAACAACGATGCGCGCGTCGAGGCACTTACGCAGGTGCTGGGCTCGGACGAGTTCTACGCTGTGCGCGCCGCGGCTGCGACGAGTCTTGGCAGTATCGGAACCGAGCGGGCTAAGGCCGTCCTGCTTTCAGCATTGCAGCAGCCGGATAGCCGTGTGCGAACGGCAGTGGCAGAAGCTTTAGCCGGTCTGGCAACGGACCAAGCGGTATATGGCGCACTCGTCGACGCGTTACACACTGATGCCAGCTATGCGGTGGAAGCCGCAGCGGCCAAGGGTTTGGGAAAGTCGGGCATAGCGCAGGCGTTCGATGTTCTCGAGGCCGAGGTGCTGACCAAGCCCGAACGACATGTGATGCAAGGGGCATTCGCAGGTTTGGTGGCGACAAAAGACCCGAGAGCTGTGGAAGTCCTGCTTAGGCAAGCACAGCCTGGCATTGCGGAACGGGTCCGGGTCAGCGCGCTTACCGCACTCGAGAGCCTGAAGGAAGTTGTCACACGCCAGCAGCTACAGGAGCTGACCGAGGTGGTGCGCGCGGCACTGCATGATCCGTTCTACGCGACACGGGAGGCCGGTGAAGAATTAGTCGGGGTTTTTAACCTGATTCAGTTCGAAGCGGACATTCAAGCGGAAGCGCAGGGAGCGCCTATGGCTATGCAGCGTGACCCAGCAACGCAGGTTCTCAAGCAGTTGCATCATCAGCAATGAGCCAATCAACCACCAGAATTTTTCAATTCTCAGGGTAGGGCACGCAGAAAGGAGATTTGAGATGCCGGAGCCGTTGAATCGCACCGCAGTGCTATCCATTTGTTCAGTTCGGTCACCTGAGCCAGGCGACTACGACAAAATGGCGGATTTGGCAGAACAACTCGGCTATCTATCTACTGCGCAACAGGTTCGAATGCGGCTCGAAGCAATGGCGAATTCGAGCCAGTATGGCGTCTATGTCGCTCAGCTTCCCGGGGAGCAAATTGGTGGTTGGATCGGACTGTACGTGTTCCGTTCTGTCGAACAAGATAACTGTGCTGGGATCAGCGGACTAATTGTTGACCAACAAGTCCGCGGTCGCGGAATCGGAAAGGCGTTACTCGAGGCCGCCGAAGAGTGGGCGCGTAGTCAAGGTTGCAGCGCAATCGCGATACATTCAAACGTCGTGCGGGAGCTAGCTCATCGATTCTATGCCCGCAATGGATACGAGCACATCAAGACTCAAAAATACTTGCGCAAGTGTCTCTGACCAAGTCTTGCGATCACTTGCCCTCATGGCGGACGGCACTCAAGAAAACGCGAGGATGATTTCTCGTCCAGATGGCCGGCAGGATACGACGACCCATCGGACCGCACATTTCCGACTCGGCAAGAAAAGCTGGCTTCTAGATCGCCTCGCTTCCGTGGTCCGGGAGGATCGTTGAGTTTAGATGAGCCCCAGTCGAACAGAGGTTCCGCGTTCGCCACAAAAGATACGTCTGCTTCTCCCCCAACCCTACGGAAGGAGCTCAACCTCTTTGATGCAGTAGCGGTTGTGGTCGGCACGACCATTGGATCGGGAATTTTTCTCATTCCCAGCTCCATTGCCGCCCAGTTGCACTCGCTGGCGGCTGTCTTGCTCGCGTGGATGATTGGCGGAATCCTGACGCTATTTGGCGCCTTATCGCTGGGTGAACTCGGCTCGATTTACCCTGGTACCGGCGGCCTCTGCACTTACCTGCGGCACGCTTACGGCCCACTGACCGCTTTTCTGTATGCGTGGGAGCTGCTTTTCATGATTCATTCGGGAACGATTGCCGCTCTGGCCGTTGCTTTCGGACTGTATGTGGCCCAAATCCTGCCCTTGAACCCGATTGAGCAGAAAGTATCGAGTGCAATGCTCATCTTGGCGTTCACAACGCTCAGTTGCTTTGGAATTCGTGGCGGCAAGCGGGTGCAAAACTTTGTCGCTGGGGCCAAAATCAGCGGGCTGGCTGGAATCATCGCTCTGTTATGTGTGAAAGGGTCGCGGCCTATCCGCCTTTTCGACGGCGCGGCCAATAATGGAAGCCACACATTTTCTCTCACGGGGTTTGGTGTCGCATTGGTTGCCGTTCTGTTCGCCTACGAGGGCTGGCACGTTATATCGTTTGTCGCCGGAGAGATGAACAAGCCTCAGCTAGACTTGCCAAGAAGTCTTTTCTACGGCAGTGCGATCGTCATGCTCATCTACGTGCTCGCGAACCTCGGTTACTACCATGTATTGTCTCCTCCCGAGATTCAGGGGAGCAACGCCGTCGCTGCCCTGGCCGTGAAAAAGATACTCGGTCCAATCGCCGCCAACTTCATTTCGCTCTTGATCGTGGTTTCGATACTGGGTTGCATGAACGGCTTGATACTAACCGGTCCACGCGTCTACTATGCCATGGCGCGCGACGACGCATTCCCTCACGCTTTCGGCAGGATCAGCGAGCGCTACCGCACGCCGATGCTGGCCCTGATTGTCCAAGGCGTTTGGGCGGCTGTGCTCTCTGTTTCCGGCAGCTATCGGCAGATTTTCACAGATGTCATCATCACCGCCTGGATCTTCTACGGGCTGGGGGTCGCAGCTGTCTTGGTACTAAGGCGTACGCAGCCGCAATTGGACCGCCCTTTTCGCGTTCCTGGATACCCATGGGTCCCCCTGCTGTTCTGTGCTACGGCAATCGGGTTGGTGTTGAACACCTTCATTGACGGACCCCTACGTGCGGTGGCGGGGATCGCTCTAATAGTCATGGGTCTTCCGGTCTATTATTTCCTGGACAGGTCTTCCACGGATCGTGGGTAAGATGTCCGACGCTTGGGAGAAGCTTCTCATGCCGGGACATGCAGCTGTAAGAAAATGTCTATACTTCCTTCGCCCGCATGCAGCCAATTGTCAGAACAAAGTAATACGTTCAGCCGTGCTTAAACAAAGTTGGGTTGCGACGCCAGGCACCGGGAGGGGAACCGGTGATGCGGCTAATCCATCTAGTCATATGGGATTGATCTGCAAAACCGGTTTCTGCTGCAATCCTGCAAAGCCCATCGGATCCTCGCGTGATACGCAACCACGCAGTACGGGCGCGTAATTCGGCCTGAAAAACGGTCGGCGCAACATCATACGCCGCGGCGAATCCGCGAGACACCGTTTCGCGCGCCAAGCCGTTCACTTCCGCCCAGTCACCAATCTCCATGGAAGCATTCTGAGCCAAGGTTATCGCCAGCAGATCAGGCCAATCTTCCTTTCTCCCGGGTGGTGGTGGTGATCTCCTACTCAGGATCTGCTTCAAGAGAAGAGCAGCGTCGACTACATCGTTTTCGGCGACTCGGGCCAACTCGTCTACATCATTCAGGCGATAAAGGCCCCCTTCTCCATCCGTATCAGACCACTCGAGCCGTATCAACTTGACCCCCGCAGAGACGAAGGAATTCGCATGGCAATCTAACGCGGGATGGATCATCACGTCGCCGGCTGTTGCGCGTAAACGTCCGACATAGCCCGATTCTTCAAGGCTGCCCGCCAGTACAACCGTGGCATACGCTCTAAAATGGCGATGCCGCGGTAGGCTGAAGGACGAACGTAGGACTTCTATTCCGGGAGTAATGCGACGGAAACCTGTGCGATTGTTCAATGTAGACAAGGTTGATTGTAAGACGACAGCATAGCATTCAGATTCATTGCCGCCCGCAGAAGGTGGCTTGTTCTTCGCGCGCACGGCGTTTCCAAGGTTCCATCAGAAAAGCCCAACGCCGCGATTGTTGCCGCCTTTGTGGCGTCTGCAGGAACTGCTTTTTGCCACTCGGCCGTATCCGCCAGAGCATCACCCACAAGTAGGCGACAAGAATGCCTTTTCAGTTGACGTCTCCGAATCCAAAACGTCAACGGCGTAAAACTCCCGCGACTCCGATCCACACCTTGCCAGTTTTGCATCGATGCCATCTATTTGGGTCCGCACCGTCTGATCCATCGTATTCTGTGATGATTGTAAGCATTCAAGCGAACAAGGTATGGCGCCGGTCCGGATGGGATCCAGACAATAGCCACTTTGATGGGTTCCGTTTGGGCCAGAATGCGGACGGGGTCGAACAACCAGACCAAAGCTAATGCTCGGTGCGGGCCGAAGCAGGGGATAGAATTCGAGTGCAAAACTAAGAACGACGTTGAGGGGAACCCGATGGAGCACTATGTCTGCAGAAACCATCCGAAAGCGTGATCAAGAGCGGCTTCGCCATTGGGCCTTGACGCTCGGATCTCCCGTCCAGTCGAGAGAAGTCCGCGTGGCGTTGCAATACCTGCAGGCGTTGGACGTTTGCGAACCCCTGATTCAGTGCGCAGAAAGACAGGCCGAGTTTGCCAGTGCGGCACTTTTTCACTTTGGCCTCGACACATTAGCTGTCGGATTTTGGATCGCATGTGTTGCCAGCGACGATACAGATGCATCATCCATATTCGACTCCCTTTCAGAAGCTTAGGCCAGACTCGGGCGATTTTCAAAGACGCCTTGCCGCTCCGCTGTAGAGCAGCAAGGCCCGTTCTTCGTGCATTCTTCGCATCGGACGCGATGTCTCTACTTTGTCTTTAAGTATTGGCAAACTGCGTCCTGCCCAGCATCTCGAATCAGCTCGCGCGCCGTGACATTGTGGCATTGCGTGATTTGAGAAACTCGAAGGGCATTGGAACAATCATTGTCCTTAGCCGATTGGATCGCTTTTTTCATCATGCACGAGCGTCCACCCGAAACCCAACACTCGGGATAGGTTGCGGCATATTTTGTCCGGGCAATCGACTGAACCACCAGCATCGGAGTTTTGAATCGACCAATCGAGGTGTTTTTGCCAGTCAGGTTTGTTCTGCGCCTGGCCGGAAAGGCTAAGGACGGCAGAGCACGTCAAGGATATACTGCGGGCCACCCTGGCTGCATGCTACTCCGGCCCGCGCGAACCGACAGTCGCACGCGTTCGAGGCATTGGCAGGTGCCAGCGGAAATGGTTGGGGTGTCAGCAGACGTTCAATGAGTGGCGATTTTATCGCGTCAACAATCGCATGGGTGCATCAAAGCAAATTTCAGACGCAGTACTTGAGGATTGCGTCTCGGTTTCGTATTCATTTTGTCCTCTAGAGTCGGCCGCAGACCCGGCTGGCAAGATCCCTCAGTTGCTTCTCGGTTGCCGACGCAGAATCCACGGGAGTGAGATTGAGGTAGAAGCGAACCTTGCCCTTGCGAACGTGGAGCGCGTGCTCGCCGTCAAAATAGGCCTCGTCCCCGACGCCATTCACTGGCGTTTGCGGGCCGTAGAATCTGCTCAAGCGGGCGAACAAATCCGTTGCAGCCGTTGGCGAGGGATCGACGTAGGATCGGAACCACAGCTTGCTTCCCTTCGCCAGATAATTGCAATCGGTTCCCGAAGCGGTGTTTTGGTAAGGACGAGGAGCGACGGTTTTTTGCGGAGAATCGTAGTCTCGGCCTAACGTCTTGCTTACCTCGGACGCGGGCAGCAGGGAGCAGAGGTCGGCGGGAGGCTCGGCTGCCCGAGCCGAGTGGACGGCGCAAGTGGTTGCGAGAAGAGTTGCAGCGACGAAAGATAGTCGAGTCAAGTGAGCCATATGGCACGCCTTTCCTTCCGCAGAGTCCGCTTGCGGGTGTTCGTTTCGAAAACTCTATTTTGACTTTCTGCGGCATTGCCTCTCCCCTTTGCAGAAAACGCAAGGGTGGCGCTAGGCTTTCACCAGCGGAGCGAGGGATCTGACGCAGATCCACCCGTCCGAATCGACAGCATGCATAGCCGAATGCGGCCCGGACTCGAGTGGGCCACCCGGTCAGGAGTCACCAACTGGGTCCGTCGACGATGCTAAAGCCGTCGGACCGATCGGTGCGCCATTCCATCACGGCCCACTGTCTCCGGCCGATCCCCTTCGCTGCCTTACTCGCGTCCCACTTCGTTCTGAACAGAGGTGTCACGCAGAGCTCTCTCCCCCTGGCTGAAGGATCCGCCCCGGCACCCATGTAGATCGCACAGGAGAAGATCCCGCGGGAGTTCAGAATACTCACCACTCTCTGCCCAAACACCGGCAATTCGGTCTTTTCTGCGGGTGTTGTCCAAACCAGTCCGTAACCTGTGAACACCAGTTCGATAATGGCACCGACTGCGGCCACACCAAAGGCTTTAGCTAGAGCAACTTCCTCGCCTATCACGACGGCGTGAGCGACGTCGGCGAAGACATCACCGGCGACATGGACACCGGTAATCCAATACTCTGTACTTGATTCTCCCGCTGGCTCGCCCTCCCGCGCCTCCATATACGGAGGATCAACAACATCCCAGCCGGATGCAGCGGCCGATTGACCAGCCAAGACGCCGTCGTTGAACTCTTTCACGCAGTCTGCATTCACGATCTGCGCTGGCACCGGAAGTGAGATGCTGACGCCGGTGGGACCGCAAAAGCCGGAGCAAAAGCCGGTGTCCCAAGCGTCATGCAGCTGAGGCTGAATATACATGTTATATGGATTAGAAAACTTCATGTTCCAAACCTCCTAGTTGGTCGCGTGCAACTTGTGCGACCTAACCGGCAGAGTGCTGCAAATCAGCGTGTGCGTCAAAGGACTTGGTTCTGAAATGCGCATGACCTGATAAATCTTTGTGCTGCAATGAATTCCCGAAAGCGCGGACCGCGTTTTTTCGCCTGTGCTAGACTTTACCGCCGTACGGAGTGAGCAACGAGGAATGGAAGCATCGGACCGGCCAAGGCGTGTTTACCGATTCGGCCTCTTCCAAGTGGATGCGGAGGGAGGAAGACTGTTCCGCCGGGGCGTACCTGTAAAACTTCAGCAGCAGCCTCTACGGGTACTGTGTTTTCTCTTAGAACGCCCGGGGGAAATCGTCAGTCGCGAGGAACTGCGGCAGACCCTGTGGCCGGAGGGAACCCACGTAGAATTCGATGGCAGCCTCAACGCAGCACTGAAGAGGTTGCGCTATGCGCTTGGGGATGATGCCGATAATCCGACCTTCATTGAAACGGTTCCGAAGCGCGGTTATCGTTTCGTGGCACCGGTGGCGATGGTTGGTCCGGTAATCAGTGGCTCGGAACAGGTCGCAGGCGACGGAGCCCCGGCCATTCTTAGGGCCGAGGCCGTCGTAGTGGGCCGAGTTTCGCTCCCGACCACCCTGCCACATACCAGCGTACCCCAGGCCAGGCCAATGCCTGCGTCAACGCAGCTGCCCGGAGGACGTACCCTTGTTTTTTATGGTGTGATGCTCGGCATCACTTTGCTGGCGGCTTTCGGGTGGTATTCGCTGCGTCATCGTACGCGGCCCACCGCGGCCTCGGACTCTAACCCGGCGCACCCTATTCCAGGCCGCCAATCCGTCGCAGTGTTGGGCTTTTACAATGCGTCCGGCCGGGCGCAGGATGATTGGCTATCCACGGCCTTCTCGGAGATGTTGAGCACAGAACTGGCCAGCGGAGAAAAACTCAGACTGGTTTCAGGGGAGGAAGTCGCCAGTCTTCGCATTTCATCCCCCTGGTCGCAAACCAGCACGCTGGGCCGGGAGACCGCGGCACGGATCGGCAACGCGTTGAACAGTGACCTGCTCATCCTGGGATCGTACACGGCCATCGGCCAAGGTACCCGGACGCAATTGCGGCTCGACGTGAGATTGCAGGATGCACGGAGCGGCGAGGTTCTAAGCCAGTTCGCGCAGAATGGCAATGCGACTGACCTATTCCAACTGTCGTCGGATATTGGCGCCAAGTTGCGGGAGCGGTTGGGAGTTCCCGGAATCAGCGAGACCGAGAGGCCGAGTGTTCTCGCTTCCCTACCGTTGGACCGTGAAGCAGCCAGGTTCTACGTGCTTGGGATTACCCGGTTGCGGGAGTTTGATGCGGTTGCGGCGAAGGACCTGCTGGTCGAGGCGATCAAAGCAGATCCAAAATTCCCTTTGGCGCACCTCATGCTGGCGCGTGCCTGGAATCAGCTCGGGTATGAGCAAAAGCGCAAGGAGGAAGCGAAAATCGCATTGGATCTTTCCACTGGATTCCCCCGCGTGGATCGAATGCAAGTCGAGGGCGACTACTACGAGAGTCTGCCAGACCACGAGAAGGCGGCTTCCAGTTACCGCGCCCTTTTCGAGTTGTTCCCAGACAGCGTGGAGTACGGCTTGCAGCTTGCGGCGTCACAGACCGCTGCCGGTCACGCATATCAGGCGCTGGACACGATTGGACGGCTCCGGCGGCTGCCGCTGCCCGCGTCTGACGATCCCCGCATCGATATGGCGGAAGCCAGAGCACTGCCATCCAGCCGAAGGGCCGACAGTCTCACTCTGGTGCGCAGCGCTGCCACAAAATCATCGGCCCAAAGTAAGAAGCTGATGTATGCCTCGGCGCGCCTGTGGGAATGCATGAATCTCGTGTACGGTGAGCATCGCGATCAGGCGGACGTCCCTTGCCAGGACGCCTACGATATCTATCGGGCAGCAGGAAACCATTTAGGAGCTGCCGATGCCCTTCGCCTGATGGCTGACCAACAGGGCGGAGCAGGTCACATTAGGCAAGCGCGAGCGACTTATCAACGGGCACTCAAGATTTTGGGCGGCACGGGTGAGCATCTGAAGACTGCGGTCATCCTTAACAACATGGGGATTGGCTATACCAACGAGGGCGATCTGGATCGTGGGGAGCAGTGTTACCGGCTGGCCAAGTTTCACTTTGAACAGGCCGGCGACAAGCAAAATACGGCAACGGCGCTCTCGAATATTGCGGATATCCTGTACCTCCGCGGTAACTTGCAGGGGGCCGCGAAGACCTATGAGAAGGTGATCGAGATTCTCTCTTCCCTGGATGGCGTCCCCCCGGGCTATCCCCTTTATCGGCTCGCCGATTTAGAGTTGGCCCAGGGGCGAGTGCAAGACGCTCATCGGCTTGCCCAGCAAGCGGTCGACGCACTGCGCCAGGTTCAAGGTGATTCTGGCGGGGAGCCGACCGGAGCCCTGAGCGAGTTGGGAGATGTGTTGAAAGCGGAAGGGGACTTGGAAGGTGCTCGCCAACAGTACGAAGCCGCGTTGGAGATTCGTCAGAAAATGGGGGAAACGAGCACGATTGCAGAAAGCCAGGTAACGCTGGCTGATCTCGCCATCGAAGAAGGCCACGCCGACCAGGTCGAACCTCTGCTGCGCGCGGCGATCGCGGAGTTTGAAAAGGAAAAGAGCGACCCGGATGCGGCCAGCGGATATCTGGTCTTGAGCCGCGCACTGCTGGCTGAAGGGAAATTGGATGAGGCTCGCGAGGCGGTGAAGCGTGCGGCTGGACTTACGGTGACCAACACCGATCTGGCGATGAAACTGCCGATTGCGATTCAAACCGCCCGGGTCGAAGGGGGCGCGGTTGAGAAGGCGCGAGATCATGCCAGGGTAGCAAGTGCGATCCAGAAGCTGCGTTCCGCGATTGTTTCGGCGAAAAAGTCAGGGTACTACGAGATCGAGTGCGAGGCTCGCCTCGACGTTGCGGAAGCCGAACTCAGAATTGATCCGGCGCGCGCTCGTTCCCAGTTAGAGATCCTGGAGAAGGAAACTCATGAACGGGGATTGGAATTCCTCTCTCACAAAGCACAAGGGCTGATCGCCGTCCCGCAACCTTCCGTGTCCGCGAGGTCATCTCCCAGCACGCCCTGAGCGTCGGCAGGTGTGCCGCGCTTGCCCTCACACCAATTAGCGCACCCGTATCATCCCCATGCCAGTCCTCCCCGAGCGCGGGGGGCGGAGGGGCTTCATCGACCGCGGCGAGGGTGTGTACTGGCGCATCGCTAAGGAGTGCAAATTTGAAATCTCCTACTCCTGTCCCCCAGAGCTGATACGCTGATTCAAGCCGAGGGAATGCCACACGAATCCACTCTGAGATTCGGGGAGACCTAACAGAGCCTGCCACTGATACCACTGATACCGTTTTCCATCGAACTCCAGTGAATAGGAGAAACTGTAGAAACTCCAGCCTGAGATTGAATCCGCTTGTAACTATCTAAAACAAAGGGTTAGTAATTCAGGTTGTCATTGGAGCAGAAAAGTTCGGACGTGCCCGGCTTCTCCAAGGCCAGAAAGAAGTCGTATGGTAGCAAATCCGAGCCCTGGGTCGTGTTATAGAACCACCTGCTGTCCGCAGGCTACCACCCTTGCGACACGTACCGCACCGTGGAAAAATGGTGGCCGAATTGGTCCCGCTTGACCAAGGCTGCTCCGCGCTGAAACTGCCAGCCATCACCCTTGAGCCGATCCAGCCAGGAGTCAGAACTGATATCCGAGAATTGAAACGTTCCTGAGACGAGGATGAGAGGCATTGTCAGTAACAAAAACACAACAAGCAAGTCGCGAATTTCTTCAGTCTTATCTCGAACGAACTTGAAAGGCCACTCCACCAGAGTCACTACCCTTTGGCATCTCCGGTATCATTTTTTAAGCGAATCGAGGAATCGCTTCGTGACGGAAGCTCGCGGATTTCCGTGGGCTTTTTCTCGAATAGATCTGAAGGGCGACTTCAGGAAAGCGGCGAGCCTTTGGCATTTCCTATGCCATCTGTCGAGCGAATTGAGAAACCACGGCGTGAATTTTTCTCAAATGACTCTGAAGGGCGGCTTCGGCAAAGCCACCAGTCTATTCAACTCGCCGTACCACTTGTTAAGTAAGTCTGATGAGCGGCCCATGCTCACTCCGGAAGCGGGAATTGAACACCCGAGTCGACTGAGGGAGGTCGGTCAGTTACGACCCTGCGAAACATCTTGTGTCCGGTGATCACAGCGCACGCGCATTCCTGCCCAGTTGCGGCGCGGGCGGCCCCTGGCCAACGTCAAACCCAGTTCTGTGGTGGACCGGGGGTGTAGCGAAATCCCCTCAGCGCGTAATACCCCGTCAAACGATTGAGGGGTAGGATGTGGCGACGGGAAAAACGGCTCCACACCCCGGTTTTGATTCTTGAACCGGGCCGGCTCCGCCCGCGCGCGAAGGGCTGGTAGCGATGCAAAGAGCAGGACACGTCAAAGACGTTCTGCCCACTCTGGGAGTCAGAATCGGAGGCGTCGAGAATAGATCGTAGGCGAGCGAGTCACAACGGGGGATTGCGTTCCTACACCTGATCTCCGTTAGAAAACGTGTGAGCCAGGTGGTATTGCTCTTCAAGATATCGTCGTAGGGGGCCAGGGTGATTTCCCTCGGGGTGCTGAGCGGCTTGCTTGTCGTCGTCTAACTCCCTCGGCCAACTTACGTATCGCACCTGAAACTTTTCTAACGACTGCATTGCATCCTGCACTTCCTCAGACCTTGTGTAGTCGGTGGGCCGAAGAATGGGAACTCGGCTGACATTGTGCAGTCTGAGCGCAAATGCAAGCAGGGGATCACCAAAAAAGTCGTCGAACGGATGGGTTCGCCCGGACATCTTGCTAAACTGCACGACCAACGGACGGGCAACTGCCAGCAGAACAACTGTGGCCCAGAGAGGCTTCAACCACCATCGCCAACTCGCCCGCGAGTCGAGAAGCCAGACCAGCAGAATGACAGCCGGCGCCAACACGGCATACAACCGAACTGCCCCCGGAGCGGAGGCAACCGAAAGGAACAGGGAAAATCCCGTTGCGCTGAGGAACATCACTCTTTTCCGAGGTTCGCCAGAGACGAATCCCGATCGCATCATGCAGGCGACGAGCAAGGGAATATATACGAAGGGAACAATCAGGTGGATAAGAAGAAATGCAGGAATATAAACCCACCCGCCCCCGTGAATCCCAGGCCTCGCGGCTAAATAGGCACGCCAGGTATTGAACCAATCGGCTGGATAGTACTTCCACACAAAAACAACGGTGTAGTAAAAGAATTGTTTGACTCCCACGGCTCGCACAAAATATGTAACGCAGGCGGTGACCGTAACAAGAAAGCTGACAAGCAGGGTCGCTTCTTTTTCTCCGAGCGCTCTCCACGTCTGACCGTCCTCACGCCGCTCCCACAGCAAGAAGAGGGCAAAGCCAGCCACGAGAAGGACAGCGGATTGAGTAAAGAAGGTTGCCACTCCAACCAGAGCGCCTGCCACGGCCAGACGCGTCACAGTGCGTCTCTCAATCGTCACAGCGAGGGCTGCAATTGTGAAAAGCGTGCTGAACCAATGATGCGTCGCGTCGAGGTCGGCCGCGAACGGCATAGTCACGAATGCCAATCCGGGCAAGAACAATGAAAGGCCAGTCATCATCTTGCTGGAGATGACCATGACGAGGCCTGCGCTTAGCGATCCCAAAACGACTAGCGTCGCAGCATCAGCCAAGGCAAAGACACAGTGTGACCAGCTCAAGAATCTCGCACTGCTGAAAGAAACCCTCGCCCGCGCGCAGCACGCGCTGGCCGAGCAATACCGGCAGAAGGCTGAGGACGGGCAATGAACCCGTTTACCGATGAAGAAAAAGCCATCGCCCGGCAAAACACGCGCAAGTGGAGCGTGACGCCTGGACCGGCCATTATCACAATCTTTGTGCGGCACTCCGCGGAGTGCAAGTATGCCGGGGATGAGTTTGAAAAGCGGTGCCGGTGCCCTAAGCATCTACGCTGGAGCCACGAACGGAAACAGCACCGCGTCTCCGCTCGCACCCGGTCATGGGCAGAAGCCGAAAAGACAAAGCGCGAGATTGAGGACCAGCTAGCCGGGCGCGTGCCCGATGTCAAAGTGGAGGAAGCGCACCGAACCATCCAGGCGTCTATAGAACCGTTCCTCACGGACAAGCAAGTCCAGGGTGTCACATCCTCCGTCATGGGCAAGTACAAGCGCGAGTTGGGCCGGCTCCGCGAGCATTGCGAGGGTCAACGTATCTTCACCCTCCAGGGCAGCACGCGCGAATTGCTCGCGGGCTTTTGTGCCACATGGCCCGAAGTCTATCCATCCAGCTACACACGTTCCAAAGTGCGTGAGCGAGTGCGGACATTCCTTCGCTACTGTTACGAGTCTCAATGGCTGCCACGCATTCCACAGCTCCCCAAGATTAAAGTTGAGGAACCGCCCACATTGCCACTCACCGCGCCCGAATATGCGCGGTTGTTAGCGGCCATCGTAACGACCGTCACGAAGGACATGCAAACGAAAGTCCACGCGCTCATCCAACTGATGCGGTGGTCCGGCTTGGCAATACGGGATGCACTCACACTCAAGCGGAGCGAGATCCAGCATGACAAACAGAAACGGCTTTATCGCATCGTGACTGCGCGACAGAAAACGGGGACGCACGTGTCCGTGCCCATCCCTCCAGCGATTGCAAAAGAGCTGCTAGCCGTGGCCAATGGAAACGCGGAGTATATCTTTTGGTCCGGTGAGGGCGAGGAAGAGAGCATAACCAAGAGTTGGGCCAAGCTGTACCTCGCGCCGCTCTTTGAAGCGGCGAAGCTGTCCAGCAACGGTTACCTCAAGAGTCACCGGCTCCGCGATACGTTCGCGGTGGATCTCCTAGAGAAGGGCGTCCCGCTGGAGGAAGTATCAAAGCTGCTCGGGCATGAGTCCATCAAGACAACGGAGAAGCATTATGCGAAGTGGGGACGCCAGGATCGGCTGGGCAATCTTGTCACGGCAACGTGGGCTAAGGGGCGCAAGAGATAGGATTAAGTCCGTTGCTAGCCTTTGTCGGGGCTAGGCTTGGTTAGAGGATCAACAGGCAAGTAAAAGCTTTTCTTCTCATCGGCGGTCATTTCCCGGCCTAAGATTTTCTTGAACCGAAGTTGGATTTCTTCGTGAGTCAGCGATTCTTCGTGGTCGAATGGTAGGGACATAACGGGCGCGATTTTATGACAGTGAGAGGTTGCCTGTCAGCCCGCAAACGCACAACGCGTTGAAAGCGGGAAAAAGGTCCCGAAGGCCCTCCCCCGAAGTCCGCCGGGACCATAAGCGGGCGGTCGTGAAGGCCAAACGGTCTGAGCGCCTAACCTATGACCGCCCATCATCGAAAAAACCAATCTAGCAGCTAAACATTTTGCGCGTCTGTTCAATTTTGTACAGATGCGACTCCGTGCGTTGGGTTGAAATGCCAGAGACGGGAGTTTGAATCCTAAATGCTGAACTGGATCGCTGCCCACATTCTCGCAATGTTCTGGTCTATGTTCACTCTCACCGTTGTGGTTTGCACAGCCGCGGTGATTCTGAATTACCGGGTGCAGCGCGAGATGCGGGCTGGAAGCAGGATGACTGAAAGCAAACACGCTGATGCCGAGCGCGGAGCCAACTCGCCAAGTAAGTTGCCCGACCGCGAAAAGATCCCGAACCTTCTCCCCCTGAAGGCCATCGGGACCAGAGTCTATCGCTAGCGCCCGAAGTGTACTCCTGCCCTGGTTCCTGTGCAAGGACAGCTACCGAAGCTAGGTGTCCAAAATTGACCAGACCTGCAACAGAGTCCCGCGTTAGATTTCTACATCGCGTTTCCCCACAGGGGCGGTCGTAGGCTAGGCGACGGGACGTTTGGCCTTCTACGACCGCCCGCTTTTTCCACACCGTTTGCTCGAAGAAACTGTGCAGGATTATTCTCGCTGCTATGACAAGCTACCTGCTCGGACATCCCGCGGAAAGAATTGTCCTGTGCGATTTCATGGCATGTGAAAACGTGGCAGACTACATCGATGTGGACGAGGACGGCCACGAACATTTTGAGTGTGCGGCTCACACGAATAGCACCGTACACGCTTCCCGGCTTCCGAAGCGCGCCCCCGGCGCGGGATACCCGTATAGAAGCAAAGCAGCCGCGTGACTTTCTAAATCTTCGCTTTGTATTCGCTTGGCACTTTACCACGTCCCCGTTAGAAGTCCTCTTTAGAAGTCCACAATGCGATGCTTGTAAAGCACTTATAGGACATCGATAACCACCGAGGGGGTGCCCGAGGGCAGTTGCGGTGTGCGCGTCCCGCTAGATTGCTTACACGGCCCAAGGATGCCGCAACAGTGAAAAGAATCAAAACCACTCAGAACATGCGAAAACTCAAATCAGCCCAGAAGCACATAGCCCGTGCACTTGCCAATACAGAGCGCGCCGTCAATCTCTTAGAGGAATCCGGCTTCGCGCCACAGGCGTATACCCTGGACGAAGCGGGGGAATCAATGGAGGAGCTGAGCGAAACCCTAGCCGCACTGTGAGAGTGGAAACGCCCTCCCCTTAAATCTTACTTATTTGGTGCGTTTCTTCGCGGCCGCGGCGTCCGTGCGAACAGCAGCCTCGATTCGCTGGACGTGGACTATTGGAAGAGAGATACCAGACACGGTTTCGCAGTGTTTGCCCGGTTTCGCGCCGCACAGGGGGCGGGCCAAAGTCATGGGGCTGGTTGACAGCTTCGCCGGAAGCTTTGTCACGCAGCTATCATCCCACATGCACCGACACACTGCCCTAAATCTTTGCAATGTACGACACCGCACATTGTTCTGTTAGAATCCGCGCACGGATGTACGCGGTCCGGGAACCGAGGTGCCGTATGGCCGGTCCCGCCCAAGCAATCTACCATTGCCATATCTGTGGCAAGCCCGTCGACATCAACACAGCCAAGACTGACGATGCTGGCCGACCCGTGCACGAGGAATGCTATGTCCTTCGGGAACTTCTGAAGCAACGCACCATGCCCACCAACGGTCCGCGCGCGGGGTGAGCTAATACGAAACCCCGGCTCCGCATGGCCGGGCGATTCGGACTTAGGGGGAAGGATCTTACCGGACGGATCATACCACGCGCATCTTTCCACTTCGTGGTAATATCCATCGCGCCATG
>Ga0210390_10000429_pt1 | contig 45754 bp, 45 predicted proteins | sample IncBWH11OmetaG_FD_161050 | JGI IMG/M metagenome (GOLD analysis project Ga0210390, IMG submission 161050) | Forest soil microbial communities from Barre Woods Harvard Forest LTER site, Petersham, Massachusetts, United States - Inc-BW-H-11-O ... | reverse complement strand
GACATTGTGGGCGTCGGCTACCGCGCCGAAGTGAAGGGCAAGAATGTGGTGCTGGCGCTCGGATACTCGCACCCCATCGAGTTTCCGATTCCCGAGGGAATCACGATCACGGTGGAAAAGCAGACGCACATGGTGGTGTCTGGCGCGGACAAGAATCAGGTAGGCCAAACCGCGGCGAATTTGCGCCATCTGCGTCCACCCGACCCGTACAAGCAGAAGGGCGTACGCATTACCGGCGAGCGGCTGAAGAAGAAGGCCGGCAAGGCCGGCGCGAAGTCGGCGGCCGCGTAGGCCGGGAGGAGAACGAACGTGGCAGCACCGGTTCGAAAATTATCGAGTGAAGCGCACCGCCGCCGCATTCATGTGCGGATGCGCAAGACGTTGGTGGGAACAGCGGAGCGTCCGCGGTTGTGCGTACATCGCTCGTCTAAGCATATACGCGCGCAGGTAGTGGATGATTCGACCAATCGCACCATCGTTTCGGCCAGCTCGCTCGACGGTGAAGTGCGCAAAACGATCAAGGGCGGCGGCAACATTGCCGCTGCGAAAGTAGTGGGCAAGACCATCGCGGAACGCGCCCGCGCGAAGGGCGTGGACAAAGTGGTATACGACCGCGGTGGATATCAATATCACGGGCGCGTGAAGGCGCTCGCGGAAGCGGCCCGGGAGGCGGGCCTGAAGTTCTGAAAATTATGTCGAAACAAGAGCTCAAAGACTCGCTAGCCGTTCGCCGTCCGGTGGAAACCAACCAGGCGAACTTGAAGGACCAGGTGGTTTCGATCAACCGCTGTACCAAGGTTGTGAAAGGCGGTAAGAACCTCAGCTTCTCGGCGTTGGTAGTGGTGGGCGATCAGGGCGGGCACGCCGGCTTCGGCATGGGCAAGGCTCGCGAAGTCCCCATGGCTATCCGCAAAGCGATCGAGGCCGCCAAGAAGAATATGGTGAAGCTGAACATGAAGGGCTCGACGATTCCGCACCAGGTTCTGGGCCGTTACGGTTCGGGCCAGGTTCTGTTGAAGCCCGCTCCGGAAGGGACTGGAATCATCGCCGGCGGCGCGGTGCGCGCGGTGATGGAGGTGGCGGGAATTCAGAACGTCCTGACGAAATCGCTGGGCACGTCGAACCCGCACAACGTGATCAAGGCCACCTTTGACGCGCTGATGCATTTGAAAGATGCAGCCAAGGTAGCGGAAGGCCGCGGCAAGGTAGCGGAGGAAGCGACGGCGTCCTAGATTTCTTCGCGCAACGACCATGACAACGACAAAGAAAAAAGCGGGAACGCTGAAAATCAAGTGGGTGCGCAGCTTCATCGGTTGCCCGCGGGACATGCGCCAGACAGTTCGCGGGCTGGGCTTCCGGCGCATGCAGCAAGTGCTGGAAGTGCAAGATACACCGTCCATCCGCGGCATGATCGCGCGCGTGCACCATCTCGTGGTGATTGAGGGCTGAGAATGGCACAGAAACCGACACTTTCGAATTTGAAGCCGCCGCGTGGCTCGCGTCACCGCAAGGTGCGCGTGGGGCGCGGTATGGGCTCGAAGATGGGCAAGACTTCTGGCGCGGGTAACAAGGGACAGCAATCCCGTCGCGGCTATTCACGGCGGCCAGGATTTGAGGGCGGCCAGATGCCGCTGCACCGGCGTTTGCCGAAGCGCGGTTTTTCGGCGCCGGATTCGAAGACCTACGCGGTGATCAATGTGGAGAGCCTCAACGTCTTTTCGGCAGGCGACACGATTTCACCGGAGCTCTTGTACGGGCTGGGCGTGCTGAAGGTGAAGCGCGAAAGCGTGAAGATCTTGGGCGATGGTGAATTGAAGGTTGCGCTGACGGTACAAGCGCATGCGTTCAGCAAGTCGGCGGAGCAGAAAATCGCGGCCGCCGGAGGCAAGGTCGAAGTCCTGCGATGAACAAGCTGGTCCAGGCATTCCGGAACATATTCAGCACGCCGGATCTGCGCAATCGCGTGCTGTTTACGCTGGGCTTACTGGCAGTGTACCGGTTGGGCGGTCACATTCCGACGCCTGGGATTAATACGGAATTACTGCAGCAGCTTTTCCAGCAGGGGCAAGGATCGGTTCTCGGATTGATTGACCTTTTCAGCGGCGGTAACCTGCGCCGGTTGACGATTTTTGCGCTGGGCATCATGCCGTACATTACGGCATCCATCATTCTGCAATTGATGGTGGTGGTGTGGCCTTACCTGGAAAGATTGCAGAAGGAAGGCGAGCTAGGGCGCCGCAAGATCACGCAGTACACCCGTTATTTGACGATCGTGCTCAGCTTGTTCCAGTCGTTCACGATTGCCGAGACGCTGACGCGCCAGAGCATGAGCGGCCAATCGCTGGTGTATCACCCGGGACCGCGGTTCATCCTGATGACGATGCTGACGCTGACGACGGGCTCAGCGTTCATCATGTGGCTGGGCGAGCAGATCAGCGAGCGCGGCATCGGCAACGGAATGTCGCTGATCATTTTCGCCGGTATCGTGGTGGGCTTGCCAAACGCCGTGCGCGATCTGTACTTGAAGGCGACGACCCAGCAGTGGGGCTCGTTCACCCCGATCGCGATACTGGGCTTGATCGTTTTGATGTTTGCCGTGGTGGCGTTCATCGTGTTTGTCGAAGGCGGCCAGCGGCGCATTCCGGTGCAGTATGCCAAGCGGGTGATGGGGCGCAAGGTGATGGGCGGGCAGATGACGTATCTACCGCTGCGCGTAAATTCTGGCGGCGTGATCCCGCCGATTTTCGCCAGTTCCTTGCTGACGTTTCCGCAGACACTGGCGTTATTTTTTCAGAACAAGTCGCCCTTCTTTACCAAGTTTGCGAACATGATCAAGTGGGGCGAGCCGCTGTACACACTGATTTATGTGACGCTGATCATATTTTTCGCGTTTTTCTACGTGGGGATTATTTTCAACCCCACGGAGCTGGCAGACAACATGCGGAAGTATGGCGGGTTCGTTCCCGGAATTCGTCCGGGGCGGAACACGTCCGAGTACATCAACCGCATATTGACACGGCTGACGTTCGTGGGCGGCGTATATCTGGCGGTGGTTTGCTTGCTGCCCGAATGGATGATTTCCGGCATTCACTTGCAGCATTTGTGGTTGGTGGGAAATTGGTTTGACCAGCACATGTGGCGTTTCGTGCTGGACGGCTTGAACGTGCAATTTTATTTCGGCGGCACGTCCCTGTTGATCGTGGTCGGCGTGGCCATGGACACGGTGCAGCAGCTCGAGGCTCAGCTGGTGATGAGGAATTACGACGGCTTTGTGCGCAAGGGCCGAGTTCGTGGCCGTCGCAATTAATGAAAGCATCTCGGCGGTGAGGATGGCGCTCAAACGGGCGTTAATTTTCTTAGGGCCGCCGGGAGCCGGGAAAGGCACCCAGGCTAAGCGAATCGCCAAGCAACTGGGGGTGCCGCACCTTTCCACCGGCGACATGCTGAGGGAAGCGGTGGCGCGCGGCACGCCGGCAGGATTGCTGGCCAAGCCGATCATGGAGCGCGGCGATTTGGTGCCGGACCCGATCGTGCTCGAGATGGTGGAAGAGCGGCTGTCACGAAGGGATTGCGCCAACGGATTCATCTTCGACGGCTTTCCCCGCACGTTGCCGCAGGCGGAGGAACTGGACGCAATTCTGCAGCGCCGCGGGTTGGGGCTGCCGCTGGTGATCGAGTTTCGGGTCAGTCCGGAAACGCTGGTGCGACGCGTGGCGGGCCGTTGGACCTGCACGGTGGGCGGCGAGACCTACAACGTTTTCGAGCGTTCGCCGAAGGTGCCGGGGATTTGCGATAACGACGGCGGGAAGCTGGTCCAGCGCGACGATGACCGCCCGGAGATTGTGAAAGAACGTTTCGCTGCATACGAGCGGCAAACCAAGCCGCTGGCTGATTACTACCGGACGCATGGCGTGCTCGAAGTCGTAAACGGGGATGCGGACGTGGATGAAGTGACCCGCGCGCTGAATGAAATTCTGAAGCACGCGGAAGGACGCGATGGTCATCTGTAAGTCGCCTGCTGAGCTCGAGAAGATGTACCGGGCCGGGCAGATCGTGTGGACCGCACTGGCCAAGATGCGGACGATGATCCGACCGGGCATCTCGACCAAAGAGCTCGATGAGTTCGCCGAGAATTACACGGCGAAGGAGGGCGCCCGTCCGGCGTTCAAGGGATATCGCGGGTATCCGGGTTCGGTGTGCACCTCGATCAATCAGGAAGTGGTGCACGGGATTCCCTCGCCGGCGCGGAAGCTGCGCGAGGGCGACATCCTCTCGATGGATTTTGGAGTCGAGCTGGATGGTTATTTTGGTGACGCGGCGCTGACGGTGCCAGTCGGTAAGATCACGCCGGAGCGCGAGAAGCTTTTGCGAGTGACGCGCGAGTCACTGGAGCACGCGATCGACAAAGTCCGGCCGGGAAACCGGTTGGGCGATGTTTCGGCAGCCGTGCAGCAGTGGGTCGAAAAGAACGGCTACTCGGTCGTGCGCGAGTTTGTGGGGCATGGGATCGGCACCAAGATGCACGAGGATCCGCAGCTTCCGAACTACGGCACGCCAGGACAGGGACCAAGGCTGCAAGAGGGCATGGTGCTCGCGATTGAGCCGATGGTGAATACGGGCGGTCCGGGCGTGCGGGTGCTCGATGATGAATGGACGGCGGTTACCGCCGACGGCAGCGATTCGGCGCACTTTGAGCATACCGTTGCGGTGACGAAGAACGGGCCTTGGATTCTGACGCGTCCGAAAGAGGCGGCGGGACCAGTTTGGTGAGACGCGGGCAGCGAGAATTTGCAGGAGTGGCAGACAGGAGCGCATGAAACCAAGGCCAGAGCAGGAAAAGAAGAAACCGGGCGAAGGGAGCGGGAAAGAGGACGCTATCGAGGTGATGGCGACGGTGATTGAGCCGCTTCCGAACGCCATGTTTCGCGTGGAGCTGGAAAATAAGCACCAGGTGCTGGCCCATATTTCGGGAAAGATGCGCAAGAATTTTATTCGCATTTTGTCGGGAGATCGCGTGGCGGTGGAGCTTTCGCCGTATGACTTGACGCGCGGCAGGATTGTTTACAGATACAAGTAGAGCAGGGCAGAGACAGAGTAACAGGGAACGGAGTCGAACATGAAGGTTCGTGCATCGGTAAAAAAAATCTGTATGAAGTGCAAGATCGTGCATCGGCGCGGCGTGGTGCGCGTGATCTGTACCAACGCCAAGCACCGCCAGCGCCAGGGATAAGGGGAGAACTTTATGGCTCGCATCGCAGGTGTGGATTTACCGCCGAATAAACGGCTGTGGATTGGGCTCACGTCCATCTATGGCATTGGACAGGCTCGCGCCAGAGTGCTCGCCGATAAGGCCAAGGTGGACTACACCAAGAAGATCAAGGACCTGACCGAGGACGAAGTCACGCGCCTGCGCGCCGCAATCGAATCGGAAGGGGGCGTGGAAGGCGATCTGCGCAAGGAAATGCAGATGAACATCCGGCGCCTGATTGAAATCCAGGCCTACCGGGGGCTGCGTCACCGGCGCAATCTGCCAGTGCGCGGGCAGCGCACGCACACCAACGCGCGCACACGCAAAGGTCCGCGCAAGGGCGCTGTCGCGGCGAAGAAGATCGCGCCGCGTAAGTAGTGCTCGCAAGGGATTGAACGGTTAGGAACGACAGGAGAGAGACGAGCGTGGCAAAAGAACCCAAGGACGCAGCGGCAGCACCGGGGGCAGCGCCGGCAGCGGGAGCGAAGGCTACCTCCAAGCGCAAGAAGGAATTTCGCAAGAAGCGCGAGAAGCGCGTCGTGCCGCACGGCGTCGTGTGCATCCAGGCGACGTTCAACAATACCATCGTGACGCTGACCGATCCCGATGGCCGCGCGGTGAGTTGGTCCTCGGCGGGCTCGGTGGGTTTCAAGGGTTCGCGCAAAGGCACGCCGTACGCCGCACAGCAGGCGGCGGCGACGGCTGCGGGCGTGGCGCGCGATCAGTATGGAATGAAATCGGTGGAGGTGCGCGTGAAGGGCCCGGGCGCGGGACGCGAATCGGCGGTGCGCGCGCTGGCGTCTTCCGGCCTGCACATCAATGCGATTAAGGACGTGACGCCGGTGCCGCATAACGGCTGCCGTCCGCCCAAGCGCCGCCGCGTATAACCGGCCGGCGATTCAAAGATTTCGGAGTTGAAACAAAGGAGAGAAGGACTTGGCAAGACATCGTGAAGCAGTCTGCCGGCTGTGCCGAAGGGAAGGGCAAAAGCTCTTCTTAAAAGGCCTGCGGTGTTTTACAGAAAAGTGCGCGATCGAGAAGCGTAATTTCGTTCCCGGGCAGCACGGGCAGGCCCGGCGGGCAAAGATGGTCGGGTACGGCGTGCAGTTGCGCGAAAAACAGAAGGTCAAGCGCACTTACGGTCTGCTCGAGCGGCAATTCCGCAACTACTTCGAGAAGGCGGTGCGCACCAAGGGTCCGACCGGCTCGAACCTGATGGTGATGCTGGAGCGTCGTCTCGACAATGTGATCTATCGCATGGGAATCGCCGGCTCGCGCTCGCAGGCGCGGCAGCTCGTGCTGCACGGGCACATCCGCGTGAAGGGCCAGAAGGTGAATATCCCCAGCTACCTGGTGAACGTGGGCGATGAAATCGCGCTGAAAGAGAATATGCACGAGAACGCGATGATCCTCGAAGCGCGCAACCTGGCGAAGAGCCAAGGCGTTGCTCCGTGGCTGGATATCGATCCGGCGAACTTCAAGGCGCGCGTGGTAGCGCTGCCGCGTCGCGAAGACGTGCAGACGCCGCCGATGAACGAACAGCTTATCGTCGAACTTTACTCGAAGTAGCGCCAGGAAATTATCAACGTTAACAGGTTTGTACGGTCCGCCGCGGGCGGGCCAGGAGGAATGTCGAAGATGTGGAAGGGCTTCCAGAAACCAAAGCGGTTGGCAGCAGAACCGGAAACACTGACGGACAAGTACGGGAAATTCTCAGCGCAGCCTTTCGAGCGCGGCTGGGGAACCACGGTGGGGAATTCTCTGCGGCGCGCGCTGTTGAGCTCGATTGAAGGCGCGGCCATCACCGCGGTGAAAATCGAAGGCGTGCTGCACGAGTTTTCGCCGATTCCGGGCGTGGTGGAAGACGCGACGGACATCATTCTGAACCTGAAGCAGGTTCCACTGAAGCTGAATACCGACCAGCCAAAGACGATCACGCTGGTAGTGGATACGCCCGGGCCAGTGACCTCCGCGAAGATTGAGGAAGATGCGGATATCGCTGTGCTCGATAAGAACGTTTATATCGCTACCGTGAGCGAAGGCGGCAAGCTCGAGCTCGAACTGCGCGTGAAGAACGGCCGAGGCTACGTGGCTGCCGACCGCAACTTCGACGAGGACCTGCCGATCGGCTACATTCCGATCGATTCGGTGCACTCGCCGGTGCGCAAGGTGAACTACGCGGTGGAAGCGGCTCGTTTGGGCCAGATGACCGACTACGAAAAGCTCACGCTGGAAGTCTGGACCAACGCTGCGATCACGCCACAGGATGCGATCGGCCTAGCGTCGAAGCTGGTGAAGGACCACATGAGCATCTTCATCAACTTTGAAGAGACGCCGGACCTGCCGGAAGAAGTGATCGAAAACTACAGCGATCCGCGCCTGGAGTATCTGGACCGGTCGGTCGAAGAGCTGGAGCTTTCGGTGCGCTCCTACAACTGCTTGAAGAACGCCAACATTCAGAATCTACGCGAGCTGGTGCAGAAGACCGAATCCGAAATGCTCAAGACGAAAAACTTCGGCCGCAAGTCGCTGAACGAGATCAAGGACATCTTGCACAAGATGGGCTTGAGCTTGGGCATGAAGTTCGATGAGCACGGCCGCATCATCTGGCCGCCACTGCCGAGCCAGACCGCGCCTCCGCCTTCCGAGGGGGACGCCACGGCTCTTTAATCCGGTTGCACGCCACGGGGAGCCAAGGTAAGCGACTATGAGACACCTTAAATCAGGGTCAAAACTGGGGAAGCAGCCGGCGCATCGTCGGGCCGTGCTGCGCAACCTGGTGACGAACCTCATCGAGAAGGAACGCATCCACACGACCATCCTTCGCGCGAAGGCCACGCGGCGTCTCGCGGAGAAGATGATCACGCTGGGGAAGCGCGATTCGCTGCATGCACGCCGGCAGGCCGCTTCGTTTCTGATGACACCCGGCGCGACCGAAAAGCTCTTCAGCGATCTCGCTCCCCGGTTTGCCGATCGTCCCGGCGGCTACACACGCATCATCCGCGCCGGCTGGCGGCTAGGCGACGGAGCGGACCTGGCGATTCTGGAGTTCATCGGTTCCGAACTCAAGAAGAAGGAAAAGAAACCGCGCCGGAAAGAAGAAGTTGAGGCTCCTGAAGACGAGAAGGAAGCAGTCGCGGCAACGAAGTAGTATTCAGAGCACTGCGCAATTGAAAAGGCCCGCAGGGGATCATCCTTGCGGGCCTTTCCTATTTTACTCAGGCCATCTTGGAGTGCGGCGGCCCGCCGCACTCCAAGAGCTACGGTTTGATTCCCAGCCACGAATTGTAGATTGCCTTCTGCGCGTCTGTGGGATCATCAATCGGTTTCAACGTATAGGTGGGATAGGGATTCGCGACTACTGGGACGGAAAGCTCTTTGAATTCGCCTAGGCGCAGGACAGTGATTCGGACCGTGTCACCGGGTTTGCGCGCGCTGATTTCCTTGGTGAACCCATCAGAGTCCAGCGCGCGGCTATCGAGCGCGTAGATGATGTCGTCGCGGTCGAGTCCGGCCGTCTCGGCAGGGCTGCCGGGAATGATGTTGCGAATCTTGGCGCGGCCGTCATCGTTCTTCGTGGTATCGATACCTGTCCAGGGCTTGCTGGCGTCGAGTTTCTTTTCAACGCGAATCCCTGCGTACGTGAAATATTTCTCGTAAGGAATCGCGTCCTTGCCGGAGATATAGCGGACGAACAGATCGCTGACGTCAGCGCCGGCGAGTTCGGATGCGGCCTTGATCGGGTCGCCCGGTTCGAATCCCGGTTTCGGCAGCGCGTAACGCGAGTAGAGCAGGCGCATCCAGTCATCCAGCGATTTCTGGTTTTTGGTGTCCTGCCGAATTGCGAAATCCAAGATGTGGCCCATGATCTGGCCGCCGTCGTAATAGGAATAGTAAGTATTCGCGAGATTGTTCGTTTGCTGGACTGCACCGCCGCGCGGGAACCAAGTATCCCAGCTGGTGTCTTCGATGCTGCGCTCGGAACGGCCTGGCAGCTGCTCAAATTTCGTGATGAGCTGCCCGATGTTGTCGAGATATTGCTGCGGCGTGATCAAACCGGCTCGCTCGACGGCCAACTCTCCGTAATAGCTGGTGAGGCCCTCGGAGATCCACAACGACGGCGTGTGGACCATCTGGGTATAGTCAAACGGGCCAAGCGGGCGCGGACGCAGGCGCTTCACGTTCCAGGCGTGGAAGAATTCGTGCGAAGCGACGAAGAGCTTCAGATTGTATTGCGTGCCGTAGTTGGGGGCCGGTTCGGTCGAGTCCCAGTCGGTCGAAAAATTAATCTGCGTCGAGTCCAGATGCTCGAGGCCGCCGCCGGTCTTCGGCCACACGTGAAAAATGAAATAGTAATTGGCAAACGGGGCGGCTTGAGTGGAATTTCCAGCGACCGGTTGGAACATGGGCACGATTGTGGCGACGTCTTTTTGTAAGTCGTCCACGAATTTCGTGAAATCCTTGTGGCCTATCACGTCGTGCACGATCACGTGATATTTTGTACCGAGGACTTCGAACTCTTTTTCAATGAATTCGCTGGAAATTTCCAGAGGGCAATCGGCGAACGTGTCGTAGTTATCGGCTTGAAACGTCGTGTCGGAGGTATGCTCCATTCCCGTCGCAACGCGCCATCCATCCGGAGCCGCGATGGAAAGAACCGCCGGACGTTCCTTCCCGCCCACGAGATACATCCACACGGAAGGGCCGCCGATAAAAGCGTGGTGTTCGTTGAACTGCGCGATGTTGTTTTGCAGCGTGTCGGCAAAAATCTGATATTCCACGGTGACTGCTTTCGCGCCCGCCAAATCAATGTGCCAGGACTGGCTGTCCGTCTTGCGCCAGGAAAGCTCCTGGCCTGCGGCTGAATGGGCGCGAAAATGCTGCACGTTGACTGCGTAGTTTTCGATGTAGTACGAGCCAGGCGCCCAATCGGGCATGGCGAAATCTGCAGACGCGCCAGACAGCCCATCGGCGCGGATGGTAATGTCGAGCAAATGGGTGCTGGGAGGCTCGAACTTCAATTCGTAATTGATAGGATCGGTGGAGGAAGCCGCCGCGGCGGGTAAAGCCAAAACGCAGATGGTGGCGAGCAGCATTGAGGCAACATGCAAGCGATGAGACATGTCGGATTGTCCTCTCGAGTTTTTTGGACCCTTAATGCGTTTCCGGCGAAGATGTTTCGATGGCGGGCAATTCATTTTGCCGCCGCCTTTCACGTGCTTTGCCCAAAATCATCCACAGCCAAGCGGCGAATTGTGCCGTTGCGCCGCCGGTCGTGTCAATCAGCACATCGGTGACCGCTGGAGTGCGCCCCGGAACGAACGATTGGTGAAATTCGTCCAGTGAAGCATATCCCGCAACGATCAAGACGGTTAACAGGGCCCAGCGAAGACGCGTCCCTTTTTCGCCGGCACGAAATCCGCGCAAGACCAGCAGGCTGAAAATAAAATACTCGGTGAAGTGCGCGCATTTACGGATGATGTGGTGCAAGAACGCCAAGGTATCCGCGGAAGCGTGCGGCAAAAGAAAACGCAGGACGGGAATAATGAAGCGGCTAGTATTTTCAGACGTGAACGCGCCCGTGGAAAAACCAGAAATCGCGATTCCCCATACGATTGCCGGCCACCAACGCTTGAGCCAGGACATCCTAGCAGGCCTGCCCCGCACGAAATCGCGATGATGCGATGGAACCCTTCAAGCGGTCGCTCTATTCCAACCGGTAGTTTGGCGCTTCGCGGGTGATGATCACGTCGTGAACGTGGCTCTCGCGCAGGCCCGCGGAAGAAATGCGGATGAATTTGCTGCGGTCCTGAAGCTCGCCGAGATTCGCCGTGCCGCAGTAACCCATGCCGCTGCGCAGTCCGCCGACCAGTTGGTCCACTAGACCAGAAAGGGGGCCTTTGTAGGGCACTTGTCCTTCGATGCCTTCGGGTACGGACTTGCCGCGGGCTGCGCCTTCTTGCGCGTAGCGGTCCGCCGAGCCCGCTTCCATGGCGCCGAGCGAACCCATGCCGCGGTAGGACTTAAAGGTGCGGCCCTGATACAAAATCGTTTCGCCAGGGGATTCCTCGGTCCCGGCAAACAGACCGCCAATCATTACGGAATTTGCGCCGGCAGCGATGGCCTTCGTGATGTCGCCGGAAAATTTTATGCCGCCATCGGCGATGATTGGCACGCCGCTGCCTTTTGCTGCTCGCGAGGCTTCCATGATTGCCGTAATCTGCGGCACGCCGGCGCCCGTGACGACGCGAGTGGTGCAGATGGAGCCGGGGCCGATGCCGACTTTCAGCCCGTCGATTCCGAGGGAAATTAAGTCGCGTGCGCCTTCGGCGGTGGCCACGTTTCCGGCGACGATTTGAATTTCCGGAAACTTCTTGCGCACCGCGCGAACCGCTTCCATCACGCGAGTGCTATGGCCGTGGGCGGTGTCAATCGCGAGGACATCCACTTTTTCGCGTGCCATTTCCTCCGCGCGCTCGAGGAAATCGCCGGTTGCGCCGATGGCGGCGCCGACGCGCAGGCGGCCGTGCTCGTCTTTGGTCGCGCTGGGGAACTCGATTTTCTTTTGAATGTCTTTTACGGTGATGAGGCCTTTGAGGTTGAAATCGGCGTCTACAACCAAAAGCTTTTCAATGCGGTGGCGCTGCAAGATGCGTTCGGATTCATCGAGCGTTGTCCCCACTGGCACGGTGACGAGATTGTCCTTGGTCATCACGGCGCTGACGGGCTGATCGAGATTGCGCTCAAAGCGCAAATCGCGGTTGGTCAAAATGCCGACGAGCCGCGTGCCGCGCGTGACGGGCAATCCCGACACTCTGTACTTCGTCATGATGTCGAGCGCTTGGCGGACGGACAGTTCAGGCGAGATGGTGACGGGGTCGACGATCATGCCGCTTTCGGAGCGCTTCACGCGGTCTATTTCTTCGGCCTGACGGTCAATCGTCATATTGCGATGAACGAAGCCGATGCCGCCTTGGCGCGCGATCGCGATGGCGAGGCGAGCGTCGGTGACCGTATCCATGGCCGCCGCGACAATCGGAATCTCCAGCGAGATCTTGCGCGAAAGGCAGGTGCGCGTGTCCGCTTGAGCCGGCAGAATTGCAGATTTCCCCGGCAAGAGCAGCACGTCATCAAACGTGAGCCCCTCGGGGATGGGTCCTTCAATCATTTCCTCTCCTGTGAATGCAAAAGGCCCTATATACGCCGAAGCCCAGCACGGTGCGCTGGGCTTGTGGAAAATTCATCGGTAGCAGCAGACCTTCATTATTGATCTTTCATTTTATGTGCATCGGCGGATGAAATCAAGCCGCGCGGATGGCGCGGTTTTCCGCTGTTGCCCTGCGTAAGAGTTTCGGTTATCACTTTGACGTGGACACTACTCAGATTCTTATTCGGAGATTAGGTATGTCGGAGGCTGCTGCTTATCGCGAGATTCGATTAGAGGCACTGCGATGCAGCGCGGAAGCGTTTGGCAGCACGTTTGATGCTGAAAGCGCACGGCCACTCGAGCGATTTGCGGAGCGACTTTCGAATGGCATCGTGTTTGGCGCGTTTCGCTGTACGGAAATTGTGGGCATGGCCGGATTCATGGGCCGAGAAGGCGCAAAGGACGCGCATAAAGGCATGCTTTGGGGCATGTACGTACGGGCTGATTTGCGGAACGCTGGCGTGGGTCGGCGGCTGGCGATGGCCGTGATCGATTTTGCGCGAGACCGCGTCGAATTGCTACAACTGGCCGTGGTTCGCGATAACGAACCGGCGCGTAGACTCTACGCAGGCCTGTGTTTTGTGGAATACGGGATCGAACGGAAATCGTTGAAGCAGAACGGCCGTTACTACGATGAGATTCTGATGGCCAAGGAACTATCGCTCGATCCAATTTAGAGATGCGGCAGCGGAACTCCGGCCGGGACGGTTGCGCGAAATCGCTGGGCTGCTACCATGTGAGCGGTGAAAGAATTTATCCCACTAGGCTGGTTGCGCAATCCTCACGCCATGACCATCGCGGCGAATTTCTGGCCACGGGCCGTCCCGATGCTGCGCAACAGCGTGCCGCGATTGTTTGAAATCGAGCCGGGGACGCAGGTGCGCGGAGAGTGCCATTGGCAGAGGGATACGCAAGAACATCCTACTCTGGTGCTGCTCCACGGCTTGGAAGGCTCGTGCGAATCGAAGTACATGCTCGGGACGGCGGAGAAGGCGTGGATTGCGGGTTTCAATGTCGTGCGATTGAATCAGCGCAACTGCGGCGGCACGGAGCGGTTGAGTTCGACGCTGTACCATTCCGGATTGAGCTGCGATATTCGCGCCGTGGTGCTTGAGCTGATCGAGCGGGATGGCTTGCCGGAAATTTTTGCCGCAGGATTTTCGATGGGCGGGAATTTGGTGCTGAAGATGGCTGGCGACATGGGTTCTTCGGCACCGCTTGGGCTTCGCGCCGTCGTGGCGGTTAACCCTGCGTTTGATCTTGCCTCATGCGCGGACGCTTTGGCTGCACCACGGAATTTCATTTACGAGCATCACTTTGTTACGCGCCTCAAGCGGCGCATGCGTTACAAAGCGAGCTTGTTTCCTGAGCTTTATGAGCTTCGCGCGCTGGCCGGCTTTCGGCGGATTCGAACGGTGAGGGACTTCGACGATGTGGTCACGGCGCATTATTGCGGGTTCGAAGATGCTAGCGACTATTACGCGCGATCGAGTGCTTCGCGGGTGATCTCGGAAATTCGTATGCCGACATTGATCATGACGGCGAAAGACGATCCTTTTGTGCCGTTCGAGCCGTTTCAAAACCCCGCAATTCAAGGCAATCCACAGATCACGCTGATCGCGACGGAGCACGGCGGACATTGCGCGTTTATTTCGCAGGAGAATGGCGGCGAGCGCTTTTGGGCGGAGGCCAGGATCGTGGAGTTTTGCAAGGGTAAGTCAGAATTGTCGCGCACACTCGTGCGGCAACACGAGAGCCAGGAAGAGGAACAGCCTACAGCATAACTTCAGCGCCGAATCAGCCGGCGAATCGCCGGCGCTACAATTAGGCGATGGGGGTTTCAAGCGACGGTTGAAAGCCGCGCGTTAGAAGCTTGGCTGCGCCGGATTCCGAGATGACCATGTCGTCCTCACAGCGCAGGCCATAATCGCCGACCACGTAGATTCCCGGCTCGTTTGAAAACGTCATCCCTGGCTTGAGGATGGTGCGGTTTCCACGCACGAGGTAGGGCCATTCATGTTCGTCCATGCCAATGCCGTGACCCAGACGATGCGAGAAATATTTGTAGCCCGAACCAAATCCGGCGTCGGTAATCACTTTGCGGGCGGCATCGTCCACCGAGCCGCACTCGAGTCCTGCAACGGCGGCGGCAAGTGCGGCATTCTGCGCGTTGCGGACAATCTCGAACGCATGCTGTAACTTTTCGGGCGGCTTCCCGAGAACGCCCATGCGGGTAACGTCAGATTGATAGCCTTCAACGGTAGTCCCGTCATCAATCATCACGCCCACCCCTTCACGCAAAATTTGCTCTTCGCGCGAGCCGTGCGGAAGCGCCGAAGACGGTCCGAAAAACACGGACGCTTCACCGCGCAGGCCCATTTGGGCGTAGCCTCGAACCACCAAATCGGCGACTTCGCGTTGGGTCATGCCTTCGCGGAGTGACGCAAAAGTAGCCTTGTACACATCGAAGGTTGCGGAGCAGGCGAGGCGCATCAGTTCCAGTTCATGCTCGCTTTTCTGCGCGCGGCAGCCGACTGTAATCGGATCACCGCTGACGCAGTCGACCGAATTGGCGGCGTGGCGGAGGCCGTCAAAGAAAACGTAACGCGTGGTTTCTTCGATGCCGATTTGCCCGGCGCGAATGCCGCGCTCGGCGAACCATTGTTCGACAATCGCGTAAGGATTTTCGTCTTCCTGCCAGACGCGAATTTCAATCGGCCAGCGCATCTGCTCGCGCAAGCGGCCTTCCTCAAATGCCGGAGCAACCAGCACTGGATTGCCCTGGCGGGGAATCAGCAATGCAAGAATACGTTCACTAGGCCACCAGTGGATGCCGGTGTAATAGACCAGCGTAGTGCTGGGAGTAACGCAGAGTGCCTCGAAGCGCGGCTTGGCGTCGGTCATCAATTGCTGCGCGTGCGCGATGCGCCCTTGAAGTTCTTCGACGCGAATCGGCTTCACGCGATCGCCGAGAGGCTTCAATGAGGTGAATGCCGGTGGAAGAGTCTGCTCGGCGGTTCGCTGGGTCGGCCGCTGCCTTAGAGCCTCGCTGCCGAAAGTTGTCCCAACCGTGACGCCTCCCAGCGCAAGGGAAGCCCTTTTGAACACATCACGACGGGATATCTTCACGAGGGTCTCCGATCAAACATCAGTGGAAGTGCGAAATCAGGACGGCATCGGTGACCGCGCGACCTTGAGCGTAGATGACCTGTTTCCCATCCGGAGATAGGGTGTAAGCGCACCACTGGAAATCCGGGCCGAGATTCATAACTTGCCTCGCCGGAGACCGAGCGCCTCCTTGCGGGCTCACCGGCTGAGCCCAAAGGGACACAACGTCGTCCTTCCGGATCGGATACAAAATGGCACGGCCGTCCTTGGTCCAAGCGAGCTTTTGGCCGCCGTCGCCGTTCATGGCCCCTTGCGCTTCCGCCGGGAGATCATAAACATCGCGTATTTCCCCGCCGCTCAGGCCCACGACGGCTAGACTTGGATGTTTGGAAGGGTCTGGTTGATACAGAACCGCCACAGAGCCGCCGTCGGGAGAAATCACCGGGCTAAACTCCTCGGCTTTGGAAATCTCAGTGGGTGTGCCGCCGTCAATACCAACTTTCATCAGGCGAATGACATCACCGGCAACATCCACGTAAACCACAAACGTGCCATCCGGCGAGCAACTGGGATGAACGGCTATTTGACTCGCGGTGAGTTGTTTGAGGTTGGAGCCGTCCATGTCTGACCGCCAGATAACGCTGATATCCTGGCCACGCCCCATGCTGAAGACGAAGTGGCGTCCGTCTCCGCAGCTTGAAAGCCAACTGGGCGTCGCGACGCCAGGCGCGATGTCGTGGACATTCGTGCCATCGGGCGAGCCACTGGCGAGTTGAATGGATCCGGACGTGTAATAGGCATAGATGATTTTGCCGTCTGGCGTCCAAACGATTCCGGAAATGCCGTCCGCCCGGCTAATGCCACTGGTGATCTCGCGCGGAGGCGAAAAGGATGCGGAACTGCCAAAGCCTGCGACCTTCAGATTGCCTGTGAGAGTCACTTGAACCGTGGCGAGAGCGGAGCCGTCAGAAGTAATGCTGTCGCCGCTATAGAAGTTCAAATCATTGGTGATTCGGCGGACCTCGGCTCCTGGATAACTCAGTTCGAAAAGCTGAGCGTTCAAAGAGGTCTTGGCCACGCGTGCGTTGAAAAGGATCGCGGATCCGTCAGGAAGCCAAACCATCTGATCCGGGTTGATCCAGTCGGCGGAACCTACGCGTGTCTTCGTCTTGGAGTCAACATCCACAGTCTCGATTGCGTACTTGGCGAATTCTCCCGTCGGATTATCCGCGACGGCGATGCGTTTGCCGTCGGGGGACCACGCCGGTCCCTCGGTGGAAAAATGCGGAGGATTGTTTAGAACTTGCAGGTTTTGCTCGCCTGTGCCATCGGAATTCGCGACGATCAGGGTAGAAGTCTTGGCTTTGCTGACCTGCCTTACGAATACGAACCGCTTGCCATCAGGCGAAAAACTGATGGGGCTGTCCACGTCCGCGATAATTTGGCGTGGTGCGCCACCTAAGGAAGGCACTTGAAACACGGTTCCCACACCTGCGACTTCGTCGCGCTTGACGAAAAAAAGATAGTTGCCGTCCGGCGAGAACGTCAGTCCTTCGATTTCGCCCGGAGAGCCTAACTGCACCTGTGCCGTGCTTCCGGTGGCGAGTTGGCGAATCCAAATTCCATGAGTGCCTTTTTCGTCTGCGACGTAAGCCACCCACTTGCCGTCGGAAGAGATCGTCGCGGAGTGAATGTTGCCGGTCGAGGTGAGCGGAGAAATCGTCATCTGCGAAAAGGGCGTCGCTTCTTCACGGTGATGCCAGAAGCGGTCGTGCAACAGGATCGCAGCGATTCCACCGATGGCTACGAGCGCGATGCCAAAAGCAATCCACATGCCCGCACGCGCGCCGCTTCGCGCAGGAGTAGTCGCGGTTATTGGCCCGGGCGGCGTTACAGAACCATCTTGCATCCCGGCCGGCTGCGCCGCTCCGCCGCGGGAGCCGGAGCCAGCGCCAGGGGTTGCCGAGCCAAGCCCGCCGCCAGCCGCGGCCCACGTTGATGACGATCCGGTGGGAACGCGTCCAGACTCGGTGTCGCGTTTCAGCCGTTTCAGGTCTCCGCGGAGTTCAGCAGCTGTCTGATAACGATAGTCGCGCTCCTTCTCCAGGGCCTTGCCGATGAGATCTTCGACTTTCGGCGGCACATTGGGATTGAGTGATGACGGCGAAACAGGCGTTCGATTCAAGATCGCGTCGAAGACGACGGCGGAAGTGTTTCCATTGAAAGCAGCCTGCCCCGTGGCCATCTCGTAGAGCACCGCGCCCAGGCTGAAAAGATCGGTGCGCGCGTCCAGGTCTTCGCCTCGCGCTTGCTCCGGAGACATGTAGGCCACGGTGCCGATCGCCGATCCGGGGCTGGTGAGAAATAGATTGTCGGTGGTGGGCTGCGTGACGGAATTACCGGCGCCGACGGTCTCTCCGACGCGCCGTACCGCAGCCTGCTTGGCCAAGCCAAAATCGAGAATTTTCGCCTGCCCCCGCGCAGTGATGAAAATATTCGCAGGCTTGATGTCGCGATGAATGATGCCACGCGCGTGCGCCGCATCCAATGCATCGGCAATTTGCGCGCCGATGTCTAGCAGGGAATCGGTGGGCACAGGCCGCCCGGCGATGCGCTCGCGCAGCGTCTGACCTTCGAGCACTTCCATGACGAGATAGGGACGGCCATTGTGTTCGCCGACATCGTAGATAGTGCAAATACCGGGGTGATTGAGCGAAGACGCGGCACGTGCTTCGCGCTGGAATCGTTCGAGAGATGCGGGGTCGCGAGCGAGCTCGACGGACAGGAATTTCAGCGCGACTTGACGTCCGAGGCGTGTATCTTCGGCGCGAAATACCTGGCCCATGCCGCCGCTTCCGAGCGGATCCAGAATTCGATAATGTGCAATTGTTTCGCCGATCATTCTTTACATTCGCACGAAGACGCCCGGCAACAATCGTAAACAACTGCACGACGGGGTGCAAGGAAGGAAAAGTGATTTAATTTCATGCGCTTGGCCGTTTCCTGGCGGGCGCGCACGGCGCGAACCAGGTGAGTTACACACTGGTTTCGATAGAGATCAATCGGAATCGGCCGTTCATTCCGCCGGAGCGCTGGGACGCGGCATCACGGTGATCGTAACCGGCTGTGAGAGCTCAAAATCGAGTTTCGTTTCGGATGGAACTTTCACCTGCTGACCCTTCGTCGCGCCCTGATACACGGCGCCTCCGCCAGCACCGACTCCGGCTCCGATGGCCGCGCCCTTGCCGCCACCAAGCAGACCTCCGACGAGCGCGCCCACAATCGCGCCGCCGCCCACTTTCTTGGCTGTATTTGCGCCTCGGGAGCTTCCCGATTGCGAATAGGTGTCGCTCACGAGCCCGTAGGAACGCCCTTGAAAATCCATTTTCACGAGCTCCAGATGCAATTCGCTTTTGCCTTTCATGTGTCCCGCGGAACTTGCAGCCGCGAGCCGAACGTAAACATCTGCGCCTCGTGGGACCACCACGCTATCGCTGACGACTAACGGTGCGTCGAGCGACGCATGAAAGATTTCGCCAGCGTGATTCACGGAAGAATCCACGCTATCAATCATCCGAATGGAGACAGTCGACGATGCCGGAATCACGACATTTCTGGGCTGAGGCTGTGGAGCCGGTGCAGGTGCTGCGACCGGTAACACGTCCGGCTGCGGCTCGGTGCTGGCCGCGATTTCGGGTGGCGGAGTCTGCAGAGACGGATTGTCCACAACAACAGCCTGCATCGGGAGGGATTTGTCTGGCGGCTTTAGCGGTTTCTGTGCGTGCGAAGTTTTGCGTTCACGCGACTTCTCAGCTCCTTTGTTGGGGGCCAAGTCTGGAGCGGAAGCCGAAGGCTCAGACGGCGGCGCGAGATTTCTAGCTTGTGCCAATCCGACACTCATCTGGTCGTTTACCTTCGCCACGCCCGCCGTTTGCGAAGCCAGCTTGTAGGCATCAAGCCGTGCAGCGTCGCTAGGCACCGTGCCACTGAGGGTGACTTGTCCATTAGCCGACGTGACTTTCAGACTGGCGCCCTTCAATTGCAAGTCGGAAAACATTTGCGATTGGATATTGGTGATAATCGCTGCGTCGTCGGCTTTCTTGGCGCAGCCGATTGCGAAGAAAATGGAAAGCGTCGCTACCGCGAGCACAAGTCTATTGCCCATTGGTGTCATCTCCGTACTCAAATCGGCGCTCGCGCAGCGCACACCCCGTGCACTACAGGGCATTCCTCAAGAAGTGCCAACCATTCTACTACGATGCACGGGCCTGTTTAAGTGCTGCATCGGCAATATGCTGGCGTACGCGCTCCTGAGTGTTTCGCCTCCACCTTCGCCTTCTTCTTTAGACCCGAAATCTTCGCAACTTTTCCACAAGGCGTGGGTTTCACTTCCAAGCAGAATTATGGGGTCTGGACCTAGGTAATTATCAGTTCCTAATAAAAGGAGAAAATTAATGGGGAATCCTAAGAGTATGGGTGTGTTCGCGGTGCTTTTCGCTGCACTGATACTTTCCAGTTGTGGAGGAGGGTCCCGCTCCAGCGGACCAACTTCGCAAGATCAAGCTTCGATTTACACGGTGGGAACTGATGCCCCGCTCCCCAGCGTGGTGTCCTGCGAAGTGACAGTGAGTGGAATTACGCTGAACAACGGAAGCACGAATGTGAGTGTGCTCTCACAGCCGCAGATCGTGGATTTCGCGCAACTGAGCGGCTTGCATCAGTTGCTCGATCTCACTGCGGTGCCAACGGGCACTTATACCTCGGCGACGATCACGATTGCTTCGCCCGTCATCGGATACATCAATACGACCAACAATCCGCCGACGATCAGCACGATCAACGGCACGCTATTGCAATCGAGCGTAACAGTTAACTTTTCCGACCCTGTGGTTGTCTCCAACGCAGACCTTTTCGGACTACGCGTGGAATTTGATTTGCGGCAGTCGTTGCAAACCGATTCGAACGGTCAGGCGACCGGCGCGGTGAATCCGGTGTTTGAAGTTGCGCTGCTTAATTCGGTGGATTCACAGGTTGCAATCGATGATTTTCACGGCGGCGTTGTGGGTGTGACTGGCAATAATACGTTTACGATTCAGGGGCCGCAGGGACGTCGATGGACCGTGGTGACCGACGACAGCACGATGCTTGATGATCCCAACACTTCGGTGAACTCGTTCACGACAAATACGATCGTGGAAGTATCCGGGACACTCGATCCAGTGACGCACAGCATTGACGCATCGGAACTGGAAGTTATGTCGAACGACGATTTCTTCATGGGCGGACTCCTTACCAGCATCCGGCCGTCGACTGGACCTGCGACGGCGGCAGATCTGTACGTCCGTGAATTGCTTCCGGCGGTGAACGGAGTCTCGGACGGGCAGATTGAAACGCTCGCGTTGAATGGCTCGGAGAAATACATGATCGAGCACATCAATCTTCCGCTGACGACTCTGTTCTTCAACAATTCAGAGTTGGCTGCGGGTCAGCGGGTGGCAATCGGCGGCGCACTCACCACCAGCAACGGCACTTCTACGCTGACGGTTCATCGCGTGGTGCTTCGGCGTCAGGGGCAGGCTGGTGCGTGGGTTCCCGGAAGCACGATGATTCAGAATGGTAATGCCGGTACGTTCCAATTGAACGACAACTGGACGGCCGGCGTTCTGTTGCCGAGTCCGCTGACCGTGATAACCACGAACGACACGAACTTCATCAATCTGAGCGGCTTGTCTGCATTGCAGGGGACGCAGCCGCTCTCGATCCGTGTGGTTGGATTCATACTGGTCAATCAGGCGACGGGCCAGCCGGTGATGGTGGCGCGTTCGGTGGAGGAACTTGCGTCATAACAATTCATACTGTCATACGTCATAACCGTTGCTGAGAATTCTCGGTGACGGCGCCACTGTCCCGCTTCGTTGAGAGTGAGCGGGACAGTCGGTTTTTTTTGGCGTGCGTGTGTCAGCTTGCGGCGCGGCGTGGCGCGCGTTTTGTGCGGGATGTAACGGGTTTGGCCTGCATGGGGCGCCGATGGGCTGCGGTGCCAGACTTCGCGAGGCTTTTCTTCAGCGCAGACATCATGTCGATTACAGGAGCGCGCTTCGGGTGTGGAATGGCTGCGACTTCGCGGCCCTTCTCCTTCGCGGCAATCAAGGCGCGAAGACGAGTTTCAAATTCGTCGTGATATTTCTTGATGTCGAATTCGGTGGACAAGCTGTCCACCAGTTGTTCGGCAAGTTTGATTTCCTTCGGTGAAAGCTTGACTCCGGTGGAGTTGCCGTATCCGGGAGCTTCGCGGATTTCATTCGCGAAATGCATGGTATGAACTGCGAGGCCGTGATCGTAGGGCCTCAGAAAAACGGTGTATTCACGCTGGTGCATGGTGATCTTGGCGATGCCGACCTTGTGCCTGTCCTCCAGCGCGTTCAGGAGAAGCTGATAAGGCTTTTTCCCTGCGTCTTCGGGAACCAGGAAATACGATGAATCGAAATAGAGCGGATCGATCTCGGACATTTTCACGAATGCCAGGATTTCCATGGCACGGCCAGAATTTGGCGTGATTTTCTTTATTTCTTCCTTGTCGATGAGCACGTACTTGCCGTTTTCATTCTCGTAGCCTTTCACGACTTCGGAGCGATCCACGATCCGTTTGCAGGTCGGGCAGTAGAGGGGCTGCTTGAGTCTGGTGTGGCAAACACTGTGGAGCTGGTGCAGCGGTACCCGCGAGGTACGCGCTGCGGGATACAGGCGTACAGGAAACGAGATCAATCCGAAAGAGACGAATCCCCGCCAGGCTGAAGGCATGTAGCCACCCCCGATCGTGTATTTCGCAATCTTAGTAGGAATGTAGGAAATACGCTATCCGGTCGAGGCTGCAGCGCCATTGCTGTGCCGCGGATAGCAAGGGCTTTGGCCGAAGTCAATTGCTCCCCGCCGTCGCACGCCAGCCGGGCGCGACAATTTTCTTAATGTGTACCGAATCACCTGAGAGCTACAATGCGCGGCATGGATGAGCCGCGGAGTTTTCCTCAATTCTGGACGTTCTATGTTCTGGCGCACCGTCAGCCTCTTACGCGGATCCTCCACACTGTCGGCACGCTCACGGGCTGGTTGCTGTTGGCCTTGGCGATCGTGCTCCGCAGACCGTGGTTGGTACTGGCCGCACTTGTGGTGCCGTACGCGCTTGCATGGTTTTCGCACTTTTTCGTCGAGCACAATCGTCCGGCAACATTCGGCCATCCGTTGTGGTCTTGGCTGGCGGATCAGAAAATGGTGGCAATGGTGCTCGGCGGAAAAATGGACCAGGAAGTGGAGCGCTGCGCGGCCTTGGAGCGCGCTGGATCTGGAGCTTAGTAGCGATTGTTAGACGCGATGGCGGAACTTGACCTTCGCTGATTACGGCTCGATGCGGGTCGCCACAACGTCCTTGCCGCGCACTCTGACCTCGATCGCGATGGGAGGGCGTATGCTTTCCCCTTTCGCGATTGCGCCGCGGACAACGCCGTTTGGTCCCGGACCATACCGCGCCAGGTCATACACAGTGTGGCTGCACGGATCGGCAACCATGGGGTGGTCGGCGGCGAGCTGGTAATCGGCTTCCAATTTCTGCACGTTGGTTACATATTCCAATTCGCATGTGCCGAAAGGTTCGCGCATCGAGATGGCCCAGAAAATGCCTCCGGGAAGCCGCACCACCATTGCGGGAACATCGTCCGCGGTCTGCTGGGGTCGAAATACAAATCGCTTCGAGGACCAGGTCTTTGCCAGCTCAGCAGTCGTCGCTATGGGACCAGGCCCGAGCGGCGCGGCGGGCGTCGGTTGCGAGGACGGAACCGGAGCGAGGTCGGTAGGGTCGGGAACAGGGAGTGTTTGCACTTGGCTGGCCGAGGCGGCGTGCTTTTTTGAATATGTTCCGAGCGCGATTAGCGCAAGTGTGATTCCGGCGACCGCCATCCAAACTCGCGGCGAAACCGTGCTAAGCACATTCGGCGCGGGCGGCCTTGGAGACTGAGGCAACACAACTCTCGGCGGCTGGGGCGCCGGTCTTACACGCGCCGGGTTACCGGTGACACCGGGTATGCTTGGGTCCTCCGGTTTGAACGGATTGAGCTGCTTGGGTTCGTCAGACATGGTGTATTTCCGCGACAATCGGGAATCTTCAGCTTGAGTGGCTTTCGGGGATATTGCAAGCAGGCGATGCCTTAGAGGTTAACGCCTGCGCCTCAGTCGACTACTGCGGCGGCTGAGGTATTTTGGGGAAGGCAAAGCAGCCGCTGGTTCAAGCTCGGCGTTCCGTGTGGACCGAATGGTGCGCCACATACTCGTGGAGATTCGCGAGGATCAGCAGCAATTCAAGCATACGATCACGTTGCTCTGGCTGCGGTTCGTCGGCGCTTTCTTCCAGATTCTTGACTGTAGCCAGCGCATCCGCAAGCAGCCATTCCAGACTATCTTTCGTGAGCGTCGCACCTTCACGGCAGCGTGTGAGAGCCTGGTCGGTGCGCAGAAACGCCTCATCCAGAAAGTGATCGAGGCAGAGTTGCGTGCTGGCGAGCGACGAAGGGGCCAGCTTGGCACACCCGGGCCGCTGGCAATTGGCGGAACCGGCGGCATTCATCTTGCACCCCTGTTTCCCGGGTCGCTACTACCCCGAGATTGGTGAGAGAGTAACGCACACCTTTTTCGTATGCAAGCTAACGTGAGTTGAAAAGACCAACACGGTGGCGAATACGTTGCCTCGCTCGGTTCCAAGTCGGCTGAACGCAACAATGCATGAAGTGGCGCGTGGCCACTTCATGCACCATTTCGCAAAAATATTTCTAGCGGATCTGAATGCTGCCGGAGCTGGTGCTCAAGTCCACCGTCGGCCCACCGCCGCCAACTTTGCCTTGCAATTCGCGCGGGCTCAGTTTCCCCTGCACGGCAATCTCGCGGCTGCTGTCAATGTTCCCTGAACTGGTGCGCGCAACCAGATTGAATGCGGCTTGCTGTGGAAGTTCGACCTTCACGTCACCCGAACCGGTATGCAGCCGCCAATCTCCGGCGGGTTCGCCTTGCGCCGTGATACTGCCACTTCCGGTTTGCACTTTCACCGCGCCCTTGGCACCCTTGATTTCGACGTCGCCTGAGCCCGTGCCGATTTCCACATCGCCAGCGGCGGTCTGCTCGAGTTTCACGCTGCCGCTGCCGCTCGAAGCCGTCAGGCCTCCGCCAACGCCGATGGCCCGAATCCCTCCACTGCCCGCTGAAGCTCGCGCAGGTCCACGAATTGCGTTGAGTTCGATATCTCCCGAACCGGTCCGCGCGTGTGTCTCGGCCCCGATGTTCGAAAGCCGTACATTGCCGGAGCCGCTGATCGCATCCGCCGGACCGCTGATACCGTCGACGACCTGGTCGCCCGAGCCGGATTCAGAGTGCAGTTTTGTCTGTGCAGGAACTACAAGTTCGTAGCTGATCGAAATGTTATTTTTCCAGTCGCGGTTTTCGATATGTCCCACGCGAATCGCATTGCCGTTCTGCTCGATCGGCGGATTGGATTCGATTTCGTGGATGCGTTGCTCCACATTGCCGCCGAGCCACCCGTGATTTGCGTGTATGCGCCCGTGGACTTCGACTTTCGCGGAATCTCCCACGCGGACGGTAATTTCTCCGGAGCCAGTTTGTACATCGAGATCTACTGGACCTGATACGGCGAGCGTGCGATCAAAATGGCCTTCGTCGCTGGCCATCACCGGCTTGGACCCCATCATCGCGGCCATCGCCACGGCCAGAGCTAGCAGTGCAGGGAATGCGCGTGCACGAATTCTCATCTTTTCTCCTCTTATCCGAGTTGGGAGCCCATTCAAGCAGGAGATACGCAAAGAGCGCTTGAAAAGTTCAAACAGTTCGTCTGGCCTCTTGCTCATTCCGAACCATTCGCGTCTGTTTCCACAGCCAGGCAGTAAGGGTGCCGAAGATGAGAGCGACGGTTGGAAAGTACACCGCGTTATTAACAGGATCCAGCCAGTTCTGGCCCAGGTAGCCTTCGGCGACTCTGCTCGTCAGTCTAAGCGCGTTTAAGAGAAACGCGACCGCTACAATTCGATTCCAGCGATAGTCGTCCCACGTAGCTATAGCGAAGCATGTAGAAGCCAGCAGGTGTCCGGCAAGAAGTACGAAGTAAAAGGCTCCGACGTACTGTTCCCACAGTTGTATCCGGCCCGCGATCAATTGTTGGATAGCTGGCGATGAGGCGGAGTGGTACTCCATTGCCCACTTGTTGCTGACCAGAAATAGGTCAATCGAGCGAGTGCTCACCTCGGCCGTCACGAACAGGAACGAAAAAGTGAAGCCCAAGACCGATGCGGCGGGGCTACGCCTGACACGCCGCAGGGCCACCGCAGCAAATGCCACCAAAATAGGGAAGAAGCTGAGCAGTATCGCCACGAAACGAAATTGGTCGAGCGGCCGTAGACGCTGCAGAATCCCTTGCTCTCCAGTCGCTGCGTCATCGATTCCATGTCGCAACGCAGCCTCTTGGATCACCTGGGCGATGACGTAGTAGGCACAGCACGCGGTTGCAAACCTGTAGAAATTCGCAGATGGCGACGACTTTGAGAGGGAAGTCATTCCAATGCCGTTCTCTGTGAAGTCCGGAACGAGCCACTCCAGCAGGCTAGTTTGACTTTGAAAAATAGCAGACGTGAGCCTGCGAAGGACGAATTTCAGGCCGCTTGGCCGTGGCACTTTTTGTATTTTTTGCCGGAGCCGCAGGGGCAGGGATCGTTGCGGCCGACTTTCGCGGCAGCACGCACAGGTTTGGGAGGTTCAACTGGCGCCGACCCCGCCTGGAACTGCAGTTGTTGCTGCTGGCGCTTCTGCCGCCGCTCCATTTCTTCGGGTGAATACTGCGAAAGCCCGCGTGGCGCGGGCGGCTTCGGCGCGGTTGAAGTGGTGGTTGGCCCGGACGGAGCCGCCGTTGGCTCGGCAGGACGCACCAAAAACAGGAATCGCACCGCTTCCGTGTCAATGCGATTCATCAGATCGTCGAAGAGAATGAAGGCTTCCTTCTTGAACTCGACAAGCGGGTCTTTTTGCCCGTATCCGCGCAGGCCGATGCCTTCCTTCAGGTGATCGAGCGTCAGGAGGTGGTCTTTCCACTGGGCGTCCACCACGTCGAGAAGAATGTGGCGCTCCAGCCAGCGCAGCGTGGGCACGCCGAAAAGCTTTTCTTTTTCTTCGTACCGGCCGCGAACTTTTTCAAGCAGTGCTTCGCCGACGGTCTCGTGATTCAGAGTCGCGAAGTCCATGCCCACGGCTTTGGGATCAAAACCAAACTGATTGAGGACTTCGTTCGAGAACTGCGTAACGTTCCACTGGTCCGGATGCTGTTCGCGCGGACAGTAGGTCTCCACCAGTTCGTTGGCGATGGCGTCGGCGCGTTCCAGGACGAATTCTTTCTGGTCACGGCCTTCGAGGAACGAGCGGCGCAGATTGTAAATCGTCTCGCGCTGCTTGTTCATTACGTCGTCGTATTCCAGCAGGTGTTTGCGGGCTTCGAAGTTTTGCGCCTCGACCGCTTTCTGCGCGTTTTCGATGCGTTTGCTGATCAGCCGTGATTCGATGGGGACGCCTTCGGTCATACCGAGGCGGAACATCAAATTTTTCACGCGCTCGCCGCCGAAGATACGCAGCAAGTCGTCTTCGAGCGAAAGGAAGAATCGCGAAGAGCCGGGATCGCCTTGGCGGCCAGCGCGCCCGCGCAATTGATTATCAATGCGGCGAGCCTCGTGACGCTCAGTACCGAGAATGTGCAAACCGCCCAGCGCGACCACTTGATCGTGCTCGGCCTTACACTGCTCGGCGAATTGATCATAGATCGGCTTCCACTGTTCCAGCGGCACTTGGAAAATCCTGCCTTCAATCTGGAAGAGCACCATCGCAGGGCTGCTTCCTCCATTGGAAGGAGCTTCGGCGCCATTGCTGCCGGCTGCAATCGCTGCATCTGCCTGCTCGGGAGTTTCGGCGCCGGGCAAGGCGCCAATCACGCTGCTGGCCGGGGCGTATGGCAGCGCGAGCTTGTTTTTCAGACAATAATCGCGCGTCATTGCCTCGGGATTGCCACCGAGCAAAATGTCGGTGCCGCGGCCGGCCATGTTGGTGGATACGGTCACGGTGCCCTTGCGGCCCGCTTGCGAAATGATGATTGCTTCGCGCTCGTGCTGCTTGGCGTTCAAGACCTGGTGCGGGATGCCGGCCCTTTTGAGGTGCGCGGCAATCTTTTCAGATTTTTCAATGGAGATGCTGCCAACCAGCACGGGCTGGCCGCTTTCGTAATACTGGCGAACGCCGCCTGCACGCGTGCCGTCTTCTTGCAGGATGCCGTTTACGGCTGCTTCAAACTTCTCCGCTTCAGTGCGGTAAACGACGTCGGAATATTCTTGGCGAATGAGAGCTTTATTGGTTGGAATAGCAACGACTTCCAGTTTGTAAATCTTGTCGAACTCGGGCGCTTCGGTTTCGGCAGTTCCGGTCATGCCCGCCAGCTTTTTGTACATGCGGAAATAATTCTGAAACGTGATGGTCGCGAGTGTCTGGTTTTCGCGCTCGATTTTCACGCCTTCTTTGGCTTCCACCGCTTGATGCAGGCCATCGGACCAGCGGCGGCCGGGCATCTGGCGCCCGGTGAATTCATCCACGATCACCACTTCGCCGTCTTTTACGACGTAGTCCACGTCCTTGGTGAAAAGAGTGTGCGCGCGTAGCCCCTGATAGACGTGGTGAATGATGTCCATGTGCGTGGGGTCGTAAAGATTGCCGAGATTCAAGAGCTGCTCGCATTTTGCGACGCCTTCTTCCGTGAGCGTCGCGGTGCGATGCTTCTCGTCCAGCGTGTAGTCGATGTCGAGGATCAGCTTCGGGATGATTTTGTCGATGCGGTAATACTTGTCGGTGGATTCCTCGGCTGGCCCGGAAATAATCAGAGGTGTGCGCGCTTCGTCAATCAAGATTGAGTCCACTTCGTCCACGATGGCGAAGTGATGCCCGCGTTGCACGCACTGCGCCAGATCGTACTTCATGTTGTCCCGCAGATAATCGAAGCCGAACTCGTTGTTGGTTCCGTAAGTGATGTCCGCGGCATACGCGGCCCGGCGTTGCACGTCGTCCAGATCATGGACGATGACGCCGACCGAGAGCCCCAGCATCTTGTAGATCGGGCCCATCCACTCGGCGTCGCGGCGGGCGAGGTAATCGTTCACGGTGACGATGTGTACGCCCTTGCCGGTGAGCGCGTTCAAATACGCGGGCAGCGTGGCGACGAGCGTCTTGCCTTCGCCCGTCTTCATTTCGGAGATTTTCCCCTCGTGCAGCACAGCGCCACCGATGAGCTGTACATCGAAATGGCGCATGCTCAGCGCGCGGCGCCCTGCTTCGCGCGCCACGGCAAATGCAGGCACAAGCGCAGGTTCCAGCGCTTCCTGCAAACGCTGCTTGTAATCGGGATCGTCGCGCTCGAGGCCCTCCATGCGCGCCTGTACTTCGGCCTTGAGTGCCGGAGTCTTCGCCGAAAGTTGGGCGTCGGTGAGCTTCTGCATCTCCGGCTCGAGCGCGTTAATCGCCTCGACCAGTGGTTGCAATGCTTTCACGTCGCGCTCATGCTTGGTCCCGATGAAACGCGCTACGACGCTATTTATGACCTTTTCAACGTCCATATTTTAGGATTCGACGCATGCGAGCCCACAACAGGGGCGAGGATGCTATTTTAGCTCCCGTGAATAGGAAAGCCCGGCCTGCAGGTGCGGCGGCTGCGAGGATCGCGCGTCTCCCTGCTCAGTATTGTAGCCGCTTGCGCGCTTTGGTGCAAAGCGCGACTCGGGTGAGCGTTTCTTGTATGCCGCTAAGATTTCCGTTTCAGCGCGGTCGGATGCTTAGGCTGGTAGAGTCCCATTTCGCCGCCCCCGGGAACCTTCATAGCCGTGACCAGGCCCCAGCCTTGGTCTTTTACCTCGCCGGAGAATTCGACCTTCTTGGCTTTTAGGTCCTTGATCGTCGCCTGGATGTCGTCGCACATCAGATAGAACTCATGATACGGCTTGTTTTCGGTGGGGTGAATGCCCAGCTCCGCCGGTGGCAGGGCGAATATCAGCCAGCCGTGGCCGGCGTCGACTGAGCCTAGTTTCAGCGTGTCTTTGAAAAAGCTGCGAACCTTGTCTGCATCCTTCGCATAGAAGAGCGCATGGACCCCGTTGACCATGTTCCGTCCTCCTCTGAGCTGCCCGCGCAATAATTGGTTGCTGGTTGCTGAGCCTGGACCATCCTAGGATCTCCGAGCGGCCTCTGCAACCAGGTGTTCACAATTGTGAAAAGCTCCAGTCGCCTTGCCGCGGGACGCTCCGCAGTCTATGATTTAAGTCATTGCTGAATTGTGGCGGGCCGTACTGCATGCGGTCTGGCCGAAAGGATTTAAATGCCCCCTGGACACGGATCTGCTGTTGATAAAAAAGCGCCCATCCCGGGCGTGAAGAACCTGGTGGCCGTCGCCAGCGGCAAAGGCGGCGTGGGCAAGACGACCGTCGCCGTGAACCTGGCGATCGCGCTGAAGAAACTTGGCTCCACGGTCGGCCTGCTCGATGCCGACGTCTACGGGCCGAACGTGCCGGTAATGCTGGGGACCAATGAGCAGCCGCGCGCGATGGACGAGAAGACCATCATTCCCGTCGAGGCCTACGGCGTGAAGATGATTTCCATGGGCTTGCTGAACCCCGGTGACAAGCCGCTCGTCTGGCGCGGCCCGATGTTGCACAGCGTGATGCAACAATTTCTACGCAGCGTGCAGTGGGGCGAGCTCGATTATTTGGTCATCGACCTGCCGCCGGGCACCGGCGATGTGCAGCTTTCGCTGATTCAAACCGTCTCGGTTACTGGCGCGGTGGTCGTCACCACGCCTTCGATCGTGGCGCTGGCCGACGTGCGCAAGGCCATTGAGATGTTTCGCCAGGTTAATGTTGAGATTCTCGGCGTGGTCGAGAATATGAGTTACTTCAACTGCCCGCATTGCGATGGACGCATTGATGTGTTTGGCCACGGCGAAGGTCAGCACATGGCCAAGACGTTCGGCGTCCCGTTTCTCGGCGAGATTGAAATTGATCCGCAAATTCGTATCGGCGGTGATACCGGCAAGCCCGTCGCTTCGCTCGGCGAGGATGCTCCGGGCGGTAAGAGTGTGTACGCAGTAGCGCGCAACGTGGCCGCGCGGCTCGACGTGGTGAATTCCTCGGCCGGCGCGCCGGTGGTGCAGATTCTGTGACGGCGGCAGGGCACCCCCGCAATTCAGGAGCTTCCTTTTGATTCGCGGCTATCGTGGGCACACGCCCCAGATCGCGCCGAGCGCCTACATTGACCCGCAAGCCGTGATCATAGGCGACGTTGTGATCGGGGAAGATTCAAGCGTGTGGCCCTGCGCCGTGGTGCGGGGCGACGTGCACTACATCCGCATCGGCGCGCGCACGAATATTCAGGACGGCTCGGTGCTGCACGTGATGCGCGATACCAATGCGCTGGTGCTGGGCGATGACGTTACCGTCGGGCACAGCGTCACGCTGCACGGCTGTACCATCGAATCGCGCTGCCTGATCGGCATGGGCAGCATCCTCCTCAATGGTGCGGTTATTGGCACCGGCTCGATCATCGCAGCGGGGACGCTTGTGCCCGAGCGCACTATCGTGCCGGCCGGAAGCCTGATGATGGGACAGCCAGCTAAGCTGCGTCGCTCACTCACCGCCGAAGATCTCGCGTCGATTGATGCCTACAGCCGTCGCTACGTGGAATACAAAGAAACATATCGCGCCGAGGGCGCACAGTGACCGAAAAGAAGCAGTTCCGCGCCATCAAAGGTACGCGCGACATACTTCCTCCCGATTCATCGCTCTGGAATTGGTTCGAGCAGACTGCGCGTGAAGTGTTCGAATCCTATCGTTTCCACGAAATCCGGTTGCCAATTTTCGAGCAGACGGACTTATTCGCACGTTCCGTGGGCGCCGAGACCGATATCGTCTCGAAGGAAATGTTCACTTTCCGTCTCGCCGAAGGTTTTCAGGGCTCGGCGAAAGATGGGGAACAGGGTGTCCCGCAGGCCGGCGAGCAAGTATCTTTGCGTCCGGAAGCGACAGCCAGCACGATGCGCGCTTACATCGAACACAACATGCAGGCTTTGCCTGGGAACGTGAAACTGTATTCCGTCGGGCCGATGTTCCGGCGCGAACGGCCGCAAAAAGGGCGCTACCGTCAGTTCTACCAGTTGAACGTGGAAGTGCTGGGACAATCGGACGCACCTGCCATCGACGCTGAACTGCTCGAAATGTTGCTCGTATTTCTCAAGCGGGTAGGTCTGACGCGCACGACGCTTTACATTAATTCGATCGGTGATAAAAACTGCCGGCCGCAATACGTTGAATTGTTGCGCGCCGAGTTGCGCAAAGTGAAGAACTCGCTCGGCCCGGACAGCCAGCGGCGCATCGAAACAAATCCGCTGCGCGTTCTTGATTCGAAATTGCCGCACGAACAGGAGATCATAGCCAAGCTGCCGCGCATCTCCGACCATCTCTGCGCCGAATGCCGCGCGCATTTCGCGAAACTGAAGAACGAGCTGAAGCTGCGCGGCATCGCCTACGAGGAAAATTGGCGCCTCGTGCGTGGCCTCGATTACTACACCCGCACGACGTTTGAGGTCACCGCCGAGGGCCTGGGCTCGCAGAATGCGGTCTGCGGCGGCGGACGTTACGACGGATTAGTGGAATTGCTCGGAGGGCCTCCGACCAAGGGCATCGGTTTTGCCATTGGCAGCGATCGCGCCATTTTGTCCATCGAAGAATCAGGGAATTTGCCTGTACTGCCTGGGCTGGACGTCTTTGTCGCCTGGATGGGTGAACCAACGTATCCGGCGGCGGTGGCGATTGCGAGAAAGCTGCGCGACGCGGGGCTTTCCGTCGAGCTTCCGGGCGAAGAAATGAAATTCAAGAAGTCCCTCAATCTGGCTGATAAACTCGGCGCGCGTTACGCTCTGGTCATGGGCAGTGACGAAGTGGCTTCCGGCACGTTTACATTGAAGCGCTTGGCTGACGCCGAACAGCAGAAGCTTTCCGAATACGACCTGCTAGAATATCTGGAATCCGAAAAACGCGGCACGCGGGGCTGACGGCTGCTTCGCTCGGGGGTTCCAGCGATCAGCTCACGCAGACGGAAGGAAGTCAATTTTGCTCGATACACTTGGAAACCTGAAACGCTCGCACTATTGTGGCGAGCTGCGCGCATCCGACGCCGACAAAGATGTCGTCCTGATGGGCTGGGTGCATCGCCGCCGCGACCTGGGCCAGCTAATTTTTATTGATTTGCGCGACCGCGCCGGAATCGCACAAATCGTTTTCAACAAGGAGCTGCATCCCGACGCGCACAAGAAGGCCGAAGAGCTGCGTTCGGAATTTGTCGTTGCCGTCGAAGGGAAAGTAATTGGCCGGCAGAAATCGAATCCGGAGATTCCGTCCGGCGAAGTGGAAGTGATGGCCACGCGCCTGCACATCCTGAACAATTCGAAGACGCCGCCGTTCCAGATCGAAGACGAAGTGACGGCGAGCGAAGAAACGCGCCTGCGTCATCGTTATCTAGATCTGCGCCGGCCACGCCCGCATGGCAATATCGAATTGCGCCATCGCGTTCTGTTCGAGATGCGCAAGACTCTCAACGAGTTGGGCTTCTTCGAAATCGAAACGCCGATGCTGACACGTTCGACGCCGGAGGGCGCGCGCGACTATCTGGTGCCTAGCCGTGTGCATCACGGCCAGTTCTACGCGTTGCCGCAGTCGCCGCAAATCTTCAAGCAGATTTTGATGATTTCGGGCATGGACCGCTATTTCCAGATCGTGCGCTGTTTTCGCGACGAGGATCTGCGCGCCGATCGCCAGCCGGAATTCACGCAGCTCGACCTGGAAATGTCTTTCCCGCGCCAACAGGATATTTTCGAGGTTATCGAGCGCGTGATGGTTCGGGCGCTGGAAGTCGCCGGAGCACACGTGAACGCGCCCTTCGGCCATCTCGATTACAAGGAAGCGCTGCGCCGATACGGCTCGGACAAGCCCGATCTGCGTTTCGGGATGGAATTGCACGACGTGACGCAATTCTTTGAGCCTGCGCGCGGGACGATGCACTTCGAAGGCAACGTGCAGGCGGTTGTCGCGCGGGGCGCTGCGGCGTGGTCGCGGAAACAGCTCGACGAACTCGGCGAAATCGGAAAATCGGCTGGTGCGCGCGGCGTCTATACCGTGAAGGTGACGGCCGAAGGAATCAGCTCGCCTCTCGAAAAAACGCTCGGCGCGGAGGACTTGAAGAAACTCGCTGAAGCCGTCGGCGCCAAAGCGGGAGATTTGATTGTGGCGGTCGCGGCCAAGGAACAGATCGCGCACAACGATACTTCGCTGGGCGTCGCGGGGCAGATTCGTCTCCACCTTGGCGAGAAGCTGAATCTAATAGACCGCAGCAAATGGGAGTTCGTGTGGATCACGGGTTTTGCGCTCTTTGAATGGAGCGAGAATGATAAGCGCTGGGTCAGCGCGCAGCATCCATTCACCGGGATCGTCGAGGAAGACTTGGACAAGCTGGAGACCGCGCCGTGGGAATGCCGCTCGAAGGGCTATGATCTGGTGCTCAATGGCGTCGAACTCGGCTCCGGCAGCATACGAATTCATCGCCAGGACGTACAGGCTCGCATGTTCAAGGCGCTCGGCCTCAGCGACGAGCAGGCTCGCCAGCGCTTCGGGTTCTTTCTCGACGCGCTCACATACGGCACGCCGCCGCACGGCGGAATCGCATTGGGGCTTGATCGCGTGGTGATGCTGCTGGCCGGAGAAAAGTCCATCCGCGAAGTAATCGCGTTCCCAAAGACGACCGCGGCACAAGATCTGATGGCCGATTCGCCGTCGAAAGTCGCTACTGATCAACTGAATGATTTGGGAATTGCGATAAAAGAGCCAGCGGAAGCGTCGAAGAAGGGAGCATGATCTCCTATCGCTTACTGATTGGCATACCGATTGCTGCACTTGTGTGCGTGTTCCTCTTGGTGCGGAGCATGCACAAGCTGAGTCTGCGCATGCAGTTCATGGTGCTATTGGGGCTGGGTGTGTCCATCGGGTTTATTTTTCTGGTTATGGTGCAGATGCCGCAATTCCCCCAGTCGTTCGGAGTGTCACTCATCGTAGTGGTCTTTATCGCCAGCTTGTTTGGCACCCGCATCTTTTTGCGTAGCATGGCTCAGGAAGACAAAAAGACCGAAGACGAGGTCCGCAATGAGCTTCCTTCTGATGCCTCCGGCTCTGCTCTTAGGAATCCGCATTCGGCGAGACATACTCCGTGAGCCGCATCCGCATCCTGGCCGAAAATGTAGCCAATAAAATCGCGGCTGGCGAAGTAGTCGAGCGGCCGGCCTCCGTCGTCAAGGAGTTGCTCGAAAATGCGCTCGACGCCGGCGCGCGCTCGATTCGCATCGAAACGGAATCCGGCGGCAAACGCCTGATCCGTGTGATTGACGACGGCTGCGGGATGAATCACGACGATGCGCTGCTCGCCTTCGAACGTCACGCCACTTCGAAGTTGCGCACCGCCGACGATCTGCTCTCCATTGCCACGCTCGGTTTTCGTGGCGAGGCGCTGCCTTCGATCGCTGCGATCTCGCGGTTACTCCTGGAAACGCGCGACGCCGAACAGAACGAGGGAACTCGTATCGAGTTCGCGGGCGGGAAACTCCTCAGTGTGAAGCCGGCCGGGGTGCCGGTGGGAACTTCGATCAGCGTTGCGGACATTTTCTACGCCGTTCCGGCGCGGCGCAAATTTCTGAAATCGGAAACCACCGAGCTGGGACACATCGCGTCGCTGGTCACGCATTACGCGCTGGCTCACCCTGACCGCCAGTTTCTGCTGAAGACGCCGTCACAGGAAATTCTGAATTGCGCGCCGGTGGAAAGGCTGGCGGACCGCGTGTATCAGATTTTCGGCCGCCAGGCGCTCGATGAGCTGACGGAAATTCCCGCCGCTGAAGCGCCCGTGCGCGGCGCTATAACCGAGCCGCCGCTCGAAGTCGACGAACGCGAAGCCACGCTGCGCGTCAGCGGTTTCACTTCACGGCCTGAGGTGCAGCGCACCAATCGCAACGGCGTCTATATTTTTGTAAATCGGCGGCTGGTTCGCGACCGGTTGCTGCTTCATGCCATCAGCGAGGCGTATCGCAACATCGTGCCGCCCGGAGTTTTTCCAGTGGCACTGCTTTTCCTGGACATGCCTTACGAAGAAGTCGACGTGAACGTTCACCCGGCGAAAATCGAGGTCCGTTTCCGGCACCCCCAATTCATTCACGATTTCACGCGCGATACGCTGCGCCAGGCACTGTCCGTCGCGCGGCCGATTCCTGGCTTCCCTGCCACGCGCGCGGCCGCGGCTGCGGGGGTTGCAACGCCGAATCGTGGCGCGCCATCTGGTGTTGGTGGTTCAGCGGTAGCAGCCCTCGAACCTGCCACGAGCCGATCGGATGCAATCCCGGGCGTGCCGTCTGGAGCTTCTCAAGGGCCGCCGCGCGCGGTGATTCCTACTTCGTTTGGCGACGTGACCGGCGTCGTCGAGCGCTTCGAATTGACCGGCACGCCCAACCGCCCCCTCTCGCAGCGCCTGCAATTCGATCCATCGACGAGTGATTTTTCTTTTGGCGCGCCGGGCTCGGCGCCGGCCTCTATTGACGCAAACGCCGATGCGAGCGGCGACGTCAGCGTTGCTACTGCGCCCGGAACGCTTCCACGCGTCGAGGATATTGCCGACTTGAAGCCGCTGGGGCAAGTAAGCAGCAGTTTCATTGTTGCGGTGAATAGCGAGGGCCTCTGGATTATCGACCAGCATGTGGCGCATGAGCGTGTGCTCTTCGAGCAGCACTTGCGAGCGCGGCGCGAAGGCGAACTGGGCGGACAGCGGATCCTGGTGCCGCTGATCGTCGAATTGAATCCGCGGCAGTTGGCGATTTTCGAGCAGATCGCCGAGGAATTGCGCGCCAACGGCTTCGAAGCCGAACTGATGGGCGCGCGCAGCGTCGCGATACAGGCTGCGCCGGCCGGAATCACCAGCGGAGACGCGGAGAAACTGCTCTACGAAATCCTCGATGGAATCGCGCGCGAAAATCAGGCTATTTCCATCGATTCGCTGCAGGCGAAAATCGCTGCGTCCACTTCTTGCCACGCGGCCATCAAGGTCAACACACCGCTCGACGCCACTAAGATGGAATGGCTGCTCGGCGAACTGGCCAAAACCGAATACCCGATGAGCTGTCCGCACGGGCGCCCGGTCGTACTGCGCTACTCCGTGCGCGAAATCGAAAAAGCGTTCAAGCGAATATGAAATTGCGGGCTCGTCCGCAGGCGGCTTTTTGAAAAACCTTTGAAAAAATTAATCATCGCGATTGACGGCCCGGTCGGCTCGGGCAAAAGCACGCTCGCGCGGCGCGTGGCCCAGATGCTGGGCTACGTGTACGTGGATACCGGCGCGATGTACCGCGCATTGGCGCTCAAGGCGCTGCGACGCGGCTTGGCGTTCGACGGCAACGATGAAAACCTTGTGTTGCTGGCGCGCGAAACGCGCATCGACTTGCGCGCAGAAGACGGCACCCAGCGCGTGTTTCTCGACCACGAGGATGTGACCACGGCAATTCGCACGCCGGAAGTGTCACAGGCGGCGTCCAGGATTGCGGTGAATCCGGGTGTGCGCCACGTGTTGGTGGCCGAACAGCGGCGTGCAGGTGAGCAGGGAGGCGTGGTCATGGAAGGCCGTGACATCGGCAGCGTGGTTTTCCCGGACGCGCAGCTGAAAATTTTCCTGACCGCTTCACCGGAAACGCGTGCGGAGCGCCGCTGGCGCGAGCATCAGCAGAAGGGCGACACGATTGACTTGCGGCGCACGCTCGAGGAAATACGCGAACGCGACCGCCGGGATCAGGGGCGAACAACCTCGCCACTGGTTCGCGCGTCCGACGCAGTGGTGGTGGATAGCACGGCCATGGAACCGGAAGAAGTGGCGCGTCTCGTTGTGATGCTGGCGAAGGACAACGCCGGAGCGGGCGCAGGCGCAGGTGTCGGTGTAAAACCCGCATAGCCGGACATTGCCCCGCGCAGCTAGGCCGGGCTCGACATCGAGGCCAGGAATTCGCCGTTGGTCTTGGTTTTCGAGAGCCTGCCCAGCAGCAGTTCCATGGCTTCGACGGTAGAGAGGGGACTCAGCACCTTGCGAAGCACCCAGATGCGGTTCAGTTCGTCCGGCGGAAGCAGCAGTTCGTCCTTGCGCGTTCCCGAGCGATTGATATCAATCGTCGGGAAGACGCGCTTATCAACCAGCCGGCGGTCAAGGTTGATTTCCATGTTGCCGGTGCCTTTGAACTCCTCGAAAATCACGTCGTCCATGCGGCTGCCTGTATCAATCAGCGCCGTCGCGATAATGGTCAGCGAGCCGCCCTCCTCGACGTTTCGCGCAGCGGCGAAGAAGCGCCGCGGGCGCTGCAAGGCGTTCGCATCAATACCGCCCGAGAGCACCTTGCCCGAAGGTGGCGTGACCGCGTTGTAGGCGCGTCCCAGACGCGTCAGCGAGTCCAGGAGGATGACGACGTCGCGCTTGTGTTCCACCAGGCGCTTGGCTTTTTCCAGCACCATTTCCGCCACTTGAATGTGGCGTTGCGGCGGCTCGTCGAAGGTAGAGCTGATGACTTCACCCTTGACCGTGCGCTGCATGTCGGTGACTTCTTCGGGACGCTCGTCAATTAGGAGCACGATCAGGGCCACTTCCGGGTGGTTGGTGGTGATGGAATTGGCGACCGACTGCAACATCATCGTCTTGCCGGTGCGCGGCGGTGCGACGATCAGGCCGCGCTGGCCCTTGCCGATAGGACAGAGCATGTCCAGCACGCGGCCCGTCAGATTCTCCTTGGTGGTTTCCAGGCGTATGCGCTCCTGGGGGTATAGCGGCGTCAGGTTATCGAAGAAAATCTTGTTGCGGGCGACTTCGGGATCCTCGAAGTTGACCGCTTCCACCTTGATCAGCGCGAAATAGCGCTCGCCGTCTTTGGGCGGCCGCACTTGGCCGGAAACCGTGTCGCCGGTGCGCAGGTCAAATTTGCGGATTTGCGAGGGTGATACATAGATATCGTCCGGACCCGGCAAATAGTTGTATTCGGGCGCACGCAGGAAACCAAAGCCATCCGGCAGGCATTCCAGCACCCCCTCGGAGAAGATCAACCCGTTCTTTTCCGTCTGGGCGCGGAGGATCTGGAAGATCAACTCCTGCTTGCGCATGCCGGAGGCGCCGGGAATGTTCAGCTCCTTGGCGATTTTCGCCAGGTCGGTAATGTTCTTGTCTTTCAGTTCTGCAAGGCTAATGCTCATCGAGTTCGTTCCTTCTCAAGCCTGGTTTTTCAGGCAGATTGACTTCTGAATGGTCCACGGGCGGGCACAAAATCGAACCAGCCGCACTCTCTAAATCAAAAACGGGAAAACCACAGACAATCGGAATCCCCTGGCCGCGGACTGAGCCTGCTGATCAATAGGTGGAAGGACCAGAGGGTTTCAATTGGTTAGTTCGTTGTCCTGCGCGACATCGGCGCCGAACTTGGGTTCGACTCCCGCAACCGGTGGGTGGCCGGGAATCGGCAGCGGATGCTCCAGCGCAATCTGCAAAACTTCGTCCATGGATTCCACAAAGTGAATGGACATTTGCGCCTGGATTTCCTGCGGTATATCCGCAAGATCTTTTTCATTGTCTTTGGGCAGAATAATGGTGCGCAGGCCGAGGCGGTGCGCCGCCAGCAGCTTTTCCTTCACTCCGCCGATCGGCAGCACTTTGCCGCGCAGCGTGATTTCACCGGTCATGGCGATGTCGCAGCGCACGGGAATCAGCGTTAGCGCGCTGACGATCGAAGTGCAGATCGTGATGCCGGCCGACGGACCGTCTTTCGGAATCGCTCCCTCCGGCACGTGCATGTGAATGTCAATGTGTCGGTAGAAGTCCTTCGGCAGGCTGAACAGGTGACTGCGCGAGCGCACGTAGCTCATGGCCGCTTGCGCCGATTCCTGCATCACGTCGCCCAGCTTTCCGGTCAGCGTGAGCCGGCCTTTGCCTTGCATTAGCGTGGCTTCGGTCGAAAGCACTTCGCCGCCCACTTCGGTCCAGGCCAAGCCCGTGGTCAAGCCGATTTCATTCTTCTTCTCGGCAAAGAAATCGCGGAACTTGAGGATTCCCAGAAAATCGTTTAGGTTCGTGGGAGTCACTTCCACGGCGACGTTCTTGCCTTCGGTGACCACCTTGCGCGCCACCTTCCGCGAAATATTGGCAAGCTCGCGGTTCAAGTTACGGACGCCGGCTTCCCGGGTGTAGTGGCGAATCGTGTTCTTGATCGCCTCGTCGGTGAACTTCAGCTGTTCCTTGGCCAGGCCCGTGGCTTCGAGCTGCTTCGGAATCAGGTAGCGCGTTGCGATCTGATGCTTTTCCTGTTCGGTGTAGCCCGGGATGCGCAGGACTTCCATGCGGTCCTGCAGGGGCTGTGGAATGGTGTGCAGCACGTTGGCGGTGCACACGAACATCACCTTCGAAAGATCGTATTCCACGTCGAGATAGTGGTCGGTGAAAGCGTGGTTCAGTTCCGGGTCGAGAACTTCCATCAGTGCCGCCGATGGGTCGCCGCGGAAATCCATGGACATCTTGTCCACTTCGTCCAAAACGAACACGGGGTTGGTGGTTCCCGCCTTGCGCATCATCTGGATAATCTGGCCAGGGAGGGCGCCGATATAGGTGCGCCGGTGGCCCCGGATTTCAGCTTCGTCGCGCACGCCGCCGAGCGACACTCGTACGAATTTTCGCCCCGTAGCGCGGCCGATGGACATCGCCAGAGAAGTCTTGCCGACTCCAGGAGGCCCAAGGAAGCAGAGAATTGAGCCCTTCGGATTCTTCACCAACTGGCGAACCGCAAGATATTCCAGGATGCGGTCTTTGATCTTTTCCAGGCCATAGTGATCTTCCGAAAGAATCTGCTCGGCCCGCTTGATGTCGCGAATTTCCTTCGAACGCTTCTTCCATGGCACAGCCAGCAGCCAGTCGAGGTAGTTCCGCGAGACCGTGGATTCGGCGGACATGGGCGGCATCATCTCCAGCCGTTTCAATTCCTGCATAGCCTTTTCCTGCGGGCCTTCGGGCATGCCGGAGGTTTCGATCTTCTTCTTCAACTGCTCGATTTCGTTGGCTTCGCCGCGGCCGAGTTCCTTCTGGATGGCTTTCAGCTTCTCGTTGAGGTAGTACTCTTTCTGTGCGCGCTCCATCTGGCGCTTCACGCGCGTATTGATCGAGCGGTCCACGTTCAGCTTTTCGATTTCGACTTCCAGAATGTCGGCGATGCGGTTCAATCGCTCGAGAGGCTCAAAAAGTTCGAGCAATTCTTGCTTTTCTTCCACCGGAATCTGCAGATTGGCCGAGATTGCATCCGAAAGCTTGCCCGCGTCTTCCACGCGCACGGCCGCAATCATGGTGTCGTAATTCAGGCTCTGCGAGAGCTTCACGTACTGCTCAAACAGGCCCGTAACGCGCTCGGAAGCCTGCTGCAGTTGCGGGGAAGGCTCGGTCTTAGACGTCACCACACGGATCGAAGCGCGGAAGAATCCTTCTTCGCTGGTGATCTGCACGATTTTGGCGCGCTCGGTACCTTCCACCAGAACTTTGATGTTGCCGTCGGGCAGCTTCACGCTCTGCACAATGTTCGCGAGAGTGCCGACCTGGTAGATTTCCTCCGGCTTGGGATCGTCCACCGACGCATCGTGCTGCGTGACCAGAAAGATCTTCTTATCGCCCGCCAGCGCGTCTTCCAGCGCGCGCACCGAAGCTTCGCGGCCCACGATGAACGGGTGCATCATCTCCGGGAAAATGACCATTTCCCGCACCGGCATCATTGGCACGCGTTTAATTTCGGATTTTTCCCGGTTGAACATCAAGTCCCCTTAATACCCCTCTAAATTTAGCCAGCCTTTTCGAGCAAGCTCCAATTGATTTCGCGTCCCTTCACCATATCCGCCGTCACTACAAAGTCGCGCAGTTTTCGCTGCGCCGGAAGGTGATACATCATTTCCAGCATCAGGTCTTCCAGGATCATGCGCAAACCGCGGGCGCCCACTTTGCGTTGCAGCGCGAGTTCCGCGACGGTATCCAGCGCATCGTCTGTAAATCGCAGCCGGACGTTTTCGAATTCAAACAGCCGCTGGTATTGCCGAACCAGCGCGTTCTTTGGCTCGGTCAGGATGCGCACCAACGCTGATTTATCCAGATCGCTGAGGACGCCCACCACCGGCAAGCGGCCCACAAACTCCGGGATCAAGCCGTAGCGAATCAAATCTGTCGGCTGAGCCTGCTCCAGCATTTCGATATTGCGCCGCGAGGTGGTCGTCACCTGCGCGTCGGCCTGGAAGCCCAGTGACTTATGTCCTACGCGCCGCTCGATGATTTTCTCGAGACCGACGAAAGCCCCGCCGCAGATGAACAGGATGTTTGTCGTGTCCACTGGCGTGAATTCCTGGTGCGGATGCTTGCGCCCGCCCTGCGGCGGCACGTTAGCGACGGTACCTTCCAGGATCTTCAGCAGCGCCTGCTGCACACCTTCGCCTGAAACGTCGCGGGTAATCGAAGGGTTTTCGTCCTTCTTCGATATCTTGTCAATCTCGTCGATATATATGATGCCTTGCTGGGCCTTTTGGACGTCTCCATCCGCGGCCTGCAGCAGCTTCAGGATGATATTTTCGACGTCCTCGCCGACATAGCCCGCTTCGGTGAGCGTCGTCGCATCCACGATCGCGAAGGGCACATCCAGCATGCGCGACAGCGTCTGCGCCATCAGCGTCTTGCCGGTACCCGTAGGGCCAACGAGCAAGATGTTCGACTTCGCCAGCTCGACATCACCCGGCTGCTTATTCAGGAAAATCCGCTTATAGTGGTTGTAAACCGCGACCGCGAGCTTCTTCTTGGTCTTGTCCTGCCCGATGACGTAGCCGTCGAGGAATGCCTTGATTTCCGGCGGACGCGGCAGCCGGCGATTCGCCGGACTGGACTGCTCGCGCTTCTCGTCTTCCAGAATTTGCTGGCAGACGCCCACGCACTCGTTGCAAATGTACGAGCGCGGATATTCCGATGGAGAACTGATCAGCTTCTCCACTTGCTCCTGCGTTTTGTGGCAGAAGGAACAGCGTAACGGCTCTTCTGGTGTGAACCGTTTCACTGATTAAGCTCCCTTGCTTCGGATTTCACCACACCCCTGACAAATCTATCTACCATTGTAGAACGGAAAGCAGGCCAGGGGCAGGGAATCATCGGCTTCGATACTAACCCTTTGGTACGCAATTACCTGTGCTTCGTAATAATTTCGTCCACGATCCCGTAAGCCTTGGCCTGTTCCGCCGTCATGATGAAATCGCGTTCGACGTCTCGCTCAATTTTCTCTAGCGGCTGGCCCGTATGACCGGCCAGCAGCTTGTTGAGCGCTTCACGCGTCCGGATGATCTCTTTTGCGTGAATGTCAATGTCCGTGGCCTGGCCCGAAAGTCCCGACATCCACGGTTGGTGAATCAAAACGCGAGAATTCGGCAGCGCATAGCGCTTTTTCGGGGTTCCGGAGGCCAGCAATACGGCCGCGATCGAGGCGGACTGGCCGATACAGTACGTAACCACGTCGGGTCGGACGAACTGCATGGTGTCGTAGATCGCCATTCCTGCTGAAATCGACCCGCCCGGTGAATTGATGTACACCGAGATGTCCTTTTCCGGGTCCTCGGACGCCAGGAATAAAAGCTGGGCTGTCACCAGGTTAGCCACGTGATCGTCGATCGGCGTGCCGATGAAAATGATGTGGTCTTTCAGCAGCCGGGAATAGATGTCATAGGCTCGCTCGCCCCGGTTGGTCTGTTCGACAACCATGGGAACCAGCGTTGTGGCACGCGGAGTCGCGTCGTCTGTTTGTCTCATTGGAAGTATCTTTGCGCGCTGAGGAACCCGAACCAGGTGTTACGCTTCACGTTTGGCTGTCGTCTCGATTCGGGTATTGCGGTAGAGCCACTCGATTGTTTTATCGCTGCGTAACTTCGATTTCATCCTATCGAGCGCTCCTTGCTTTGTCAAGCGAGCCCGCAACGCCGTTGCCGATTCGCCACTGCGTTCCGCCAGCGCACTAATCTCTTTCTCGACATCTTCGTCGGTTGCTTCGGTTTTTTCCGCGTCCGCAATGCGGTCCAGCAGCAATTCCGCCTTCACGTCGTCCACGGCCCGATCGTGCTGACGCCGCCGCAACGATACCCAATCCACGTTTACCGCCCGCGGATCCACACCCTGGGCCGTCAGCGAGCGTACCGTACGTTCCAGCCGCACATCCATCTGATGCTCCACCAGTGCCTCTGGAACCGGGAAATCGTGCTTCTTCACCAAGGCTTCCAGGATCTTTTCGCGCGCTTGCGACGATTGCTGCTCTTCTCTGGCCGCTTCGAGGTTTTCCAGAATTTTCTCGCGCAGTTCGGCGACTGTCGTCACGCCGCTCGCTTCACCCGCGGCGTCCTTCGCGAATTCGTCATTCACTTCCGGAAGTTTCTTTTCCTTGATGGCGAGCACTTCGACGGAGTAGTCATATGTTTTGCCCGCGAGTTTCTGATCGGGGTAGTCATCTGGATATTTCGATTGGAACTTTTTGGTTTCACCAGGATTCGCGCCACGCAGGTTTTCCGTGAAGCTTTCCAGGGTCTCTTCCGCGCCAATGTGGCACATGATGTTATCGGCTTCGACCGGATCGCCGCCGCCCTCTGGCATGCCGGAAAGCTTAATCAAGGCGAAATCGCCGTCTTTCGCCGCGCGGCCTTCGACCGGGACAAACGTGGCGGCGCGTTCACGCATCTCTTCCACCACTTTGTCCATTTGCGCCTCGCCGGCTTCTACCGCATCCACTTGTATTTCCAGGCCTTTGTACTCGCCCAGCTCGAATTCCGGCAGCACTTCAAATACGGCGCGGAACTTCAGCGGCTCGCCCTCTTTGAATTCCACCTTGTCAACTTCCGGCCGCGTGACGGGGACGAGTTTTTTCTCATCCAGAGCTTTTTCGAGGTATTCCGGAACGAGCGATTGCAGCACTTCGCCTTGTATGTCGCCCGCAAATCTGCGGCGAATCAAAGTTACCGGAGCTTTGCCGGGACGGAAGCCAGGGATGCGCGCCACACGGGCCAGATCGCGCGCTACTTTCTCCGTTGCTTTGGTTACGTTCTCGGCTGGAATTTCCAGCTCGATCTCACGCTTACACGTTGTCTCTGTCATGGGATCTCTTCAGGGGGAGCGCTGCGGTACACCCTGGTTCCAGTCTGCCCTTCACCGGTTCGAAGTTCACGAGCGAGGATGGCAGGGAAGTGCGGCAAAAGCGCGCCGCTGGTGAAACTCAAGTATAAGGAAAGTATAAGCGCGCGTCAACGGCGATCCTGCTACGTGGGCAGAGCGTTTTTCGTCGTGCCATTCGATCTTCTTGCCACAAGAGCTCTAGTGGCCCCTTCGGGGCTTGTACGCGTTATACTCGCCACAGGTGAATATGATGACCGACGAAAAAGACGAGTCAACCGAGCGATTACTGCGCGAGCATGAGGCTATGAGGCGGAAGCTCGCGTCCTTGCACGAAGAAGCGCGGAAATTGGGCCGTGAATTTGAAGAGAAGCTCAAGCCTGAGATATTGGAAGCCGAAGTAGAACTTACTCGCCTAAGCGGTCTACTGGGGAAAATCGGCCTTTAGCGTCCGCGTGCGCGCTGCGAACAGCGCAAGACGATCGAAAGTGCGGAAGAAGGGACTCGAACCCCTACGGCCTTTCGGCCACCAGCTCCTAAGGCTGGCGCGTCTGCCAATTCCGCCACTTCCGCAGCGAAGCCGCAATTATAACATCGCGCCAAAATTCTCAGGCGGAGGAAGGCGCGAAGCGGGCCCTTGCCGGCGTCTGGGTTCTTTCGTTTGCGCTTGCGGCGCGGGAAGGCTTTTTGTTAGTCTCCGCGGCACATGGCCAGCCTGTTGTAACCTCACGTCGGGAGGAACTCCATGCCACATTGCACAAAATGCGGGACGGCAGTTGCGGATAACGCTGGATTCTGTCCTAGTTGCG